>Ga0326597_10006571_pt1 | contig 15911 bp, 16 predicted proteins | sample RVTome_12_FD_203789 | JGI IMG/M metagenome (GOLD analysis project Ga0326597, IMG submission 203789) | Soil microbial communities from uranium-contaminated site in the Upper Colorado River Basin, Wyoming, United States - RVT100D185 | ecosystem: Environmental > Terrestrial > Soil > Contaminated >...
CCGCCAGAATGCTTCCTTCTTCCGATCCCGTCTCGCTGGGCGCATCGCAAATGCCTCCTTCATGGTGAAGGCATCTTGCGCTGGCTGGCCAGCGAATTGAAGACGGGGTTGGCCGTACGCTTACGATGAACACGTGGAGCGAAAGACAGCGCACGACCTATTGCAACTGCCTTTGGTATGTGAGTTCTCCTGACGCTTTGGATCTGGAGAAGTTTGTTCAGAGGCCGCATCGTTGCGAGGTCGGCGACATTCGCGTAGTGGGGAGGGACAAACTGCGCTGCCAAGGCTGCGCGTCCCGGAACTGTCTCGAACCCTTTAGAGTCAACCACTTTTTCGCATCGCCATCCGGCCGGACAGGAGTAGGCACGTTGTGCCACTGTGAGCAGAAAGGGGCGTTATTTATCGTTTGGGCCCCCAAAGGATGCGTATACGTTAATCTGACACGATTCGGTGGTCGGTGTCCCAACTGTCACGATGAGCTTGTGCCGGTGTTGGATCGAGGGGATGCACTGCGAATACTGCTATGCAGAGATCGATGCCGGAAATTCGTCCATGTGGCTCCTGAAAACCAAGGTGTGTATTGGATCGGAGAAGGCAAGTGTGTCCTCTTGTCGCCCCCCTTGCCGCGTGATCGCTATGCAGCGTATGCCAATCTTCTGGCATCGGCAGGCTTCTCAGGAGCGCCGGAACCCAATGAGGATGGCACGGCCGCTAGGTTGACCGGCACTTTCGACACGGAACCTATAGAGCAAATAGTCAGGGTTGAGGAACTTTATCAGCGTGTGACGGAGAACCAAGATGGCGAACATGGCTGCATCTGAACTACTGAGGCAGTTGAGTGAATCGAATGGCAGCGAGAAAAGCGCGACGACCATGTTGGACGCCGGGTCGATGGCGATCGTGGAAAAGTGGCGTCGCAACGGTAAGTCGGTCAAGGCGACGTGCGCTGAGCTTCTTAGGGTGGCGGATGAGGCCCTCGAGGAGGCCAAGCGCATGACCTCACCGACGACGAAATAAAAAGCCCGCGCGGTTCGGGTCGTCGCCAGTTGTTAGCCTGAGTCGACGGCGCGAACTGAAGATTCTTGGGGAACCTTCGCGCGAGCGCACACCATTCTGCGCTCACCGTGCGGGCTTGTCAAGAGATGTTTTGAGACGCAGATGCAATCGTTTCGGAACAGAATTGGCATGATTCATGGGACACCGTGCGGCGGTGGTGATCACCGCGATACTCGCTCACTACGTGGGCGGTCTAGGTCAAACGCGCGTGTTAAACGCAGAAAGGAACTGGATTATGAAAGCACTTGAGTGTTACAGGTGCGGGGGCATCACGATTGGCGGTAGATGCATGGATTGCGACCCGGTGCTGCCGATGCCTTCCGATTGGAGGTTGGCGAACCCGGAGTTTGGCCTGGTGCGCTGGGCCAGGAATTCTGACGTCAGGCCCATCGAGCCGCTGAGAGACGTCAGCGAGCTCGCCTCGTTTCAATCCCGTTCGAGCATCAGAGCAGTCGGGGATATCGCCACACGCCTGGGGTTCATCTCGTCGCAAACCCAGATGGGCATGACTTGGATGGAGACCCGCGGTGAAAGAACCCGCCTCTACGTTGGGCAGCGAGTCTCAGTCCGAGGGCTGATCTTCGAGCGCTCGGCGAGCGCAGAGTTGATCATTAGAGAAAGTTAAGGAACGAAAAACATGATCGCAGAAACGATAGCGGGCGTCGCAGTAGCAGCTGCCCTCTTGGGCATCCGACGAGCGGTAGTCAAACAAGATTTCTTGGACCGGCACAAACGCCAAATACTTGAAGAGAACGAGGAGATCGTCGAGTCGTGGCGAGCGTCTGATTCAGACGGGAAACGCCTGCTCATTGAAAGGAGGTTCAAACCCCCGGGGATCAATATGCCCACAATTACCGTGAAGCGGACATATAGACGCGATCCGTGGCGGTGATCTTTGTGGCTGTTCTCGTGACAGTTCGAACATGGGAATGCCGGGCAAGGACAAAGGAGATTGAAGCTGCGTGCCGGCGTCGGTTTTAGCGTAAGGAGACAGATGATCATGGTCATGACGTTGCGGCGACTTGATGACCGACTATTCGGTCAAAACAGCGAAGAGGGGCGACGCAAGGGCTGGGCGGAAAGGATGCTGGAATGGATGTGGACGACCCACAAGGTGCTCAAGTTCCTAATTGGAACGGCGATCCTTGTCGTTTTTTTGATCCTTGCCGTTCCTATGCTGAACTTTGTCTACAAGTTATCGATCAGACTTGTGCGGTGGACGAACGAATGGCTTTGACAGGCGACATACGAAGTCAGGCTTTGCGGAGTGATGTGATGGATCAGACGCCGGTTCGTGCTGTAGGTGAACAGACTTGTAGCCTACCCGCCAGAGACATTCCGCGAGTGGGTTTTGGCACCAGCGAGGTGACGCGCAAGGTTTTGTCTTCGGCTGGACTGGTCTCCGCTTCCCGGCGCGTAAAACGCACGTTTCGGTTGTGCTGCCAATGCCATGTGAGCTGCCACGAGGAATGCGGCGGCAGTTGCATTGAATGCCTTCGCGAGCTCCAAGAAGCGCTCAGCGATGAACTTCTCTGCGGCGCGACGTCGCCGGAAGAACTAAAATGGATGACCACGCACTGTAAAGAACATCTCGTAAGGTGCTTTCGATGTAGTCTTGGCCTATGTCGCGCGCACGCCCAGCCTGGCCCAGATGGCCAATGGTTTTGTGAACCACACTTTCACGAAGTCAACTATGCGGAGACGCTCGCAGCGATTGAAGAGAAGAACGGAATCTTCGCTGCTCGAATCTATGCGTTTGTCGCGTCGCTGTTTTTTGACAAGCCTGGGGTGCAGTGATGAGCCAGTTCGATCTACTTCTTTATCGCATCCAAAAACTCCCTCTCAATCAACAAGAGCTGGGCCTCGATGATGAGCTCTCCTGGCTCTCGGCGAGCGCGGAGGATGGCGGGCTCGATCGATCATTGTACGACATGGTGGACAGCAAGATCACCATGTTCGAAGAATTTCTCAAGATGTGCCCGTATCTGCCGCCGACGGCAAGCCTCGCCGAAGGATCCATTAAACTTGGTAGGACAGCCTGCGACGAACCGGCCTGCCTCAACATCGGGTGCGGGTTTGGAGACGTCCAGCATGGCTTTGTGGCTGGCGCGGTTGCGTCTGGAAAGTCTTGCGCCGTGGCCTCTATAGCGCTTAAGGCCTCGAGCTCGCTTGACGTCGTCGTAATCGACTCGCAGAACACCTTCGGCAAGATCCCAAGGATGCGCTCGAGCTTCGAGTTCGTTAACAGCCGAGATTGTCGCATTGCACCAATGAACTTGTTGCCGGAGCTCGATGCCCGGGAGCGGCTATCCCTCATCATGAAGGCGTTCGCTGAGGCCTACACGATGCAGTTCGGGAAGGATGAGGCTCTGAAAGCGGCATTCGAGTTACCGGGTGAGAAGCTCAACGTTCGAAGCCTGCGGGACCATCTGGTTCGCAAGCTCTACGGTCCCCAATGGAACAAGGCTCGCTACCGTGACACCGCTGTCCACGGTTTCGATGCCGCGCTCGATGGACTGTATCCGATGCTGGAATGCCAAGACGGAATGAATTTGCTGACCATCCTGACGCGCGGCCGTGTCGTTTTTCGAGTTGATTCGCACACGACAGAACACCAAGCCTTTCTGATAATGTTGATCTTCGTTTTTTGCTTCATGCTTCGTCGAGCTGGTCGTTCGCTGAGCAAGCCACTGCTCCTGGTGATCGATGAGGCGCAGCTGATTCTGAAAAACGTGGGCGTCGTCGAGCAGATCCTCACCATAAGGCATAGCAATGTTCATCTTCTTCTATGCGCGCAACAACCCAGCCTCTTGCCATCGGAAGTGATGAACAACATGGAGGCGTTCTTGATCTTCAGCCTTATGGATTCCCAAGATCGCGATCGAGTCGGAAAGACGATCAACCTCACGCGTAAACAGCAGGATTTCATTGCCGCGCTGCCGAAACGGCAGGCCGTCTGTTGCCTTCCGCGCGCCAAGTTCAGGCGGCCGTTTCTTCTCAATCTGGAGCATGTGGAAGTCGATCCTCAGCCCGTTGACATGCCCACAGCGGCGTTCGTGAAGAACCTGCCTTGGACGCCGATCGAGGGAGGTGAGGCAAGTGACGCTGGGCACGGAAGATGCGTAGGCCGAGCGAAGCAGGCGTCTAAGGAGCGCACAGGTGTGGATGATGCAGATTCCGTTGCAGAAAAAGATGCGGGATCGGCGGCCGTCGATGAACTTGACCAGAAAGCGCTTCACGTCCTGATCGAGGTGGCGCGGCATCCCGCTGAATCGATGTTACAGCATTATTCGCGTGCTGAGCTGCACCCGTCTCAGGGAACGAGAGCGGTTCAGCGGTTGGTCGGCCGAAAAATGATCCGGGTCATTTGCCTTGTACGTGTGGGGAGCGGAGCGCGACCGCGAGTTGCTTACCTCTTGAAGCCAGGTCTCGATGAATTGAGCAAACGAGGTATCGAGCCTGTGGCTAAAGCTGTGGGGCGAGGCGGTCCTGAGCATGATGTCTATGCGAGGATCATAGGGAGCTTGGAGCAGAGCCGTGGAAGTAAGGTGTCCTACGAGCAATGGTTTGGTAACAAGTCGTTTGACGTGCTGGGCGACAAGGATGGGTCTATCACGGGATATGAGGTCGTGTTGTCAGGGTCGGCGGGATTGAATGCGCAGCAGGCGATCAAGGCGGCGAGTGTGGCTGGCGTCGATCACGTTGTGATGGCGTGCAAGGATACGGAGTTGATGAGACAGATCGAGAAGCGACTGTACGAATTGGATGCTGAGGGCATTTATCGGAATAAGGTCAGTGTGACCTTTCTGGGCGAGTACGTAACACGGGTGTTCGAGAGGGCGGGGTCTCAGAATGGACTGTTTGATTGAGCAAGGACTGGGGTTGTGCGGCACGGGCGTGCCGGGCGGCTGTTTTTGTTCGGAGATGTGGCTGCCGCCCGGGGAAGAGTTCGGAAGGGTGTGGGGGAACGAGGAGCGGGAGGAGGCGATTGTGTGAGAAGAGAGGATTGAGTTTTTTGTGTGGGAAGAGGAGTGAGTTTTCAGTTTCAGGAGGGAGAGAGAGAAGAAACGCCGTGAATTGGAACCGAGTCGCGGCTTTGACGAGACTGGATACTGTTCCGCCCGCCCGGATGAACGGTAAAGGAATTTCGACAGTCGCGCCCAAACGCTGGAGACAAAGGCTCCGAGATTTCGTCGGGCTCCGAATAAATCATTGTTTCGCGCCCACGGATGAAAAGGCGAAAGCAAATGTAGGCGTAAGCAGGTTTATGGCTGGGCATAATAAATACATCGATGAGATGACGTATTGCCTGTGTGAAGGAATCACAGGGAACCATGTGTGACGGAGTAATTCTCACGTGCTGGACTGTTCGTTGCAGCCTGAGCTCTTTAGGCCGATGCAAGCCTCCGAAGTGGCCCAATACCTCAAAGTCAGTAGGCGTACATTGGAAGCCTGGCGCCAATCCACTAAGGACCGTGGCGTGCTTCACGGACCACCGTTCTATCAGGATTATGACGGCGGGAAGGTTCTCTACCCGGAGATCGGCGTCAAGCGGTTTGCCATGGCACGGGCGGCAGGTCGGGGAGTTCAAGTAGCGACCCAATTCGCGTGGCAACCGCTGTCAGATCTGTGTAGTGCGCTCGGTTGGTCGTTGCCTGATTACCGACCCAAAGAGCTGCGAGGCTCGCATCAAAGCCTCCACTCTTGATTTTCATGCTCGTGGAGATTCGAAGATCGTGGAAGCGATGATGGCGAATTCCGGCTCTCCCGCAAAGTCGCGCAAAGGCATGCCAGGGCAGAGGATCCTGCGGGAACAGCGGATCGCTCTCGCCTGCCTCCTTGTACAGGCGTTCCACGATTCCGATGATTTCTGCGGAGACGGGCAGGACTCCATGCATGTTGTTCTTGAAGTGCTGCATGTCGAGAGTCTTGGCCTTGAAATCGAAGTGGTAGAAATGCAGCGCGCGTATCTCCCCGCGTCGCCCGCCAGTCCACCATCCGAGCAAGACAAAGAGGTACTCACGCGGGGTTTCGCACGCCTTGAGGAGCTTGCGGAATTCGTCTTCGGTGATCATGAAATGCGGCTTGGCGTCGCTCTTCAGCTTCGCGGCGCTGGACAAGGGAATCGGATTCTCACGCAGATACCTCGGACGTTGGCGGCAACCCCAGTTGAAGAACCCCGAAAGGTATCGCAATTCAGTTCGCATGGTGACGTTGCTCGGCATGCGGTTCCGGACGATCTTCCGGCCGCGCCGATCCTTTCTGGCACCGTCATGCGGACGCATGCTCGCGCGGCGTTGGATCCAGCGATCGATGATCTCAGGCGTGAGCTGTTGGGTTGCGAGGCTGTTCCGGCCCGAACGTCCTTTACGGCCGCACAGTTGCAGAAAGGTAGTCAGGACGCGCCGCGAAAAGGCTTTGTGCTTTTCGCTGGTCTTGGGAGGCATCGACTCAAGATAGGGATCAACAAGGTCGGAAACATCGGCATATTGGATGGGCTGAATGCCGGCGTTGAGCTCGATCTCCCGGCGGACGCGGAGGGCCTCCGCCGGTGCTTCAGCTTTGGTGCGGGTGGACTCGTCAATCGGCTTTGCCGAGAGCCAGTAGCGGACGTACCAGTACCCGTTTGGGCGCTGGAACTTCGTAACGCGGATCATGATGGGCCTCCCAACCACAATGTAAAACCAGTGTGACCCGGCGGTTGGGTTGGGAAGCCCGTTGAGGTTTCTGTCTTGACTCCTCTTCGAGTTTATCGCCTAACCGCCGTTTTTTCAACGACTTACGGCCGTCCCGGCGATCCCACTCGACTGCACCGCGAAGGACTCGAACCTTCGACCCGCTGATTAAGAGTCAGCTGCTCTACCAACTGAGCTAGCGGTGCCGAGAGCGGGGATTGAAGCAGACAAAATCCTTCCGGTCAAGGACACTCGAAAGCGCGACTCGAACCGGGGGTCCGTAACACCGTCGGCGGAACTTCCGTTCGCCCTGAAAGGGCAGCAGGGAGGCGACTTCGCCCGTCCAGCGGACGATTCTCTGGTTCAGGGGCATGTTGGGCCGCGATTGGGCGACGCTGGACAAGCTTATCCAACGCCTTGATCTTCCCCCTCCCGTTCTTGACGCTATGCTTCGTGCGGCGCGCGACGGTCCAAGTGTCAACGTACGCCGACCGGGTCGAATATGCCGTTGAATCTATGTTCATCCTGCTCCCGTGAAATCCCCGCGGACAGCCGCGTTTGCCCCTATTGCGCCAACCCCATCGCTGTCGCCCCCGCGATTCCGACGATGACCGCTCCGCCCAAGCCCGCCGAAGCGAGTTTCCATTCCGGGTTCGGGTCCTCCTCTTCCGACTCCATTGATAACGCCCGGTTCACCCCCGGCACCATGCTCGCCGATCGCTACCGCATCGTCGGCCTGCTCGGCAAGGGCGGCATGGGCGAAGTCTACCGCGCCGACGATCTGAAACTTCGCCAGCCCGTGGCCCTCAAGTTTCTGCCCGAAGCGCTGTCCCAAGACCCCAAGAAACTCGAACGCTTCCTGCACGAAGTGCGCGTCGCGCGGCAGGTCTCGCATCCCAATGTGTGCCGCGTGTACGACATCAGCGAGGCCGACGGGCAGCACTTCATCTCCATGGAATACGTGGACGGCGAGGACATGTCCGTCGTGCTTCGTCGCATGGGACGCCCGTCGAAGGAAAAAGCCTTGCAAATCGCTCGCCAACTTTGCGCGGGCCTGGCCGCCGCCCACGACAAGGGCGTACTCCACCGCGACCTCAAGCCCCACAACGTAATGATCGACGGACAGGGTCGCGTGCGCATCACCGATTTCGGCCTGGCCGGTTTCGCCGAGGACTTCACCGGTAAGGAGGTCTACGCCGGGACCCCGGCCTACATGGCCCCCGAGCAACTCGCCGGTCGGGGCGTCTCGGTCAAGAGCGACATCTACTCGCTCGGTGTGGTCCTCAGCGAATTGTTCACCGGCAAACGGTTGTTCGAGGGCACGAGCCGCGAGCAGCTTCAACGCTCAGGGACTTCCGCGCCGACGCGCTTGTCGACCCTGACGGATGACCTCGATCCCGTCGTGGAGCGGGTCATTCTTCGATGCCTCGAACCCGACCCCACCGCAAGGCCCTCCTCGGCCCTCGCCATCGCCGCCGCCCTGCCCGGCGGCGACCCCCTCGCCGCAGCCCTCGCCGCGGGTGAAACGCCTTCACCGGAAATGGTCGCTAACGCGGGCGAAGTCGGCGGAATGCGACCCGCTCTGGCCATCGCGTGTCTTGTTGCAATCCTCGGCGGAACGTTCGCCCTCGTGCCGCTAAACGCAACCCAATCATTGGTCCGAATGGTTTCCATGCCCAAGCCGCCTGCCGCTCTTGCCGACCGGGCGGCGGAAATCCTCATCAAGCTAGGGCACAAGGGTCCGGTTGTGGACACGGCCCATGGGTTCAACGCTGATGGGTGGCGCATACGGCACGTCGAGGACACGGACAAGTCCCTCGATCGCTGGAAAAAAATCTCCGAATGGCGTCCCTCGCCGGTGAAGTTCTGGTATCGCACCAGTCCGCGCCCCTTGATCCCGCCATCATCTGACGACCTCGTCGGACCGACGCAGCCTCCGCTGGAAGTCTCCGGCATGGCCACTGTGTATCTCGATCCCCAAGGGCGCTTGACCGGACTGGCCGTCGATCCGCCACAACGAGAGGACGAGACCGCGACGTCCGCCGCCGCGAAAACCACCGATTGGTCGGTCCTTTTTGCCGAGGCCCAGATCGATCTTACGAAGCTCACGACCGCCGAACCGCGCTGGACGCCGGACAACTACTGCGACGAACGCGCCGCTTGGGAAGGCCATTTTCCCACGCAACCGGATGTACCCATTCGTATCGAAGCCGGCGCCTATCGCGGAGTACCGACGTTCTTGCAAATCATCGGGCCTTGGAGCAAGCCCGGGCGAATGGAAGAGTGGCCCGAAACGCTCGGGCAAAAAGTCGGAAACATAATCGTCCTGAGCATCCTGATCGCCCTTGTCCTCGGTGGCGCGCTGCTCGCCCGTCGCAATCTAAAGCTTCGGCGTTCTGACCGCGCCGGGGCCGATCGGCTTGCACAGGTTTGCTTCTCTCTGATGATGGTAAGTTGGCTGCTGCTCATCGACCACGTCGCGGATTTTGGGGGTGAATTCGGTCGTCTCTTCGTCTTAATTGGCAAGGCGATGGTTGCGGTGGCGATCATGTGGATGTGGTATATCGCCCTCGAGCCGTATGTCCGTCGACGCTGGCCTCACGCCTTGATTGCTTGGAGTCGCTTTTTAACAGGCCGCTTTCGGGATCCCCTCGTTGGACGCGACATTCTCCTCGGCGGCGTCTTCGCCCTAGCAGCCCATGCCATGTTCACAATCGAAACCTGGGTTTCGCTCGGATTCGGAGAGCCGCGCTCCTCGCCCGGATTCTGGCCTTGGGTCGTTCTTCTCGGTCCGAGGTTTCAAATCGGCCAATACCTCGACGGATCGTTCGTTTTTTTTGGCCTGCTCTTCCTATTCCTGCTTCTCGGCCTTCGGTTGATTCTCAAAAGAGAGTGGTTGGCCTACTTGGGCGTATTCGCATTGAATGCCGTTCTCGTCGTTGCAGAACAACGTGCCGACCAACCCCTCGCAATGACGCTCGTGCTTGTCTTGATCAGCTCGCTCTCCTGGTCGGTCGTCGTGCTGGTACCTCTGCGCTTCGGCCTGCTCGCATCCATCTTCTTTTGGTTTTTCATGCGGATTCTTTGGACTCCCGCGATGTGCGGGCTTTCCGGCTGGCAATCCGAGGCGTCGTGGACGGCGCTTCTCTTTATCGCCGCGGTAACCGTGTACGGCTTTCACACGGCCCTCGCGGGCCGACCGCTCTTCCGCGACGAACTCCTGCAAGCGTAGACACAGGGTGCGCTTCCTCAATAATGACCTCATGCCGCCCGACCCGACCACCGGCCCATCGGATGATTTCCTCGTCGCCGGGATGTTGGGCGGCGACTGGGCTGCGCTCAACAAGCTCATCGAACGCTACGACCGCCTCGTCCGCTACACCATCCTCCGCGCAGCGAAGGCGCAGTGCGCTCGTGATCCGCAATGGCTCGAATCGGTCGCGTCGGCCACTTGGGCGGGCTTCGTCCAATCGCTCCAACGACACCCCGATCAACGACCAAAATCGGTCCGCGCCTACCTCACCGCCATTGCCAGGAATCAGGTGGTCAGCGCCCTACGTGCAGGACAGGCGATGGATGCCGCTACCCTACCGCTCGACAGCGCCGGCAATACGCTCATTGCAGCCACACTCGAAGAACCAATAGACACACTTTCGCACCTGGAATTGCTTGAAACACTGCGAAATTGCCTATCCGAACTTGCTGTAGATGACCGGACCCTGGCATCCCAGCTCCCCGCGATAACGGAACGTCGTTGGCGAGACGCGGCAGCGACCTTGGGAATCAGCGAATCGACCCTCCGCTCGCGATGGAAACGGACCCTGGATCGGCTTCGGGATTGCGTGAGGCGAAAGACCGGCCTTTCCCTCGCGCCGGGGACTCCGGACGACGACTCTTAGGGTGAGGGAGTGTTGTTTATTGGCCGCCCCGGTGGGAATACGATGATCGAAGATTTCGACAGATGTGACCCCCTTGAGAACGCGCTACGGGAACTCGCCGATGCGGAGCGGGCTAATTTGTTCCGCCGGACATTCGTCGACGCCAAGGCGCTTCTTCGCAAGCCGCACGCGGTTGATGGCGCCCCCCAAGTTCTGCGCCGGAATCGCTGGATTTCGATCGCGGCCGTGCTGGGGCTGGCGGCGACGATCTGCGGGTGGATCTTCACAACCGGAACGCCGGAGGCCCGTCAGCCTCCATTGCCGAGTGGGACTCGGACCGCCTCCGCAACCCGCGGTTGCGATGGAACTTTCTTCAGTTGCATGACCGGCCCCAACGGCACGATTACGAACGGCTGCGATTCATTCGACTTCAATGCCGACGGTCACATCGACCTGGTTGATGCCCGAACGTATCAACTCGATTGCAACGGGATCACACGTTAGAAGACTATCCGAGTAACGGATCGCGCAAGGCTTACGCCGGCATTCTATCGCAGTCAGGCGGCGATGAGCGCCTCGCCTATCCGACTATGCCGGGCCAAAGCCATCCGAAGGTCAAGCCGGTCACGATGCCGTAAATGACGCCGTCGAAAACGAACTTGAGGGTGATGGACCACTTCTGGCCTTTCCAGATGGATTCCGGAAGGGCGCCCACGGCGTAGCCTAAGGTTGCGGCCAAGGCGGTCAGGTGAAATACGAGCTTAAAGGATGCGCCTCGGCTCAGACCCTGCGCCGTCAAATGGGCGACAAACGCTGAGATGAGTATCGAAAACAGGAACCATTGCACGAGGTTCATTCCCATACCCGGGGCGCCGCTCGGCGTGACGGTCATGAAGCCGACCGGGCCGGTCTTGTATTTCTCGATCATCTCCGGCGAGCCGCAGGCCTTCATGGACTCGGCGCAGGGGAACATATAAGTTCCCGGCTGCACGCCCTGGGAGCGCATCTCGGCGAGGACTTTGTCTTCCCCGGGAAGCTTCCTGAAGTCCCCTTTGTGCATGGGAGTGGCCATGTGAATGATGCTGCTGACGATAAACACGAACACCGCCGACAGCAGGATCGGCAACCACAACTCTATCATCGAAATCATAGTTTTTCTCCCAATGGGTGGAGGCGAGAAAGAAATCTCGCACCCGCTTATCCCGAACGGGGTTGCAGTTTAGCTTTCCCGGCAACGCATACAAGTGAGGGTGCGAGAAGGGATTCTCGCACCAGCGGTGACGCTGGGCACTGGCGGGCACGCCGCCAGTGGGACCCAGTAGGCGGCGTCAACCCCCCTGTGGTCCCGTCTTGAAAGGGGGGAGGCACGCTACCTGTTTGGAAATCGGTCTTGCGGGTCACCGCGAGGCGCCGTTGCCGACGGTTTCGACCGCGGCGATGTGAAGGAAGGGAATCAGCGTGTACCGGTTGGTACCCGATTCGGCCACGAATAGTCGGCTGTGCATGACGACCACCAGGTCAGGGTTCCGCACTTCGTAGACGTCTCCACTGCTTAGACGCACGCGGAAGGGCTCAAACGGTTCGCGATCAAGGAACTCCCGAAGCTCGTCGCTACTCATACCCCAATTTTACGCGTAAATGCAGTTGATTGCAAACGGCGACCTTGGCCGTAGCGGCAGGGATTCCCGCCAGTAGAGGATGCGAGCATAGTTCCTCGCCGGACAGGTTTGCTACCTAGAATGATCCTGACGGTGTAGAATCAGGGATGTGGGGGTGGGGCACTGGCGGGCGAGCCGCCAGTGGCACCCGGCACGGAGTTTCGCCCCCTACGCTTCCTCCGCCCCTCCGGGGCGGGGATTGGGGTGACGGCGCAACCAGGGGTTCCGTCCGCCTTCGGCGGGCTCCACCCCTGGCTACAATCCGTCGCCCCGTTGGGGCGAGAATCGCTGGACAAGTATAACCCCAAGGGGTGGGGCACCCGAATGAGGATGACAGATGGCTGACACACCAACGGATGTGAAGGACGACGGCGCGGTTCCCGGGGGGCCGGAGAGTATCGTCGATCACCGGCTGATCGAAGAGATGCAGGACTCGTACCTGACCTACTCGATGAGCGTGATCATGGCCCGGGCCCTGCCGGATATCCGCGACGGGCTCAAGCCGTCGCAGCGGCGGATTCTGGTGGCCATGAACGACCTGAACCTCGGCCCGCGGGCGCAGACCAAGAAGTGCGCCAAGATCAGCGGCGACACCAGCGGTAACTATCACCCCCACGGTGAGTCGGTGATTTATCCCACGCTGGTGCGCATGGCCCAACCGTGGAACCTGCGCCAGCCGCTCATCGACGGGCAGGGCAACTTCGGCTCCATCGACGGCGATCCGCCGGCGGCCATGAGGTACACCGAGGCGCGGATGACCAGCGCCGCGGCCATGATGCTCGAAGACCTTGAATACGAAACCGTCGATTTCGTCCCCAACTACGATAATTCCCGCGAAGAGCCGACGGTGCTGCCGGGCAAGTTTCCGAACCTGCTCATCAACGGCACGACGGGCATCGCGGTGGGGATGGCGACGAACCTTGCACCGCACAACGTAGGCGAGGTGTGTGACGGACTGCTGGCCTACCTGGACAACGCGGACGTGAGCATCGCGGAGTTGATGAAGGTCATCCCCGGTCCGGACTTTCCCACGGGCGGTCAAATCTGCGGACGGCGGGGGATTCTCGATGCTTACAGCACCGGGCGGGGCAGCATTACGCTTCGGGGCAAGTGCCACGTCGAGGAGAGCAAGAGCGGCAAGAAGACGATCATCATCACCGAGCTTCCCTACGCCGTGCTACGCAGCACGGTGACGGAGAAGGTCGCCGAGGCGGTCAAATCCGGCAACATCAAGGACGTGTCCGCGGTCAACGACGCCTCCGACCGCAAGCACGACGTGTGGATCGAGATCGACCTGAAGCGCGACGCCAACGAGGACGTGGTCATCAATGGGTTGTACGAATATACCCCGCTGCAATCCAACTACCACATCATGAACATCGCTCTGGTGGATCGCCAGCCGCGCACGCTGACGCTCAAGCAAATGCTGGGGTTGTACGTCGATCACCGCAAGGACGTGATCCGGAGGCGGACCTCCTTCTTGCTGCGCCGGGCCAAGCAACGGGCGCACATTCTCGAAGGGTTGATCCTGGCCGTCGGGGATATCGACGCGATCATTGAGTTGATTAAGAAGTCGCCCGATCCGAACACGGCGCGGGCGAACCTGATGGCCAGGCCGCTGCGATTGACCGAGCAGCCGACGCTGCGGAAGCTGCTTCCGAAAGTGTTCGTGGAGCGGTTCTCGAAGAGCGATCACCATCTGACCGCGGTGCAGGCCAACGCCATTTTGGCGATGCAGTTGCAGCGCTTGACGGGATTGGAGACGGAGAAGCTGGGCAACGATTACGCCAAACTCGTCGAGGAAATCGAAGGCTATGAGGCCATCCTATGCGAAGAGCGGCTAGTGCTGGACATCATCCGCGAGGACATTCACGAGCTGAAACAGACGTTCACGAGCAAGCGGCGCACGGAGATCGTGGAGGCCGTCGGCGAGTTCCGCATGGAGGAGCTGATCTCCGACGAGCCGGTCGTGGTCACCATCTCCCGCGAGGGGTACATCAAACGGACGGACGTCGAGGAATATCGCAAGCAAGGCCGCGGCGGCAAGGGGGTTCGCGGCAGTGCGGCCAAGGAGGGCGACTTTCTCGAACACCTATTCGTCGTTTCTACGCACGATTATCTGCTGTTCTTTACCGATCGAGGGCGGGTCTATTGGGCGCGGGTCTACGACATGCCGGTGATGAGCCGGACCTCGCGCGGGCGCTCGATTGCGAATCTCCTGCAAATGCAGCCCAATGAGACGCATCGGGCGGTGCTGCCCGTCAAGGAGTTCGAGGAATCGTTTGTCTTCTTCGCGACGGCCAAGGGCACGGTCAAGAAGACCCCGATGGCGGCGTACAGTAAGCCCAGACCCAGCGGCATCATCGCCATTTCCCTCGACGCCGATGACGCCCTTATCAACGTCGAGCGCACCACGGGTGAAAACGAGATCGTCCTGGGAACGCGCGAGGGGATGGCCATCCGCTTCCATGAGGACGACGTGCGGGCAATGGGCCGCAGCGCTCACGGCGTACGGGGGATGAACCTCGAACCGGACGACTCCGTGGTGGCCATGGTGGCCATCAATCCGGGCATGTCGCTGCTAACCGTCTGCGAAAACGGGTTCGGCAAGCGGACCGACATCGGCGAATACCGCAAGACCCGTCGCGGCGGCAAGGGGGTCATCAACATCAAGACTTCGGAACGCAACGGCCGAGTTGTCGCGATCCTTGCGGTGACGGACGACGATGAGTTGATGATGATCACGGCCAAGGGGATCATGCTGCGGACGGACTTGAGTGCGGTTCGGGAGATCGGCCGGGCCACGCAGGGTGTACGCCTGATTCGCCTGGACGAGGGTGACAAGGTGGTGGCCGCGGCAAAGATCGCCCCGGAGGACGACGAGGAAGAGGCCGAGCCGGAAGCGCCTCCGGGCGACGAGGAGGCATCCGCGGGGGATCCGCCCGGCGAGTAGATGGCTTTAGCGGGCGACCGAGTGGAAAGTCGATCCAACAACAGGTCAGTGCGGCCCTATTCCTCGCCCGTGCGCAAATAACGGATGGCGTATTCCATCGCGGGACGGGCGGTGCGAACGTTCTTTTCCGTTTGTAGTTGCTGTTCGAGGAAGTCCGCGACCTCGAAATCGCCCGGCTGACAAACTTCTTCGATTAAGGAAAAGGCGATCCCCATCCGAGTCGCCGCGTCCGGCTCCATGGGAAACATTTGCATGAGCAGTTCGCGTGCCCGTTGCTTGTCCGGGGTACGGGCCAGGTAATCGGGGATCACCCGCCGGATCATGACGTCGGCAGGGCTATCGCCCGGATGGTCGAGGTAATCCTGGAAGAGCTGTTCGGCGGTGCGCTCACCGGCCCCGTCGACATACTCGCGGACGGGGACCCATTGCGGATCATCGGGGTTCTCCCGACTCATGCGCCGGGCATCAGAAGAAGGCGGCAGCAACGGCTCTTTTTCACTCTCCGGGATGCTCGGATCGCCCAACTGCCTTTGAAACAGGACATCCCCGCGCCGATAAAAGTCTTCCTCCTGCTCAAGCAATTGGTCACAAAACTCCAGAAACTCCTCAGGAGGAACCCTCCTTCTTAGTAGCCCAAGAGCGCGTAGACTTCCGCTTCGTTCTGAATCCTCACGAGCGTGTCGACGGAGCA
>Ga0326597_10006573_pt1 | contig 15911 bp, 14 predicted proteins | sample RVTome_12_FD_203789 | JGI IMG/M metagenome (GOLD analysis project Ga0326597, IMG submission 203789) | Soil microbial communities from uranium-contaminated site in the Upper Colorado River Basin, Wyoming, United States - RVT100D185 | ecosystem: Environmental > Terrestrial > Soil > Contaminated >...
GTGAACGACCTCTTCCTGCGCGCGTGCCGGCGTGAGCCCGTGCCGCGGACGCCGGTGTGGTTCATGCGGCAGGCCGGCCGCTACATGCCCGAGTACCGCGCGCTGCGCGAGCGTCACAGCCTTCTTACGTTGTGCCGCACTCCCGAGCTCGCGGTCGAGGTGACGCTGCAGCCGGTGAACGCGCTCGGCGTCGACGCCGCGATCCTGTTCAGCGACATCCTGCTGCCGCTCGATCCCATGGGCATCCCCTTCGACTTCCAGGCCGGCGAAGGACCGGTGATCGAGCGGCCGCTGCGCACGCGGGCGGACATCGACCGACTCCGGCGGTTCGAGCCGCGGGAGGAGCTGGGGATGGTGCTGGAAGCGATCCGGCTCCTGCGCCGCACTCTCGAGGTGCCGCTGATCGGCTTTGCCGGAGCGCCCTTCACCCTCGCCTCGTACGCGATCGAGGGCGGGCCCTCGTCGCAGTTCGCGCTCACCAAGCGGCTGATGTACGAGGACCCCGCCGCGTGGCACGCGCTCGCGTCGCTGCTCGCGAAGGTGGTGGGCGAGTACCTCGTCGCGCAGATCGAGGCCGGCGCCCAGGCGGTGCAGCTGTTCGACTCCTGGGTGGGCGTGCTGGACGAAGCGGACTACCGCGAGTTCGTCCTGCCCCACACCCGGACGATTTTCGAGCGGCTGCACGGCGGTGTGCCCACTGTCCACTTCGGCACCGGCACGGGCCACCTGCTCGCCGTTCAGCGCGAGGCGGGGGGCGACGTCATCGGCGTGGACTGGCGCACGCCTCTCGACGTGGGCTGGTCACGCGTCGAAGGCGCGGCCGTGCAGGGGAACCTGGACCCGACGGCGCTGTTCGCTCCCCGCGCGCGGCTGCTCGCGCGTGTGGACGAGGTGCTGCGGCGGGCGGCGGGGCGCCCCGGACACATCTTCAACCTCGGCCACGGGATCCTGCCCACGACCCCGGTCGAGAACGTGCGCGCCGTCGTCGAACATGTCCATCGTCGAACAGCTGTCCCTTCCATGCGGCCGCAGTGAAGAGGTCCAGCGACAAGCAGCGAGGAGCGGATTCACTCCGCGACCCTTGTTCAGATCAAGCAAGGGCAAGCGAGCGGCAGGGGGGTAGCCGCGAAGCGGCGCAGGGGGGTGGAACGACGCACCGCACCCCCCTGAAATTGCCGACATGAAGGCGGTCATCCTCCTCGCCCACGGCACCCCGGAGACCCTCGACCAGATGCCGGAGTACCTGTCCCGCGTGCGCGGCGGCCGCCCGCCGTCCCCCGAGCTGATCGCGGAGATGACGGGGAACTACCGCGCGATCGGCGGACGCTCGCCCCTCACCGACATCACCCGCGCCCAGGCCGCGGCCCTCCAGCAGGAGCTCGGCGACGGCACCCCCGTGTATGTCGGGATGCGCCACTGGCATCCGTTCATCGCCGACGTCGTGCAGGAGGCGGTGGCCGCCGGCGCCCGCGCGCTGGTCGGGGTGCCGCTGGCCCCGCAGTTCTCGACGGTGAGCGTCGCCCGCTACCGCGACGTGCTGCGCGAGGCGGCCCCGGACGGCGTCGCCGTGCGCTGCGTCCTTAGCTGGCACGACCACCCGGGCCTGATCGCCGCGTTCGCGGAGAAGGTGCAGGCGGCGGGCGCGGATCGCGTCGACGTCGTCCTGTTCACCGCCCACAGCCTGCCCGTTCGGCTCATCGAGGCCGGGGATCCCTACGCGCGCGAGGTGGAGCGAACGGCGGCCAGGGTGGCGAAGGCGGCGAGCCTGGCCGACTACGAGCGTGCGTTCCAGAGCGCCGGCCGCACGCCCGAGCCGTGGCTCGGTCCCTCGGTCGAGGAAGCGCTGCGCGCGGCGCACGCCCGGGGCGCGCGGAGCGTGCTCGCGGTCCCGATCGGCTTCGTGTCCGACCACACCGAGATCCTCTTCGATCTGGACGTGCAGGCGGCGCGGGAAGCCGAGCGGCTGGGGCTCGCGTTCCGGCGCACCGAATCCCTCAACACCAGCCCCGCGCTCATCCGGACCCTCGCCGACCTGGTTCGCGGCGTCATTGAGCAGGGGGGTGCTGCGTCGCACCCCCCTGACCCCCCGCTGCGCGCGCCGAAGTGAACCCGGCGCGCTCCGCCGCTTGAGCTATTACCCAGGTGGCTTGACGCGCGTCCCCGCGCGGCAGAATACTCCGGCCCACCAGCCCAGGCCGAACCAGACGAAGGTGCCCATGGACAGGGCCGTTCAGCTTTCACCCGCCGCGGCAGGCGCCGTCGCCGGCCAACTCCGGCCGCGCAACTCCGGTTCGCTGTTTCGCCGCATGAGGTGCGTCCAGAAGGGCTCGAAGAAGGAGGGAACGACATGAGACCGAAGGCCCCAGCGCTCGCCGGTTGTCTTTTTCTCGCGGTCGCGCTGCTGCTGCCCGCCGCGGCAAGCGCACAGATCGACACGGGCTCGATCGTCGGGACGGTCACCGACTCGTCCAGCGGCGTCGTGCCTGGCGCCACGGTCATGGCGATCCAGGAAGGCACCCGCTTCACCTTCACCGCGGCGACGAACTCCAAGGGCCAGTTCGTGTTCCCGAACCTGAGGATCGGCACGTATACGGTCTCCGCCGAGGCGCAGGGCTTCAAGAAGGCCGTGCGGCAGGGCATCCAGCTCCACGTGCAGGAGCGGCTCGAAGCGGACCTGTCGCTGGACCTCCGTTGACGCCGTTGAAAGTCACGAAGCTGCGGTTGCCCTTCGTGGAGAGGGCGACGGACAGCGCCGGCGGTTCCGCCGGCCGCCGCAGGTTGCGCACGCGGATCCCCTCCGCCTTCAGGACCCGGGCGGCGGCGGGGCTGAGCCCGCTCAGCACCGAGGTGCGGAGACCGAGCCGGGCCGCGGCCACCGCGGTGATGACGGCGCCTCCGCCCACCGTCTGGTAAAACGACGCCGTCTTGATCTCCTCGCCGGGCTTCGGCAGCCGCGGGAGGCCGAAGAACACGAGGTCCTCGAAAGATTCGCCGGCGACGACGAGATCCGCCCGCGGCACGCCGCGAACTCTAACATGCGGTTCCGATTGGCCCTCGGCCGCGCGGCGGGCTCCAGCAACGCCTCTGGTGCCGCTCGCAGAGAGGGGATCAACCAGGGCGGTCAGGCTTCGGTCCCCCTGTTGAGCAGATCCAGGTAGCGAGAGTAGACGAAGACCCGGTTTCGCAGGCGGCCCGTTGTCTCTCGCACGATGCCGAGCAGAGCGAGTCGCTCGATGGCCTTTCCAACCGTGGGGCTCGACAGCCCGGTGGCCCGTATCAGTGAACGCACGTTCGATACGGGCCGGCGTTGCAGCTCGTGGTGGACGCGCAGCGCAGAGCCCGCGCCGCGACCGACCCTGCCGATGCGCTCGCGATCCTCGGCAAAGAGGGCCACCAGAGTCCGCGCGGTGTCGACGGCGCCTTCCGCCGTCGTCGCCACGGCTTCCGCGAAGAAGCCGAGCCATTCCTCCCACGCACCCTCTGTCCTGACCCGATCGAGCAGTTCGTAGTATCGCGAGCGATGCTGCTTGAAGTAGAGGCTCAGGTAGAGCAGCGGTTCGCGAAGTATGCCCTCCACGCACAAGAGAAGCGTGATCATGAGGCGTCCCACACGGCCGTTGCCGTCGAGGAAGGGATGGATGGTTTCGAACTGCACGTGCGCCAGGGCCGCCTTGACGATCGGGGACGTGCGCTCGGGCTGGTCGTGAAGGAATCGCTCGAGGGTGCCCATGCATTCCTCGACGCGATCGGGCGGGGGCGGCACGAACGCCGCGTTCCCGGGACGCGCGCCTCCGATCCAGTTTTGCGAGCGCCGGAACTGGCCAGGAGTCTTCTCGGATCCCCGACCTTCAGCCAGCAGGATTCCATGGATTTCCCTGAGGAGGCGGTTCGAGAGCGGAAACCCGTCGCGGACGCGCGCCAACCCATGTTCCAGCGCCGCAACGTAGCTCGATACATCGGTCACGTCGTCGAGCGGGACGCCGGGCGCCTCTTCGAGCTCGAACAGGAGGAGGTCGGACAGGGAGCACTGCGTGCCTTCGATCTGCGACGAAAGCACGGCTTCTTTCCGTACGTACGTATAAAGGAACAGCTTCGTGTCCGGCAGCAGCGCCGATACGCTGTCCAGCCGGCCGAGTGCCACGAGCGATCGGTCCAGGGTTTCGCGGAGGGGCGGGGCGAGCGCCAACGGTAGGCGGGGCGGCAGGAGGTCGGGCACGAAGGCGCGTACCACCTCTCCTGCGACCTTCGAGACCGTAACGTATTGACCTGACGGTCCCTTTGCCATCGCGATTCTTAAGAAGGTCCCGTACCTTACGGGCGGTACTAATTAAGGTTAGATACATTAGCTTTATTACTATCGGCGCGTCAAGGTCCTTGTCGGCCCTACGGGAACGGCCAACGAGGACGGGCACGGGGCGCCGGATATACTCGCCGGAAATGGCTGAGCGGGTCCGCATCTTCGCGACGTGCGACATCGGGGGAGACGCGCTCGCGCGGCTGCGCGCGAAGGGGTGGGACCTCGAGGTCTACGACAAGGTCGACCCCCCGCCGCGTGAGCTCATCCTGCAGAAGGTGAAAAGCGGCATCGACGCCCTCATCACGACGATCCGCGACCGCATCGACGAGGAGGTGCTGGCCGCGGGCAGGGCCGCGGGACTGAAGGTCGTGGCCCAGGACGCAGTCGGCGTCGACAACATCGACCGCGCGGCGGCCAACCGCCACCAGATCCCCATCGGCCACACCGCGGACGTGCTCACCGACGCCACCGCGGAGTTCGCGTTCCTGATCATGGGATGCGTGGCCCGCAAGACGTGGCCCTCCGAGCAGATGGTCCGCGAGCAGAAGTGGTCGACCTGGCACCCGTATCTCCCGTGGCTTGGCGACGAGGTGACGGGGAAGACGGTCGCGGTGATCGGCACCGGCCGCATCGGCAAGAGCTTCATCAAGAAGGCGGTGGGCTTCGACATGGACGTCTTGTGCCACACTCCCGCGCACCAGGACCGGGAGTTCATCGAGGCGATCCGCCGCGTCATGAAGGTGCGCCACGACGAGGGCCTCACCGCGCGCCGCCAGTCCATCGACTACGTGCCCCTCGAGGAGGCGCTGCGCCGCGCCGACTTCGTCTCGCTGCACGTCGCCCTCACCCGCCCCGGCGATGCGGCGGAGCCCACCTTCCACCTCATGGACGAGCGGCGCCTCGAGATGATGAAGCCCACGGCGTACCTGGTGAACACGTCCCGCGGGCCGGTGGTGGATGAGGCCGCGCTGGCCCACGCGTTGCGCGAGGGATGGATCGCGGGCGCTGCCCTCGACGTGTTCGAGAAGGAGCCGCTGCCCGCCGACAGCCCGCTGCGGGACGACGCTTTGAAGCTCAAGCTGCGGATGTTCCACCACTTCGCCTCCGCCGGCCGTGCCACACGGCTGTCGCCCGACCCCGATGTCGGCATGGCCGGCCGCACCGTGCAGGCCGTCATCGACGTGCTCGAGGGCAAGGATTTGAAGGCCATCCCCTACATCGTCAACAAGGAAGCGTTCCAGGCCAGGTGACCGGAGCGCGGCGCGGGCGGGCGCTGGCCGGGGCGACGACGGTGCTGCTCGCAGCTTCGGCCGCCGCCGCCGACACGCCGGCGGCGGTCGCCGAGGCGCGGCGCTGCTGGAGCACGGTGGGGGAGCCGGGCATCGCGGCCTGCCGCCGTGCCCTCGACGCCGGACTGATGCCGTCGAGAGCCTCCCGGGTCGAGCTGACGCTGGCCACCCGCCTGGCCGGCCTCGGCCGCTGGGACGAGGCCGCCGACGTGCACCGCCGGGCCATCGCGCGCCGCCCGCAGGACGGCGAGGCCCATCGCCGGCTCGGCGCCGCGCTGCTGCACGGCCTCGGCCGTCCGTCGGACGCGGAGGTCTCGCTGCGGGAGGCCATCCGCCTCGGCGCCGAGGCACGAACGTGGGGCGACCTTGCGCTCGCGCTGGTCGCCCTCGGCCGTCCCACCGAAGCCGTCACCGCGTTCGACGAGGCGCTTCGCCTGGACGCGACCTTCCTGCAGGGACGACCAGGCGCCCGCGCCGCGTACGACGCGGCACGCCAGGGGCTTCCCTGGCCGCCGCCTTCACCCTCGACCTCGCCATAGCTGAGCAGGCGTCGCGGAGAGAGCCCCATCCTCCGCCTCCCGTTCGCACGCCGTGTAAAGATCTGTTAATCCGCCGCTTCCCACGGCAACCGGACGCGGAGCAGTCGTATTAGTATTCGTTGCCGGAACGCTGCGTCGCCCGACCCGACGGATGCGCATCCCATGCTTCGGCCAGGCGGGTCACGAGCGCCTTCTCCGAAAGAGGAAGGTTGCCGATGAAGTCGGCGTGGACGCGGCGGGCACGGTAGCGGGGCTGGCGCCGGGGCTCGTGCAGGAAACGGGACGGGAGCGCGGGGTCGAAGGCGTGCAGGAGCGTCCCATGGTGGACCAAGCCGTGCCGGCCGCGAAGCTGGGCATTTCCCGAGACCTTTCGTCCGTGACAGGCGAGGTCGGAAACGCCGCGCCGGGCCAGCCCGAACACCCCCAGTCCGCGCGCGATGCGGCCGAGGATGACCGCGTAGCTCTCGGCGACGTTGCCCAGGGCCGGACGCCCCGCGTAGCGGAGCACAAGCGAGAAGTTGAGGCATCCGGGCGCCAGGACGACCGTGCCGCCTCCCGAGGCACGTCGCAGGACGGGGACGCCGGCTTCCCGGCAAGAGGAGAAATCGACATCCTCCTCGGCACGCCCCGAACGGCCCATGACGACGACCGGCCGCCGGCAGCTCCAGAAGCGCAGCGCTTCGCCGGAGGACCGGCCTTCCTCCGACAGGCGATCGAGCCGACGCAGGAGAGCGATGTCGAAGGCGAGGTTCTCTTCCGGCGTGGCGAGGGTCCGGTCGATCAGCTCCAAAAGCGTGCCTCCACTACCGGCCCCGACCATAACACGGCCGTGTATCTCGACTGCGCCGCCACCACGCCCCTCGATCCTCGGGTCCGCGCCGTCGTGATGCGTCATCTCGACGAGGAGTTCGGCAACGCGGGCAGCCGCACGCACGACCTCGGGCGGCGCGCCCGGCGCGCCGTGGAGCACGCGCGGGATCAGGTGGCGGCGGTGGTCGCAGCGCCTCGCGGCGACGTCCTCTTCACGAGCGGCGCGACGGAGAGCGACAACCTTGCGATCCTGGGGCTGGCCGCGCAGGGCCTGGCCACCGGCCGCAAACACGTGGTGAGCACGGCCATCGAGCATCACGCGGTGCTGGGCCCGCTGGAGGCGTTGAAGGCGCGCGGCTTCGCGGTGACGCTCGTCGCTCCGCGAGCCGGAGGCTGGGTGGAGCCGGGCGCGATCGGCGAGGCCGTCCGCGAGGACACGCTGCTCGTCTCCGTGATGCACGTCAACAACGAGACGGGCGTGGTGCAACCGATCGCCGGCATCGCGGAGCGGCTCGGCGACCATCCCGCCTTCTTCCACGTGGACGCCGCCCAGGGCTTCGCCAGGGAACTCGACGGGCTGCGCCATCCGCGCATCGACCTCATCAGCGTCAGCGGCCACAAGATCCATGCGCCGAAGGGCGTGGGAGCGCTGGTGACGCGACGGCGCGACGGCGCGCGACCGCCCCTTCTGCCGCTGATGCACGGAGGTGGGCAGGAGCGAGGGCTGCGGCCGGGGACGCTGCCGGTGGCGCTCATCGCCGGTCTGGGTGAAGCGGCGGCCCTGGCCGCGGCGGAGGCCACCTCGCGCGCCGCGCGCTGCCGGACGATCCGCCGGCTGCTGCTCGAAGGGCTCGCTCCCTTGCGGCCGGCCGTCAACGGCGATCCTTCGCGGACGCTGCCTCACATCCTGAACGTCTCGTTTCCCGGCCATGACGCCGAGGACGTCATCGAAGCCTGGCGCGATCTCGCGGCCATCTCCGATGGCGCCGCCTGCACCACGCAGTCACGCAGCTGCAGCCATGTGCTCACCGCCATGGGCCTGGACGCCCGGCGCCGCGACGGCGCCGTGCGGCTGTCCTTCTGCCACCTCACCCCGCTGCCCGACACGACCCGCATGGTGGCCGCGCTCAGCGCGGGGCGGTGCGCATGAGTGCCCAGACCCTCGTCTACAAGCGCGCCCGGTTCTCCACGCGGCTCCCCGTGGGCCGGCTCTACACCCCCTCGCACTGCTGGCTCGACGCGAGCGAGCCCGACGACTGGCGAGTGGGCTTCACGAAGTTCGCCACGCGCATGCTGGGCGACCTCGTGGAGTACCGCTTTGAGGTCGCGGCGGGTTCGCCCATCGCGCTGGGCCAGGGCGTGGGGTGGGTGGAGGGCTTCAAGGCGGTGAGCGAGGTCTTCTCGGTGGTGACCGGCGAGTTCGCGGGCGTCAACCCAGACCTCGAACGCGACATCACGTTCGTCGATTCCGATCCCTATGGCCGCGGGTGGCTGTATCGCGCCCGCGGCCGTGCCGATCCCGCCGGTGTGGATGCGCAGGGCTACGCAACGCTCCTCGACACCACCATCGACAAGATGCTGGAGAAGCAGAGGGGGTCCGGGGGGGACGAGGAGCCGGGTTCGTGATCGGCCCCGCAGTCCCCCCCGGCACTTCGGCGGCACCGCGAAGCGGGGCGGCCGGAGGGGTGAAGAAGGAGAAGGGCGATGGCTAAGGCGCGCTACGTGATGATCGGCGGCTTCCTGGGGGCGGGCAAGACCACGGCCGTCCTCCGCCTGGCCGAGCGGCTGACCGCCCGCGGTCTGCGCGTCGGCCTCATCACGAACGACCAGAGCACGGGCCTCGTCGACACGGCGCTCCTGGACTCGCACGGGTTCGACGTCGAGGAGATCACGGGCGGCTGCTTCTGCTGCCGCTTCGGGTCGCTGCTCGAGGCCTCCGAACGTCTGTCCCAGGAGAGCCGGCCGGACGTGTTCATCGCGGAGCCGGTGGGGAGCTGCACGGACCTCACCGCCACCGTGAGTTATCCGCTGCGCCGGATCTACGGCGACGACTTCACGGTCGCGCCGCTGAGCGTGATGGTGGACCCGCTCCGCGCGTTGAGCGTGCTGGGGCTCGAGGCGGGGCGCGCCTTCTCGAGCAAGGTACTCTACGTCTACGGCAAGCAGATCGAGGAGGCCGAAGTCCTCGTGATCAACAAGGTGGACCTGCTGACGTCCGATCGCCTGGAGCGGCTGCGTGCGGGTCTGGCCGGGCGCAACCCTCGCGCCGAGATCGTCGCCGTCTCCGCCCGGGAGGGCCGCGGCCTCGAAGCCTGGTTCGAACGCATCGAGGATCGGGAAGCGGGAACGACACCGCCTCCGGAGCTGGACTACGACGCGTACGCGGAGGGCGAGTCGCGGCTGGGATGGCTCAACGCCACCCTGCGCCTGGAGGCGGGCACGCCGTTCGACGGGAACGCGTTCCTGCGCGGCCTCGCCGGACGCATCCAGGCACGGCTGGCTGCGTCCGCCATCGAGATCGCGCATCTCAAGGCCGTGCTCAGCCCCGACGAAGACGGCGGCGACCTCGCGGTTTTGAACCTCACGCGCAGCGACGCGTCGCCCGAGATGTCGCACGCGCTGGGCGAGCCGCTCTCCGCGGGGGAGCTGGTCCTGAACCTGCGGGCGGAGGGCGATCCCGAGCATCTCCAGGCGGCCGTGGAAGGCGCACTCGCGTCCAGCACCGGGGGGCCGCCCGTGCGCTGGCGCGTGGCGCACCTCGAGCGCTTCCGGCCGCCCCGGCCCGTGCCCATCCACCGGATGGCGGAGGCCTGAGGTGCCGCGCCTTCTCTACTGCCGCTGCGCCTATGCCCAGGTCGTGCCGAAGGAGGTCAAGGACGCGGTGCTGGATCGCCTGGCCGCCGCCGGCGTGAGCTTCGAGGCCGTGCCCGACCTCTGTGAGATGTCGGCGCGCCGTGATCCCCGCCTGGGCGAGCTGGCCGCCTCGGGCGACCTGCGCGTCGCGGCGTGTTACCCACGCGCGGTGAAGTGGCTGTTCACAGCGGCGGGCGCTCCCCTGCCCCTGGAAGGGGTCGAGGTCCTCAACATGCGCACGGCAGCCGCCGCCGACGTCACCGCGGCCCTCCTCGCTCCCGAGAAGCGCGCATGAGCCGCCTCGCCGGGGCGGTGCCACGCGTCGTGGTCTTCGAGGGCCGGGGCAGCCGTCCGCTGGAGGACGCCGGGCGCGCGGCCCTGATGCGCGCGCTGCTCGAGGGTGGCTACTCCGTCGACTGCGTTCGCGGGGAGGGCACGCCGCCCGTCCCGCCGCGCGAAGGCCTCATGGTCGTGTTCGGCCATTTCGAGGGCGCGCCGCCGAGCGCGGCCGCGCAGGACGCCGTCGAGGTGCGCTTCGAGGATCTGGAGGGAAGGGAGCCCGCGGCCGTCCTGGCGCGCGTCGAAGAGATGCGCGAAGGGCGGCAGTTGCCTCGCCCCGGCGGCTGGAAGCCCTGGTTTCCCGTGATCGATTACTCGCGCTGCACGAACTGCATGCAGTGCCTGAGCTTCTGCCTCTTCGACGTGTACGGCTCCACGAAGGAAGGCAAGATCCAGGTCCGCAACCAGGACAACTGCAAGACGGACTGTCCTGCCTGCTCGCGCGTCTGCCCCGAGGTGGCCATCCTGTTCCCCAAGTACCGCCACGGCCCGATCAACGGCGACGAGATCCAGGCCGACGACCTGCGGCGCGAGGCAATGAAGGTCGACATCTCGGCGCTCCTCGGCGGCGACATCTACGCGATGCTCCGCGACCGGAGCGCCAAGGCCAGATCGCGCTTCGCCAAGGAGCGCGATGAGGACCGCGCGCTGAAGGAGCGTCAGAACTGCCTGGTGAAGCTGCAGAAGCAGATGGACTTCGACGTCCCGCCGGAGGTGCTGGCCTCGCTGCCCTCGCCCGACGAGATCCGCGCCAAGGCGGAGGCGGCGCAGGCCCGGGCGCGGTTAGCGCTCGCGGCCGCGGAGGCCACGCGGGCCGTGTCAACGGCGACCACCGACGGTGAACGCCCATGATGCTCGGCCTGGCCCGCCGCCTGGTGACGGAGACCGATCCACGGGCGCTGCTCAAGATCGGGTGGAACTTCGGCTACAAGGGCATGCGGTCGGTGCAGGCGTACAAGGCGCGCCTGCGCCGCGGCGAGCACTTCCCGCCCTTCCTCTTCATCTCGATCATCAGCAGTTGCCAGCTCCGCTGCCAGGGCTGCTGGGTGGACGTGGAGGGGCCGCGCAAGATGCTCGACCTCGACGCGCTCAACCGCATCGTGGGCGACGCGAAGAAGCGGGGCAACAGCTACTTCGGACTGCTGGGGGGGGAGCCGTTCCTCCACCCACAAGTCCTCGACCTCCTCGCCGCCCACCCGGATTGCTACTTCCAGATCTTCACCAACGGCCAGCTCATCACGGACGACGTCGCGCGCGAGCTGCGCCGGCTCGGCAACGCGAGCCCGCTGATCAGCATCGAGGGCACGGCGGCGGTCAGCGACGAGCGCCGTGGCCGTGCGAAGGTGCTCGACCGCACTCTGGCCGGGCTGGAAGCGTGTCGCCGCCATCGCCTGATCACCGGCGTGGCGACCAGCGTCTGCCAGACCAACATCGACCTCGTCTCCGAGGAGTGGCTGCGGCGGCTCATCGGCCTGGGCGTGCACTACGTCTGGTTCCACACCTACCGCGTGGTGGGACCGCACCCGTCATCGCACCTGGCCCTCCGCCCGGAGCAGGTGCTGGCGGTGCGGCGCTTCGTGGTCGAGATGCGGTCGAAGCTGCCGCTCATCCTCGTCGACGCCTACTGGGACGACAAGGGACAGGCCCTGTGCCCCATGGCCACCGGCGTGAGCCACCACATCTCGCCCTCCGGCGACGTCGAGCCGTGCCCGATCATCCAGTTCGCCACCGACAGCGTGCACGACGGCGGCAACGTGTACGACCTGCTCAACGGCTCCGCCTTCCTGCGCGACTTCCGGGAGACGGCGGCCCGCGCCACGCGCGGCTGCATCGTCCTCGAGCGGCCGGACCTCGTCCGCGAGCTGGTCGTGCGCCACGGCGCGCGCGACACCACGCAGCGAGGCACGGCGCTGGCGGAGATGGCCGCCCTCACGCCGCGGGGCAGCCAGCACCTGCCGGGCCAGGAGGTGCCGGAGAAGCACTGGGCATATCGCTTCGCGAAGAAGCACTGGTTCTTCGGCTTCGGGGCCTACACGTGAGGCACGATCGTTTCGCGCCGATGGGGGAAAAAGAGGTCCGATGTCCATCCCGCTGACCGTCCTTCCACGACCCATGAACGGCCCGCCCGCGCGGCCGCCGCAGGTGAACATCCCTCCGACTCTCGCCGAGCGGCAGGTGCTGCGGCAGAAGATCAACGCCTACGTCGAGGCGGTGAAGCCGGTGGCCCCGCTGTCCATGGAGGAGCTGCGCCGCCACACCGACGAGGCGCTCCTCCGCCACGGCCTCGACGCGAGCTACCACGGCTACGCGGGCGTGCTCCTGAACAACCACGTCTGGCGCGAAGCGCTGGCCGCGGTGCCCTTCGAGCGCCGGCTGCTGCTGTTGCCCAAGTGCCTGCGCGTCGAGGACAAGTGCCCCGCCCCCTTCGACGAGTTCGGCCTGCTCTGCAAGCAGTGCGGGCTCTGCACGATCCAGGACCTGCAGGCGGAGGCGGAGCGGCTCGGCTACGCGGTGCTGGTGGCCGAGGGGTCGGCCCTCGTCATGGCGCTCATCCAGACGGGGAAGATCGATGCCATCGTGGGCGTGAGCTGCCTCTCCGTGCTCGAGCGCGCCTTCCCCTACATGGAGACGGCGGCCATCCCGGGCGTGGCCATCCCGCTGCTGCAGGACGACTGCAAGGACACCAACGTCGATATCGACTGGGTGTGGGACGTCATCCACCTCACGCGCGACGACCGCACGCGAAGGATGGACCTCGACGCGCTGCGCCGCGAGGTGCAGACGTGGTTCGCGCCGGAGGCGCTGGCCGCCATCCTGGGCGGCGCGGACGGCCGCACGGACGAGATCGCCCGTGGCTGGCTGGCCCGCGCCGGGAAGCGCTGGCGTCCCTTCCTCACCGTGTGTACGTGGAAGGCGCTGCAGGAGGATCCCGAAGCGCCGGTCCCCACCGACCTCAAGCGCCTCGCTTTGGCCGTCGAGTGCTTCCACAAGGCTTCCCTCGTCCACGACGACATCGAGGACGGCGACGCGCGCCGGTACGGCGAGCCCGCCCTCCACGAGGAGCACGGCGTGGCGGTGGCCCTCAACGTGGGCGACCTGCTGGTCGGTGAAGGGTATCGCCTGCTCGCGGAGTGCGACGCGCCCTCCGACATCCGCGCGCGGCTGGTGCGCATCGCCGCCGCCGGCCACCGGACGCTCTGCCTCGGCCAGGGCGCGGAGCTGGTCTGGGCCCGACACCCCGCGCCGCTGGCCGCCGCGGAAGTGATCGACATCTTCCGCAAGAAGACGGCCCCCGCCTTCGAGGTGGCCCTTCACCTGGGCGCGGCCTGCGCGGGCGCCGGCCCGGACGTGCTGGCCACGCTGAGCCGGTACAGCGACGCCCTGGGGATCGCCTATCAGATCCGCGACGACCTCGACGACCTCGGCGGCGCGGACGCGCCCGACGACCTCTCATCGCTGCGCCCCTCGCTGCCTCTCGCGCTGGCCCACGAGCGCGCGCGTGGCGAAGCGAAGGAGCGGCTCGCCGCGGCCTGGGGCCGCGCGGGGGGCGTGCGCGCCGCGGACCTGAGCGCGATGCTCTCCGAGCTCGAGGCGGAGACGCGGTGCCGGGGCCTGCTGGAGGCCTACAAGGAAGAAGCCGTCCGCGCGCTCGCCTCTCTGCCGAGCGCCGGCCTCAAGGGCCTGCTGCGCCGGGTGATCGGCAAGGTCTTCAGCGTGGAGATCCAGGGATGGTGCGGTGAGTTCGAGGCTCGAAATGCTGCAGGTCGCGCGGCTGGCGCCGCGCACGCTCGGTGAGTCGGCTCCGCGCGTCGCCGACTTCATCCACGCGCAGCGGGCCCACGACGGCGGGTTCCGCGATCGGGCCGGCCGGAGCGACCTCTACTACACCGTCTTCGGGATCGAGGCGCTGGTCGCGCTGCACGAGGATCTCCCCGCCCCGTCGCTCGCCGCGTACCTGCGCTCCTTCGGTGATGGGGCCGGCCTCGACCTCGTCCACGCCGCGTGCCTGGCGCGCGCGTGGGCCACGCTTCCGCCGCTTTTCCGTGAAGGGGCGCCCGTGGACGCGATCGCGGCGCGCATCGCCGCTCATCGCAGCACGGACGGGGGCTTCGCGCCCCGCACGGGAGACAGCGACGGGACGGCCTATGCGCTCTTCCTGGCCGTGGGGGCGCTGCAGGACCTGGCCCGGCCGCTGCCTCCGGCCCCGGAGCTGCTCGCCGCGCTGGAGCGCATGAGGTCCGACGACGGCGGCTACGCCAACCAGGCCGGCGCTTCGAGCGGCCTCACTCCCCCGACGGCCGCCGCCGCCACCTTGCAGCGCCAGCTCGGCGTGCCGGCCGATCCGGCTCTCGGGCGGTGGCTGCTCGCCCGCGCGCACGAGGAAGGCGGCTTCTTCGCCGCTCCGGGCGCTCCCATGCCGGATCTCCTGTCCACCGCCACCGCGCTCCACGCCCTCTCCGGCGGGCACGCCGACCTCGAACCCCTGCGCGAAGCGAACCTCGACTTCGTGGACACGCTTTGGTCGAGCCGAGGCGGGTTCTTCGGCCATTGGGCGGACGACACGCTCGACTGCGAGTACACGTACTACGGCCTCCTCGCCCTGGGGCACCTCAGCCTCTGAACGGGTTGCGGCTCGATCCGGCGGCCATCGAGACCCGCGAGCGGCTCGAAGAGCGCCTCCTCGCCGCCCGCGTCGAAGGTGGACACTGGGTGGGCGAGCTGTCGTCGAGCGCCCTGGCCACCGCCACGGCCGTGGGCGTGCTGGCCCTCGCCGGGCGTGAGGGCGCGCCTGCGCCCGGCGCGGCCGAGGTCATCGCTCGTGGACGGGCATGGCTCGCTCGCAACCGCAATCCCGACGGCGGCTGGGGCGACACCGTGCGCAGCGCGAGCAACGTGGCCGCCACCGCGCTCGTGTGGGGAGCCTTCGGTCTGGCGGGGTCGGCCGGTACGGAAGAGGAGCGCGCCGCCGCCAGCGCCGAAGGTTGGCTCCGGCGCGCCGCGGGAGGGATCGGCGCCGGCCATCTCGCGGCCGCGCTCGCCGAGCGTTACGGCAGGGACCGGACGTTCTCGGCGCCCATCTTCGCATTCCTGTCCGCCTCCGGCCGGTTGGGCGAAGCGGGCTGGCCGCAGGTGGCGCCGCTCCCGTTCGAGCTGGCGCTCGTCCCACCGGCCTGGCTGGGAGCGGTGCGCCTGCCGGTGGTGAGCTATGCGCTGCCCGCGCTGATCGCCATCGGGCAGCTCCGCCATACCCGCCGCCCTTCCGGCAACCCGCTGCTGCGCGCCGTGAGGAGGCGCGCCCTCGAGCCGACGCTGCGAATGCTTCCCGTCCTTCAACCCGCGAGCGGCGGTTACCTCGAGGCCGTGCCCCTGACGAGCTTCGTCGTGTTGAGCCTGCTCGCGGCCGGACGTCCCGGCCACGAGGTGGTCCAGCGTGGACTGCGCTTCCTGCTCGAGTCGGCGCGCCACGACGGGAGCTGGCCCGTCGACACGGACCTCGCCACCTGGGTCACGACGCTGTCGGTGGTCGCGCTGGGGGCCGAGCCGCTGACCGAGGGAGCGCGGCATGGCCTGCGCGACTGGATCCTGGCCTGCCAGCACGATGACGTGCATCCCTACACCCGCGCCGCCGCGGGCGGCTGGGCGTGGACCGACCGCTCCGGCGGCGTGCCCGACGCCGACGACACGGCGGGTGCTCTCCTGGCCCTGGCCGCTCTCGGCACCGGCCACGCGGCGGCGCGCCGGGCCGCAGCGAACGGCGTCGATTGGCTCACCGGCCTGCAGAAC
>Ga0326597_10006574_pt1 | contig 15909 bp, 12 predicted proteins | sample RVTome_12_FD_203789 | JGI IMG/M metagenome (GOLD analysis project Ga0326597, IMG submission 203789) | Soil microbial communities from uranium-contaminated site in the Upper Colorado River Basin, Wyoming, United States - RVT100D185 | ecosystem: Environmental > Terrestrial > Soil > Contaminated >...
TGGAATTGGCCCGGGCCCTTGGCACCGAGGATCGGGTGTTGTTTCTGGGTCAGATTCCCGAATCCGATCTGCAGCGGCTTTATCGGGAAGCGGCGGTGTACTGCTATCCGGCGCCGCAAGAGGACTTTGGCATGGGCGTCATCGAGGCGATGGCCTGGGGAGTTCCGGTCGTCGCCTGGAACCATGCCGGTCCGACCGTGACCGTGGTGGATGGAGTGACCGGTTACCTCGCAGAGCCGTATCGCGTGGGGGCCTATGCCAGCTCGATCGCCTGGCTGCTGCAGGATCCCGAACTACGCAGCCGGATGGGCCTGGCCGGGCGAGAGCGGGCAGAACGGTACTTCTCCTGGGAGCGGCACGTGCAGATCCTCGATCGCTCCGTTCGCGTCGCACTTGGCGAATCAGTCGAGCGGACGGTCCCGGTCTCGGCACCTGCGTTCGGTAGGAATGGTTCCACTCCTTTGCTTGCTCATCAGCCTGTATCGGTAGCGGAAATGGCCGAAATGGAGACCGCGCCACTCCCGCGCGGCTGAGAGGAAGGTTCATGGAAGAGGCCATGCGTCGAAAGCTGTACCCTGGGGAAGATCGTTCCGAAGAACCGGAAGAGCAGTTTTCGGGTCTCCGCAACAACCTTGCGGATCAGATGGCCGACGGCTATGCCGGCGTGCGGGCCCTTGGGGCTGGTGCGTTGAACCCTCCTGCAGATCTGGAGTGGGAGGAGGCGGAGGACGACTGGTCGATCGAGCCAACCCAAGAGCGGGAGGCGGCGGAGTCCGGCCGCAGCCGCATCAAATTGCTGTTGGCGGCGCTGGGCATCTTTGCGGTGGCTCTCCTGCCGCGCATCTACTTCCTCTATGTCGTCACCGACCCGGATGTGCTGATCCCGAGTTGGTCCAATGACACCTGGCACCGCTGGCAGATTGCGTACCTGAGCAAGGAGATCGGCGTGCAGCAGGACCCCGCCCGGCTCTGGGACTTGAAGGGGCTGGAGTACTTCTGGGGTGTGGTTCATCCGTTGATTTCCAGCGCCCTCTTTTCGATCACCGGCTCGGTGGACGTCATGATCCTGCGTTGGATGACCCTGGTGGCGGGCGCGCTGAACATCGTATTTGTCTACCTGCTCGGGCGCCGTTTCTGGGGGGAGCGGGTGGGAGCCGCCGGCGCGGCGATAGCCATTCTCAACCCGATCATCATCTTCAATGATCAATCCGGGAGTGTGGAACCGCTGAGCTTCCTCTTCCTCCTTGCCGGGATCTACTTCTTCCCGCGGCGATCCTTTCTGGCGGGTCTGCTTTTGGGCCTTGCCGCCCTAACTAGAGCCGAAGCCTGGGTGATGAGCGGTGGGCTGCTGTTCGCGGCCCTACTGGTCAGAGAGAGCTGGTCCCGCAAGATCGTGCTGGGGGTCGGCTGGGCGCTACCGGTCCTACTCTACATGAAGCACTTGCTCGACGTAACAGGAAACGCCATCTATCCCATCTACTGGAACTTCCTGGCCAACGCCGCAGGGCATTGGGAATTCCGCGCAGGTTACACAGACTATCAACTTGCTGCACGACCCGTGCTGGGAGCGGTATTCGTGATCGCGGTGCTAGCCTCCGCGTATGTGCTTTGGAGGCGACCTAGGGGTTACCTGCTCTATCTTCTAGGGCTGGGCACGACAGCGTTCATCACCGGCTTCATTGGCCTGACCGCCTACCTGAAAAGCTATGAACCGTGGTTTTGGCTAACTCGCTTCTTCGTATTCCCATATATCTTCTTGGGATTGCTGGCCGCGATCATGTTCCTGATCTGGTTGCCTTCCAGTCTTTCAGGGCGGCTGCGGACGACAGTGGGATGGGCCGGTATTGTCGGCTTGATTCTCGCACTGCAACTGGCTTGGCCCGCCGTGCTCCATGATGTCTATCCTGGATACACCAGCCAGACCTTGGCCCGACGACAAGAAGAGCAGGGCAAGTCCATCGCCGGATGGTATCCCGGAGGCAAGGTACTTATCCCCGAAGGTATTCCGCAGCTCACTTATGCAATCGTCCGCTATGGAGGGATTGAAGGCCAGAACCTTCTCGGGCAGATGTATGGACCAGACTACTACTTCGAAGGGGGCGATGCGCTCCAGAATTGGGAGATCGTGGGCCCAAGGATGTGGGATTGGTTCGAGAGCAACGACGTCAGAATGCTCGTAATGAACATCTACGATCAGCGATTCCTGCGCATGATCGAAGAGCATCCCGAGCGGTTCACCTACATCGGCCCAGTGCCTTACCAGGCGCTAGACATCTACTGGGTGGAATCATGACCGCCAATGCTGGATTTGACTACGAAACCAAAGTCTGGGGGGCCCCCCAGGTTAGGCTCGCCCCAACCTACATGCAGGCGCTCAAGCTGCGCTACTGCCTCGACGATCTCCAGGCGCTGAGCGGCCGGGTGCTGGACATCGGCTGTGGGGCGGGCAACATGCCCAAGGCCATCAAGCACTATCGGCCGGATCTGGAGGTCTGGGGTGTGGACCTGAGCCGGCACGTCATACGAGTGGCATTGCGCGATCCGCAAGGAGCTCGATTTGTGACCTCCGGAGGCGAGGACCTTCCCTTCCCGGACGGTTTCTTCGATTCCGTCACCATGTTTGATGTGCTGGAACATTTCGCCGAGCCGGAGGCAGCGCTAGCCGCAGTCCGTCGGGTGCTTCGGCCGGGTGGGCTCTTCCATCTCTTCCTCCCGTTGGAGAAGCAGCCCTGGACGATCTATGCGCTGCTCTACCGGCTGGGGTGGCAGGCGAAGGTGGAGCACTGCGGGCACCTGCAGTTCTTTTCGGACGGAGAATGCCGCCGCCAGCTCGAGCAGGCCGGCTTCGAGGTCCGGCGCCGGCGCTGGAGCGTGCATCCGTTTTACGCGCTTGTCGACGTGGCCTATTTCACGCTGCTATCGCTGCGCGGGAAACCCGTCTCGACCTCGGTAGAGGGCTACATCCACAGCCACAACGGGCGCCCCTCCCTCGCCCAGCGCTTCGTCGGGCAGCTGAAAGACGCCCTGGTTGCGATGGGCTACTACGAATCGCGCCTCTTGCACCGGATGCCGGGTGGGGGAGGGCATTTCCTTGCACTCAAGTCGACGTAGCGGCTCCTCCAAGGCACTGATCGGGGGAAGGTTCAATGTTGCTTGACCAAGCCAAGCGAAAGCAGGCGATCTTGGCCGCGCGACCTGAAGTGTCGGTGGTCATTCCTAGCCTGAACGGGAGGCTATTCCTGCCGGCCTGCCTCAATTCCCTCAGGGAGCAAAGATATCCAGACCTTGAGACGATCGTGGTTGACAACGGGTCGAGCGATGGGTCAGGGGAATATGTCAAGCGCAATTACCCATGGGTGCGTGTCGTAAGGACCGACCAGAACCTGGGATTCGCCGGCGGATGTAACATCGGCGCCTCGCACGCCTCGGGGAAATACCTGCTGTTCCTCAGCAATGACACGTTGGTAACGCCTGATTTTCTAGAGCCAATGGTCGCCGTGCTGGAGGAGGATCCAGCGACCGGCATCGTCCAGAGCAAGATGCTTTCCATGGACCGGCCTGATCGGGTGGATTCGATAGGGGCCTTCTTTACCCGCACCGGCATACTGTTCAACCCCCGACGAGGTGAGGCGGATATCGCCTCGGGCGATTCGGCTTGTGAAATTTTCTCCGCTCAAGGGGCTTGCATGGTGGTCCGTGCCGAGCTCTTTCTTAAGCTGCAGGGATTTGATGACGACTTCGTCATCTATTTCGACGACACGGATCTGTGCTGGAGGTCGTGGCTGGCGGGTTACAAAGTCAAACTTGCCCCTCGCTCGCTCGTCTTTCACAAAGGTGGGGCGACGACTTCCTCTGAGGTCTCCAGCGTCGTCGTCTATCACACCTTCAAGAACCGGTTGTGCTCACTGATCAAGAATCTCTCGCTGAGGGACTTGATCCGAGTGGTTCCGGTGCATCTCATCATCTGCGGCTTTGGATCCTTGGTGTTTCTGGCTCGGCTGAAACCCAAGAGTTCGTGGGCGATTCTACGTGCGATCGGGTGGAACCTGGTCAAGCTGCCAAGGACCCTACTTAAGCGCCAGCGGATTGCAGCCCTGGCGACTGTCGACAGAAGCGAGCTGTTTCCTTCGCTCGCGCGAAGAATGCCGCTGCGATACTTAGTCAAGTCAGGGCTGAGCTATTCGAGCGAATGGTAGCAACATGAGGATCGCGATCTTCCATCTCGGCTTCTTCTACTCCGGCGGCGGCGAAAAGTTGGTGCTCGAGGAGATGCGCGGGCTGCGCGGCTTGGGACACGAAGTCGATTGCTACGCGCCTTACGTCGACCGGGAAGGCTGCTACCCAGACGTTCCCGAGATGGCCGAAATCCGGCCCCTCCTTCCGCCACCGCCGACCTGGCTGCCCATGAAGGATCCGCTGTGGGTGACGTTGAGCTGCTTGCTGATCCCATTCATGGCTTGGAGGTTCAGGCGGTTCGACGTCTTCCTCGGCGCCAATCAGCCCGGCCCCTGGTTCGCCTTCGTCCTCGGCCGGATTCTGCGCAAGCCGTACGTGATTTACCTGGCCCAGCCCCTCAGGATCCTGCATCCGCGCGCGGTCGACCTGGAGAACGGAATCCGGATCAGGGAAGGCGATGGCCGGTACATCTCTGCACTCACCAGAAGCGCGGGGAGAATCATCGATTGGGTCGACCGGCTCAGCGTCCGAAACGCCCAGGAGATCCTCACGAACGGCGAGCACGTCGGCCGATGGATCAAAGAGGTATACGGGGTGGAAAACCGAGTCTGCGCCGCAGGCTGCCATCCGCTCCCAGAGGCTCACCTGGACTACAAAGAGCGCTGGTCGGGCGAGTTGGCCGTCAACGGGACGTCCGTATCCAAACCTTATTTCCTGCTAACCAACCGGCACTCCCCGATGAAACGTTTTGAATACGCGATTTGGTCTCTCAAATCCATCGTACGGAAGGCACCCCATGTGAGCCTGGTGATTACCGGCCAAGAGACGGAGTACACGGATCAACTCCGATACCTTGTTGACGGGATGGGTCTTGGGCCTGCGGTCCACTTTGTGGGTCTCGTCACCGAGGAGGATCTGCGCCGCCTTTACTTGAATGCCGCTGTGTACGTTTACCCGTCACCGGAGGAGGATTTCGGGATGGGTATCGTGGAAGCGATGGCTGCCGGAACGCCTGTCGTGGCGTGGGACAACGGTGGACCGACCGTCACGGTAATGGACAGGAAGACCGGTTTCCTGGTCGAGCCCTATGATACCGAGGCCTTTGCGGAGAGGATGCTCTTACTGGCCACCACTCCCCAGCTGGCCGAGCGAATGGGTCGAGCTGGTCATCAACAGGCTAGCGAGATGTTCTCCTATACCCGCCATGCTCAGATCCTTGAGAAGGGCTTGATTGAAGCATTCGAAGAGTATCGGCGCGAAGTTGGCAGGGAGGAGACGGCGGGTTCCGTGCCAAGATGGATCAAAGAGTGAACTTTCAAGACTGGAAAGAGCAGGCTGCCCATTTCGATCGGGCTGCACCGTTCGTACCCGGCGCGCAGTTTCTGCGTGCGGCCGGGTTTCGTGTCCATTACATACTCAAGGACTACCTAATTGGGCAGGCATTCGGCGCGCTCGGCCTGCGGCAAGGCGCCAAGGTGCTTGATGTGGGCTGCGGCCGTGGAGTGCTCTTGGACCGACTTGGCGTTAGCTATCGAACCGTTGGATTCGGCATCGATGTGTCGGCCGAATCGCTAAGGCAGGCACGAAGAGAAGCCCAATCGGGAAATCAAGTTGCCCGTTCGGACGCCAGACGCATGCCGTTTGCGGATGACTCCTTTGATCTCGTGGTTTCGATGGATGTGCTCGAGCACATACCAGAATCAAACCGAGCAATTGATGAAATGGTGAGGGTGATCCGTCCAGGCGGCACGCTGGTGTGCTACGCGGTAAGTAAGCGCAACCGCTATACCTTCAACTGGTTCCTCGAAACGATCGCTCTGAGACTCGGCACCGATCTTCGGACCCGGGCCTGTCACGAGCCTGAACTGCTCATAGATCCCAGTGTCATCAGCTCTCGCCTATCTCAGGTCCGCTGTCCGATCGAGAGCCGGGAACCATTCCACGCCTTTTTCACCCTCGCATTTGACCAGGGACTGCTTGCATTCTACTGGCTGGCCACTAAGCTCGGTGTATTTGGCAGTGGGACCATGGCGGCGCGCAAAGTCGGGCGTTGGATCCTACAGGTCGGGGATTGGGTATGTCGGGCATCGCTTCGTCCTTTGCGGAGGCTGGATGCCCCATGGTTTCGGCACGGTCTATCAAACGGAGTCCTCCTGATCGCCAAGAAGAGACGTGCTTCGTTGTCTGGGCAGGGGAGTGGAGCGGTTGAGGCAAAGCGATCGCAAGCTGAAACCGCGCTCGCAGCTGCAGCCAGCTACGTGGACGTGGGTTCTAGGCCGCTGGCTAGATCTGCCAAGCCAGAAGCTTGAGTGAGTTCGCCTTCAACTGATCGCGCCTCGACAGCATTAATGGGTAGCACAAAGAGTCCTCAAGTGCGAGTAAGTCCGGTCGGCAGGGCATTGGTCATTCTGGCACGGGGCTCGTACCTCGTCCTGGCCATTGTCATCATCTTCGCATTGTCCTACCTGCTGGGTCACAGCATGCTGGGCGAATTGAAAGGGAATGACAGCCCGCTGCACGTCGCCTATGCGTTGTGGTGGGGGGAATACTTCCCGTCCCTGCCTCATTGGTATCCGCTGCAGGGTGGCGGTGTCTCCATCCTCCACGGCTATCCGATCCTGGCGCACCTGGTAGTGGTCATCTTGTCGCGCTTGAGCGGAGTATCGATCCTGCAGGCATTCCGCCTCGTCGGCTTCCTGGGCTTCCCCTTAACCGCCCTCGGGATCTACTTCTTCTGTTGGAACGCGTTCCGGAAACAGACGATCGGCCTGCTTGCTGCTATCTTCTATCTCCTGGCACCCGTGAGCTGGACCTGGATGTACAATTGGGGCTTCTTTGCCCAGCAGGTCGGCCTCGTATTCCTTCCGCCGGCGCTGATAGCATTTGACCGAGCACTCAAGTGTCAATTAGACAAACGCCGCGCCGGTCAAGGTCGGCTGTGGTTTGTGGCGCTAACAGCTCTGGTTGTTCTAGGCAGCCTAACTCATTTACTGATCGGATCGGCGGCTGCCGCAGGACTAGTCCTATACACCGCTTTTCTCGCGCTCAGTTCACCTAGAGCAGGCCGCACGAGCATCGTCCGAGCCGGTTTCAAGATTCTCTCCCGGTTGGGTCTGTTGGTGGTGCTCCTGACCGCACTGTATGTGGTGCCTTTCTTCTCATACAACCGGATCGCCAATCGTGAAGGTCTCAATGACCCGGTGCCACATCAGCTGCATCGGCTGCCCATCTTAGAGTTCTTCGGGCTGAGACCCACTGATTCGCGAGAGATCCTGACTCGGATGCAGTTTCCTCTGGTGGTGACAGCCTTCGCACTAACAGGGACGATCCTCGCCTCGCTGCTCGCCCCTAAGGGCGAAGAAAGCTCCGAGAAGACCAAGGCCTGGGCGCTAGTGAACATCGCTGGGACCGTTTATGTACTAACGCCGGCCCTGGTGGCGATGGTGCTCAGAATTTCCCCATTGCTTTCAATGTTCGTCAGCTTCCGCAGCCTGCTGCTGCTTGTCATGGTCCTCATGCCGGCGATTTCAGCCTATGGGGTCTGGTCTCTGGCACGTCTGCTGCTCCTCCCAATCCAGTTAATCGCCAAAGACCGGCCCCCGCAGACTGGCGGCAAGCGTAGCGCCAAGCCACTGGTCCAAGCCCTAACTGCAATGGCGGCCCTGGCGATTGCGAGTGGTGGCATCTCGACAATCGGATCCTATTCATCCAAGAGCGACTCGCATCTACCGTATGGACCTTATCCAGACGGTATTGACTTGAATGACTTGTGGGCAAAGGGACCAAAACCGCAGGCATACAGTATGCAACAGCAATTAGCGCTTGAGAATTGGCCAGCTTTCTCCCTAGGCGATGAAGACACTTCGATCGCCCGCAGCCGGCAACTCGCATCTCTATTGCCTGAGGAGCGGCCCTTGCGTATCGACATTTCGCCTTGGTTGGGTCGGCTGGCCATGGATCTGGCCCACTACGCAGATGTTTCACAAATCAACACGTACACCTATACGCTATCCCTCCTGCACGCAATGTGGGGCGACCAGCAGAACGTTTTCTTCTCCCGAGATGAAGGGGTAACGGAGAGGGGAAATCCACGCACGTTGAACGGGCTAGCGCAGTGGTTTGGAACCGAATTCGTCTTTCTAAATCCCTACCAAGATCCGGTCGAAACCTATGAGCAGGCCGGTTGGGAACGGCTGTACCGGGAGACCGACAGTCAGGTCTGGCAACATCCGGACCGATCGGATTATCTGTTCCTAGATGCGATTGCCGACCCCATCGAATCCTATCGGGCCCAGGGCTGGCAGCTCGTCGGTTCTGTCACCCCCATCGAGCTTTGGCGTTACCCCGATGCGCCGGGAATGGCAACCGCCACGACTCGACCAGCAGTGCTAGTAATCGGTAAGCCGAAGGCGGACGCCTACATGACGGTCTTCCGATTGGCCAACAATGGTTTGCTTCCGTACCAGGAGGCATTGCTCGTCGAGGGTCAATCGCGGATCGATTCGTACTCGGCGGAAGACCTCCGGCCTTTTGACGCCGTGCTGCTGTATGGCTACGACTACAAGAACAGCGAAAAGGCGTGGGAAATCGTCGCTGCGTACGTGGCTGAGGGCGGAAGCCTGTTCGTGGACACCGGATGGGAATTCTGGGTACCGGAGTGGGAGTTTGCGCAGGCACCGGCGGTGCTTCCGGTCGAGCGTCTCACCTGGACCAATTATGGCGCAACCGATGACTATGCGATTGGATCGCCAGAAATCGCCGGGGAGGTGGATCTCGACTCATTCAAGCCCTTGGTCTGGGAAGGGGTAGCGTGGACCCTCTCAGGAGCGGAGGCGTCCGACTTGCGTGACTGGGGCCAGGCTGTGCTGAACGCTGCGGGCCGACCGCTGATCGTCGCAGGTCAGTATGGGAAGGGGCGAGTGGTCTGGTCCGGTATGAACCTGATCGGCCACATCCGATACGGCGAGACGAGTGAGGCGGAGATTGCGCTACTGAGAAACCTCCTCCGTTGGCTCACCACCGGAGGCGAGCTGCCGGTGCTGGCCCTGCCCAGCATAGAAAGGGACAACCCGGATCAGGTGAAGATGACGTTCGGCACGGAACCCGGAGACATCACCTGGCTGTACTGGCGAGAGGCGTACCACCCGAATTGGCACGCATACCTCGCGGATGGCAGGGAAGTGCCAATATTCCGCGGCGGCCCTGGCTTCATGCTCATGCCCGTAGAAACCGGGTCGGAGCAGGCTTCGATCTCCCTCAATTGGGAGCCATCGGTAGCTGAAAGAGCCGCTATGATTCCAACCGTCGCTGGTTTCGTGTTACTTAGCGCGCTCCTGATCGACGGGCTAGTGCTCGGCGGCAACGGCTTTACCTGGCTCAAGCTCCTGCTCTCGATGCGAACCCCGCGACCCTTCTTGGGTGAGGGCTCAAACTTGGAATGGGCAGAGAGGAAGAGGGCGGAAATTGAAGTGGGGCTCGCGGCGTCACCGACAAGGAAACTTAGTCCCGGTGAGGCACTCCCCTGGATGAGGAGAGAGACATCCGAGGCGAATCAGGGGGCACTGCTTCCCATTGACCAAGTGGAGATGGATGAGGCTTTACCTCAGGAAGAGGAATTGCTCCGCGCCTGGCTGGAGGCCGGCCACGAGCATAACGCCTGGGTGGGGAGGATGTTGGAGCGGAAGCGAGCAAAAAAGGAAGGGAGTTCCTAGGGGAAGGCTGATCTCTCCTGTGTGAAAGGGCGAGGCAAAGATGAAAGTTGTAATTCTCGCAGGGGGTCTGGGCTCCAGACTCCAGGAAGAAACAACCGTGAAACCAAAGCCGATGGTTGAGATCGGAGAACAACCCATCCTTTGGCACATTATGAATATCTTCTCTGCGTACGGCTACCGAGAGTTTCTTATTGCTTTAGGTTACCGCGGCGAGGTCATCAAGAACTACTTCCTGAATTACTACTACCTGCGAAACGACCTCAGCATCAATCTCAGCAACGGAAAGGTCGATGTTCACGACGGGGATCGGGATGATTGGCTCATACACTTGATCGACACCGGCCTACGTACGCAAACCGGAGGTCGGCTGGGGCGGTTGGCCCGCTGGATCGGAAACGAGCCATTCATGATGACCTACGGTGATGGTGTCGCGAGTATTGATATCCGTGACTTGGTCGCCTTTCATCGAAGTCATGGAAAGCTGGCCACGGTCACCGCCGTCCGCCCCCCTGCGCGGTTCGGCGGGCTCAATTTCGACGGGGACCGAGTGGTGCAGTTCCTTGAGAAGCCGCAGATCGGCGAAGGTTGGATCAATGGGGGTTTCTTTGTCCTAGAGCCGGGGGTGCTAGACTACATCGAAGGTGATGAAACGGTCTTTGAGAGAAATCCGCTTGAGCGCCTGGCAGTAGAGGGGCAGCTTGTGGCATACAAGCACGATGAATTCTGGCAATCTATGGATACAATGCGTGACGTGAAGTTTCTCGAGAGCCTTTGGGGGAGCGCCAAGGCACCATGGAAAGTGTGGGATTGAATACCGCCTTCTGGAAGGGGAAACGCGTCTTTCTCACTGGCCAGACCGGCTTCAAAGGCGCATGGTTGTCAGAGATGCTCCTGGCCTTGGGTTCGACCGTTGGGGGATACTCCCTCAGTCTACCTACCAACCCGTCGTTATTCGAGCAGATTGGCCTCGAAGAGCGAGTCGACCACACATTCGGTGATGTTCGAGACTTCGCCGCACTAAGGGCATCGCTCACTAAGGTACAACCAGAGATTGTGTTCCATCTGGCGGCCCAGTCGCTCGTTCGCCAGTCGTATATAAACCCGATCGAAACCTACTCGACCAATGTCATGGGCACCGTGCATCTGCTGGAAGCATGCAGGCAGCTCGACAGCTTGAGCGCGGTCGTTGTAGTCACCTCGGACAAGTGTTACGAGAACAGAGAATGGCATTGGGGATATCGAGAGAACGAACCGCTTGGCGGGTACGACCCCTACAGCAATAGCAAGGCCTGCGCCGAGCTAGTTACTGGAGCGTACCGAAGTTCGTTTTTTGGCGGCACTTCCAATCGTGGTCAAACTGGGGGCGTCTCTAAGTCCGGGGTGAGCGTGGCCTCGGCGCGTGCCGGGAATGTGATTGGGGGAGGCGATTGGGGCTCAGATCGGCTGATCCCCGACGCGATCCGTGCGTTCCTTGCATCGCGGCCTGTCGAAATCCGCAGTCCCGGCGCAGTTCGGCCCTGGCAGCATGTGCTGGAACCTTTGAGGGGGTACCTGTTGCTTGCGGAAAATCTGGCGACCCATGGGCCCGAATTTGCTGAAGCGTGGAATTTCGGTCCACCCTACCGTGATGCAAAGTCGGTTGAGTGGGTCGTCCAAGGGCTCTGCGGGCGGTGGCCGTCGCACGCCGAATGGACCGTGACGACGAATCCCCAACCTCACGAGGCGATGAATCTGTATCTTGACCCCTCGAAGGCAAATTCCAAGCTGAGTTGGTGGCCTAACTTAGGCCTGGAGGAGGCGCTCGACTTCACCTGTGAGTGGTACATCGCCTATTCCAAGGGCGCGGACATTGTGAAGGTAACGCGAGACCAGATTCACACATACCTTACGCCATCGAAGACATCCGAGAACGAGTGAGGCATGTCTGCGAGAGAAGGTTTCATACGAGTTCCATACGGCATGAGCGTTCACGGCGAGGAAGAGATCGCCGCGGTTGTCGATGTGCTGCGCACTTCGACGCAAATGGGGAAGAACGTCAAAGAGTTTGAGGGGCAGGTGGCAGGCTTGTTCGCCAAGAAGCACGGCATCATGGTGAACTCGGGTTCGTCGGCGCTTCTCCTTGCGGCGGAAATCCTCTCGCTCGCTCCGGGAAGCGAAGTAATTACGCCAGCCCTTACCTTCTCGACCACAGTGTCGAGTCTTCTGAAGAATGATCTAGTGCCGGCGTTCGTCGATGTGGAGGAAGCTACATATTGCATAAACCCAAACCGGATTGAGGAGATGATATCGCCCGATACACGCGCCGTGTCCGTTCCCAATCTGATCGGAAATGTGGCGCTGTGGGATCGCATCCATGAAATCGCTCGGCGTCACCACCTGGCGATTATCGAGGATTCCGCGGATACGTTGGGTGCAACCCTCAATGGAAAGCCTACCGGTTATTACTCAGATATCAGCGTCACGAGCTTCTACGGCTCGCATATCATCAATTGTGCCGGCAATGGCGGGATGCTGTGTGTGAATGACGACGAATGGGCCAGGCGAGCGAAGTTACTGAGGTCATGGGGCCGGAGCTCGTCCCTGTTTGCTGAATCGGAGAACATCGAGAACAGATTCGATGTGTCGATCGATGGCTTAGAGTACGACGCCAAGTTCTTATTTGAAGCCCAAGGCTACAACCTTGAGGCCTCGGAGCTGGGAGCAGCATTTGGCCTGGTGCAGCTGCAGAAGCTTGAGCAGAACATCGAGGCCCGACTTCGCAACTTTCAAGCACAACTTGACTTCTTCAGCCAATACGAAGACTGGTTCATGCTGCCCAAGCAGACTCTTGGAAGTAGGAGTGGTTGGCTGGCGTTCCCATTGACGATCCGCCCGAATGCGCCATTCTCAAGGAAGGAGCTTCAGATCTTCTTCGAGGAGCGGAATATCCAAACAAGGGTTATCTTCACAGGTAACGTGACACGCCAGCCAGGCTTTAGTGGCATCTCGATGAAAACCTCGGAACGCGGCTATCCCGTGTCGGACAGGGCTATGCGAGGCGGTTTCCTTTTAGCCTGTCACCATGGGTTGACACCGGAGATGCTAGCCCACATTCACCGGACTTTTGAGGACTTTACCAGACTGCCTCGATAGGGCGCTCAAGCGTAAACGCGGAGAACAGGGGATCGGGCTTACTCGATGGAGTTAGTGCGTCTCAGCATCGCGGGACTCTTTGAGACTCGGAGCAACGCCGTTCACGATCAACGCGGGACGTTCGTGAAGGTGTTTCACGACGCCTCCTTCAGGGCTCATGGACTGAAGTTCCAGGCCGTGGAGCAGTATTACAGTTTGTCCAGGCGCAGTGTTATCCGGGGCCTACACTTCCAATCGCCGCCGTACGGCCATGACAAGCTGGTCTATTGTGTGTTTGGTCGCGTGTTCGACGCTGTAGTCGACTTGAGGCTCCGGTCCCCCACATATGGTCAATACGCGACTTTCGAACTAAGCCCTGAACATGCAAACGCGATCTTTGTACCGACCGGCCTTGCCCATGGTTTTTACGTGCAGAGCGAGGAGGCAATACTGGTCTATAGCACCACATCTGAGCATCAACCTACACACGATACAGGTATCCGGTGGGACTCTGCAGGCATACCATGGCCAACCAAAGAGCCAATAGTTTCAGATCGAGACTCGGCCCTCCCGCCACTGAGTGAGTTCCAGAGCCCATTCCAATATGACCGACAATGAGGAAGGGGTCGGCAGGGTACTCATCAGCGGAGCCACAGGTTTCATTGGATCCCACCTTGCAGGCCGCCTGCTGGAGAATGGCTACGAGGTCCACGTGATCGTCCGCAAGGCCTCTATCTTGCGCCATCTCAATACCTCAGGAGACGCGGTCCCCCATGTCCATGTATATGACGGAACCATGGAGAGAATGCTAGAGATAGTCAGTGATGCCCGCCCCGATGTCGTGTTTCACTTGGGATCCTACTTCGTGGCGGAACACAGAACACAGGACGTTCCCACATTGGTGGAAAGCAACATTGGATTTGGCTGCCAGGTGCTGGAGGCGATGCTACAGAACGGCCTAAGATGCCTGGTGAACTCAAGCACATCCTGGCAGCACCTGAGCAGTGCGGATTACGACCCTGTGAACCTTTATGCCGCGACGAAGCAGGCGTTCGAGATTATCCTTGACTTCTATGCCGCCGCACACCAGTTCCAAGCCATCAGCCTGGTTCTGTTCGATTCGTACGGTCCTCGAGATCCCAGGCCAAAGCTCATCAATGCGCTCATAGCATCGGCGCGGGATGGCACCACACTGGAGCTGTCACTGGGTGAGCAATTGATCGACCTTGTGTATGTGGAAGATGTAGCAAGAGCCTACATGAGGGCCGCGGACTTGGTTTCTGCGAACAAGGTCGATGGCCACGAAAGGAATGCTGTTTCGTGTGGGGAGCCCATATCGATAAGAGCGCTTGTCGGCGCCTTCGAAGACATACTTGGGAGGACCTTGCCCGTGGAGTGGGGAGCACGGCCATATCGGTCGCGTGAGGCGATGGTGCCGAACTACTGGGCCCCGGTCCTTCCTGGCTGGCTACCGCTTGTGGACCTCAGAGAAGGTCTGAAGCGCACTCTAGAAGCCTCGGGTATCTTGTGATGGGCTCGCCGCAATCCGGGATGTCCTAAGGGTGGAGGCCCCACCTTCGCCCCTCATGCCTCTGATTGGCGCCCCTACCGCGGACGAGCACGGGAGCCTGCTGGAATCCTGGCCGGACAGCACCGGGCACCGTGATGACGCCTGGGCTGAAAAGCTGCTTGGGAACCAGCAGGCTAGCGGGGAGAGGTAGCGCCGGAGATGAGCAGGAGGGGATGGTTGGTCGCCGGGCAGACCCTGTTGGGCGCGGGGCTGCTGACGGCCTGGCTGTGGGTGGTTGACCTGCGGGCGGTCGGCCAGACGCTGGGCCAGGCCCGCTGGGGTTACATCCTGCTGGCGGTTGGGGTGTCGATCGTCAGCACCTGGATCCGGGCCGCCCGTTGGCGGGCAATCTTGCGCCCGGTGGCACTTGTCCCTCGGTTGGATGTCTGGCTGATCAGCCTGGCTTCCAGCCTGATCAGTTTTCTCATCCCACTTCGCACCGGGGAACTGGCCCGCACCCTCTTTCTCAAGCAGCGGCATAAGATACCGATCTCGGCCTCGTTGCCGACGGTCGCCGTCGATCGGTCGTTCGATCTGTTAGCGGTGCTGGTGATCGGCGCGGTCGGTGCCCTCAGCGGCTTGAGGGTCGCCGGTGTGATGTCGACCGCACTGGCTCTTGGCGCGGCGCTCTTCGCCAGCTTCGCGGGCTTCGTCGTTCTGGCGATCTTCTCTCAAGAGCGGGTTCTGGCCCTTGCCGACCGCTTCCTTCCCCGTTCGCTCGGCGATCCTCTGCGTCAACGCCTGCTGGGCATTCTGCATGGGCTGCTGGAGGGCTTCACGGCAATCGGGCGGACCCCGAAGGCACTGATCGGCCTGATCGGCCTCTCGTTCGTTGCAAACCTGATTGATGCGGGAGTGCTTTTGATCCTCTTCCTGGGGCTGGGCACTGTGGTTTCACCGCTGGTCGTGATGACCGGCTTCGCCTTGTTTTCGATCACCTTCCTCATCCCCAGCGCCCCCGGGTACGTGGGCAGCATGGAGGCTTTTGGCTCGCTCATATTCGGCGCGCTCGGCGCCGGCCAGATCGCCGCCGCCAGCACCATCGTGGTCTACCATGCCCTGAATACGGTGCTGCTCGGCCTCGGCGGCGGACTGGCGATCTGGGCCCTCGGTTTGCGCCCGCAGGCAGCCTTCCGGTCGGCCTTGGAGAGCGAGCGACCGCTTGGTTCCGGCACTGGACTCTGACCCAATTGCTATCGGGTCGAAGTACCTTCCCTCTTCAGGATCTCAAGCTGCTTTAAGACGTACTTGCGCGTCCATGGATCATGTCGGATCCGCTTGGCAAACTCGACGGCGCGCTTGAAGCTAAACATTGCTTTCAGGTCGATTTCAGGGAACGAC
>Ga0326597_10006575_pt1 | contig 15909 bp, 13 predicted proteins | sample RVTome_12_FD_203789 | JGI IMG/M metagenome (GOLD analysis project Ga0326597, IMG submission 203789) | Soil microbial communities from uranium-contaminated site in the Upper Colorado River Basin, Wyoming, United States - RVT100D185 | ecosystem: Environmental > Terrestrial > Soil > Contaminated >...
GATTTGCTGGTTGTCGTCGACCCGTATCCGTCCGCAACTGCGGCGATGGCGGCGCTGGTGCGTCAGGACGGTGTCTACCTGCTGCCGGCGGCAACACAGCTCGAGTGCGCAGGATCGGTGACCGCCTCAAACCGCTCGATTCAGTGGCGCGAGAAAGTGATTGAGCCAATGTTCGAGTCGCGTACCGACCACATGATCATGTACCAGCTTGCGCAGAAATTCGGTTTCGGCAAGGAATTCGTCGCCAAGATCAAGCTCGTCAAAGGCAAAGGCGGCATGGACGAGCCGGACATGGAAGATACGCTGCGCGAAGTCAATCGCGGAACGTGGACGATAGGCTATACCGGCCAGTCGCCGGAGCGATTGCAGGCGCATATGCGCAATATGCACGTGTTCGATGTGAAAACATTGCGTGCCAAAGGCGGCAAGGACGCGAAGACCGGATATGTGCTCGACGGCGATTACTTCGGCCTGCCGTGGCCGTGTTTCGGCACCGCCGAGCTGAAGCACCCGGGCTCGCCCAACCTGTACCAGACGTCCCGGCATGTGATGGACGGCGGCGGCAACTTCCGCGCCAATTTCGGGGTCGAGAAAGATGGCGTCAACCTGCTGGCAGAAGATGGCTCGCATTCCGCCGGCGCGGACATCACCACCGGGTATCCCGAGTTTGACCATGTGCTGCTGAAAAAACTCGGCTGGTGGGAAGAATTGACCGAGGCGGAGAACAAGGCGGCGGAAGGCAAGAACTGGAAGACCGACTTGTCGGGCGGCATTCAGCGCGTCGTGATGAAGCATGGTTGCCATCCGTTCGGGAACGCCAAGGCGCGCGCCGTGGTATGGAACTTCCCGGATGCGATACCGCTGCACCGCGAACCGCTGTTCAGCCCACGGCCCGATTTGATCGACAAGTATCCGACCCATGACGACCAGAAAGTGCGGTGGCGCCTGCCGGTGCTGTTCAAGACAGTGCAGCAAGCCAACAAGGATGCCGCCAAGCAGTATCCGCTGATCATGACCAGCGGGCGGCTGGTCGAGTACGAAGGCGGCGGCGACGAGACGCGGTCGAACCCCTGGCTCGCCGAGTTACAGCAGGAAATGTTCGCTGAAATCAATCCTAAAGATGCCAATGATCGGGGGCTTAAAGACAATCAGTATGCGTGGGTCGAGACGCCGACCAAGGCGCGCCTCAAGGTCAAGACCCAGGTCACCGAGCGCGTTGCGCCGGGCACCGTGTTTCTGCCGTTCCACTTCGCCGGCTGGTTCGAAGGCCGCGATCTTCTGGACAAGTATCCCGAGGGCGCGGCGCCCGTGGTGCGCGGCGAGGCGGTCAACACGGCGACCACCTACGGCTATGACATCGTGACCATGATGCAGGAAACCAAGACCACGCTGTGCCAGATCAGCAAGGCGGCATAACGCTAACGAGAGACTGAGGAGTCCAGCCATGGCAAGAATGAAATTTCTGGCAGATGCCGAGCGTTGCATCGAGTGCAATGGATGCGTGACGGCCTGCAAGCAGGAGCACGAGATTCCGTGGGGCGTCAACCGTCGCCGGGTGGTCACCCTGAATGACGGCGTGCCGGGCGAGAAATCGATTTCGGTCGCCTGCATGCACTGCTCGGACGCGCCGTGTATGGCGGTGTGCCCGGTCGATTGCTTCTACAAGACTTCGGAAGGCGTGGTGCTGCACGACAAGGATCTGTGCATCGGCTGCGGCTACTGCTTCTATGCGTGCCCGTTCGGCGCGCCGCAGTTCCCGCAGGATGGCGCGTTCGGTTTGCGCGGCAAGATGGACAAGTGCACGTTTTGTGCCGGCGGCCCAGAGCCAGACAATTCGGCGGTCGAATTCAAAAAATACGGCCGCAACCGGCTGGCCGAAGGCAAGTTGCCGGCGTGTGCGGAAATGTGCGCGACCAAGGCTTTGCTCGGTGGCGATGCCGACGTGATTGCCGACATTTATCGCAATCGTGTAGTGAAGCGCGGCAAGGGCTCCGAGATCTGGGGCTGGGGCACGGCTTACGGCAAGCCGGAAAAACCTGCCGCACAACCGTCGGGAGCCAAATCATGACTACGGGTAAGTTAGCCTCTGCGCTGGCAGCCGCAGGCGCGTTGGCGCTGGTATTGGCCGGATGCGGCGACAGACCCATGGTTTACCGGCAGGGCGAGTACCAGGGCAAGCCCGACACCAAGCCGTGGGCCAACGCGCAATTCAAGGACGATCAAGTCGAATGGGAAAAAGCGATCAAGGCGCGCACTCGGGGGCAGGACGAATATTCGCGTACGGCAGCGAGCGCTAAATAGGGGGTTGCTCATGACAAAATCGTTTGCGTGTGAGCGTGTATTGCCATTGATCGCGTTGTTGCTGGCGCTGCTGCTCGCGCCGTTTGCCCACGCAGCGGACGACGCCAGGCAGCGCCAAGACACGCAGGCGCAGCGCCAGGGCACGCAACCCGGCAATAACGCGCCGGTGTGGCGCGACGTGCGCAAGGGCGAGAGTCCTTATCAAACCACGCAAGTGCGTGGCGTCGAGACCAATATTCTGGTGCAGCCCGCCGGCGAGACCTGGCGCCGGATCCGCAACGGCCCGATCACGCTTTATGGTGGCATCCTATTGATCGCGGTACCGCTGTTGATTTTCGGTTTTTACCGGTGGAAAGGCCCGCTCAGGCTGCACGCCAAGCCGACCGGCCGGTTGATCGAACGGTTCAGCGATTGGGAACGGATCGTGCACTGGACGACCGCGATCAGCTTCGTGATTCTGGCTGTCAGCGGTATCGTCACCTTGTTCGGCAAATACGTGATTCTGCCGATGTTCGGCTATACGTTGTTCTCCTGGCTTGCGATTCTCAGCAAGACGCTCCACAACTTCGTGGGTCCGCTGTTTTTGTTCTGCACGCTGGTGATGTTTGTTACGTACGTGAAGGACAACCTGTGGCGCGTCGTCGATTTGGTCTGGTTGAAGAAGGCGGGCGGGTTGCTGAGCGGCGAGCACGTGCCGTCGGAACGATACAATGCCGGTTCAAAAATCTGGTTCTGGTTTGGCGTGACCCTGCTCGGCCTCGCGAGCGGCGCGTCCGGACTAATCCTTGACTTTCCGAACTTCGAACAGTCGCGCTCTGTCATGCAGTGGGCCAACATAGTGCACGCGACATCTGCAATTCTGTTTATTGCAATGTCGCTCGGTCACATTTACATCGGCACGATAGGCGCCGAAGGCGCGTACGAGTCGATGCGCCTCGGACTGGTCGACGAGGCATGGGCCAAGGAGCACCACGAGATATGGTATGAAGAGGTCAAGGCCGGCAAGTCACGCCAGCATTTCGCCGACGCGGTGCCGGCCGATATCAAGGCGCAGGTGGCGCAGGCGACCAAAGCTTAGATCGGAAACTGATGGGAGCAGCAATGAAATCCAAAAAAGCACTGTTGATTGCGGCACTTTGCCTATTTACGACCGGGGCGGTTTTCGCGAAGCTGCCGTCGCCGCAGCTGACGGAGGAGCAGAAAGCGAAAGCGGCGGAGACCAAGGCCAAAGCGGCCGAGGCCGCCAAGAAGGCAGCCGAGGAGCTCGCCAAGGCGCAGGATCGCGTTGCCGATAGATACAAGGCGCAGAAAGCGAAGGGGTTGACAGTCAAATAGACGCTGCGCCCGCAAAGTAATATCCGGCAACACATCAGTCGAGCCGCGCCCAAGCCCGGGGTCACCTGGGCTTTTTTCGCACCGCCTTGCGCCAGCGATGCCGGCGGCCTGAGGTATTTGACGAAGATCAACCTACACCGCGATCGTCGTTGAGATCGAAGTGGATTTCTTGTACGGTGCAAGCGCCCTGTGATGGCGATCGATACGCTGGTGGCCGACCGCCAGCCGGTTGCCGCGGGAACGAGAGAGAACCAATGCCGACTGTCGAACCTACGCTGGCAGCGCTTGCGAATCCGCTGCTGCGCTATTTTCTAGCGACGCGGCCCGCGTTCCTCGGCGTCACTTTGGTTGCCGCGCTGATCGGCATCAGCACTGCGTATCACGGTGGGACGCCGCTTGCGGTGTGGCCGGCGATCATTACCGTTGCGTTCGCGCTGGTCGCCCATGCCGGCATCAACGTGCTCAACGATTATTATGACGATCTCAACGGCACCGACCGCTACAACACCGAGCGCGTATTTCCGTTTACCGGCGGCAGCCGCTTCATCCAGAACGGCATTTTGACGCTGCGCGAAACGGCGGTGTTCGGCGCGTTGCTGATGCTGACGGTGATTTTCGGCGGCGTGTGGCTCACGCGCCTCTCGGGCCTTGGGTTGCTCGCGATTGGCACACTCGGGATATTCATCGGCTGGGCATATTCGGCGCCGCCGCTCAAGCTCAACAGCCGCGGCGTTGGCGAGGTGTGTGTCTGGAGCGGCTTCGCGCTGATTGTGATCGGCGCGGATTATGTGCAGCGGCATGGTTTTTCGACACAGCCGGTGACCGCTTCCGTATGCTATGCGCTGCTCGTGGCCAACATCCTTTACCTCAACCAGTTCCCTGACCGCCGAGCCGACGAGCTCGCAGGAAAGCGCCACTGGGTTGTGAGACTTGGCCCGCAACGCGCGCGCTGGGGCTACTTCCTGATTGCGCTCGCAGGTTATGCGTGGCTGCTCGGCGCGGTGGTTGCCGGTGCTCTGCCGCCGCCCGCTCTGATTGCACTGCTGCCGGCGATATTATCCATCAAGGCCGGCATGATCCTGCTGGAACATGCCGCCCGGCCGTCGCGGCTCGAACCGGCGATCAGAATGACGATTGCAGGCGCGTGTGCGCATGGATTGGTGCTGGCGGTGGCGCTGATCATGGCGGCGCTTTGATCGGGGGTGGCATGGACGCGGGGAGACATTACCGTTGAACCAGGTCATCGATGCCGACGTGATCGCCGTGGGCGGCGGTATTTCCGGACTCGCCAGCGCATGGGGACTGCAGCAGCGCGGGGTGCGCGTGGTGCTGCTGGAAGCGGCGCCGCGTGCGGGAGGGGCCATCGGCAGCGTGCGCGAACACGGCTGCCTGCTCGAATCCGGGCCGAATAGCGCGCTGGAAACCACGCCGCTGATCAACCCGCTGCTCGCTGAGCTTGGAATCGCCGGCGCGCGCATCGATGCGAATGCGGCGGCGCGTAACCGGTATATCCTGCGCCACGGCAAGCTGATCGCGTTGCCGCTGTCGCCGACAGCGTTTTTCGCCACGCGGCTATTCTCGACCCGTGCCAAACTGCGCTTGTTCTGCGAGCCTTTCATCGCTCGCGCCGCGCCGGATGCTGAGGAATCGGTTGCCGATTTCGTGCGGCGGCGGCTCGGCACAGAGCTTCTCGACTACGCGATCAACCCGTTTGTAGGCGGGGTTTACGCGGGAAATCCGGCGACGCTCAGTGTCAGCGCCGCTTTCCCGCGATTGCACGAACTCGAGCAACAGCACGGCAGCCTGATTTGGGGCCAGTTGGCCGGCGCGCGCGCGCGTGCCCGCAATCCTGAAAAGTCGAAGCAGTCCGCACCGATGTTTGCGTTTCGGGAGGGGATGCAGAGCTTGACCGACGCCATCGCGCAGCGGCTTACGCGTGTCGAACTGGGTACCGAAGTGGTAAGCGTGGCGCCCAGCGACGGCTGCTATGCGATCACGGCAAGCACTGCAAATGGTCTGCGCGAATTCCGTGCGCGCGCGGTGTTGCTCGCGACGCCAGCCTATGCCGCGGCCAGGCTCGTCGTGCCATTTGCCGCCAGCGCCGCCGCGGCGCTGGCGGCGATCCCTTATCCGCCGGTCGCGGTAACGTTTAGCGTTTATCGCCGCAGTGCAATCGCGCATCGGCTCGACGGGTTCGGAATGCTGATTCCCGAATGCGAGCGCAGGCAAATATTGGGAACAATATTCTCGAGTACACTTTTCGAAAACAGGGCACCGGGCGGGCTGGTTTTGCTCACGAGTTTCGTCGGCGGCACGCGCCAGCCGGAGCTCGCGCAGCGCGATGAACATGCGATCACCGACTTGGTGCAGTCCGAATTGGCGGCTGTGCTCGGCGCCGCGGCAGACCCAGAATTTGTGCGCGTCAAGCGGTGGCCGCAAGCGATACCGCAATACACGCTGAGCCACGCGGCGCGCATCGGGCAGGTCGCAGCAGCCGAGCGCAATTTTCCGGGGTTGTTCTTTTGCGCCAATTACCGCGGCGGAATCTCGATCGGAGACTGCATCGAGTCCGCCGATCAAGCAGCGAATCAGGTTGCGGCGTTTTTGCGAGGCGCGTGACGGCTTAACGCGGGATCCCGAGCGGTCGCATCACACCCGCAAGCTCGAGCGGGCCGAATCGCGGGGTTCCCTAGCGCGTTCAAGGTTGATCCATGTCAAAACCCAGGTGGCACCGCCAGCTTACAGTAGCGGCGTGAATTGTTGCACTGCGAATCCGAATAAATCAAAGCGCTTTTTTGGATGCGCTCGAGTGCAGTGCAATTGCGCCGCCGTGGATCAATAAGGGAAATCTAAGACCATGCAGATTCCAACACTTGCCGCGTGGGTGATGGCGGGGGCTATTGGTTTGGCAGGGGCACCGGTTATTTGGAAGGCGCAAGCCAGCGCCGCGGAAGCTGGCAATGCCGCCGGCGCGGTAGCCGCCGCCGAAAAGCCCAGCAACGAAATATGTCTGGGTTGTCACGGAAATGAAGGATTTTCGGTGCCGGGTGCAAATGGGAAAACGCGCAACTTGCACGTGGTAACCGACAAGTTCGGGAAAAGCGTGCATGGCAAGCGGCTTTGCGTCGAATGTCACAAGGAAGTTACCCAGATTCCGCACCAGAAAATTGAACACCTCAAAGTCGGTTGTGTGCAGTGCCACCAGGACTTGTTGGCAACCGCCCAGCAAGAGAACAAGACCGCGCAGTTCGAGAAATTGGGGGTGGTGGTCCGGTACATCGACAAGTACATGCACTCCATTCACGCCCGTCCCAGCAAAGAGGACCAGTCGAGCACCAATGCGACCTGCTATAACTGTCACGATTCCCATTATATTTACCCAAGCGGCAGTGCAATTCGCGCCGAGTGGCGACTGAGTATTCCGAGCGTTTGCGGTAAGTGCCATAGCAAGGAACTGAACGCGTACAAGACGTCGGTGCATGGCGATGAAGTCATCTGGAAGCTCAATCCAAAAGCGGCGATCTGCTCGGATTGCCACACCACCCATGACATCGATGACCCGGACATGGACTCGAGCAAGCTGGTCATCACGCAGAACTGCGGCAACTGCCATACGGAAAGTCTAAAGTCCTACACCGGAACGTACCACGGCCAGGTCAACACGCTGGGCTACGCCTACACGGCGAAATGTTTCGACTGCCACGGCAGCCACAGAATTCAGCGGGCGGCGGATCCCGCTTCGACAGTGCACCCCGACAACCGCCTGAAAACCTGCCGGCAATGCCATGCCGGCGCGACCGCGGGATTCGTCACGTTCTTGCCGCATGGCAACACGCACGATTACGCCCGCTATCCTTATCTCTGGGTTGCGTCGAAGTTCATGATCGCGCTGCTGTTCGGGGTGTTCGCCTTCTTCTGGACCCATTCGGCGCTGTGGTTTTACCGTGAGTACCGGGACCGCCGCGAAGGCAAGAGCACGCCGCACGTGGTGACCGATGAACTGCAGTTGGGACAAGGCAAGCATTTCCAGCGCTTCGGTCCGATCTGGCGGATTGCCCACCTCTTTTTTGCGATCAGCGTGATGCTGCTGGTCCTGACCGGGATGGCGGTATTGTTTGCCGACAATGGCTGGGCGAAAGCCATCATGAACGCGTTCGGCGGCCCCAAAGTGACGGCCATCGTGCACAGGACCAGCGCAATCATCATGCTGGGAATATTTTTCGTGCAGCTGGTCTATTTCTCTGGACGCATCAGCCGGAACTGGAAGAGCTTTGATTGGTTCGGGCCGACCTCGCTGGTGCCGCGTTGGCAGGATCTCACGGACATGATCAGCATGTTCCGGTGGTTCTTCGGCCAAGGGCCGCGGCCGGCCTTCGACCGCTGGACGTACTGGGAGAAATTCGATTATTGGGCGGTGTTCTGGGGCATGGCCATCATCGGCGGCAGCGGTTTCATGCTGTGGTTCCCGAACGTGACAGCCTCCGTGCTGCCCGGGTGGGTCTTCAATGTGGCCACCCTCATACACGGGGAAGAAGCGATCCTGGCCGCCGTGTTTCTGTTTACCGTGCACTTCTTCAACAATCATTTCAGGCCGGACAAGTACCCGCCTCCGGATATCGTCATGTTCACCGGTGCAGTGTCCCTGGCTGAGTTCAGGCGGGAGCACACTCTCGAATACGCGCGGCTGGTCGAAACAGGTCAGCTCGGGAAGTATCTGGTCGATGCTCCGTCACGGCCGATGACCTTGGGGTCAAGAATATTGGGGATCGCTCTGATCATTTGCGGCTTGACACTCCTGGTGCTGGTGTTGATCGGCTTTGTGGGTGGCGCGATGGGCGGGTGACGCACCTGAAGCGATGAAGGAGATCGTGGGTCCGAAAACCCTCAAGTTCAAAGTCGGCCTCTACCTGGCGATTGCCCTGACGGGGGCGATGCTCTTGTTTACCCTGCTTGTCGTCCGGTATCAGCGGGATCAACTCCTGCAGGAGGCGGCGAGTCACGTGACCCAGCTCTCGGAGGTGCTCACGAGAAGCACCCGTTTTGCCATGTTGCAAAATCAGCCTGATTACGTGCACAGAATAATCCAGGATGTGGGCAGCCAGAAGGGCATCGAGAAGATCAGGATATTCAGCAAGGAGGGGCTGATCATAGACTCCACCTTCCCGCTCGAAATCGGGCTGAAGGTGGACCGGAGAGCCGAAGGCTGCATTCACTGCCACCAGAGCAAGAAACCTCTGGAACAGGTTCCCAAGCGCGAGCGGGCGCGGCTTTTTTCCGACCCGGATGGGAAGCGGCTGCTCGGGAGCATGGAAGTGATCCGCAACGAGCCATCATGCTATAACGCGGCCTGTCATCAGCACACCAAGGCCCAATCGGTCCTCGGCGTCCTGGATATCGTCTACTCCCTCGAAGAGATCGACCGGAATATGCGGACGAATGTCATCACCATCGCCGGCTTTTCCCTGGGATTTATCATCTTCGCCTCACTTTGCGTAAGCTTCTTCGTGCACCGCCTCGTCTACGTGCCGCTGCGTGACCTTGAAACCGGGGCCGAGAGACTCTCTTCCGGAAATCTGGAACAACCGATACCCGTGCGCAGCGGTGACGAGTTCGGTCAGTTGGCAGCGTCATTCAACGCCATGACGGCGGCCCTCGGAAATTCGCAGGTGGAACTGCGGGAGTGGGGCCGCACGCTGGAGCAGAAAGTTGAAAAAAGAACCCAGGAACTTCGTATGGCCGAAGCGGAGACCGCGCGGTCGGAAAAACTGGCATCGGTTGGGCTGCTTGCCGCGGGAATTGCACATGAATTGAATAACCCGCTGACCGGCATTCTTACCTTCGCGTCTTTGCTGCGGAAAAAAGTGCCGGATGGAAGTTCTGACGCAGAAGATTTGGACCTGGTGATCAGGGAAACCAAGCGCTGCGCGACCATCATCAGGAGGCTGCTCGATTTCGCGCGCGAAAAGACACCGGAGAAAAATTTCGCCGACCTCAACCGGATCATCGAGGATACGGTGCGTATCATCGAGCGGCCTGCGTCGCTTCGCGACATCGGGATCACGCTGGACCTGGATCGTCAGCTGCCGCCGGTCTGGCTCGACGCGGACCTGATCAAGCAGGTGATCATGAATATGCTCGTCAACGCTCAGCACGCGATCGAAGACGCGGGCAGTATCTCGGTCCGCACCGGCCGCTGTCCGGCGCCGAAAAGCCCCGAGCCCGGCATGCCGTCCGTGCCCATGGTGGAGATGGCTGTCATCGATACCGGATGCGGCATTCCGGCGCAGCACCTCAAGCGGATTTTCGACCCCTTTTTCACGTCTAAGGGAGTAGGGAAAGGCACGGGGCTTGGTTTGTCCGTCAGCCACGGGATCGTTAAGGCCCACGGCGGGGCGATCGAGGTCGAGAGCAAAGTCGGAGAGGGATCCACGTTCAGGGTGTATCTTCCGATTGAACCTCCACCGCAAGACCACGCAGGTGCCAACAGCGGGAGCAAGCCATGAGCGCGAGGATACTGGTCGTTGACGACGAGGAGATAGTCATCAGGAGTTGCCTGCGCATCCTTGGCGAGAACGGCTACGAGGTGGAAGCGGTCCAGAGCGGCGCGGATGCGCTGCGCAAGGTCGAAGAGTGCTGCTACGACGTAATGATCCTGGACATCATGATGCCCAAGATGGACGGCCTGGAGGTGCTGCAGAGGGTGAAAGAGACACACCCGGACATCGACGTCATCATGGTGACCGGGCTCTCGCAGATCGAAACCGCCGTGCGGGCCATGAAACTCGGGGCCTTCGACTACCTGCCGAAGCCCTTCGATCCTGACGAACTCAAGCTCGTGGTGGAACGGGCGCTGGAGAGGCGCCGATTGCTGCAGGAGAATCTCAACCTCAGGAGCGAGGTCAGTTCGAAATACCGGTTCGAGAACATCATCGGGTCCAGTCCCGCGATGCAAAGCGTCTATCGCCTGATCGCCCAATGCGCGCCGACTAACAGCACTGTCATGATTAACGGCGAGAGCGGGACCGGCAAGGAGCTGGCCGCCCGCGCCATCCACTACAACAGCCTGCGGAAAGACAAGTCTTTTGTCGCGGTCGACTGCAACGCGCTGAGTGAAACCCTGCTGGAGAGCGAGTTGTTCGGGCACGTTAAAGGTTCTTTCACCGGCGCGATCGCCAACAAGAAAGGGATGTTCGAAATTGCGAACCACGGATCCCTTTTTCTGGATGAAATCGGGAACATCGCGTTGTCCACCCAGGCCAAGCTGCTGCGGGTGTTGCAGGAACGCGAATTCAAGGCGGTGGGAGATACCAGGACCCAGGAAACCAACATCAGGCTGATAACCGCCACGAACAAGGACCTCAAGGCAATGGTGGCCGAGGGCACTTTCCGGGAGGACCTTTTCTATCGCATCAACATCTTTCCCATTCGGATTCCGCCTTTGAGGGAGCGCCGGGAGGACATTCCCGCCCTGGCTTTCCATTTTCTCGCCGTCTTCAGCGAGGAGCTGGGAAAAAAAGTGGCCGAGATTTCGGACGGGGCGATGAACGCGCTCGTCAATCACGACTGGCCGGGGAATGTGCGGGAACTCGAAAATACCATCCAGCGTGCGATGATCTTGGCTTCCGACCAAGTCATACGCCGGGCGCACCTGTCGAATATCATCGAGAATGCGCCCCGGCTCGATCTCGACGTGGCGAAAACCAGCGATGAGCTCAAGCAGCTGAAGAAAGCCGCGCGCGAGAAGTCGGTCGAAGACATCGAGAGATCATTTGTTCTCGAGGCGCTCAAGCGCAACGCCTGGAATGTCACCAAAAGCGCCGAAGAAACGGGCATGCAGCGCGCCAACTTCCAGGCGCTCATGAAGAAGTACGACATTCACATTCGCGGCACGGCGCTCGATTCCGACCCCTCCCGGACATCGTAACCAGGGCCACGCGAATCGAACGCGTGGCGGGTTCCGGCGCGAAGCTGCCTGCACCCGCCCTGCCGGAAGCCGGTTCAACGTTACATCTGCCGGACGCTGCCGCTCACTGGTGCGGGGTGTGCCCGGCCTCGTCTTCGACGTCCTCGTAACCGGTGAGCATGGCTTTGAAGTGAGCCGTGCGGGTGTGGCCGAGGCTGGCCAGGTAGGGGTGGATGAAAATGAATCCCACGAAGAAGATGAAAATCAGCACATGTGCCGTGTCCACTACCCGCACGCCCCCCAGCACTTCGATCATTCCGGAGAAGCGCTTGACATCCCACAGCAACACCCCGGTGTAGAACTGCAGCGGCACCAGCAGCAGCATGATGACCTGGTAGGTCATGCTCTGCATCGAGTTGAATTTCTGGTAGACGCTGACGTGGTACGGGTTGGGTTCTCCTTTGAAAATGCCGTAGCCGTAAAATCTGAGCTGGCGGAAACTTGCGCGAAAATGCCTGGCCGGGCTTAAATCCGGATGGTAGACCTTGATCTTGTCCGAAAACAGGTAGAAGAGTAACCAAACGAAGAAATTGCCGATGAGCACAAAACCGATCCAGTTATGCAGGACGACCGCCGTGCGGAACGACAGCAGATCGATCAATCCGATGTAACGTATCTGCAAGCCGGTGGCGATCATCGCCATGAATCCGAGCGCGTTGAGCCAGTGCCAGATCCTGACGGGAAGCGGGTGAACGTAGATTCTTGGCATTGCGTTGTTCCTGTTACTTTGGGGCGCCGGCGGGACGACTGCAGGACTCGAACCGACCTTGGGTCCAGCGGTTCAGGAGTCCTCCTTCCCGCCGATCTTCTTCGCGTATCTCCGAAAGAGCCAGGCGATTGTCAGATGGCCGACGGGCACACCGACGCCGGCCAGCAGCGCGAGGACCAGGAGCATATCCAGCAACTTGATCCGGGTGCCGCCGATGGCGTAAAAGCCGCCCACCGAATCCACTGATATCATGGAATTCAGGACCTCATGTTGCGCACCGTAGCGCACCGGTCTGCCGTCGGGGCCAACGATGGAAACCGTGACGCTTTGGAACGGTTCGGCGCCTTGCCGGTGACATTTGGCGCAATCCTGTATCGCCTGGGTCTTGCGCGCGAGTTGATGCGCCTCGACACCCGTGCTGACCTCCAGGCGGCCCCGCAGCGTCGTCTTGTTGTCTATCCCCTCGCGGTTGAATTCGCGCAACAGGCTTTGCAGCGCCATCGCGTCCAGGCCGGCGCCCTTCGCATCGGCTGAGCGAGCTCGGCTTTCGAACTGCGGCACACCTGCTTTTTCGGCCACACGCTGCTGTGCCACGTGATCGTAAAGCCTGAGGTCGACCTTCCGCTTGGCTGTCGGCGAATGGCAGGCGGGGCAGGATACTGACTCGAAATGCCGTCCGGCGTTCGGCAGCCATGTCTGATGGGTAGCCAGTGTGCCTTGGTGGCACCCAAGACAGGCGCTCTTTAGCTGGTCTCCCGTGGTCGCGGCATTCACGTCGTGAGCGCGGTGGCAATTAGAGCAGACCAGGGCGGCCTGGCCATGCACGCTGCCGGCATACACGTTGAAGATGGGACCGTGACATTTGCTGCACGGGGCTCCGGTCGCTGCGTCATAGGCGGCTTTGGACATCACCGCATGAGGACTGTGGCAGTCCGTGCAGATGGGCGCGCTGGGGTTGCCGTCACGCAGGAGGGTGGCATGAATACTGCCCTCGTAGAGCTTGAATATGGCGGCGTGACAGGAGTTGCAGACCTTCGTCAGCGCGAGCGAATTTTCACGGATACTGGCGATTTCCGTCTTAAGTGGAGGATGGGGCTCGAGCGCAATGTTACGGTGGCAGACGGTGCACCCGATCATGTTATGGACCGATTTCGCAAACGCCGGTCCTTCCACGTGCAAGGAGAGGGTTTCTCCGTTCGCCAGTTTTTTCTCGAGCCCCTTGACGGAATGGCAGCTGAGACATTCCTGGTCCGCTTTGGAAAGAGCGCTGCCGGCGGGGCGCGCGGTCAGGCTCGTAACAGCGAGCACTACCACCAGCAATGCCAGCCTGCCGGCAATGACCAGGTTCGCGCGGAACGTCGCTCTTGTCACTGTGCTTTTGCTTCGGGAACCCATCATTCATGTTCCCCTAACCGTTGCTGAACATGATAGGCACCCGCAGTGCAGGACGGATTGACTTGGATCAAATGTTTCCCCGACAGCCTGACGCACATTATCGACCCCCTGTCGCAATGTCCACCCGGTGACATGAACATTGCAATCGTAGGGGATGCGGCTTCGGATGTTCGAATTGGGTTACTCCGCCCATCGAGCAGATCATGTCGGAGGCCTACCAGGCGCTCTGGGAAGTTGCCGCGCAGCGCAAGGTGACGCTGAGGACGGCCACTTTCATCGTTGCGTGCGAGCGGATACTGCAAGCGCGGCAGTTGCGCGGACTGTATCCGTAGCGCCGCGGCGCGCATCTCTTGACCTGGATCAACACGGGTGGCGAGGCTAGCGGTAAGAATATCAATGCAAGCTGGCACAAGCCCGAGCGTGTTCCCGGCCTGACACACCAAACCTTTTAAAGGAGCGATCATGTATCAACGCATCTTGGTTCCGGTACCCGATCAGACTGATTTTGCGTTGCAAACACGCACCCCGGTTCAGATTCATCCTGTATTGGAAAGGACGATCACGGTCTGGCCCATTTCATTAGGAGTGTGATTGTTCTCGACACGGGGAAGCTCGTATCAATCCTCTTCAGTCCGTGTAATGCAGACTTTCGCCCTCCGTAACGATTCAATGAGGGACCTTCTTTGCCCATAGGAGAAACGAAATGTTCAAGCAGATTCTGCTGCCGACGGATGGTTCGGAGCTTTCCGGCAAAGCCGTAAAACAAGCCATCGAAGTTGCCAAGGCACTGGGAGCGAAAATCACGGCACTCCACATCGTGGGTAACTATCACCTAGTCCTGCAAGACGAAGGCTTCTCAACGCCACAGATAGCAGTTCTGAAAAAACGCCTTGAAGAGGAAAAGGCAGCCCGCGCAAAGAGGATCCTCGGTTCTGTCGAAGAGGCTGCAAAGACTGCCGGGGTGGAATGCGACGTTGCCACCGCCATCAGTGACGTGCCCTACGAGATGATCATCGAGCAAGCCACAAGATTCAAGTGCGACTTGATCGTAATGGCCTCCCACGGCCGGAGAGGTTTGCAGGGCTTTCTGCTTGGCAGCGAGACTCAGAAAGTGCTGACCCACAGCAAGATACCTGTGCTCGTGTGCCGCTAATGCGAACGGCAGCTATGCGGCGGTCTTGGACCATGAGTGATTGTCGCATCGGCCAATTTCAGACAGTCAACAGCGACTCCCAATTTGGCAGTCGGTCGCCCAGTGTGCCATTGGAATCGGAGTGGTTTTTCCGGAGACTCTCAGCACGGCACGCGCCCGAGAAAAGTTAATCCAACCCCAATTCACCCTCAGCCCAAAGGCATGACGCCGCGACCATAGACATCAGATCGCCGCAGCGCGACTTGATCGGCTATTTGCGCCTAGTTTTTGCCAGGCCTGGGCTATTGCTCAGCCATGCACTTGCGGTGCCCGCAATGCGCTTCAGACTACGTATGCTCTTCGTGATTCTCCGAGCCGAGTGCGGGTTACGCATTCGCCTCACCCGCTGTTCGATCAAATCCTTGAAGTCGTAGGTCTGCGCCGCGAAGGCGGCCAGACCTATTGCGATGTGTTGCTCGCAGACGGCTCAAGGCTGCGCCTGCCTGCGCATTGGACCGACCATCCCGCCGGGCGATCGCGGCGAGCGCGTCTCGCGGCCTGCACCCGCGCCACGCCGGCTGCGCTTCGAGAACTGTGGTGTCTGCTGCACGCGCTTGTCAATGTCTCTGAGGCTGTGGATGCTGAACGCTGTTCCATCAGCCAAGGAGATGATGATGCGCGAGCAGTACCTTCTATTCGAGACCGAAGAACGCCGCTGGGTCGAGCGGGCGTGGCAAGCGCTCGCCCCCGAGACGCGAAGCAGAATCATTGTAGCTCTGGCCGAGATGGCGCTAGCGAGCTTGCGCCGCGCGCCACGGCCTCAAGCGAAGGAGCGCGGCGATGACGCCTGACCAACTCTCCAGCGCCCATCACGCGCGCCTTGCTTATGTCTACATCCGGCAGTCCAGCATCCATCAGGTGCTGCATCACCTGGAGAGCCAGCGCCGTCAACGCTCGCGCGTGGAGTGTGACGTCCGACACTGTCGGAGGATCAGGGGCGTGTTGAATCCTGCGGTGAATCAGACTGAATGTAAAAACGTCGTCTAAAGCAAGGCAGGACGAAAAGGCTTGAAG
>Ga0326597_10006576_pt1 | contig 15909 bp, 8 predicted proteins | sample RVTome_12_FD_203789 | JGI IMG/M metagenome (GOLD analysis project Ga0326597, IMG submission 203789) | Soil microbial communities from uranium-contaminated site in the Upper Colorado River Basin, Wyoming, United States - RVT100D185 | ecosystem: Environmental > Terrestrial > Soil > Contaminated >...
CGCGGGCTTCGCCGCTCCGCCCACGATGGGACCCGTCGTGCCCGGGCAGACGTTCCGGGTCGAGGCGCGGTTCACGAACCGTGGTCGCACGACGCTCGAAGGCGCCACGCTCATGCTCGTGCCTCCAGATGGTTGGACGGTGAAGGCGCCGGCTCGGACGCCGGCCGATCTCGCATACAACGAGACGACGCTGCAGGCGTTCGACGTGACGGTACCGCTCGACGCAGAACCGACCCGGCCGTACTTCCGACGAGCGTCGATCGCGGCGAGCCGTTACGACGTCGAGGACGAGACCGAGCGACTGCGTCCGTCGAGACACCCGTTACTCGAGGCCAGGGCCGGCTACCGGATAGGCGACGTGGTGTTGGAGGCGCAGGCGGTCGTCCATCGGGTGGAGTCGCACGTGCCGTTCGGCTTCGAGTCGCGCGAGCTGGTGGTCACTCCGTCGGTGGCCCTGAGGATGGAGCCGGCGCGAGCCGTCGTGCCGCTCGGGTCCGGGAGTCCGGCGTTCGACGTTCGCGTCGAGGTTCTCGTGAACGATCCCGACGGCGCCACCGGAGAGCTTCGCCTCGATCTGCCCGACGGATGGTCGAGCGAGCCCGGGGCACAGGCGTTCACGGTGTCGCGAGCCGGCGACCGGCGCGTGGTGCACTGGGTCGTCACGCCGGGTCGACTCGATGCGCGAGACTACGAGATGTCGGCCGTGGCGACCGTGAACGGTCGCGAGTATCGCGAAGGATATCAGGCGATTGCGCATCGCGACCTCGAGACGCGGTACCTCTACCGGGACGCCATCACCCGCGTCACGGGCATCGACGTGGCGGTCGCGCCCGATCTTCGTGTCGGTTACGTGATGGGCATCGGCGATGAGGTCCCTGCGGCCATCGTGCAGCTGGGCGCCACGGTCGAGATGCTCGACGACGCGGCGCTCGCCACGGACGACTTGCGACGATTCGAGGCCATCGTCACCGGAACCCGCGCCTATGCCGTGCGCGCGAGCCTCCGGACCAGCGGCCGCCGCCTCCTCGACTACGTCCGGGCTGGAGGCAACCTCATCGTTCTCTACAACACCGCGGAGCTGGTGCCCGACTCCGACGCGCCCTATCCCGGCGAGCTACCCGCACGCTCCGAGGAGGTGTCCGAGGAGGATTCAGCAGTCGAATTCCTCGCTCGCGACCATCCCGTCCTGCACTGGCCGAACCGGATCGTCGATGCCGACTTCGACGGATGGGTCGAGCAACGTGGCTCGAAGTTCTGGAGCACGTGGGACCCGCGCTATGTGGCGATCGTGTCCACACGGGATACGGGTCAGCCACCGCAACATGGTGGCTGGCTCACGGCTCGCTACGGCGAGGGACACTACACGTACTTCGCCTACGCGATTCATCGTCAGCTTCCGTACGCGGTCCCCGGAGCATATCGCCTCCTGGCCAACGTGCTATCGCTAGGACGCCAGCCCGTACCATGACCCCGTTCGCACGTCGGATGCTCGGTGGTGCCGCGAGCGCGCTCGCCGTGTGCGCCGTGCTCCTGATGGCCGACGCCGTTCGCGACCAGTCGCCGGCACCGACCGCGTTTCCAGCCTCGTTCCCGACCGGAGTCACTGCATCGGACGTGAGCGACGAGCTCGACGCCTTGCAGCGTCGCATGCTGGCGCACCTGGTCGAGCAGGCAGCCGACGGTACGCCGGTTCCGGAGATTTGTTTCGCACCCGGCACCCCGGCTCACGTGATCGGGGCGTTCTACGCGGCGGCGATGAGTTCGTCGCGCCAGCTGGAGTCGTTCCGGTTGAGCACCCGCTGGTCGACGACCGCGTCGAGCGGCGGCGGCTTGCAGCAGGGCGACCCGACGACCATCACCTGGGGCATCGTGCCGGACGGGACGTCCATCGCCGGTTTCGCCGGCGAGCCGTCCGCCGGAAGTGATCTGAAGGCGAAGTTCAATACGATTTACGGCAGTCAGGCGACCTGGCAGGCGCTGATCCAGCAGGTCTTCGACCGGTGGGGTGCGCTCACGGGCGCGCGCTATGTCTTCGAATCCAACGACGATGGCGTGGCGCTCGGAACGGCGTCGGGCAGTCTCGGTACGCGTGCCGACGTGCGCATCGGGGGACACTTCATCGACGGCAACTCGGGCGTGCTCGCGTACAACTTCTTCCCCAACAACGGGGACATGGTCCTCGATTCCTCGGACAGTTTCTTCAGCAACACCTCTGGCAACTCCATTCGCTTGCGAAACGTCGTGTCTCACGAACACGGCCACGGGCTGGGCATCGCCCACGTCTGCCCGGTGAACCAGACGAAGCTGATGGAACCGTTCGCGACGACCGTGTTCGACGGGCCGCAGCACGATGACATCCTGACCGGGAACCGGGGATATGGGGATCCGAACGAGCACAACGACTCGGCTGGAGCCGCGACGAACCTGGGCACGCTGTCGAACGGTACGACCAGTGTGACCGGGGTGAGCATCGACGACAACGCCGATGTCGACTATTACCGGTTCTCGGTCGGCGATACCGCCCGTCAGGTCACCGTGACGCTGCAGCCGCAGGGCTCGACGTACCTCGAGGGCCTTCAGTTCGGCACCGGCGCGTGTTCGGCCGGGTCGTCGTTCGACTCGCTGACCCTGAACGATGTGGGCGTGGCGCTGATTGGCACGAACGGGTCAACCGTGCTCGTCTCGGCCAATTCGGGTGGGGCGGGCTCACTGGAGACCTTCGGGCCGTTCGCGTTGTCTTCCGCCACGGGTCCATATTACGTACGGGTGTTCGGAGGGTCGAACGACACGGCGCAGCTCTATCGAGTGTCGCTGACGATCGCGGACATCGGCGCCGGCGCTCCTGGCCCGGTCACGAACCTGATGGCGGCTGTCACCAACTTCGATGTGACCTTCACGTGGAACGCCGCGACGGGTGCGTCCTCGTACCGAATCGAGGCTGGATCGGCGCCTGGGCTCGCCGACCTGACAACCGTGGCGCTCGGCAAGGCGCTGAGCTTCGCGGCCACCGGTCCGGCCGGCTCCTACTTCGTAGCGGTCCGGGGCGTGAGCGGCGCCGTGGTTGGCCCCCGGTCGAACGAGGTCAACGTCGTACTGCCCGGCGGCGGATGCACACCGGCACCGAACCCGCCGTCGGGCTTGAACTTCACGGTCGCCGGCAGCACCGTCACGTTGAACTGGGTTGGCTCGACCGGCTGTCCGCCCACGACCTACATCATCGAGGCTGGTTCGGCGCCTGGGCTCAGCGATCGCGGTCGATTCGACACGAAGAGCACGGCCACCTCGATCGCGGTTCCCGGCGTGCCGAGCGGCACGTATTTCGTGCGCGTGATCGGGCAGAATGCGTTCGGCGCCAGCGGACCATCGAACGAGGTCCAGGTCGTCGTGCCATGACCATGGACATCGCGATTCTCGGGTCGGGTGCGGCGGCTCCTCCGGCGCCAAGCTCGCCATCGCGGGTCATCGCGTCTGCTTCATCGCGCGCGGCGGTCGCCTCGCGGCCATCCCCGAGCGAGGCCTGGAGGTTCGGAGCCCGCTCGGCGACTCCGGCTCGCTCGAGCCGGTCCATCACCCGACGACCATGTAGTACCATCGGCGCAGAACGCCGACATGCCGTCGTGCCGCACGCGTTGTGCGCACGGCCGTGAGACGAGGAGAGGAGTGTTCCTTGACTGATCAGAATCGCGCGCCCGGTAACGTGGTCGGGCGCGTCTCGATGATGGGCGCGGTGGCAATCCTGGGGGCACTGTTGGTGATCCCGGTCTCGACGCAGTCCCAGTCCGGCGGCCCGGTGGTGCAGCGCAACCCCGAGGTCATCGGTCCTGTCGTGCCTGGCCGCTTCGAAGGTGACCTGCGCGCGCTACCGATCCGGCGGGCCTGGCAAGTCGGTGACCCCATCGGAGAGGTCAACCCCAGGCGCGAGTATCCCCGGGAGCCGGCGGCGCCAGGCGACATCGTCCGGCAGACACCACCGATCGATCCGTTGTTCAATGCGCAGGCTGGGATCGCGACGGTGATTCAGGACCGGGCGTTCTCCGGCCCCACGCTGAACATCGCCGGACAGGGGTTCAGCGGCGCGCTGCCCCCTGACACCGTCGGCGACGTCGGTCTGTCGCATTACATCCAGGCGGTCAATGCGGCCGGCGGCAGCAGCGTGGTGATCTACGACAAGGCGGGCGTGGTCGTCGCGGGGCCGTTCACGATGGCGAGCCTGGGTGCCGGAGCGTGCGCCAGCGGTTCGGGCGATCCGATCATTCTGTACGACTCGCTCGCCGATCGGTGGATGATCTCCGAGTTTGCGTCCACCGATAACCATCTGTGCGTGTACGTGTCGATGACGCCGGATCCGGTGGTTGGCGGATGGCACCGGTACGATTTCCCGACGCCGAATTTTCCCGATTATCCGAAGTATGGCGTGTGGCCCGACGCCTACTACGTTGGCACGAACGAGGGGACGCCGGCCGCGTACGCGATGGATCGTGTTCGGATGCTCGCGGGTGCCCCCGCGACGATGCAGCGATTCACGGCGCCCGGCCTGAGCGCGTTCGGCTTCCAGATACTCAGTCCGAGCGACCATGACGGCGCGACCCCGCCGCCCGCTGGTGCGCCGAACGCGTTCGTCCGTCACCGAGACGACGAGGCGCACAATCCCGGCGCGAACGATCCCACACGCGATGCGCTCGAGATCTTCGAGTTCCACGTCGATTTCACGACTCCGGCCAACTCGACGTTCACGGGCCCGATCGTCCCGATCGCCGAGTTCGACTCCGAGTTGTGCGGGTTCGTGTCGTTCAATTGCTTTCCTCAGCCGAACGGGCAGCAGCTGGATCCTCTGCGGGAGGTCGTCATGTGGCGCCTTCAGCACCGGAACTTCGGGACGCACCAGACGCTCGTCGGGAACCTGACGACCGATGTCGACGGGACCAATCGTGGAGGCATTCGGTGGTTCGAACTTCGGAAGGCGCCGGGCGGCGACTGGACGCTCTTCCAGCAGGGCACGCATTCGCCGGACGCCACGAACCGATGGATGGGGAGCATCGCCATGGACGGGTCGGGTGATATCGCACTCGGCTACAGCGTCACGTCGCCGATCGTCCCGGCCGGGATTCGTTACGCAGGGCGACTGGCGGCCGATCCGCCCGGCACGCTGCCGCAGGGCGAGCACACGATCGTCAACGGCGCGGGCTCGCAGGCGGGCGTGAATCGATGGGGCGACTACAGCGCCATGAGCGTTGACCCGGCCGACGACTGCACGTTCTGGTACACGAACGAGTACGTGCCGGCCTCGGGTCGGTGGGAGACACGAATCGCGGCGTTCAAGTTCGATGGCTGCGGCGCCGGCGCGCCTGGCCCGGTCACCAACCTGATGGCAGCCGTCAACAACTTCGACGTGAACTTCACGTGGAATGCCGCGACCGGTGCGTCTTCGTACCGACTCGAGGCTGGATCGGCGCCGGGACTCGCCGACCTGCTGACGCTCGCGCTCGGCAACGCACTGAGCTTCGCCGCCACGGGTCCGGCCGGCTCCTACTTCGTGGCGGTCCGTGGCGTGAGCGGCGCCGCGGTTGGCCCCCGCTCGAACGAGGTCAACGTCGTACTACCCGGCGGCGGATGCGCAACGGCACCGAACCCACCGTCGGCTTTCAGCTTCATGGTCGCCGGCAGCACCGTGACGTTGAACTGGGTCGGCTCGACCGGGTGTCCGCCCACCACGTACATCGTCGAGGCCGGGTCGGCCCCCGGGCTCACTGATCTCGCTCGATTCGACACGATGAGCACGGCCACATCGGTCGCGGTTCCTGGCGTGCCGAGCGGCACGTATTTCGTGCGCGTGATCGGGCAGAACGCGTTCGGCGCCAGCGGACCATCGAACGAGATCCAGGTCGTCGTGCCATAGCCATGGACATCGCGATTCTCGGGTCGGGTGCGGTCGGCGGCTACTACGGTGCCAAACTCGCGGTCGCAGGTCATCGCGTCTGCTTCGTCGCGCGTGGCGCACACCTCGCGGCCATCCGCGAGCGAGGCCTGGAGGTTCGGAGCCCGCTCGGCGACTTCATCGCTCGCGGCCAAGCGGAGGCGGATTCGTCGCGGATCGGGCCGGTCGATCTGGTCATCGTGGCCGTCAAGACGTACGACAACGAGACGGCTCTTCCGCTGCTCCCGCCCTTGATCGGTGACTCGACCGTCGTGCTGACGCTCCAGAACGGTGTCGACAGCGTCGATGAGGTGGCAGGCATCGTCGGCGCCGACGCGGTGCTGGGTGGGTCGGCGTACGTGGCCACGGCGCTCAGCGCACCTGGTCTGATCGAGCAGACCGGCGTCCACCGCAAGGTCGTGTTCGGTGAAGTATTCGGCGAGCACGTGGACCTGACGACGCGCGTGACACGCGTCAGAGATGCGTTCGTCGACGCCGACATCGACGTCGAGGCCTGGCCGAACGCACGGATACCGCTCTGGGAGAAATTCATCTATCTTGCTCCATTTGCAGGGTTTACAGGATCGGCTCGAATTTCCATCGGGCCACTCTGGAGCGATCCGGACACGCGGAGCGTGTTCCTGACCGCCGTCCGAGAAGTGGAGCGCGTGGCACGCGCCGAGCGCGTCGCCGTCTCGGCAGACGTCATCGACAAGGTCACGGGATACATGGAGGCCTTGCCGCCGTCGACCCGATCGTCACTGCTGATCGACCTCTCGCAGGGCAAGCCGATCGAGGTCGAGGCGCTTCAGGGATCGGTCGTGCGGCGAGGTCGGCAGCACGGCATCGACACGCCGATCCTGTCGACGCTCTACGCCGTGCTCAAGCCATACGCGCGTGGCGCTGATCGGTCGTCCCAGAGCTAAACCCGGCACCAGGAGTCACGTGACCCAGCGTTCGCTCGAGATCCTCGACGCCTATCTGTCCGGCTTGCCCCGCGTTGCGCTCGGGACGTTTCCCACGCCGCTGACCCGACTGGAGCGACTGGGACGTGACCTGGGCATCGAACTGTGGATGAAGCGGGACGACTGCTCGGGACTGGCGCTCGGCGGGAACAAGGCCAGAAAACTGGAGTTCGTGCTGGCCGACGCGATCGCGAAAGGTCACGACACCATCGTGACGACCGGGCCGGTGACGTCCAATCACACGATGATGACGGCCGCGGCCGCCAGGCGCCTCGGCTTGTCGATCCACTGCGTGATCGGCGGCACGCCTCCGGCGAGGGCGTTCGGGAACTTGTTGCTGCTCGATTATCTGGGCGCGACGACACATTTCTCGCCGATCGACTTCGCCGACCCCGATCGGTCGGAGGTGGAGGCGCTGGGTCGGTTGTGCGATCAGGTCGTGAACTCGACGAGCGGCTACTGGATCCCCGCCGGTGGCACGATGCCGGAGGCCGAGCCCGGGTTCATGAGCGCGGTCTCCGAGATCGCCCATCAATGCGACGGTCGATTTCCGTTCGATCATGTCGTGCTCGCGCTCGGCACCGGCTCGACGACGACGGGCGTGCTGCTCGGGATCGGCGTGGCCGGCTTTCGGACACGGGTCGCGGCGGTCGCGATCGGCACGCGTCACGCACTCGAGGGCGTGTTCCGCCGGCCTCCGCTCGCCGATCTCTTTCTCACGGCCGCCGTGCATCTCGGTCTCGATCTCTCGGGCGACGATATTCCCAACCACGAAGTCGTGTATGGGTTCAGCGAGTTCGGATACGGCGTGCCGACCGAAGAGAGCGACCGCGCCATTCGGTACCTAGCCGAGCGCGAGGGCTACCTGCTGGATCCGGTCTACACGGCGAAGGCCTTTGCTGGCCTGCTCGGGATGGTCGAGGACGGACGCCTCGGTCGCGGCTCGCGCGTGCTGTTCCTCCATACCGGCGGTCTCAGCATGACGCCGTCGGCAGAGAAGCGGTACGACCGCGCCGACGCCGTGGCCGAACCTTCGACCTGATGCATCAGCCGGTGCCAGGCCGATAGGCGCCGAGCCGTTCCAGCGCCGCCGTCCGCTCGTGGCGGGGCACCAGTGGAAACGTGTCGAGCACGTGCGCATACTGCCGCGCGTCGAGACCGTACATCGCCGCTACTCGAGCCTGGAGGTCGGCCGCAGCGGCATCAGCCGTCGTCTGATGCGCGGACAGTCTCCGCGCGCTCCGGGCGATCGCGAGGAATGCGTCGGAATCGAGTGATAGAACCGGAACGGGCAGCGCCTCGACGGTGGCAACGGTCACGTGAGTTCCGACCCGCAATCGCACGAGGTAATTCGTCACGTAACTGTTCAACACACCGCACAGGAACCACTGGATCGTCAGTGCCGTGGGCGACTTGACGCAGAACAGCGTATGCGTCGTGACGACGTCGGCTGGCAGCATCGCGGCGATGAGCGTCAGTCGATTCGTGGCGGCCGCGACGTCGCGATAGGCGAGTCGCGGCCGGGTGAATGCCCCCCGCGTCCCGAGACGCGCCTCCGCGAGCCGGCGCGGGATGGAATACCGCGCTTCGTGCACGTGCGCGCGGAACGGTTCGATCTGCTTTCCCTCCAGAACCGGTAAGCCATGCCCGGGAGGCTCGAGGTGGCCGCGATCCTCGGTCGCGTTGAGCTCACGCCCGAACTTGACGCGCCAGCCTTCAGCCGACCCGAGCGCCGGCGCGCCTGCGTACAGCGCTTCGACGATGGCGATATCGTCTCGACTGCGAAGCTCCGGAATCCCCAGGGGCGGTCCGGAGATTCGCTCGATCAGTCCACGCGTCAACACGATCGGACCGTGCGGTGTGCCTGATGCCTCGTGACTGTCCATGTCGAGTCGATCGAGCACGGCCGGATCCGTCTCACCGAACCGGCACCTGAGACGCCGCGTCTCGCCTCCGGCCGACGCCGACACGAGCGCGAACCTCACGCCGCGATGAATGGGGAAGATGGCCTCACGATTGTCGAACGTGATGACGGCGTCGATGGCGCTGTCAGCGAGCAACCGCCGGCGCAGGCCGGCGCTGCCGTGATCGACGAGCACACCGCCGGGTAGCACCATCGCGAACGTCCCGCCGGGGCGCAGGAGCTGGAGGGTGCGATCGACGAACAACTGATAGACGTTGGTCTGTCCGCCAGGGTGTGCCCGATAGATTCCCGAGTCGCGACAGAACCTGACGAGGGGGTGCAGCACCGTGCGTCCCATCCGGCGCTCGGCCGCCGCCCCGTGGTCGGCCCGTGCCATGTTCCAGGGCGGATTGCCGATCACCGCATCGAAGCCACGCGGGGTGGCCGCGACAGCCGTGGCGTCGGAGTGGAACACCTCCGGAAACTCCAGCGACCAGTGGAAGAACGCTCGTTCCTTCGACACAGAAGCGGTGGTCGCGAGCCACCTGCGCGCCGTAGCGTGTGGCAAGGCGGACCGGCCGGTCGTGACGAATGTCACGAGTTCGGCGTGAGCCGCGGCCGGTGGCCCCGACCGGTCGGGCCAGAACCACGGGGCGCACCAGAGGTCGGCCACCGTCTTCAGTCGCTGCAGCGGAGAATCCGGTGCGGTGAGGTGTTCGAGCTGTTCGCTCTTCCTTCGAACATCATCCACCGTGTCGCCGGGCTCAGTCTCGATCCGCGTCCGCTGTTCGCGCACGAGGTCGATCGTCGCCCGCAGATCAGAGTCGAAGAGAGGCAGGTTCGGGAGGTGGTGCGGCGTGCGCGCGCCGCCTCCGGGTGGCTGGCGTCGGAGATCGTCGAGGGAGGCGCCGACGAGGCTGTCGCCGACCCGAAGGTGGTGGTCCAGAAACGTCAAGGGCCGGTCCGCGGCGAGCGTCGTGAGCCACAACGACAGCCGCGCGAGCTGTACCGCCATCGGGTTCAGGTCCACGCCGAACAGGCAGCGCTGCGCGATCGCGCGTCTGAATCCGGCCCGGTCGCTCTCATCGACCTCGTCCGGGCCGACCGATCCGTCACGCACGAGTGCCTCCTCGTAGGCCGAGGCCAGATAGCGACAGGCGGCGACAAGGAACGCTCCGCTCCCCATGGAAGGGTCGACGATCCTGAGTCGAAGAATGTCGCCGGCGGACGCTCGGGCGGTGAGCGGGCGGAGCGCGCGCCGGACGAGGTACTCGGTGATCGCGCGCGGCGTGTAGTACGTGCCCGTCGACTTGCGCCTGGCGCTGTTGCGCTCCAGCACGACCGCGGACCTCGCCGTCCGGCGCCGAACCGGCCTCGCGGGCGAGGATGCGACGGGCCCGTCGTCGGCCGCGGCCAGACCCGGTCGATACTCGAGCACGGTCTCGTAGACGGCACCGAGCTGTTCGACTCCGAGTTCGTCGTACGCGATCGGGCGCCGAGGTTGGTCCCGGCTCTCGGGAGTCATCGTCAAGGCGGTCAGGGCGGCGCCCACCCGACCATCGTCGAGCCGGGGTGGCAGGCGACGACGACGCCCGAACAGGTCGCCATCGAAGCCCGTCACCTGCAGATCCGCCGCATGGCATCCTCGGTCCGCGAGTCGCGAGATGGCTCGGAGCGACTCCCAGACACCAGGTGTTGTCGCCGCGCGCGCACTCAGTTCGCGTCGCAGGGCCTCGATCGTGTAGCTGTCGCGATATGTCGGATGCCATGCGGGCACCAGCTGCCGCGCCTCGGCGAAGAGGAGGAAGAGGACGCGGTAGACGAGGATGAGCGAGAGCTCGAACGAGGCATCGAGGTCGGGTCGGCGTGCCCCGCCGCCATCCGTCACAGCCCGAACGAGCTCCACCACCGCCGCGTACACGCCTCGATGCAGAGAACTGCCGACACGGTGCCGATGGTGCTCGGACCGGGACACGAGGTCGTCGACTGGCGCGATGTCGGTGATTGAATCGCGGACGAACGACCGGGGCCGCAGCAGCGTGAGGAACAGCGCACGGGCCGCGTCGTGCCCGACGGTCTGGTCGAGGTCGAATTCGATGAACGCCCGGGCATAGGCGCGTCGTGTGTCGATGAGCGTCACGTGGCAGCCACAGCACGCCAGGCACCAGCGCAGGTCCGGCATCGAGGTCAATCTCGTCGCATCGCTCCGGAGGCGGTTCGGGGATGTCGCCCACGGCGCGATGAGAAGCGGCATGAGATCGAGATGTCCCATCCGGAGCATGACCCGGAGCCGGTCATCGCTCGCGACGATCGTTTCTGGCGCGACCTCGAAGCCGAGTCGAGCCATGAGCGGGCAGATGGCCTGGTCGAGCAACGCTCGCAACGAGGTCGCCGGGCCGAGCGTGTTCACCGTGCGCTCCCACCACCTCGACAGCCATGCGCGATCGCCGGCCTCCGCGGATGGGCCGCGCGCTCGCGCGAGATCGCTCGTCTCCGAGGCCACGGCTGCCACGAGGAGCCCACCGCTGACGCCGTGCATCACGCTCGCCTGCGCCGACTGCCGTCACGCGGACCGGAACCCTCGGGGACTCGAGATACGAGGCCGATCAACGCCACCGCGCACTCGACGTGCAGGCCCTCGGTTCCGGCGCGGTCGAGCCGTTCGAGTCGGTCCCGGCAGTCCTGCGCCAGTCCGAGGAGTAACGCGCGCTCGGCCGAGATGCGGTGGAGGATGCGGCGGTCGAAGAGCCCGGGCTGGACCCGAACGGTGCCGGCACGTGTGAACCCCTCGAGCAGTGAAGCGTCCCGAGTTCTCGAGCGGCGCAGGAAGGCCCGGTGCACGTCTCGACCGAGATCCGCCGTCTGCTCGACGACGGCCTGCGCCCGAATGCAGATCGCCGGCAGCGCGGCGTCCACGATCGCGCGCGCACTGGGCGGGTCCGACGCGTGACGGCCAGGGAGTCGTCCTGGCGCGACCAGAAGGGCCAGCGGCAGGCTACCCACCAGACCGCCGGTCGCGTCGAGGATGCTGACGAGCGAGACGATGACCGTGCCCGCTTCGCAGGAGCCAGGCGGCAATCTCGCGACCCACGGGTGGCGTCCATCGGTGGTTGTGAGATACGCCGACGGGATGGACGCTAGACCAGGGTTCGTGGTGGGCCGCGGAGCGGTTCGCGCCCTGATGGCCGTCAAGCGAGCGGCCTCGAGCGTCGCACGCACCGGAGTCGGCCCGGCAGTCGACCAGGCGGGGTCGTGGTGCTCGGAAGGGGGGCATTCGTCGCGCATCATCGGCTCGCCGTCACGGCCGCCCAGGGCCTTGCTGGAGCCACGCACCATGGCCTCGGCGATGTGCCGTGGATCGAGACGACCCAGCACGTGTTCGATGGAGCCCCCGGCTCGCCGAATGCGCTCGAGTCTGTCCGCCAGGCGTCCGAGTACCAGCGCTTCGGCGGTGCCCCGCGCCAGCAGGTGCAGGGCGTGGACCGGGCGTTCTTGGCCGAGCCGGTCGACCCGCCCGACGCGCTGTTCGAGTCGAATGGGGCTCCACGGCAACTCGTAGTTGATGACCCACCGGCATCGCGCCTGGAGGTTCAAGCCCTCGCTGGCCACGTCGGTGGCCACCAGGATCCTGGCCGTGCCCGTCTCGAATCGGCGAATCGCGTGGGCGCGTTCCGTGAGGGGCAGTGCGCCGTGCAACAACGCGACGTGCGGACGCGAGCCGAGGGCGTTGGCCAGATGGATCGCGGTGTCGCGATACTCCGTGAAGACGATCGCGGGTTCCTCGGCGCGTGCGAGGAGACGCCGAAGACGATGCAGCTTGCTCTCACGGTGGGAGGCCTGGTGAGCCGCTCGACGGATCTCGTCGAGGAGTTCGCATTCCCTCGCCGGGTCATCGTCGCCGGGGGCTCGCAGCGCGCGACTCGGCTCGCCGTCACCGTCCGAGTCATCGTCAGGCCAGAGCGGCAACTGAGACGACTCGTCCGGCTCGTCTCCGAGCCACGCGAGTCGGCGAACCACCGACCGATGCAGCGATGAGGCGCTCGAGAGCGCACGCTTGGTGAGCACGACCATCGCCAGAACCGCGGTCGGGTCGCGTCGAGTCCGTGCCCACCTCATCACCGCGCGGCTGTATCGCTGAAGGAGCCGATGCATTCGTCGTTCCTCGTCGGCTAGGTGGACGTACAACGCGTGCGCCGGTCGGCGGGGCGGCAGACCCACATCGAGCCTCGTTCGCCGAAAGACGATCATCGGATCGGCGCCGGTCGGCCCGTGCTGTCCGCTTCGCACCAGGCCATCGAACGCCCGGCTGTCTCCCGAATGCGGAGTGGCCGTGAGCAAGATGACGTACCGACTCCTGGACGCCAGCGCCTCCACGGCGATGCCCCGGTCGCTCGCCGGGGTGGCTCGATGTGCCTCGTCCACGATGAGCACGTCCCAGACCGCCTGTTCGAGTGCTCGACGCACGTCCAGGCGCTTGGCGAGATCCCAGGACACGATGGAGACCCCGGCCATCGACCATGGGTTGACCCCGGGTGGAAGGGAGGCCCGACGCTGCTGGACCTGCCACGAGTCCAGGTGGCTCGCGCGAACGCCGAATCGGGTTTCGAGCTCGGCCTGCCACTGAAGTGCCAGCGCGTGCGGTGTGAGTACCAGGACCCGGCTCGCCCAGCCCCGCAACCGCAGTTCGGCGAGCACGAGTCCGGCTTGGATCGTCTTGCCGAGGCCGACTTCGTCAGCGAGCAGCAGCCGTGACGCGCGACCCTCGAGCACCGCCAGCGCGGGCGCCAGCTGGTAGGCATGGATGTCGATCCGGGCCGTGGCCGCCGCCCACAGGTCGTGCCACCGTACCGAGTCGCGGCTCAGGTGACCGAGCCGCTCCAACCATCGACGCGGTGTCACCGAGATCAGGCGTCCTGCAGGCGCGTCGCGTCGTGGCCGGTCGAACGGGTAGAGCACCGTGCGCTCCCGGTCGCGATTGCGCCCGCCTCGTCCGAGCAGGCGAAGGCCCTCGCAGTCCGAGTGTGGTGACATGGCGACGATCCGCCAGGGCTCCTGTCGCACGATGACTCGCTCGCCGGCGCTCAGGCCGGATCGCACGACGTGCGATGTGGGTCGCGGCGTCGTCATGGCGGTCTCTGCGATCTCGGTCCTCTCGACGCCTGTTCGTCGGGGCGACTGCGAATCGACGCGATTCCTCGAGGCAAAGGACATGCCGGTTGCCGACCGCACGATCGGCGGCTCTCCGCGGGCGGAGTCAGAATGAGGATCGCGCGACGCACGTGTGACCGCCCGGAGCCGAACGCTGGTCGGCCCAGAGCCGTGCCGTCGGGGTCAGTGCGCGCCGGACGATGAGGGCGGAAGGTGGGGTCCGTTCGGTCTGCCGGTCACGTCGGGGACGGATCGGAGCCCGGAGCCTCGTGCCGTGCCGTCACGGATGTGCTGATGCCGCCTCGGACCGAGAAGTCGCCGACCACCGTCATGCGCCGCGGCGCGCAGACGGCGACGAGATCGTCGAGAATCTGGTTCGTCACGTGCTCGTAGAAGATGCCGCGGGTCCTGAAATCGATCAGGTAGTACTTGAGCGCCTTCAGTTCGATACAGACGTGATCCGGAACGTAGGTGATCCGAATCGTGCCGAAGTCCGGTAGTCCGGTCTTCGGACAGAGCGACGTGAACTCCGGACACACGATGGCGATCTCGTAGTCTCGATCGGGTCTGGGGTTGGGAAATGTCTCGAGGTTGGGCGGCGTCATCGGCCGATCTTACACCGTCGGATTCGGCCCCCCGTACGGTCGGCCACCGATTGACACCGAGCAGGGCGCGCGGTACGATACGCCGATTTTTGCTGAGAACCACGACGGTTGGTGGCGTGCGCAACCGTCGTGGACCCTACCCTACGCGCGCTCAAGATCCCAGGGGGATTGCAATGGCTGAAGCCCGCCGAATGGGCAAGTCCGAACTGTTCAACCACTTCGCCGAGTTGTTCGGTTTGAAGCGGGCTCAGGCGCGTGAGTACTTCGACGCGCTCCTCGCCCTGTCCGAGAAGGAACTCAAGCGGACAGGTGAGTTCTCGATCCCGGGTATGGTGAAGCTCGTCGTGCAGAAGCGTAAGGCCCGCATGGGGCGGAATCCCGCCACGGGCGAGGCGATCAAGATTCCCGCCAAGACGGTCGTCAAGGCGCGAATCGCGAAGCAGCTCAAGGACTCCGTCCTCCCGAAGTAACGGTCCTCACCCCCGCCCGGCATCGGATGGCCGGCGTCGCGACCGTCCGGTGCCAGCGTGCGCAGTCGACGGTCATCGACCGTCTCGGTCGATGACCGTCACCGTCCTGCCGTGTCCTCGTAGGTCTCCAGCGCGCCGATGGGAGGGCTTGCGCCGAGATGCGGCGCGAGTTCGCCGTCTGGCAGCATCGTGAACATCAGCGAGAACGTCGAGCCTTGCCCGACCACGCTCGTCACCGTGATCGTTCCAGCCAGTTGCTCGACGATCTTCTTGCACACGGCGAGACCGAGGCCGAGGCCGCTTCGTTTCGTCGTGGCGAAGTCCTCGAAGATGGCCTCCACGCGATCTGGCGGGATTCCACAGCCCGTGTCCGTGAACGTCACCCGGACGTGGTCATCGACCTGCGCCGTGCCGATGGTCAGCCGCCCACCCGGAGGGGTGGCCTGCAAGGCGTTAGTGATCAGGTTCCGGTAGACCCTCGAGAGTGCGAAGAGGTCGCCCTCCACGCGCGGCAGACTCGTGGCGAGTCGGGTCTCGAGCGTGACACCGGCGATCCGCGCCTGTGGTTCCATCGATTCGACGACCTCCGCGACCGATCGGTTCACGTCCACGGGAAACCGTTCGAGCGGAATCGGTCGGGCGAGATTCTTCAAGCTGTCGAGGACCCGTCGAATTGCCGAGAACTCGCGCTCGACGGTGCGCTTGAATGTCGCGCGATACTCTTCATCGTCGGCCATCTTCAGGATCAGCTTGCTGCTGTTCGCGATGTTCTGGATCGGGTGGGAGAGATCGTGCACGAGTCCGGCCGCGATGCGTCCGAACACGGCCTGTCGTTCTTGCTTGCGGACGTCGTCCTGCAGCTCGATCACCCGGTCGGCCATCCTGTTGAAGGAGTCCCCGAGCT
>Ga0326597_10006577_pt1 | contig 15908 bp, 13 predicted proteins | sample RVTome_12_FD_203789 | JGI IMG/M metagenome (GOLD analysis project Ga0326597, IMG submission 203789) | Soil microbial communities from uranium-contaminated site in the Upper Colorado River Basin, Wyoming, United States - RVT100D185 | ecosystem: Environmental > Terrestrial > Soil > Contaminated >...
CAGAGCGCGGCCACATCGGCCAGCGCGCGGTCGTCGAGGGCGGACCGACGGGCCGCGCCACGTTCACCGGACGTCGGTCCAGGACGAACGGGCCCGAGCGAGAGCCCGCCCGCGTCGTCGAGTGAGTGGAAGTCCACCGGATTCGTGTCGGTCTCGGTCGTGCCGGTCGCCCGTGCGGCGCCGGTCGGAAGCAGCAGGAGTGCCACCAGCAGCGCGGCACCGGCCGTGCCGGCCAGGATGCCGGCCTGTTGCCGCTCGGTCACGCTGCGCTGACGCTCGGCGCGATGGGATTCATCCTCGCGCGCGGCCAGGAGGTTCCCGATCGCCCGCTGGATCATCTGGAGGCCGTCGGTGAAAATGATGTCCGAGGCCATGAGCACCTGACCGCTCGCCGCATATTCACGAACGCGCTGATCCAGTTCCACGAAGCCATCGATGGTCTGGGACACGATCCCGATGGCCGTCGCCGACTCCTGGCCCGAACTCAGTTGCTTGAGCTCGACGACATCCGTCTGGAGTTGTTCGAGGAGCGTGCCGGCCTGTTGCATCCAGAAATCGACACCCTGACCGGCGGCGACGTAGGCCTGTTGGGCGGCTTGCACCGACGTGACTCGCGAGCCGATCTCGATCGCGAGCGCCTCGAAGGCGTCATGCGCGGCGTCGGCGACGGCCTGTCGCCGGTCGAGGGTCACGATCTGGTACCCGGCCGCGGCCACACCCGCGCCGAAGAGCAAGACCAGCGCGATGCGCGCCGTTCGGTTCCTCATGCTTCCCCCGTACGCCGGCCGCGCCCAGTGGTTCAGTCAGAGCGCGTCGACCGCGCCAAGGATAGCATGAGCGCACGCGGCCGAATCGCGAGGCTGCGGCCGTTCGGCCGCGCCGGGTGCCGAACCGATGCGAACGGCGATTGGCGTGGCGATGCGTCGAGGTCTGGACGGCCTCAGTCCAGGGACTCGAGCGGCAACGTGTTCGGACCGACGGCCGGCACCGGGCTCGCGCCCTTGACAGGTGGCAGGTCACGGAAGAACACGTCCCACTTCCATCGCTCCGACGGGTTCGAGGTTTCCAGCCAGTGACGGGCCGAGACGGGCCGTGCGAACTCGAGGTGTGTCACCGAGGCGTACTCGGGCCTGTCGGCGAGGGCGTGCGCGAGCGCGATGCGAACGTCGCCCGACCCGGTGACGTCGAGCGGCACGTCCATGACGGCGGCGAGGCTGGCCAGAATTTCACAGTCCTCACGCGCGTCGCCAGGCGGATCGAGCACGCGGGACGCCGCCTGGACGCGACCCTGGTCGTTCGTGAACGACCCGTCCTTCTCCACGAACGCCGAGCCGGCCAGCACGACGTCGGCCGCTCCCGTCAGGGGGCTCGCGAGGCAACTCTGAACCACGAGCATGTCGAGTGTGCCCGTGGCCCGGGCGGCCACCAGCCAGTCGAGATTCCCGATCGACCCCGTCGGTCCCGGGTCGAGCACGTAGACGCTCGCGAGCGTTCCGCTCTCGACGAGCCGTCGAAGCGAGGAGAGGTCGGGCGCGTCCTCGCCGGTCGATCGCGGTATCAAGCCGAGGTCTCGAGCGCCGCGGACGTTCGGGGCATCCTGACTCGGGATGCGGAACGCCGCGTCCGGCGCCTGTGGTTTGGGCGTCGATCGCCAGGACACGGTGATGACGTCGGCACCGAGGCCGAGCCCTCGCACGAGTCGATCGACGAGTAGGAGTTCCTCGTTCGAGGCGTGAGCCGAGATGACGAAAGCGACCGGCCGCTTCGCGCGCGCATCGCCACCGATGCGCGCCCCGACGCGCTCGACGACGTCCGTCCACGGTCGGGCCTGGAGCGTGCCATCGGCCGCACGGATCATGGGCGCGTGTAGCCGGTCCTCGCTCTCGATCCAGTGGTACTGGAAGCGACCAATGTCGCACATCCAGTAGCCATTCACGTCCGGGTTGTACCGCGGCGTGACCCTCGCGAGCCGTGCACCCCTGGCCCACTCGGGCTTGGACTTGATCCAGAACGTCGTGTTGCATCCTTTCGAACAGGACGTGCAGATCGTGTCGCCGGCCTCGGGGTTGTCCCACGGTCTCGACTTGAAGCGATAGTCACGTGTCGTCAGTGCCCCGACCGGGCAGACGTCCATGAGGTTGCCCGAGAGCAGCGAGTGCACCCCTTCTTCCTGGAACGTCGCAATCTCGCTGCCATGGCCGCGATCGATGATGCCGATCTGCGCGTCTCCGTCGACCTCGCGCATGAACCGGACGCACCGCGTGCACAGGATGCACCGGTTGCGGTTCAACAGCAGCGTCGGCCCGAAATCGATGTCGGCCTTCACGCCGTCACCATCGAAGACGCGTCGCGGGAACTCCATCCGGCTCTGCGACGGTCCGAAGGTGTACGAAAAATCCTGCAGCGGGCATTCACCGCCCTTGTCGCACACGGGGCAGTCGAGCGGGTGATTGATCAGCAAGAACTCGAACACCGACGCCCGCGCCGCGACGACATCCGGCGTCCGGGTCCGAACCACCATACCGTCGGTGCAGACGGTGGAGCAGGAGGTCTGCAACTTGGGCATCTTCTCGATCTGCACCATGCAGACCCGGCACGATCCGTCTATCCCGAGACCGGGGTGATAGCAGTAGTACGGCAGGTGGATGCCGTTCTCGAGGGCCGCTTGAAGCACCGTGCGGCCCTTGTCGACCGTGATCGTCCGGTCGTCGATGGTCAACGTGACTCGTTCCATGGCTCGTCGATCATATACCAGCAGGCGCAGCCTGTCGGCCAGCTCGAACGTTTCGCGTGCCGGCTGGATCGGCGCCCGACTCGGGGGTCCCGATCAGTCTTCGAGGTCGGCCCGGAACACGGGCTGTGAGGGGTCGAGACTGCCGTCGATCACACTGGCCAGCAGGCGCTCGAAGGCCTCCGTGGCCTCGCCGAGCGTGCGGTGGCCGCTCTCCCACTGAATGGACCCACTCGCCGAATAGATGAGGGCGAAGTATCGGCCCGAGGCGTATTGCATCTCGGCCACCTGGCTCGGGATGGCGGGGTCGCCGTGCTGCCCGAGCATGTCCATGACGGCAACCGTCCACGATCGACCCTTCGGATCGGTCACCGATCGACGCTCGACGTACGCCCAGTCGTCCATGGTCCAGGGAGCCATCGGCGTGTCAGGCGGACGTCGTGGAGCCCAACAGTTCGGTCAGGGCTCGGGCGACCTGGGATCCGCTGAAGGGCTTGGGTACGAGCAACACGCGGCTCGCCTCGCGTGACCGAAGGCCGGCGACCGCCTGTTCCGGCATGTCGCTGATCAGCACGACGGGCATCACACGACCCGCCGGATCGGCGCGCAGGCGATCGAACAGCGACTCGCTCACGGCCAGCACCGAGCAGTCGAGGACGACCGCTGCGGCCTGCTCGCGTTCCACGAGCTCGATGAGTTCGTCGGTGTAACCCGTGGACACGACTTCGAAGCCGTGATCCCTGAGCGCGAACGTGAGCAGTTCGGCGATCTCGGGCGTGTCGTCGACGAGGACGATGCGCGCAGCCAGTGGCGTCTCCTCGGTGATGGGTGTGCGCGGTGTCCGCCGGCACCAACGTGCCGGCGGTTCTCGTGCGGCGTCGTGCTAGGCGCCGGGCGCCGGCTTCGGTTTCTTGGCCTCGCCGGGTCCGAGATCGAGAATCCACACGCGGCCGCCGGCGGTATAGGAGGCGCGGTCGTCGCTCTCGACCACTGCGCCCCAGGCCTCGAGTGTCCGCACGGCGAACGTGTGTCCCTCGAAATTGGCCTTCGCGTGGCTATGGACCTCGTTCGTGTGCCAGTTGTCGGTCAGGAGCGAATCGTCGGCGCGCACGCGCAGGACCTTCACGTACTGGTCATAGGCGGACGCGGCGCGCACCTCGCGCGTCGAGCCGCGCTTCTTGCCTTCGCTGACGATGTAGCTCTCTTCGATCACGGCGTCGACGGGCAGCGTGCCTTCAGTCATCGAATCGGTCCTCACATCGTGTGCGCGACGGTCACGGCCGAGGCTTCGGCCGCCATCGCCACGTTCACATCGGCTTCGGGATTCTCGGCTTCGATCAGTTCGGCCGGCGGCTCCACGTCGATCATTCGCCACTGCTGATTCGCGAACTTCTGTAACGTCGCGATGTGCTCGGCGTGCAAGTGGCCGAACCGGCCCTGCAGTTTCAGGTACTCGGCCACCGGTCGGATGGCGCGTGGCCGGAAGCTGTAGTCGAACTGCCGAGCGTCGGGATCCCACTCCCACATCGGATACATGCCGCACTCGACCACGGCGCGCCCCAGGTCGATCGATCGGGGCGTCTCGTAGACGAAGCCTTTCTGGCAGGGCGTGTAAATCATCAGGAATGCCGCGCCCTTGTGGTTGAGTCCCTTCCGGACCTTGTTCATCAGATCGATGGGGTACCCCACGCTGGCTGTCCCTACGTAGCAGTGTGGATGTCCCGCCGCCATCATGCGGGCCAGGTCTTTCGGGAACAGCTTCTTCGCCTCTGGGATCTTCGGTCCTGGCGGCGAGAACGTCGTCATGCCGCCGTACGGCGTCCGTGACGACGCCTGGATGCCCGTGTTCGCGTACTGCTCGTTGTCGTAACAGATGATCAGGCAGTCGTGGTTGCGGTACAAGGCGCCGGACACCGAGCCGAGCCCGATGTCGGACGCGCTGCCATCGCCGGCCTCGCAGATGATGTTCGGGTAGCTGCCCTTCCATCGACCCTTGCGGATCATGGCTTCGTACGCAGCGGCGACGCCGGCCGTGAAGCTGCCCGCGCTGCCGATCTGTGTGTGCGCCCAGGGCACCGCGTACGGCGTGCAGAGATACGAGCTGTTGGCCACGTACATGCAGCCCGTCGGGCCCACCAGGATCGTATTGTCTCCGGCGGCCTTGCTCGTCATGCGGTACTGGATCGACGGGCCGCAGCCCGCGCACGTGCGGTGTCCCGGCACGAACGGTTCGGTTTCGGGCAGTTCCGGATTGTAGAAGCGAGCCCCCTGGTTCGGCGACTCGAGCAACGGCAGGAACTGCCGCTTCACCTCTATCGTCATGGATTCGGTCCTTTCTCGATCGAATCGACTCGACGCGTCGAGTCCAGCCTATTCCTCGAAGCCGACCCAGTGCGTGCGCTTCGCGATGGCACCCCGTTGTTTCGCCTCGATCATCTTCTGGGTCATCCAGTAGAACTCCTTCATGACGATGGCCTCGCCGCCGAGACCCGCCATGAACGAGAACACGAGCGGCCCCGGCGACGAGCCGTAGAGCGCGCCGCACACCTCCGAATAGAGCGCACCGCCGCTGCCCACGCTCCCGAGCGCGAGATTCGTCTCCACGACGCCCACGACCGCGAACTTGGACAGCACGTCGCGGACGCGATCCGTCGGATAGGGGCGAATCGTACGGAGCCGCACCAGGCCGACCTTGGCGCCGCGCTCCCGCATGTGCTTCACGGCGTACCGCGCCGTCACGCCGTGGCCGCCCTGCAGGAAGAACACGACCTCCGCGTCGTCGGTCATGTACTCCTCCAGCCATGGGTCGTAGCGCCGACCGAAGACCCGCGCGAAGTCGTCGTGCACTTCCTCGATCACCGCCATCGAGCCTTCCATCGCCCGAGCCCGCTCGAGCTGGAGCGGCGGCCCCTGTTCGGGCATGATCTGCGGCCCGTGGGAGACCGGGTACCGTGGGTCGAGCGGGTAGGGATGCTTGTAGTCCGGCAGGAATTCCTCGACCTGGCCGGGGTCCGGCAGCTCGACGTCGGTCGTGATGTGGGAGACGAAGAACCCGTCCTGACACACGAACTGCGGGAGCAGCACCCGGGGATCCTCGCCGATCCGATACGCCATCAGATGGTTGTCGAACGCCTCCTGGGCGTCGCACGACCAGCCCATCAGCCAGCCCATGTTGCACGCCGACAAGGCATCGGTGTGCTCGGAGCCGAAGTCCCCTGGGGGGTCCAACGTGCGGTCGGCGATCATCATCTGGACGGGCATCCGGCTGCCGGCGATCGGTGAGTACAACTCGTAGGCATACTGCACGCCGACGCCGGAGCTGCCGGTGAACGTCCTGGCACCGCTCGAGGATGCCCCGTGCGCGATGCTCAGCTGTGAGTGCTCGCTGTCGGCCACGATGTACTCGGCGTCCAGTTCGCCGTTCGCGACCATCTGGGCGAGCGCCATCATCGTGGCCGTGTACGGCCGAATCGGGTAGGCCGTGATCACGTCCACGTCGGCGAACTTGGCGGCCTGTGCCGCCGCCACGCACCCGTTCATGCGAACGGTCTTCTTCTTCTCAATGACTCCAGCCATGCGTCTGGCTCCTTGTGGCGGAAAGCGTCAGCGGCTGCGCTCGAAGTCCTTGGGCGCACGCTGCGGCAGCAGTTTCAACTCTTCGGCCTGTCGCCCGTGCAGCCCCTGCGTGATCGCGAACGCCGTATCCATGCGAACGACGCCGCTGTCGAAGTCCAGTTCCGGGACGCCCTCGAGGCATCCCGTCGGACATTCCTCGATGCACACACGACAGCCCTTGCAGTAGTCGACCAAGATCTTGTAGAGCCCGTTCGACCGATCCGATCGCACGATGCACGGCTCGGGACAGACCAGGTAGCAGTTGTCGCAGGCGTTGCAGGTGCCGCAGCTGAAGCAGCGATTGGCTTCGTCGACGACCTGCTCCTCCGAGTAGCCCTGGATCACCTCGTGCTGCGTACGGCGCCGGCTCGCCGGTTCGAGCATCGCTTGCTCGATGCGCGGGAAGTGCGGGAAGTACGTCATGTTCATGCGATCGAGATCGGTGATGACGTCGATCGTTGCACCGCGATTCCGCAGGGGCTCACCCTGTAGGTGTCGATGTAGGTGGAACGCCGTCCGCTTGCCGTCGCCGACGGCGTTCACGACCATCAGCGGCTGGCCCTTGCCGAGTTGCACGACGTCGCCGGCGGCGAAGAAATTCGTGTCGCCGAGTCGTCCGAACTCGTCGGTGGCGATCGTGTTGCGCGGCGTCTTGAACCGGTCGGGAAGCCACTCGAGCGCCGCACGCTGGCCGATGGCGATGATGACCGTGTCGGCGGCGAAGCGTTCCGGCGCGACCGAGGTATCCACCGCGATCGGCGACGCGTTGATCGCGCCTTCGAAGCGCGCCGGATGCAGCTGCAGCGCCTCGACACCATCGCCGCCGAGGATCGCGGTCACCGCCAGACCGTGCACGAGCTCCACGCCTTCGTCCAGCATGTCCTTCAGGTCTTCTGGTACGCATGGCATCTCGTCGGCGGAGCCCTCGATCGTGATCATCGTCACTTCCTGGGCGCCCTGCCGGAAGGCCTCACGCGCGCAGTCGATGGCCGTGTTGCCGCCACCGATCACCACGACGCGAGCGCCGACCGTGGCCGTGGACGTGCCCATGCCGATGTCGCGGAGAAACGGCAGGCCGTAGAGCACGCCCTTCTTGTCCTGGCCGTCGGCCCGGAGCGTGTTCGACCGGATGAGACCCACCGCGAGGACGCAGGCGTCGTAATCCTGCTCGAGCGAATCCCAGCTGACGTCCGTGCCGACCTCGGTGTTCGTCTTGATCGTGACGCCCAGCTCGCCGAGCCGATCGATTTCCTTGTCGAGGATGTCCTGGGGCAGCACCCAGTCGGGAATGCCACCGCGGTTCAGCCCGCCGGCCTTCGGCGAGCGCTCGAATACCGTCACGGCATAGCCGAGGCGCGCCAGCTGGTAGGCCGCGCTGTGCCCGGCCGGGCCCGATCCGACGACGGCGACGTGCCGGCCATTCGGCGGACCGGCGTTCACGACGTCCCTGGGGAGCGCCAGGCCCAGGTCACCCAGGAAGCGCTCCACGGCCCGAATCGAGATGGCGTCGTCGTACTGACCGCGGTTGCACGCCTGCTCGCACGGGTGATAGCAGACGCGCCCGGTGATCGAGGGGAACGGCATGTCTTCCTTGATCAGCGCGTAGGCGTCGAGGTACTTGCCGCGCTTGACCAGATCCAGATAGCCCTGGATCTTCTCGTTCGTGCCGCACGCGTTGTTACAGGGCGGCAGCTTGTCGTGGTACACGGGCCGGATCGCCCGCCAGTTGCCGGTCGGAAAGAGATCCTGGCCCTTCTCCTGCGTCGGCCCTGGCGTGATGCCGCCGAACGGGACCTTCAGCCAGTCCGGGATATACGTGCCTTGGGTGGACATGCTCAGCCTTTCTGACGACGTGAGGACGAAACGTCGACGATCACGCCGACGCCTCGACGGGGTGCAGCGTCAACACGTGCAGGGACTCGAGCCCGGCAAGGAACGCCCCCTGGTTCGCGATCATCGGTTGCACCGTGTCGAGTTGCACGACGCCCGTGGACTTGACGACGGCCGCAATCAGCGGCGCTGCGATGTCCGGCGCCACGAGGTTGCCACGTTCGGCCGCACCTTCGGTCGACAGGCGGTCGAGCCCGAGTTCGCCCAGCCGGTAGTAGAGCCACTTGTGGTCGGCCAGCTTGGCGGCATCCACGCACACGAGCTGCGCGAGCCGCTCGGGTTGGGGCACGAAGCGCAGCATGTAGTCGGGCGAGTAATGGGTATTGATCACCAGCGTACCGCCCGGTGGCATGCCTCGCATGTAATCCCAGCCCTTGACCATGGTCTGCTCGACCAGCACCACGATGTTGGGATGCTCGTTCTCGTAGGTCAGCGCGTTCTCGATCGCCGTGTCGCTCACCCGGCAGTACTTGCGGGTCGGGCAGTTCGTCCGATCCGGATTGTCGACGTAATTCTCCATCGCCTGGGTCTGCTTGCCTTCCAGTCGACCGGCGGCGGCCACGGAGTTGACGATGTCGCGCCCCTCCTTGTCCATGATGATGCCTCGGGTCCACACCGTGAGCTCGGTATAGCTCATGCACGACTCCTTTCCGGGTCTTCCGTGGCCCCGCCCAGCGGGTGACGAGTGGTCAGCGCGGCGAGGAAGTGGCGGGCCGCGACTTCGAATCGGGCGAGGCGATCGGCGCCGCCGTGCGCCTTCGCCTCGTCGATGGCGATGAGCGCGGCGCGTTTGCACACGCCTTCGATGTCGGCGCCCGTGCAGTCGCTCGTCCGTGCGGCCAGGTCGGGCAGCTGCACATCGGGCGCGAGCGGGAGCCGGGCGCAGGCGAGACGGAAGATGTCCTCGCGGTCGGCCGCCCCGGGTCGCTCGAATCGCAGGACGTAGTCGAAGCGGCCCGCGCGAAGGAGCGAGGGCTCGACCCGCTCGATCTGGTTCGTCGCGGCGACCAGGATCACGCCACGGGCGTTGCGAAGCCCGTCGATCTCCCGGAGCAACTGGCTGAGAATGCGGCGGTAGATCTCGCCGCCCGGCACCTCGGGCGACGTCCGTCCGACTCTGGGCGCGACCGACTCGATGTTGTCGAAGAAGAGGAGACACGGCGCCGCGCGCCGGGCGCGGCGAAAGACCTCGCGCAACGCCTTCTCCGAGTCACCGAGCCACTTCGAGTACATCTGCGGGCCGTCGATGGCGATCAGTGGCAACTGCTTCTCGCCGGCCAGCGCGCGTGCGATGGCCGTCTTCCCCGTGCCGGACGGGCCCACCAGTAAGATGCCTCGGGGCGGCGTCAGCCCCACGCGATCGTACAGGTCGTCCTCGAGATGCGAGTGATCGACCACCGCGCTCAGCACGCGCTTGATGTCGGTGAGCCCACCGAGCGAGCCGAACGTCTCCCGGCTCCGTTCGGTCAGGAACTCTCGCGTCGCACTCGGCTCGACCTCGTTCAAGCCGTCCAGGAAATCGTCGTGCGTGACCTGCAGGCGCTCCAGGGCACTCGGGTCCACGCCATCCGCGCCGATGGCGGCCGTGGACAGGAATCGCCGGAGCGCCAGCATGCCCACTTCCTGGCAGAGCGCTTCGAGGTCGGCACCCACGTAGCCGTGCGCGCGGTCGGCAATGACCCGGAGATCGACGTTCGACGCCAGAGGCATCGGGCGCGTGTGGATCTGGAGAATCTGGAGACGACCCTGTGCATTCGGCACGCCGATTTCGATCTCGCGATCGAATCGCCCGGGTCGACGCAGGGCCGGGTCGAGCAGCTCCGGGATGTTCGTCGCCCCCAGCACGATGACCTGCCCGCGCGAGACGAATCCGTCCATCAGGCCGAGCAGTTGCGCCACGACGCGCTTCTCCACTTCACCGACAACGTCGGCTCGCTTGGGCGCCACCGCGTCGATTTCGTCGATGAAGATGATCGCCGGGGCGTGGCGGGCCGCGTCCTCGAAGACTTCCCGCAGCCGCGCCTCGCTCTCGCCATAGAACTTGCGCATGATCTCCGGGCCGTTGAGGTGGATGAAGTGGACCCGGCTCTCGGCGGCGACCGCACGCGCCAGCAGGGTCTTGCCCGTGCCCGGCGGGCCGTACAGCAAGACCCCCTTCGGCGGCAGGATGCCGAGACGTTCGAAGATGCGCGCGTGTTTCAGCGGCAGTTCCACGATCTCGCGGATCCGTTCCAGTTCGCGTCCGAGCCCACCGATGTCCTCGTACGAGATGCCGGGCGCCGGTCCGGCGCTGGCGTCGCCTTCGACGACACGCACGTCGGTCCGTCGATCGATGACGACCGGTCCCGCCGGGATCGTTCGCACGACGTGGAAGTTGACGGCCTTCGCGAACGTCGGCACGCGCACGACGCCGCCAGCCACGACGGCGACACCGTGCAGATCCTCGAGCAACCGGGACGCCGTGATGGCCGTGTGCGCCGACGCGGATCCGATGGGCGCCAGCCGGACCGCGATCGCCGACGAGTGCTCGACCCTGGACACCGTCACGAGCTCGTGCAGACCGGCTCCGCAGTTGCTCCGCACCGTACCGTCGATCTGCACGTGCCCCGTGTCGGGCATCGGCAGGAGTTCGGCGCGCGCCACGGCCGTCATCCGGCCCGCGATCTGCACGACGTCCCCCGGACGGCCGCCGATCCGGATGAGGTCCGCGGGCGCCAGCCGTGCGATCCCGCAGCCGACGTCGGCGACGAACGCCTCCGCCACGCGCAGCGGCACGTTGGCGGCGAAGAGCGTCGGGCCGTCGTTCCTCGGGTCGTCGGGAACGAAATCCGAGCGATCCAGCGGAGCGCGGGTCGCGCGCACGTCTGTCGGGTGTCGCGGAGCGCTCATGTACGGGTCAGGCCGAGGCCCCGTCGGCCGGGGCGAGTCGCTGGCGCAACTGGTCGGCGAACTGCGCGAGCATGCTCGGGAGCGCGCCGCGATCGGGATGGTCGGTGGCGCTGACCGAGATGCGCGTGTGGTCGTCGCCGAGGTCCGTCAGCAGAATCGAGCCGAGGTCCGTGTGTTCGATGGCCCAGCCGTCACTGGTGACCGACGTGATGGCCATCGTCAGGGCACCGTCGACGCTTTGCCAGGGTACGACGAGCGCGCTCACGAGACGCCGGTCGCGCGCGTGGTCCTCGATGGTCGTCGACAGCGTCGCCGGTGAGCCGTGCGCCGTGAACTCCACGATCGGATCTCTCATGACACGTGCCTGGGTGGGTCGGTGGGTGCCGGGCCCATGGGCGTGTTGCGTGCTCGCGTGGCGATCGCTCTGTGATCGTTCCGTCGAGACTGTGGTACCATCTGGTACATTGTCCCAGTGGTCGGACCAGTTGAGGCCAAGTGTGTCACCAAGGTCCGCGACCTGTCAAGACGACTTGTCCCGATCGCGACGCCTTGGCTCGTCGCCGGTGCGTGGTTGACCGCGGGGAGTCCATGGAACTGATCGAGCCGATCAAACGCGTGCGTCTCCCGCAGGAGATCGCGAACCGGATTCGCGCCTTGATCGAGTCCGGCGCCTTCCGGGCCGGCGATCCGCTGCCGTCGGAACGGACGCTGGCGAGCAGCTTCCACGTGAGTCGGGGCACCATCCGCGATGCCTTCCGAACGCTCGAGACGATCGGCTTGCTCGAGACCCGCCACGGTCAGGGCACGTTCCCGCGCGAGTTGAACGTCGACACGCTGGTGACGCCACTCACGTCGGTTCTCACCTACAACTCCAGACTCCAGGATGAGTTGCTCGACGTGCGCCGGATGTTCGAGCCGGCCGTCGCGCGGGTCAGCGCGAGCCGGATCACGGCGCCCGAGCTCGATGAACTGGACGCCATTGTCGCGACGCAGCGAGCCAGGGTGAAAGCCAGGGAGTCGACCATCGCGCAGGACACGGCGTTCCACGCCGCCATCGCCCGAGCGTCGCACAACGCCGTCATCGTCCACATCATGCAGACGCTCAACGACCTACTCGTCGAGTCTCGCACGCAGACCCTGCAGCAGCGTGGGCGCCCGGAGCGCTCGATGCGAGGGCATGCGGCGGTCGTGGACGCGCTGCGGCGCGGCGACGCGGACGGCGCGGCGGCCGCGATGACACGCCATATTCAGGAAATCGGCGAGTTGATGGCGCAGTCGGCCGGCCGTTCGGCGAACGAGTCCAGGGGAGGCACCGCCAGCCGTGGCTGACGCCGAACACCTGCGGTCGTACCGCGCACGCATCGCGGCACTCGCGGACACCGGTCGTCGGCTGGCGGCCGAGCGTCCGGAGTCGGTGGCCGCCGAGACCCGAGTCTGGCAACGCGACTGCGCATCGCTGATCGGCGATCTGTCGGGCGGACGCAAGGTGCATTGGCTGTCACGTGCGTTCAGCGAGGCCTTGCTCGTGCACGCGCCTGACGGCGCCGGTTCGTCGGGCCGGGTGCTGACCGAGGTCGATCCGGCGGAACTGGCCGGTCGTATCGTGTCGGTGCTCGAACTCGCGGCCGCGTCGCTGGACTCGGTCGAGGCGGGGACCGGCGTGGCCGTCGACACGACGGAGACCTCGCGGCGCTACGCGTTCGTTCGGGATCAGGCGCTTCGCGCGAGCCTGGCGCAGGCCGATACGGAGGCCGACGCCGCCTTCGCCCGTGGAGACTTCACGCTCGCGCTCGTCGGCAGCAGCAGCGTGCTCGAAGCGCTCGTCACGGATGCCATCGAGCGCCGGAGCGACGTCGTTGCCTCCGCAGTCGCCGAGTGGTCGTTCGACGCGCGCATCACGTGTGCCGAACGGCACCGACTGATCTCGTCGGCGTGCGTGCGCCTGCCCGCGACCGCGCGAGGCTACCGGGATCTCCTGACGCCCGACGGCGACGTGCGGCCGGGCGTCTGCGTGACCGAACACGAGGCGACGCGGGCTCGGCAGGTGCTGCGAGTCGTGACGCGTGACCTTGCACCCGGCCGATGAGGCGGGATACCGCGGATAGATGGCGGAGTCGCGCCAGAGGAGCGCCATGAGCGACAAGCGGAATATCGACGCCGATCGAGCACGACTCGATTCGCTCGAGTTGCCGAGCATGCAGATCGGCCACTTGCTGCGACACTTCGGACCCGGTCTGATTCTGATGATGACCGGGGTCGGCACGAGCCATCTCGTGACGGCGCCCACGGCCGGCGGCCGGTACGCCTACGCGCTGCTGTGGTGCATTCCGGCGGCCTATCTGTTCAAGTACTACGGGTTCGAGATGGCGTTCCGGTTCACCCACGCCACGGGCAAGAGCATGATCGAGGCCTACGCCACGGCGTGGAAGAAGTGGCCGCTCTGGTACGTGCTCGTCGCGACGCTGCTGCAGTGCGCGATCGGGCAGGCCGGCCGATTGATTGCGACGGCCGCGGTCCTGTACTACCTGTTCAGCAGCGCCTTCGGGCTGGAGATCCCGATGGCGGCCTACGCGCTCGTGGTGGCCGTCGTGTGCGTCACGATCATCCTGCGCGGCAGCTACGCAACTGTCGAACGCTACACCAAGGTGTTCGCGGGCGTTCTGCTCGTGTCCGCCGTCGCCGTCTACGTCGCGGGTCCGGCTCCGGCGTCGGCGTTCTGGCACTTCGTCGTGCCCGAATTCCCGGAGGGTTCGGCGCTCACCATCGCGGCGCTCCTCGGCCTGCTGCCGACGGGCGTCGACGTGTCGCTGCAGGCGTCGGAATGGGGCAAGGCCAAGAACGTCGGGCTCGGGCGACTCCGGGCCGAGGCGGAATCACTCGGCGTCACGCGCCCGTTCGACCCGTTCAATCCGCGCACGGCGGATCTATCCGTGCGCGTGGCCGACCTTCCACCGCACGCGGCCGAGTACTGCCGGCGATGGTTCACGATCGCGATGTGGGATTTCCGAGCCGGCCACGTCGTCTCGTTTCTGATCGCGTGCGTGTTCCTCCTGACCGCGGTGGTGTGGCTCTATCCCAGTGCGGTCGAGGGCCGGGCCGTGATGGGCGAGATCGCCCAGATCTTCACGCGGAGCATCGGGCCGTGGATGATGGTGGTGTTCCTGGCCGGAGCGTTCGCCGCCACGTTCTCCACCTCGTTCAACTATTTCGACGGCTGGCCTCGGATCGTCGCGGCCTGCTGCCGCAACATATTTCCTCGCACGGCCGGACTCCAGGGCATCGCACGAGCGGGCCTGACCGACGAACATCGGCGTCGCTGGTACTCCGAATACAACATCTATCGAGCGACGATGATCTTCTCGCTCGTCGCGTCGGTGGCCATCATCGCGGGCCTGCCGCAGCCGGTATTCCTGGTGCTGGTCGCGTCCGCGGCTGCGTTCTACATCTCGCCGGTCGTCTACTTCCTGAATCTCTACTATTGCGTGACCATCATTCCTCGCGACGACCGGGCGTTCTATCCGTCGCGGTTCGAGCGGTGCCTGGCCTGGGGCAGCCTGCTGGTGTTCACCGGCATGGCGGCCGTGTTGCTGGTCCTGCAGGGGGTACAGGCGCGATTGGGCTGACGCGGTGTGTCGGTGACTCGTGGCACGGACGGGTCATCCTAGCGCCGGTCGATCTGGGCCAGCGCCACCGAGTCGCGGTTGGCCTCGATCGCGCGAACCGTGGCCTGGAGCGGTAGCCGAACCTCCGTGACGGTGCCGCTCACGGGAATCATCACGTCCTCCGAGCGGCCGCCATCGTATTTCACGGTGACCGTCAGGGGCAGATCGAACGCCGGTTCGGCTTGCTCGACGCGCAGCACGAGGTCGTCGGTCCCCGGAGCCGCATGGTCGGCGGACGCCTCCGTCCGATGGCTCAGCGTGAGGCGCGGAATGGCCGAGCCGTAGATCCAGCCTTCGAAGAAGCGTTCCAGCGATCGGTCCGAGGCCGCTTCGAACTCGTGCCGAAGATCCTCGCTGCTCGCTTTCTTGAAACGCCAGCGCGCGTAGAACGTCCGCAGCCCCTTGAAGAACACCTCGTCGCCGAGGAGCCGTCGAAGCATGTGGATGACGCCGGCCGCCTTGTTGTAGATCACCGCGCGAAAGATCTGCTCGTCACCCTGGATGTGGCCGAGCCGGTACCCGAGATAGATGGGTCCTTGATCGCTGTTGGCGATCGCCCACTCGCGCATCTGCAGCATGATGCGCACGAACGCCTCGTCGCCGTGCACGCGCTGCGCGTACAGGGCGGCGAAGTAGTGCGCGAACCCCTCGCTCAGCCACTGTTCGTGGTAGTTCGCCCAGCCGATCGCCTGGCCCCACCACTGGTGGGCGACCTCGTGCGCCAGGAAGAACTCGGGTACGTCGTGGAAATAGACCGGGTCGCGGTCCCAGAGGAGGACCGACGTCTGGGTCGGCCGGTTCATCAGCGAGAAGTACGCCGGGCTGTGGCCGCCCGGCTGCGTGCTCTCGACCTGCGCGATGGTCAGGCTCTGGTATGGCACGTCGCCGGTGAGCGATGTGAAGAAGCTCACCATGTCGGCGGCCCGCTCACTCGGGTCCAGGTCCCCGCGGTTCCGTCGAACGTTGCTCTCGACCGACAGCGCGAGACTGTCGTAGTAGACGCCCGGTCCGCGCGGGGCGCCGTCGACGAGGGTCTCGGCGATGGTGGCCTCGAGGCCGAGCAGCGTCGTCGACCCGGTCTCGAGCTGGCTGATGACGGTCGCGAGATACCGAACCGGCTG
>Ga0326597_10006578_pt1 | contig 15906 bp, 14 predicted proteins | sample RVTome_12_FD_203789 | JGI IMG/M metagenome (GOLD analysis project Ga0326597, IMG submission 203789) | Soil microbial communities from uranium-contaminated site in the Upper Colorado River Basin, Wyoming, United States - RVT100D185 | ecosystem: Environmental > Terrestrial > Soil > Contaminated >...
CTCAGGTGCAAGGTAGTCCGGCAGCTCCTCGATGTGTGCCGACCAGAACACCACCGGAAGAGTGATGGCGAACCAGAGCCAGAACTTGTCCCGAGACATCTTCGGGCTGTGGCCCGCGTGAGCGCCTTGGTCGTCGTGGCCCGGAGGACGGTCCGCGTGCCCGCGGTGTTCGTGATCACAGGTTTCGACGGCGCCAGGCCTCCTGTCGTGGCCCTCTTGGGGTTCGCGCAGGAATAATTTCCCATTTTGGGCGAGCAATCGTCGTTCCTGGCAAGGCGCGACGACGACCGTGCATTCGAGAGACTCCAAGGAGGAGCAACACAGCCAGGGGCCCTCTTCGCAAGAGGGGCCGGCCAAAGCGGGAAATTATTCCTGCGCGGGCTCTTAGGTTGGCAGCGAGGTCGGGCGGTGGCCGGATGGCGCCCGCGGCCGGTGCCAGGTGAAGTGCTCGTACACCCCGGCCCAGTAGCCCCCGAAACCGGCGGCGAAGAGGAGTTCCTCGATGGGGAACCCGAACGGCGTCCACCCGGAGAGGGCGCCGAGGTTCCACACGCGCTCGATGTAGCGCGGCGCCGTGAGGTCCAGGCCGATGAGGAAGACCAGGTAGTAGCCAGTGAAGACGAGGCCGCCGAGCAGGATGTTGCGCAGCAGGTCCGGCCGGCAGGCGACGGTCGTGATGGCGCCGACCGCCATCGCCACGATGGCCGGGTAGATCGGGTTCCAGGGGAGGAGCCACAAGATCGGGAAGACGAGGAAAGGCATGGCGAGGGCGAGGAGGTGGAAGCGATGGCGCGGATGCTGCCGCTCACCGGCGGGCAGCGGCTCGGCCTGTCGCCCGGTCAGCACGTTGATGAAGACCGCGGCGACGCCGCCGATCGCGAAGCTGAAGAGGAGACTCTCGATGTCGAACCCGGTGGTGCGCGCCAGGTCGAAGAGGCTCGGCGGGCTCCAGTACTCGGGGACGAAGAGCGGCTCGGTGAAACCGAACAGGGTGGTGAAGAGGCTGGCCCAGACCATCGACCGGCGATGCCGGGGGAACCACGCGAAGAGCGCGGCCCACGGGATCAGGAAGGCTGTAGACCAGAGCAGCCAGATGTACTGATCAGGAATCATCGCGGTCTCCGGGCGGTCGCACGTCCACCGTCGGAAGCTCCACGACCGCTCCTCGGACAACCGAACCGACGGCCCCCGCGGCCGCCCCTGCGGACGGGAGCGCTGGAAGCTGCGCCTCCAGGTCTGCCGCCTCGAAGGCGCAACCGTCCTCGGGGCGGCCCGGGGCCCTCCCTTCTCGGCTGCCCGCACTCAGAACTGCATCCTCATGGGCTCGAGCGGGATCACGAGATCGAGCCGCTGGCCGTCGCGCACGACCTCCAGGCGAAGGAGGTCGCCCTCGTGCGCCTCCAGCAAAGCTCGGGACAGGCCCTCGCGCGGCTTGGAGCACGACTCCGTGACGCTTGGCGAATGCCAACCCTTGCTCCGGGCTCACATCACCCCTCGTAGTGCTGGCGTCCAGTTGTCCGCCCAACGCCACGGCTCAGCGGCGGGCCGCGCAGCGGACCGCCCGCTGCAACCGGTCGTCAGGCGGACCTTCTCGAGAAGGCCTTGGCGGCATCATGCGGAACCTCGATCGGCACAAAGAACCGCTCGGGGTACAAGTAGTCTTCGCCAGACTCATCGACCACGCGGACCAAGCCCCGCGCCTTGGCCGGCGGATCTTCCAGGAGTCGGTGGATCTTCCACACTTCGAGGGCCGCGGGGTTGCCTCGGTTCTCGACACACACGGCGTAGCGAGCAGGTCTTGCCATTCTCGTCACCTCAGAAGGCACTTGATTCCGCGGCGATCGATGCCGTGCGCCTCGTAGCAGTGTACCTCTGCGCGTGCATTGCTGCCAGCGGGGAACTCCACGGTCGCGATGCCCTCGAGCTTCTGCTACATCCAGCAGCGTGCGGGCGATCTCCTGTTCGATCCGCTTCAGCTCCCCTTCGATCTCCGCGAGCGGGCGCGGCGCCGTGTAGGTGTCGAGGTAGCGGTTGAGGCCGATCTCGCAGCCGACCTTGGTCATCGACGGCCGCCCTTGCCCGGCCCGGGCTTGCCGCCTCTTTTGCGGCCCTGTGTTCCTTTCTTCGGGGGCAGCTTCTTGCGTTGCTGCTCCAGCGTGTCGGCTGAAGCCCGCAGGTCGTCCACGTACCGTTTCTCGGCCTCTTCTTCAGCCTCCAGTCTTCGCCGTTCGGAAAAGGCGTCGTACTGCCCACGCGCCCAATCGAGGGCGTGTCATGGCTGACCGTTCCGGGGCCGAGGAGCACGGGCAGCTCGGTGTCGCGCAGGAACTTGTCGAGCAGGCCCTCCCAGTCGCGCATATGGATGTCCTGCCGCCTTTGGGCGCGGAACTCGGCCTGGTCGAGAAACATCACGGTGATGCGGTTGAGCGTGTCGATCTCCTTGGCGTCGAGGTAGTTCTTGGCCGTGCCCACGTCCCGTTTGATCACCCGGCCGCCTTTCCACGCGGTCAGCCCCATGTTGGGCTCGCCCGCGGCGGCGCGCCGCCGGACGATTTCCGCCGCCGTCATGCCGGTGGCGGCATGGTGCATCTTGTTCTGGACGGTGGCGAAGAACCGCTGCGTTTCCTCCTCGCCTTCGCGGTAGTCGCAGGCGAGCGCGAAGATCTCCCGGATGCGCTGGTAGACGCGGGCTTCACTGGCCCGAATCTCGCGGATGCGGGCCAGCAGTTCATCGAAATAGTCCACCAGCCCGCTGCCGCCCTTCAGCCGCTCGTCGTCGAGCGTAAATCCCCTGACGATGTATTCGCGCAGGCGGGCCGTGGCCCACTGGCGAAACCGGGTGGCGACGCCGGACTTGACCCGGAAGCCCACCGCAATGATCATGTCCAGGTTGTAGTAATCGAGCGGTCGCTTGACCGTCCTCGAGCCCTCCGGGCGAACTGTCAAGTATTTCTTGACGGTTGCCTCCGGGTCGAGTTCGCCTTCTTCATAAATATTTTGTATGTGCAGGCTTATGTTCTGCTTGGTGGTTTGATACAGCTCCGCCATCAAGTTCTGTGTCAACCAGACGGTCTCATCCTGCAGCCGTACCTCAAGGCGGGTCGTGCCGGAGTCGGCTTGGTAGATGACAATCCGAGAGTTACCGGGGGCGGGCAGATTGTCGCTCATTCCGTCACCTCCACCAGCATGACGGCGATCTCGTGCTCGATCTGCTTCAGCTCGCCTTCGATCTCCGCGAGTGGGCGCGGCGCCGTGTGCGTGTAGGAGTAGCGGTTGAGGCCGATCTCGCAGAGCTTCGAGACGAGCAGGAAGAGGCGGTCGGCCTTGTCGAGCTTGGCGATCTGTCCCTCGAAGCCGAAGTGCTCGATGATCGCGCGGGCGCGGCCCGAGAACTCCTTGATGTAGTTCGTGAGGTTCGCCGCGATGTTGTCGAAGTCCGCCTTGCCTTGGAAGGAAGGAAGGCCATCCCCACGGTCGTTGTAAGTGTCACCGGGGGGCGATTGCCCCATCATGATTTCAGCGACGTCTCGGAGTTGAACGGAAGGCCACTCCATCACTCCCCCTCCCCCCGCTTCCTCTCCAACCCACGTCCCTCCAGCACTCGCCGCGTCTGCTCCAGCTCCGCGGCGAGCAGCTTCTCATCCGGCAGCACCGTCCGGTACTCCGCCGCCAGGACCTTGTTCGGGAGGTTCTCCAACGCGTAGCGGGCCTCCTCGCTCTTCACGGCCAGCAGGCGCACGTAGGCCGACCAGGGCAGCGGGAACCGCGCAGCGATACGGGCGAGCGCCGATTCTTCAGACGCTGTCTGCAGAATCCCGCGTTTGCGGGCGGCGCCGGTTTCCTCCGATTCTTCAGACGGTGTCTGAAGAATCTCCGGCGCGGGCCAGAGCCGGTAGAACTTCTTCATCTGGCTGAGGTTCACCACGCCGAAGCCGCGGCCGTATCCCGCGGTCAAGTCGGTTGCCAGTCGCTCGAGCAACTGCTTGCCGTAGGCCGCGCGCGCCTCCCCCTGCTGCTCGTGCTCGACGATGCGCCGGCCGACCTCCCAGTAGGTCCCCGTCAGCAGGGTGTTGACCACCCGGGCCGAGGTCCGCCGGGCCTCTTGGAGCACGGCTCCGATCCCGCCGATGAGGCCGTCGTAGCCGGCGGTCTCGATCGCGGCAGGGGTCTTGGCGCGCTTGGCCGGCGTTCGCCGTGTCTTGCCGTCGCGCTTCGTCACGCCTGGATCTCCCGCAGCAGCTTCTCCAGCCCGCCGATAATCTCCTTCTCGATCCTGAGCACCTCCCGGGTCAGCTCCGCCGGATCCTCGTCAGGCACCTGCTCGGCCCCGGTTCTTGTATCGCCTTCGATCAGGACGGAAACGGATCGGAGTGCGACGCGGCGCGCGCGGAGGATCAGACGCCTCATCGTCCGACAGGCCCGAGCTGAGACGCCCGAGCTCACGATCAGGACGCCGGAGGAAATCGGGCAGGTAGTCGGCCGAGATGTCGGACAACACCGAGGCCGTTCGAACGCCATGTTAGGCGGACCTCTTCGAGAATGCCTTGGCTGCATCATGCGGAATCTCGATCGGCACAAAGAACCGCTCGGGGTACAGGTAGTCTTCGCCAGACTCATCGATCACGCGGGCCAAACCCCGCGCTTTGGCCGGCGGATCTTCCAGGAGTCGGTAGCTCTTCTGCACTTCGAGGGCCGCGGGGTTGCCTCGATTCTCGACACACACGGCGTAGCGAATAGGTCTTGCCATTCTCGTCACCTCAGAAGGCGCTTGATTTCGCGGCGCCCGATGCCGTGCGCCTCGTGCCAGTGTACCTCTGCGCGCGCACTGCTGCCATCCGGGAGCTCCACGGTCGCGATGCCCTCGAGCTTCCGCCATCGCGTACCGCCGTGCAGTTTCCGGAGGCGCGCACGCTCACGCACCGAACGCCCCGCAGCGATGGCTTCGATGTCCCGAATGTCACCAACGATCCTGAACCACACCGTTGCTTCCCTCCACGTGGCTCGCGTACCGCCCAACGCTCCGGTTCAGCGGCGGCGCGTAGCGCCGTCCACAGCAACCGGTTGTTCGGCGATGGCCTGACGATCACGCGGCGTAACGGACGATTTCAAGCTCGGTGCTGCCTTCCACCCTCGCCAGGATCTCGCCGATTCGCCCGAGAACCGCGTCCTCGAGCACGTACTCGGGGCAGCTGCCGCATTGGATAACGGGAAGGCCCTTCAGAATCACGATCGTTGTGTCGCTGACCTTGAAGGGTAGATCCGTCGTCGTCGTCCTGAGCTCTGCACCGCACACCGCGCACTTCATTGCTGCTGCCTCCTGCTCTTCAAGTCGTCCTCCCAGGCTAGGCCGCAGACTGCCGCAGGGAGGGTGGGCGCGTTTCATTGACCGGCGGGTGGTTGCCACAATTCGATCTTGTTGCCCTCAGGATCGATGACCCAGGCAAACTTGCCGTGCTCAGAGTCATCGATCTTGTCGAGGACGTTGCAGCCTTCCGCTTTGAGCGCCGCGACCACGGCGTGAAGGTCTTCAACGCGGTAGTTGACCATGAACGAGGCTTTGCTCGGAGCAAACGGGTCGCCCTCTTCCGGACCAATGGACCAGACGGTCGTTCCGCCCGTGGGCTTGCCATCCGAGTCGGCCCAGGTGAACGCGGTACCGCCCCACTCCTGGACATCGATGCCGAGATGACGCTTGTACCAAGCCTGCAGCGCAGGTGCGTCCTTTGCCTTGAAAAAGATGCCACCGATGCCAGTGACTCGCTTCATGTGAACCTCCGCTGTGTGGTAGTTGGGGGTGGCCTTTCTTCTTCGGCCGAACGCTGGTGTTGGACAGACCCGCATAAATACCACGAACGCGGCGAGGCGGCCCGCCGAATCTGATGCGAGCGCTTCCCAGCGATCGGAGCAAGTGGTCACCCGTCCTGGAGTTGCCGTGCTGCTCGGGAGGAGGGGCTCGTCGTTCGGCGGGTCTGCCTGAAGCCGGGAGCGGAGCGGGTTTGGCCGCCGTCGCACGAGTGGATCGTTGGCGGCAAGGCGAGGCCGAGAGGCGGCTGTGCGCGCATCGTCAGCCTCCGAGAGGACGGTCGGCCGGTGACTGGACGCCGGGCGGGCCGCGGTTCAGGACACGCGTGTAGATCATCGCGGTGGCGACGTTCTTGTGGCAACGCGGCTCTCGCACGGTGTGGATGACGCTGCCGGCTTCGAGCAGGTCGCGCGCTTCTGAATTCTCGCTGCCAGGACGGCGCGGCGCATGGCGCAAGTGATCATGGGATCGCCATGGCCGCATCTCAGGTGAGCATGGGGAACTTCGACATCCTGCTTCCCAGGCGACCTTACGTCTCCGACGCAGAGCCGCTTCCGCACGGCTAGGCGCGCTGCAGCAGGAAGAACTCGTAGCCGAAGTCACCCAGGTGCTCCCTGAACATCGCGAACTCGCGCCGCTCGGCGTTCGCCGCTTGCTCGGCGTCGGGGTCGCCCGGATGCGCCGCGAGCACCTCGTTCATCCGGCGCTCGACCGGGTCGACGTAGGCCGCCCAGCCCTCGGCCGGAAGAGTGAAGTGGTCGAGCGGCGTGAACCCCGCCCGGCGCGCCAGGGCGAGGTTGCCCTCGACGTCGGTCATCTTGGGGTAGGCCTCCGCCCAGAAATCGCGGACGTCGTCCGAGAGCTCCTCGGGCGGGCGCAGCCAGGTCGCTTCGCTCGCGACCAGGAGGCCGGGACCTCTCAGCAGCGGGCGCAGTGTCCGCAGCCCGTCCTCGAAGCCCAGGACGAAGAGAGCGCCCTCGCACCAGATGAGGTCGAAGCTCTGAAGCGGCAGCTCGAGCGCCTGCATGTCCCCGACCCGGGCGGTCACCCGATCCGTGAGCCCGCGCTCCGCCAGCCCGCGCTCCGCCAGACGTTGCCGCAGCTCCTCGATGAAGACCGGGTAGTTGTCGATCGCGAGGATCGTCCCCGGCGTCAGCTCCGCGAGCGTCAGGGTCTGTCCGCCGCTGCCGCAGCCAAGGTCGAGGATGACCGGCGACGGCGGCAGGAGCGGCTCGATGCGACGAAAGGCGTCCGCGGTGGCCGCTTTGGTTCCGGGGCCCTGACGCGGGACGCCGTGATGAAACCGCAAGAAGAACTGAAACGTGCGGTCGCTCATGACGAACCTCTCTGATGCCGCCGAAGCGCAGGCGTCTCGAGGCGCGTTCGCCTCACTGATGACCAGCCGCTTCGACGAGCGGGCGCACATGCTAGCGCTTCCATCGGGAGAGGTCGCTCCCTTTCGAGCCGGATCGGATCGGAGCGGACCGGATCCGGGCGTCCGCGGGCTTCAGGTCAACCGGTCGAGCAGCAGGGTCGCCAGGCCCAGGACCAGGAAGAATCCGCACATGTCGGTGGCGGTCGTCAGGATCGGGCCGGAGGCGAGCGCGGGGTCCATGCCGAAGCGGCGCAGGAGCAGCGGGACCGTGCCGCCGATCGACACCGCGACGGCGGTATTGATCATCAGCGCGCAGCCGATGACCACCCCGAACCAGGGATTGCCGGCGTACCACCAGCCGACCAGCGAGACCAGCAGGCCGAGCACCAGGCCGTTGATCAGACCGACCGAGATCTCCTTCAGCCACACGCGCAGGTGCTCCTTCGGGCCGATCAGGCCGAGCGTCAGCTCGCGCATGCTGACCGCCACCGCCTGGTTCCCGGAACAGCCGCTCATGTCGGAGATGATCGGGAGGAACACCGCCAGCGCGATGACCTGGGCGAGGGTGTCCCGGTAGAAGGCGATCACGCTGGCGGCGACGACGTTCAGGACGATGTTGATGCTGAGCCAGCCCAGCCGGCGGCGCGTGCGCAGGCTGAGCGCCATGCTGCGCAGCTCCTCGCCGCCGACGATGCCCTGGGCCTTGCGGTAGTCGCTCTCGGCGCGCTCCGCCCAGGCGTTGTGGACCGCGTCGCGGTGGACCGCGCCGACCAGTACGCCCTTCTTGTCGATGACCGGCACGCCGAAGAAGGCGTGGCGGTCGAAGAACTCCGCCAGCTCGTCGAGCCGCGCCTCGTCCGAGACCGTGAGCGGCGCGCGGATCATCAGGTCGGAGAGGCGGCGCTCGGAGCGCGCGAGCAGCAGGTCATGCATGCGCAGGACGCCGACCAGTCGTTTGCGGCGGGTGGTGACGTAGGCATACTGCACGTTGTAGTTCGCATAGCGCTCGCCGTTCCTGCGCAGATCGGCCAGGACCTCCTCGACGACCGCGTACTCCGGATAGACGAGCAGTTCCTTGACCATCAGCCCGCCCGCCTCGTCGGCGTCGTACTGGCGCAGGTCGCGGATCTGACGCGCTTCCGCGGGATCGAGCGCGGCCAGCACCGGTTCGGCCGCCGCCTCGCCCATTTCATGCAGGAGATCGGTCTCGAGGTCGGACGGCAGCTCGTGGAGGATGCCCGCGGCCTTGACCGGCGGGAGTTGCGCCAGCAGCGGCGCGACATGCACCGCCGGCAGCATGCAGACGACGTCCGAGGCATCGTCCGCGGAGACTCGCGAGAGCAGCTCGACCTGGCGGTCCAGGGTCAGGTGGGAAACGGCCAGGACCGTGTCGGCCGAGGAGAGGGCGCCGAGTTCGGCGGCGAGTTCCGCGGCCGAGGCGCCGGCCGCCAGCAGGGAATCGAGCTGTTCCCAGGGTTTGGGACTCGCGGCTTCAACGTGCATGACGGCCACCGGCTCCCTGACGAGTCGGCGGCGGCCGACTTCCGCCGGCCGCCGCCTTTCAGCCCGTCGAAAACTCGTGCATCGCTCAGGCGGACAGAAGCTGGTCCGGCGTCACGATCGGGCCGAACCGGGCCTTCAGCGCCTCGAGACCCTGCTTCTGCTCCGCGTAGACCTCGAACAGCTTCTCGGGCAGGTTCTCTTCCTTGGCGAAGGCCTCGCTCTGCATCTCGATGCGGGCGAGGATCAAATCGACGTGGAGCGAGAACTGCTTCTCGTACAGATCGTGCGGATACTCCTTGTTGATGGTCGACGCGAACAGGTCCTTCAACTCCTCGTAGCGCGGGATCACGCCGATCGGCGTCTCGATGCCCAGGACGTCTCCGTGCGCCTTGCGGTCGAGCCAGCTCAACCAGGTCTTCACGTCGCGTTTCTCGCCGAGCAGCCGCTTGCCTTCGCCGCCTCGGTTGCCGTGCGTCAGGAAGTAGTTCAGGCCGGCCAGGATCGGCCGCCCCTCATCGGTGAACCGGTCGCTGTTGAAGAACTCGAACTGCGAGCTCATGTAGTCGGCCAGCGGCCCGGGGATGAACGGCGCGTTGGCCCAGGGCTGGCGCTTCACGCCCGAGGCGCCGACTTCGGTGGCCGTGGCGGCGGAGACGATCGACGCGCCGATGACCACCCCGTGATCCGGATTCCTCGCGACCCAGACCGGCGGCATGGTGTCGGCGTCGCGGCCGCTGTAGGTGATCACCTTGACCGGCACGCCGGCCGGGTTTTCGCCCCACTCCGCGTTGTAGTTCTCGATCGCGTCATTGCGCAGCGTGCAGCGGGAGTTCGGGTGCGAGAGCGGGACCGGCTTGCCGTTCCCGTCGGTCTTGCCCTCGAACCACTCGCCCTGGAAGTTCCTGCCCCGCTTGGGATGCTCTTCGCCGTTGCCGGCCCAGTGGGGGACCCGGTTCTCGTCGACCAGCACGTTCGACCAGATGACCTCGGTATGTTCCTCGCGCAGGCACTTCATCAGGTAGGGGTCGCCCTCGCGGTTGACGTCCTCGACGATGCCGAAGATGCCGCGTTCCGGGTTGACGGCGCGCAGCGCGCCGTCCTCGGCGATCCACATCTGCGCCAGGTCGTCGCCGACGAAGTCGGTCCCGGCCATGGCGGTGGTGGTCTTGCCGCAGCCGCTCGGCGCCGCCCCGGCGAAGAACGTCAGGCGCCCCCCCGGGCCCCGCATGCCGGTCAGGAACATGTGTTCCGACAGTTCCTGGCCGCGCTTGAAGTAGGTGGCCAGGTCGACCGCGAAACGGTGGTTGCCCTTCTTCAGCAGCAGGGTGTTGCCGGCGTAGGTGCAGAACATGGCGAAGGTGGTCAGCCAGCTCCGGTCCATGAACACGCGGGCGTTCGGCAGATCCTCGGGACGGTTCGGACCCTCGCTGTGCAGATTGGTCAGGAACAGGCCGGCGCGTTTCGCCTCGTCGTCGAACCGGTCATACACGTTGCGGTACAGCAGGTCGCCGCTGTGCATCACGTAGGTGGACGAGGACAACTCGATGGCCGGCAGCGACCCTTGCGCGCCGACCGGCCCGCGCGAGAAGAAGCCGACCATCAAGGTCTTGCCCTGCATGATGCCGGTCATGTGTTCCTTGACGTAGGCCAGCGCCTCGTCGCGCGGCAGCTTCTTGGCCAGGACGCTGGTGCTCTCGCCCTCGTTGACGATGTAGAAGGTGCGGTCGATGATGCGGCCCTGCTCTTCAGCGAGATCGAAATGCACCGTGTGGTCCTTCATCGCGAGCGGAGCCTCCTCCCCCTTCTCGATGCTCATCCCGCGGATCTTGGCCAGGTCCGCCGGGGAGCCCGTGCAGATCATGACGTCGTCGGGCCGGCAGATCGCGATCGAGTTGGCGATCTTGATCAGCGCCTCCTCGTTCTTGATCTTCTCCAGCTTCTTCAGGTTCTCGGCGTCGAGATTCGCCTGGATGATCTTCCGCGCCGCATCCAGCGAACGCACTCCACCGATCTCGGCGAGAATGTCCACGCCCTTCTTCAGTTCCAGCATCTGCGTAGCTCCTTGGGTTAGACAGGTCCAATCCCTGGTGTCTGGGGTGTGTTGTTCGGGCCGGCACCGGCGCGCACTCGGGTTGTCCACAAGCCATCTGACAGCCGATCGACGGCACCGATCAGATCATAAAGAAGTGCAAGCTTCGAACCAATGAGGAGCCGCCCGGCGGGCCGGAAAGTTCCCGGGCGGTCGCCGGCCGCCCGACTTCGTCAGGGGAGGATCGAGACCGTCTCCAGGTTGGTCAGCCGGAGGATTCCTCCACCCCCCAGGACCTTGGTGCCGGCTTGCAGGTGGAACTCGAGTCCCGCCGCCGCCGGGGGGACGACCACGCTCAAAATCGTCGCGGTTCCGGATCCAGGCAGCTGGCCGCCGACCAATGGGAACAGGAACGCAGGGTCGAGGAACAGCGTGGCCTGCGGGCCGAGCACGATCGGGTCGGTTGGAACGCCCAGCCAGAGCAGGTAGTTTCCGTTGGACGGCCCGGACAGGGTGACGGTCAGGTTGTCCCCGACCGCCGGGGACGCGGGCGTGATCAGCCCGCCGAACTCGACCGCGCCCATGTCGACGCGGATCGTGCCGTCGAAATCGCCGTCCATGAGCCGCGGATGGCCGAATCCGAGCTGGTCGTACGGTTCGTTCGGGTGCCCTCCGTAGGTCGGTTCTCCCAGGTCGATCACCGGCGACCCGAAGGGCAGCCGCAGGTCGAAGCCGGCCGGGTCGATGAACTGGGGATCGATGTTCAGGTTGCCGGTTCCGGGCCATCCGCCCTGAACGTCGCTGTAGACCACCACGGGCGCTCCGAACGACGAGGCGATCTCTTGCGGCGCATCGCCCCACAGGATCGAGGAGACGATCGTGTTCTCACCGGACCCGAAGTAGCCGCCGCCCGCCACGCCGGCGGTGTTCCCGGTCAGGGTGCAGCGGAAGAGTTGGGTTCCATGGGCCCCGCCGCCGATCTCCGCCGAGTTTCCAACGATGACGCAGTCGCTGGCCAAGCCTCCGGTCAGCCCGCCTCCCTGGCCGGGAAACGACGCCGAACCGAGCGCCTGGTTCCCCTCCACCCGACAGCGGACGAGAATCGCCCCGTACGCGCCGCCGCCCGAGGCCGCCATGCTGACCAGCAGCGAGACCGAGTTTCCTGAAAGCACGCAGTCGAAGAGCGTGGCCGCGCCGTAGACGCCGCCCCCGTAGTCGAAGGCCTCGTTCTCGCTCACCCGGCAGTGGCGCAGCTCGGCCGGCCCCCAAACCCCGCCTCCGGCGAAGTTGCTCGCCAGGCTCGTGGTGGCGTTTTGCGAGACGTCGCAGGAGTCGAGCGACAGGAGTCCGAAGAGCTGATGGGCGTACACGCCGCCGCCGTACGACGCGCGGTTCCCGGTGATCGTGCACTCGGCGATCTCCCCGGCCCCGTACACGCCGCCGCCGAAGCGGAACGACTCGTTGTCCTCGATCGCGCAGGCGCTCAGGAGGGCCGAGGGCAGCGAGGAGTAGACTCCTCCGCCCTTGCTGTTCGGATCGAGCGCGCTTCCCGCGCTGTTCGAGCGCACGGTGCACTCCTGCAGCTGCGCCGATGAATCGTCCAGGTACACTCCGGCGCCCAGCCGTGCCGTGTTGTTTTCGATCACGCATTCGCGGATGATCGGCGACGACGCGGCGCAGTGGATGCCGCCGCCGGCGCTCGGCGCGAGGCCGTTCGTGATCGTGAATCCGATCAGCAGGGTGTCCGGCCCCTCGCCGGAGTTCATGGTCACGACCGATCCGAGCTGGTTGCCGTCGATCGCGGTCACATCGGCGCCGCCGGTGCTCCGCACGGTGATCGCCTTTCCCTTCAGGTCGATGTTCTCGATGTAGGTGCCGGGCGAGACGACGACCTCGTCGCCCGCCGAAGCGGCGTCGATCGCGGATTGGATCGTGGGATAGGTTCCGGGAACCGGCAACGTGGCGGCGCTCGCGGTCGCCGCGGCCAGTCCAACGGACAGGATTCCACCGTTGAGAACGGCGCGCATCGTGATGGTCATGTCGAACCTCCGAGTAACAGCGGCTTGATCGGGAGGTCGCCCGAGAGAGTCCATGCTTCGGGGCTCGGGCTCTGTTCATGGTAGCAGCCTCGCCCCCCCGGTCACGGACTTGCCCAGGGATCGCGCCGTCACGCGTTCGGAGCTCGTGGACCCGCTTGTCCAGTCACGCGGCCGGACGGAGCGGGCGCGTGTCCGCTCATTGCGGGGCAGTCGTCAAGGACGTCGCGCCGGGTTCGCAATAGCACGAAGACAGCGGCCGCGCGTCCGCCCGCCGCCAGACGCCGGCGAGCTCCTCCGCCACGGCCGAGGCCTCCTCCGCCCTGCCCTGCGCGGAAAGCGCCTGCTCGAGCCCGAGTAACGACCACCCGTTGCCGGGGTTCCGCCGCAGATCCTCGCGGTAGACCTCCTCGGCCTCCGCGTGCCGCCCGGCCGCCACCAGCAACGCGCCGAACGCGTGGCGCACCGGCTGCATCCAGCCCGGCGGCTCGTCATACACCATCAGGTCCTCCAGCCGCGCGCCCTCCCTCATCGCGGAAAAGGCCTGCTCGACCTTCCCTTCGCGCCAGGCGATCTCGCCCTCGAGCATCTGGCGCGCGAGCCCCAGGACCTCCTTCGATGGATTCGCTCCGACGTTCCAGTCCTCGGGAACCTCCGCCGCGACCTCCAGGAACCTCGTCTGCTCCACGCGCGCCTCGGCCGGGCGGCCGAGCGCCGCCAGCGCCACGCCGCGCGCGTAGTGCCGCTCCGCCCGCGACAACAGCCGGTAGGGCGGCGGCTCGGGTTCCTGCAGGATCTCCTCGAAGCGGCCGAAGCGCACCATCACGTGCAGCGAGGTGGCCATGAGTCCGTCGAACCACGGCAGGTTCGATTGGATGACGGCCTCGGGCAGCTCGCGCTCGAGCTCGCGGCCGGCCTGCATCGCCAGCTCCTCGCGGCCCTCCATCATCGCGGAGTAGGCGAGCATGTGGACGTTGTGCGCGTAGTAGCCCCAGACCGACCCGGGCTCCTTGGCCTCTTGGAAGTACCGGTGGTCGGTCGCGATCGCCGCCTCGTTCACGTCGGCGGCATCGGCGTAGCGGCCGAGGTGCACATAGATGTGGGACGGCATGTGCAGGAGGTGGCCCGAGCCCGGGACGCGGCCGGCCAGGGCGTCGGCGGCGCGCTCGCCGCGCTTTGGCTGCCCGGCCTCGGTCGCATGAATCAGGAAGTGGCACGCGCCGGCGTGATCGGGCGCCACCGCGAGCGCGTGCTCGAGCGCGCGGATCGCCTCGAGCACGCGACCCTTGGGCTCGCCCGAGGGAGTCCAGTAGTCCCAGGGCTGCAGCAGCATCAGCGCGTCGGCGTAGTTCGTCGCGACGTCCGGATCGTCGGGAAACTCCGCGTGGACCCGCTCCATGGCGGCGGCATACGCTTCATCGAGCCGGCGCCGGTCGAAGGGCGGCGGCCACGCGAAACGCGCCGCCACCGCGCGGGCGAGCGCCTGCTCGACCGGCGTCGCGGACGCCGACGCTTCGATCGCGCGCGCCGCGGCGTCCCATCCCCGGTGGTAGTCGCCCCGGGTCATCGAGTCGTCGTTGAGGTCGACGGCGCTGGCGGCGGCCAGGCCCCACCAGGCCATCGCGCAGTTCGGATCGGCGAGCGTCGCCTGGTGAAAGGAACGAATCGCCTCTCCGTGGTTGAAGCCATAGAGCAGGGTCAGACCCTGGTTGAACCAGGCCTGGGCTTCGGGTGAGGAGGTGGTGACCACGCGCTTGACGACATCCGCCCCGTCCAGGCGCAGGGCCGGGACCGAGAGCGGACTGGGGGCCCGGCAGGATGCGAGCAGAAGCGCTGACAAAAACGCGGAACAGGCGGCGGCGCGAGACGACATGGAAGGCTCCGGGGGAAGTGGGACGTGGGACGCATCAGCGGCGGCGGCCGATCCATTGCAGATCGTATGCCCTTCTTCGCCGAGGGTCCAGAGGTCCGCGCCAGCCTCCGATCACCTCGAGGCAGCGGACAATCAGCTCCAGAAAATGCCGATCAGAGGCCGGTCTCGAGCGGCACCACGATGTCATCGAAGATCGGAGAGATCAGCGTGCTCGTGTTGGAGATCAGCACCGCTTTGAACTGCAGGAAGGGCCCGCTGTTCGCATCGGTATTGATCGAGTTGTCGGGATTGGCCATCTCGCTCGGCGTGACCGGGTTCGTCGCGTTGCCGTCGGCCCCATCCGGGGAACTGCGGAAGGTGATGTCCACCGCCGTGCCCTCCGGCAGGCTGTCCAGCGGCGGGTCGAAGATCGGCGCGTGGTAGATCGGGTTGACGACGCTGGCCGGCTGGATGCGCACGAACGGCGAGACGATGAGCGACTCGCGCTTCACGTAGTCGAACAACATGAAGTAGCGGGAATTGTCGCCGAAGTTGAGATCATCGAAGGCCGGCGGCGGCGGCAGCGTGGCCATGGTTGCCACGATGTCGATCGTGTTGACGCGATCCGTCTGATCGGCGCCGGTGCCGGTACCGGCCAGGCAGGTCGGAGGACCCGGGTGTGGCAACTGGTTCTGCGGCGAGGCCAGGCAGTAACAGGGCAGGCCCGGAGGCGACGGAGCCGGACCGGCGGCTTGCACGATCAGGTCCGGCTCGAGCGGCAGACCGCCGTCGGGAGGCATGCCGCCGGGGGCCGTGGTCGACGGAGAATTCAAGACCGGTCCGAACGAGATCACGCAGTTGTTCAAACAGTCTAGCCCCCCTGGGTTGGGGGGCCCATTACTGGCGCAGCAGGACAAACAGCCGGCCCCGAAGGTGAACACGCGAAAGCGCGGGAGCGCCGAGCTGAGAATCCCGATCGCAAAGGTGAAGCCGTTGCTGATCGAGGGGGGATTGGCCACGTCGACGATCCGCGTCCGGTACTCGATGAGCAGACTCTGGGGCCGGAGATCAGTTCGACTTTGGCTTGGCCAGGTCGGGTTCCCCCCGTAGCCGCCGCCCCGCAGGGTTGCACCTGTGTTGAAATCGGCGACGTCCCGGGCGCCATTGTTGTAGACGAACGGCGTGTCGAAGAGCTGGTTGGGAATCGGGTGGTAGGGGTTCTGGCTTCCGAGCGGGACGAAGACGCTGTTGTTGTTGATTTCGAACGCGACCCCCCGGTAACTGCCGCCGCCAAGGTCCTCGCCGGCC
>Ga0326597_10006579_pt1 | contig 15904 bp, 29 predicted proteins | sample RVTome_12_FD_203789 | JGI IMG/M metagenome (GOLD analysis project Ga0326597, IMG submission 203789) | Soil microbial communities from uranium-contaminated site in the Upper Colorado River Basin, Wyoming, United States - RVT100D185 | ecosystem: Environmental > Terrestrial > Soil > Contaminated >...
GGCTTCGACGGAGCGCATCCCATCGCTCCCTGCACCCGTGGGTACTACACCAGTATGTTGTGGTTAGGTAATGACACCTCCCACAACATGAAGGGTGGATTGAGGAGCGTCTGATGCCGAAGCACCAGAGCTAGGAGTCCCAACGAGTGTTCGAGAACCGCTCGCCTTCGCTCCCTTCCTGGTTCGACGAAGCTGGTTGCAGTCATCCTCCTCAACCGAGACCGAAATCTCGGCGGACTTGAATGAGGCAGAGCCGTCTTCTCCGCAGGCGTATAGCTTCCCGCCGCATTGGCGGTAGCTCTGCCCGGTACCATACCGGGCGAGATTGATCGCGGCATTGAGATCACGGTCGATCTCAAGTCCGCACGCGTCACACCGAAAGATCCGGTCTGCGAGCGTCAGTGTTTTTTTAATCGTACCGCAGCGTGAGCAGGTCTTTGATGAGGCATAGAACTGCGGGGCTGTGATTAGCGTAGACCCGTACCATGCACACTTATAGCCGAGTTGCCTACGGAACTCACCCCAGCCCTGCTCACTGATCGCCTTAGCGAGCCGCCGGTTCTTCACCATGTTCGCGACCTTGAGGTCTTCGATGACGATCACGGACTTGGTTGTCGCCAGCTTGGTTGTCGCTTCGTGCAGGAAGTTTTTTCGCTGTGCCGCGACCTTCCGGTGAAGACGACCTACCTTCAATGCGGCCTTGCGCGAGTTCTGGGAGCCTTTTTTCTTGCGCGAAAGTTGTCGCTGTCGGCGAATTAGGCGCCGCTCAGCACGTTGGAGTGGCTTCGGATGCTCGAACGTCGTTGACTTGCCAGAGACGTTGCTGACGACAGCGAACGTCTTGATGCCTAGATCCACACCGACGACCTGCTTAGATCTAGAGGGGATCACCTCCCGTTCACGCTTGACGGTGAAGGAGATAAACCATCGATCTGCGTGGCGCGAGATCGTCGCTCCTAGAATGGACCCCTTCAGCTTGATGGTCGATTCCTTCGTCCGCACCCACCCGATCTTCGGGAGTCGCACCTGTCGGCCCTTGGTCTTCAGCGCACCATAGGCTTTGAATGAGTGATGCTTCCGCACACTCTTGAACTTTGGGAACCCAACCTTTCGACCCTCCTTCCGAGCCTTCCAGTAAAGCTGGATACACTTGTGGAGGTTCATGATCGGAGCCTGCCGCACGTAGGTCCCGAGCGGAACAGTCCAATGGAACTCGGAAGCTGGATCTGCGGCGAGTTGATGAATGAGTTTCTTCTCGTCACCTACCTTGAGGAACCGCTCCTTGCCAGCATTCGGGTTTGAGTCGAATTGGTGCTTCCATCGAGCCAGCGCCCAGTTCCATACCTTGCGGTAGGCCGCCACACTCTGTGCCAGGTGGCGCCGTTGTGCGACGTTTGGGTCTAGCTCGTAACGATATGCCTGCTGGACTTCCACTAAACCTCACCGTCCTTGGATTGACCTTCTATACCCACCCGATCTCGACTGTGCGCAACAATTTTGATTTGACGTAACTCCTTTCGTTATCTCCTTCGTCCGTAGAGCGCGTCTTTGTGTCCACAGTTGGGGCAAGTGGTCGTCCGGGACTCATTGATCCGTTGAAGACGCCGTCTTGGTTTGCTCTTGGGCCGCTCGTAGACGTGACCACAGCCAACAGTCTCGACGCTTACGCTTGGTCGCTTTCCGCAGGTCCAGGTCAAGCTCTCGTTATATTCAGTCATCACACTTCTCGTCGTTGCAGTTATCGGGATCATGTCCGGCATTGAAACACTCGGCGTCTATGGTCGCTCGCGTCTCAATAGCACCATCGCAACTAAGCCGTCTGCATTCCTCAGCCGTAAGCGAACAACTTCGACCAGCTTTCGCTGCGCGAATGATTCGATCCCACGGTGTTCGCCTACGACGCGGCTTCACAAATACCTCGAAACTGTGGCATGAAGACCAGCTTCATATCGAATCGAACTTCCTCAATCCCGTTGACAACCTTGACCTCCATTACGGTGAACTGCAACACCCACCCACGCTTGTTGAGCCTATAACCGGACTCTCCAACGCCGAGTTCCTGCGGATAGATTCGCTTGCCTGCCATCGAGAACATGTCAGAGTGCTTCATCCTCAATCACTAACCGCTGTTTTTAGCCTCACATCACGATCTGTGGGCGATCTGGAACAGGCGACATGACGACCTCCAAATCACGCCGTAGTTGATGCGCCTCATCTTCTGCCGTGTAATGAGCGGCTTGATGCTTGCTAGCGATCTGGCTCAGTTCGTAGACCTTCGACCGAAGACCACAGTTCTCGTCCCGGAGACCGGCGCTCTCCAGATCATAGGCATCGACCTGAAAGCTCAGAGTATCGATCTCATCGAGAGCGGCTGTGACCTGCTGTTGAAGATCTGCATTCTCTAGTGCAAGCCGCTCGGCCTCCATTCGGTGCTTAGTTGCCTCTGCCGCGTGAAGTCGAGCGTTAGAGTTAGCCTCATTGAGGCTCTTGTTGAGGGCCGCGATCTCAGCCAAGAACGCACCCTCTTGATCGATCTCGTCTGGAGCAGCCCCAACGACTTCAGGCTCCTTACATGGAACCCAATCGAAACTATTACCAGTCCAACTGTCAGTGAACCTTACGCCATCGATGATTCGTTGATCGAAGAGAAGATATTTCCCAACCCCAACTTGCTCAACTCGGCAGCGCGCTACATCCATATTGATGTGCCGCACCCACATACCCGCTACGAGGCGAGGCCGATAGAGTTGATTTTTGTTAATACCGAGTGTTCTGCTCCCTTCAAGGGCGCTCACCTTCATATAGTCATGAAGCTGCTTGTTTATATTTTCATCTGTGATGAAGAAGAGACAGGTGCCTTCCCCGTAAACGAAGCAGAGATCGCCTACATTCCAATTCGTATTCATCGTGGTCTCCAGGTCTTAGGTTCGCGCCCTAGCAGTTTGATGACCTCGTTGTAGCTGAAGCCGCCACGCTCAGCTAGACGCTCAGCAGACTGCGAGGCGCCTTGCCTAGCGCTGTACACCGCATAGGCTTCGAGGTGTTCTTCCCAGGTGATCGAGCCGTCGCCCTGCTTTCGTTCGCTGCAAGGAATCCCTCGGTCGCCTTGGACCGGGGCTCGCTTCCCGCAGATGCAGGTGGAGCAGTGGTTCTTTGGATTGCTCAACTTCGTAGCTCCAGATAGATGACCCCAACTAGATAGGCCACAATGGTTGTGATTGTGAGCGCAGTGCTCACTACTACTCAGTAGTCTGCTTGGTGCCATCTTCGGCGCAGTGCAGACAACGGGGCGGCTGCCACGGAAGCACCTTGTGGCACTCATCGACTTCAAGGATTCCACCAGGGGCTACAGCAATAAGCCCGAAGGCGCCTGCTTGATAGACCATGATGTCTTTAGCGGTTATCTCCTTGGAACTTGGCGGACGCTCCTTCTTGCCGAACGCGCTCATACAGGTGGCCCAAATCTCCCGCTCGAAGTGATAAAGCTTCTCCTTCAAAATCCATCGCACATCGTCGGAGATCTCGTCAGTGATCTCAACATCGTTGCGCTGCATCTCCGTGAGGATATGAGTAGCCGCCTTTTGAATAAGACTTGTGGTAGACGTGAATCCGCCACACCCGCAGTCAATACACTGAGTGTGCGATGTCTGATGCCGATGAAGGTTGTGACCGCACTCGCAAAATCGGAACGGATTATCATCAGAGATCATGCAGCCGTCTCAATCTTCCTGAGCCAAGCTTCCATGTCTGCGACCCACTTCTTCATTTCGGGGCGCGACTTTTGGAAGACGTATCCAAGGGCGTCGACTTGAGCCTCAAGGCACAACAACTCTTTGAGATGGTCCCTGTAACGAAGATTGTCGCTTGGTTCGTCGAAGATTTCATTTGCGCGTGCGAGCTTCTTTCGGCACTCCTCAAGTTGCTCGAAGATCCGAGCAACGCCGAGATATCCGGCCTTGAGGGCTTTCGGCTTCCGTGGTCCGGCCATGCTCATCGTCCTTCCATACGAACACACTCGCCGTCGTGTCGCACCTCACGCTTGCAGTAGGACATACAGAGTGGGAGATCAGGATTCTTCTTCAGCGCCGAAGTCTGCTTCCGCGCTACTGTTGCTGAATGACAAAAGGAGGCAATTTGATGCAAGCAACTAGCGTCATAGATCGTGTTGTCGTCAGCATGAAAGATGTAACAACGCCAAGGACGCCACCAACTGATTGTGCCTAACCGATAGTAGAGAGGCTCGCCCCGATCCACGACTACCCAGGTCTCTGTTCGTCGCTTCGCCGGCTTCGGTTGAAGTTCGAAAGAGGGATTCGGCCTGTTGTTCTTACTCATGCTCTCGCTCAATCCGCGGGCTCTAGACGCCCAACTTCAACCATCGCGTCAATGAAGCCGTTCATGTTGATCGAGGTGTGCGTCTTTCCGGTATAGGCGTCGTGAAAGAGAATGTTACTTCCGTCGAAGCTGAACTGCCCTGAGTCCGATCCGACGATGAAATCTAGTTGATCGCTCGTCTTCTCGTCGATGACTGACAGGGTCACGTTCTTGATGATCCTGTAGCGTTTGTTGACCTCAACCATCGTTGCCGTCTTTCTCTTGACAAGCTGGACAGTGCTGCTCGATCTGACCTGACACGTCGAAGTGCTTGTTGCAGTAGTATCAGTCTTGGAAGCCTGTGTGCCCGCTACAGACGAACGACTCGCCCTTGACGAGTCTCTTCCAGCACTTGTCGGCGCCGCAGACGGGATCCTTCTGCGAATTTCTGTATGCCTTGAGATCTTTTATGAACAGATCGAGGCCAATCTCTTCGACCTTGTGCGGCGAGACTGCGGCGACGCAGTAGCCATCATCCTTCAGCTTCTCGCGGGCTGCGCGAAGGTAGTGCGAAGCGATGTCAGCGCTCTTCGTCCAGTCATGCTTTTCGCAGGCCCACTCTATGGCCCCGCCCTCTAGATGAAGGTCGTTCTTCAACTTGTAGAACGAGGGTCCAGCATGGCTGATGCCTCCGAAGTAGGAGACACCATAGTAGAAGTGAAAGAAGGCGGTGATCGACGGTCGTCCGAAATACAGAACCGGTCGCGTCAGGATCGGCTCGATGAGCCAGTAGACGTCGACCTCTCGTCTGTCGAAGTCGTATCCGTTCTTCAAGTCTTCAGTCATGAGCCTTAGAGCCTTACGATCTTGATCTCGCCGGAGCCGTTCCATCGAGCAGCAACTCGTTTCACGAGACCCGACATCACGATGGCGGGGAACCAGAACGACGGGTAGCCATTGCAGGCCGCCTTGACCTTGTCGGCGTTGGTGTCCCAGTCCTCTTCGGTCTGAGACGACTCCATCAACTGGACAACTTCTTCTTTCGTCATGATTCGACCTCTCCGTTCAAAGCTTCAAAGAACACACGGTTGACGTCCTTCTTAGGTACCCAGAACAGCATGTCGCGTGCGCGAGTAATCATCTGATCTCGCTCGTCGCGGAACTTCGCCCTCAATTCATGTAAGCGCTTCAGTTCAGCCTCAAGCTCGACGACGTATTCCAGTATCAACTTGACCTCAGTCTTCAAATCGAGACTCTCGTAGCTGAGCTTGCTGATAACCGAGAATGCCTCAAGGCAAGCAGCCTTTTCGAAGTTCCTCGATGCCTTCAAGAGTTCAAGCGCATCAGCAGCGTTCAACTCCAGGTTGAGGGTCTCTGGGTCGTAGTCGGAATCACCCGCCCCACTACCAAAATTACTTTCTGCGTGCTTACGAAGGTGCGCAATCAGTCCCGAGACTGTGTCGTAATCAAAGGCACCATCAAACCCTGCAATGTGGTCATTCATGAGCAGTTCTTTCGATCATCCATCGCACAAGTAGTCGCAGTCATAATCGTTGCAGTAACGCTTTGAGTTCAGCGATCTTCTCGTCCCGCGGGTCGCCCACTCGCCGGCCTCCTCCTTATTTGCCTCGGTCAAGAGATTCTCAGCCTTGGCGAGCGTAGCCTCTGCCCTCTGCACGGCATTTCGGACGGCGACCAGCTTGTTGAAGCACTTGTTGCGGTAGCTGTTGATGGCCGCGTACTTCGTGCGCGAGCCCATGAGAGGCTCGCCGTTCTTGTCTTTGCCGACCTTGCTCTTGTATTCGAAAGCCGCATCGGTCTTGTCTAGGGTGATCTGCTTCGCAGTCTCCTTCACGATGGCAATCGATACGATCTCGATCTCGCCCGAGTGGGTAGTCCCAACGCACCAGAGCTTGGGAGAGTCTTCCGTGGCCTCGACGTAGGTGTGTATCCCACACCACTCAGTCCCAGGCTTTCGCTTCCTGGAGCACTGATGGAATCCAGGCCATCGATTGTCGTCGTGAATAGAGGCGACGCACTTGGTCGGGTCGAGACCGTTCTTGGAAATGTGTCGAGTCGGCTTGTTCATGCCCCTCTATACCCAGGGCGCGGCGCCGTGTGTCATCCTCTAGTTGTGTCACGGAAATGTATTCCGGCTCCGTCTACTAGGTAGTCCTCTCACCAGGCGTGCCCAGGATGATGATGCGTCTTAGCTAGTCGATGTTGGGGAGAGCGACGGTTTGATTCGCCTTGTTATGCCCACAGTCGCCTAGGAACTGGATCTGCCCGTTACGAATAAAGCTGTGGCACCTTGGGTGCCCCACAGTTCCGTCTGGATGCCTCCCCTCATAAACCAAGAGACTGGGGTTGAAGGTGGGGCGATCCACATCACCATTGAAGGACCAGCCGGTTTGCCTCTTTCCGTGACGGTTGGTCCATTCCCCCACGTAGATGACGTGGTGTCCTTCGCAACCAGGGCAGTTGAGTGTGTAGCCAACCAAGGTGCCGTCTTGATTCGTTGCTCGTTTCACTTTCGCCATGGCGCCATTCTACAAGTCGACTTCCCTCTTATCTAGAGCGCCTTTGATTCCGCAACCATCCGTTCGATCACCAGACGAAACCCAGTGATCGTGATCGGATCAGACGCACCGTCAAAGTTTTTATGCTCATTAGCGAACTTCTGCGCCCTGACCTTGATCTGGTCAGACTCCTCTTGGGTCGGCTCTCGATTCAAACAGATCGCCACGGACATGTAAGCGGGATACTTCCTGAGCGGCTTACCAACGTTGTCCTTGATGTATTGCGCCGCCCTCTCTTCAGCGTAGTCCGGCATGTGATCGTAGCAGCGACGAATGGAGTTCTCGGCGTAGTCTCGCACCGAAGCGTCGTGCTCTATTTGGGCTCGCTCCAGAACACCAGGCTCACTTTCATTGTAGTGACCGCCCACTCCGTTGTTGAACCAACCCGGTGTGAGGTAGATCTTCACAGGTCGTGAGCAGCCATGCTCATCCGGCTCCAAGGTGATGAGATCGTCGAACTTATCGATGTCTTCGTCTTCGCCAAATAGCCCCTGCTCCTCCTCGCCAACACCGCAGTGACCGATCTGACCGGTGGCGTAGGCGCACATTTGGCGCTCAAAGTTTCCTGCATAGTTTTCGGTGTCGATCACGAAGTAGAAGCTGGTCATGCGTCGTCCGTAGTTTTGGGCCAAGCGTAAGTTTCGAAGCAGTGAAGATCAGTCGTGTGGCCGTAGCCGTCTTCGCACTTGTAGCCCGTCTTGGGGTCTACAGAAGGACAGCCGCCCAGCTTCGCTCGGAACTTGTCTTGCGCCTCAAGCACATCCTTGAGAACGGTCGCAATTGACTTGCGCTCGTCAAAATCTAGGGTGGTGATCTCACGCATAGCCGCAAGCTCCGCTTGTGCGCCCCGGGCCGCGTCCCTCTCTCGGGCCATGATCCTGTTAGCAATCAGGAGTTTGGACACCAACGAGCCGGGTTGAGCCTCGTTGATGTCGATGAGAAGTTCGCTTGCTGCGTCGTCGTAGTCTCGACGGATCTTCTCGATCTCGATAACTGCTTCAGCCAAACCTCGACGGATTCGCCCAGCGTTGTCCTTGAACCAAGCTGCATCGTCAGCCTCAGCAGCTTCTTCAGCTAGTTTACTTAGATCATTCATGTGCGTCTTCTACCCCTCTGGCTGCCCTACGACGGGCAACGCTCTCTCCCAAAATCTTGAGAGGTAAGGTTTGATCCCTTTACGCTCATTAGCTGTATAGGTGTGCCAGAGTGGGTCGAGCCCCTTTCCTTGCCACTGTATTGTGTAAGTGCAGTAGTCATCGGGATGCACGCAGGGCTCCGCCGCGCACCACCAAAACGTAGAGCCGACTTGGTTTCCATTCTGCCACCAACCGAAGTCCCAAACAAAGTCCTCAAAGCCCTTGACGTCCGCTTCAGTGAACTCAGGATCGCCCACATGCCTTACCGGACCCCTGATCCAATCTTTGCAGCGTCCAGCACATGACGCCACCATTTGCTCCGCTAACTTCGGCTCCTCGTCATTCTCTACGAGAAGGCCCAGGATAGGAACACCTCCAGCCCTCTTAATCTCCTCATCAGTGAGAGCCGCCAGCGCGAGCATTTGCATCTCGTTCAACGTTGTAAGGTCACTACGCCAGATGTGGCCAATGAGTTCTTCTCCTCCTAACCTCTTGAGGAAGTAGCAACGATCACCGCTTGACGAGCTAGCATAGGGGCTACCTTTCTTCATGACGTAAGCTTGCCCCATGATCTGGTGGAGATCGCCCTTGTGGACGACGATTCGTCCCACGTCGTAAGGACTTCCCGCACTACGATCCTCGAAATAGAAGGACGAAACCCGCGGGGCGTAGCCAGAGATCCATTCTTCATCGGCCTTCATTCGCCGCATGGCTTCGAGTTGTTCTTGTGCCGAAAGAAGCATTGCTCTAGCTATCCCTCTGCTTGCTCATTCCTCGGACTCTAGCGCCCATTCGATGATTGCCGTCTCGACAGCGCATCGAATCGTGGCCTCATTGGTGCCCAGCACGAATTCACGCATGGGTCGGCCCAACAGATAGGTTTCCTGCCCAAGGCGCTCCCAGATCAGAGGAGCAATCCCGCCCCAAGCCTCGGTCATATCACCCCAATCTCCACTGCAAGGATTGTTCTTCGGCTGGGTCTCCTTCCGTGGATCAGCCAGCCAAATTTCGGCTGCCTCAATAGAACTTCGCTCCTTGTCACAGCAGAAGCAGGGCCATTCGTCGAACTTTCCCGTTGGGGTGTTGTCCTGATGGTTAAGGATCGGGCGCTTTCCGGTTCCTTCACAGCTTCGTCGTTGTCGTCTGGCCCAGATCGGAAGAGCAACTTTCGCGGCGGCCACGAGCGCTAGGGCTCCAATCCAGATGCCCCCAATCTCGCGCCCAACCTCCCCGGTGCCCTTACAGATACAGGTCTTTGGGTGAAAGTCTGAATACTCCCGGACCACACCCAGCGCGCCACCAGGTCCCATACAAGTATCTGGAGTTGTTCGGCTCGGCGCCAAACTCATCAGTGCCTTGGCCCACTGCTCCATGTGGTTTTGAAGCCGTCTACGATTGATGAATCGGACGATGAATCTCGTATTCGCCCAAACTTTCGAGTCTGCCGTGAGGTGGTTCGCTCCCGGATGCCCACAAAAGGCCATCAGCAAGAGTTTCTCCTCGGTAAGCCGACCAGCGCGCCGAAGCATGGTCAAGCGCTCGGCGCCCAAAGGATCAGCGCGTTCTAGTTCTCGAAGTCTCTGATCGAACATGCAGAACTTCTACCAATCGTGACCGCGCCTTGATCGTGATCGCTTCCTAGAATTTGGCCCATTCGTGGTTCGATCTCCGTCCTCGTCCGGACGCATGATCTCAGGTTCATCCTGAATGGGCTTCTTCGCCCAAAGTGACCCACCACCAGCCCGAAGCCTTCGTTTGGAGCGAACCCAATCCTTATTGCGGGGATAGAGGTCAGCTTCTTTATCTATGGAGTATTCACTACGCTTGATATGAATCATCTTCTGGAGTTTTGCTTCGCGCTCGGCCCGAACCTCTTCAAGACGTTCTTCCCAACCCTCGGCTGATTTGCGCTCCAGTCGATTGACTGCCTCCAACTCTTCAGCAGTAGTCTCCCTGCCACGACTTCGCCGCCGAGATTTAGAAGGGTCACCTTCTCGGAAGTAGATTTTGGAGACAGTGGAAGCGCTGAGATTGAACGCTTTCATGATGTCCTTCTGTAGCTCTCCCGCGTCAAGGCGGCGAATTATCGCTGCCTTCTGTTTCTTAGAGACAAAGACCGGCTTCTTCCGCTCCTTAGGTTTCTCGGCGCTCACCCCTCTGGTTTACCTCAAAATACTCTTCCTGTGTGGGAAAGATCGCGCCCCTAGATCGCGCCCCTAGATCTCGTAGGCTTCCCCAATCCCTAGATCTACGGTTCGGCCTTCAAGTCGACCGCATTTTCGGCACGGTTCGTTAACCCGAGCCAATAAGGTAGAGAGCGCGCCCTCGTACCAGCAGTTCATAGCGTCACAACCTGGCGCCGGACAATGAACGGCAAAGCACCAGCTTTCGGTAATGGCGTCGGCCTGCTTCCGAAGGATCTCAAATCGCGCGTCGAACTCTTCTTGGGTCATAGATCTCGCCTCTATCTCATCAAAGAGGATAGAAGGGTTGATGCGCCAGAATCAAACATCGCGCGCCGAACTCAACAGGCAACCACCGTGCTTCGCCACCTTCTTCTTCGAACGCTCAAACGGAAGAAAGCCCCAGTACATCATCTAGGACTTCTTGCCATTTGAGTCTTACCAAAGCCAAGTCAGGGCTTCCCGTTGAGTTGGGCCCGGAGGGGGCCCTCAGAGCCCCTCAGAGCCCCTCAGAGCCCCTCAGAGCCCCTCAGAGCCCCTCAGAGCCCCTCAGAATGGTGACCGCCATGTCAGACGCTCTCTGGCCTCGCAAGTGTGATAGAGCCAGCCTATGGGGGCCAGCCTAGGGACTTAAAGAAGCAGAGGATTGTGGGGTGGACGATGTAGCGACAGGAAGCGCACCCGCGCCTGCACCTGACTCTGTATCTAGCCTGGGGGTCATACACTGAGCCCTTCTCATAAGTCCTGCTCACACAAGAGTTTATGAGAGAAAGTAGGGCTAATTATTGCTAGCAGAAAGTGTTATGAACTCTCAATAACGCGTCCAATCTACCTAACTCCTTATATCACGTCTTCCCATATCTCTCAATCCCATGCACCAAAACCAGTGCATGGGTGCCTACTCCTGCTCACCCGACCAAACATCCTGTGCATCCCTCTCACCCGACCAAACATCCTACGCATCCCTCTCACCCGACCAAACATCCTACGCATCCTCCTACAGATTCACGTACAGAGCGCGCCGCCAGAATCATCATGTAATTACGAAGGTAAAGGACTTACGCCAAACATCTCGTGCTTACGCCAAACATCTCGTGATTCTGAGTTTGGACGGCTCGGTAAGGGGGGTTCAGCGCGGAGATGTTTGGATAAGAGTGCGTCATAATCTGCCGTAACTATTAGGCAGCGTCAGGACTTATCCCAAACATCTCCAAACATGTCACGCTCATCGGTACTAGGGGACGAACACGACTTGGAATCGGGATCACTTTCTCAGTTTCCGCGACCGCGAAGTGGGTCTCGCGTCGGTTATAGAAGGCCCTTAACGTCGAATCTGGCCCGGTTAGGCCCAGTCTGTAGTAGATAGGCCCTGATCCTTGGATTTGGATCACTTGGGGAGAATCGTCAGGCGTTGCGTTCCGACGCGTCCTCTCCAGTTGGGGCGCGATGTTTGGTTTTGGGGCATCATTGGGGCATCATTGGGGCATAGGGGGTCTTTCCCCCACGCATCATTCGTGGTGCATGGTGAATGATGCAGACGCCAATCGGCATCGAGGCCCACTTAAGGCTTGAATCTACTGCCTCGATTCCCTACGATCCCTCTGGGATCGTAGGGAATCACAGAAATTATCGCTCACTTATCCCAAGCCCGCTGAGGTTACGAGCAGGGGGCTCCCGTCAACCTTGTTGATTGATTATCAACCGTGTTGATTGAGATGATTGATTAGATACCGTCGGCGAGATCCATGGGGGCAATCCCACTGATCGTGGAGCCGCCACGTATAGAACGAACGCGTCGCGCGTGCCCCCAACGGATGAGCAGGTCGACCAGACGGGCCGCAGCCTTGTGTGAGATGTCTAGTCGGCGCGAGAAGCTCTTCGCTGTGAATTCCTTCGTGCGCAAAAGCAACACTGCCTCGCGCACGAAGAACCCGTTTGGGGCAATCAGTCGCTTGCCCGCCTCTAACGCTTTCTCTTCGTCGTCGCGCTTAGCAAGCTGATCTCGGATGCTCTGAATATAGGGCGACAACTCAATGTGCTTTGAGCAGAACGGCTTGCCTTCCCGAGTTGATTTGGAGCAGCCAATCTCCGAGCAGTCCCGTGTTCCCTTGTGGGTACCGGACTCTGGGAGAAGTGGGCGCAAACCAAACAATGGGGTGAGTTCGTCATCCATACGCGGAGTCTACATGTTGACGGTCAACCCTGCACTTACTTCTTGGTTACATAATTGAGCCCGCTGAGGGGTTCTACTCAGGCCCGAAGGCCCTAGAACTGATCCAGGATCTTCAGGGCCTCCAGCACCTCTTGTCTACTGCTGTCGTAGAACAGGAACCGAGGCGGAGTGTTGTTGCGCTTCGCCTTCACGACTGCAACGACGCGTCCCAACGCCCAAGGGCTCTGATTGAGTGACGCGACGAAATCGGATCGCTCTTCGTCAGGCATCGTTCCGAACGCATAGCGGAGGATATCCGGCGCGCGAATCCCTATATCGAACGCGTGGAGGTAGCTCTGGCGGTAGGTGGTGAGCCCAACGAATGCGTCAGCGATTATGGTCTCGAAGGCGACGACGTCTCGTCGTGTGTTGCGGGGAGGGTCTTGCGGCTTCATGGGTTCTTCCACCCTTCTTAGCTATGCCGCAACCCTGCTCTTTCGTCTGCTCTTTACCAAGTCGACCACGTACGTCCGGCTCCATTCGTTGCGCACGATGATTGATTCGATGAAGCGTCGCTCCTCATCGCAAACGGCCCCGTTCACGTATTGAACAAGGGCCGATTCATCTACTCCATGATCTAGGGCGTAACTTCGCGAGCGGCGAAGTCCTCCCTGCATGGTTGTGGTCAGAAAGGTCTCGAATGCGGAGGCTGCCGGCTTGGAAGCCGCGAGTGTGGCTGGAATCATGTTGATCTCCTGAGTGTTTTGGGGTGCCGCCTATTATGACGCGCTTATTGGACCCGGCTGTCAGAAGAAAGACGCGTCGAACCTGTTGGTGACGCGTCACTTGGGGCCGCATAAACCGAGCCCGCTGAGGGTCCTGGTGCAGCCACCCCCGCGTAATCACAGGTCTCCAGGATTGAAGCCCGCTGAGGGTCTATAGGAGAGCCGCGGTACATGATTCGTACATGGCGGTGCATGATTCGTACAGATTGGTACAGATTGGTACATGCATCATGTGTTGTGGCACAGCCCATGATGCCGCCAACCGTGGGTCGCTCTATCAACCCACGGTTGGCGGCAATCAGCGACCCACGGTTGGTGGTATAGAACGTCATGACCGACACCACCTATTACTCCTTCCAGACCGAGCGGCACGAAGGCGCAGATCACATTCACGCGATTGAATGCTTCACGTCGCACAAGGATTCCTGCACGGGACCTAGTGATCGCTTCGAGCTTAGAGAGCCTGTCTACGTTAAGGACGACGCGTTCAACCCACTCTACGCGCCCACTCGTGTGTTCTGGATCGCACGAATCACCGTTGAGTTCGAGGATCATGATGAGATTCGGGTCCACTTGACCCTCACTCGCGACGACAAACGTGGAGACACTTGGGTGCATCCGACTGCGCTTCGTAAGCTACCGGCCATGCTTCGTATCGCGCTCGAAGCAGATCTGCCCTAGGGAAGGATCGTCCACTTCTTTTGAAGTATCTTGCCGCACTCGTCGCAGTAGATCACCCAACATGCGCCCTTCTCATAAGCGCAAATAGCCCGGATCCACGTCTTGCAGCCACAGCAGGGGCAGGGGTCTGGCTCGTCGTTAGACGCGTCTTCTATGATGATCTCTCGTGGTCCGCCATCTTCTATACCCATGACGCGTCCTGGGCCTGAGCCTATCACTTGATGACGCGCCATTACCTTCATTGACCGGGGCGCAAAATGAGACACCCTCAGCGGGCTTCATTACACAGTGTAGCCGCGGTGCGCAGGGATCGAAGCATCCGAAACGGATCTATGGAGAGTCGGTGCCAGGAGTAGAAAGAGAGGCTCACCATGAGCGACGAACATGGAAATACCGTGGCCAAGAAAGGCTGCGACCGCTGCGAATGCGGCTGCAAGTATTGGGAGCACGACAAGTGCATCGATTGCGGTAAGCACGTCAGCGAGATCAAGACGGAGGTGGACCTAGAGGATTGCCTTATGGGTGAGTTCGACCGTTGGTGGAAGAACGGCCCGACGAGAGCTAACTGGCCTAACGCGGCCAAGGACATGTTCCGACTCGCCTTCATGGGCGGGGCCGAGGCGCGAGAAGCTCTCGTGCTTAAGGGACGCGTGCTTGGCCTAACTGGATTGAAGGTCGTATGACCGTGCAGAAGTTTTCAAGCGCTCGGACCGACATCAATCAGGTTCCGGCGATCTTCAAGCTCCTCATGGAGAACTTGGAGCGCCCCCGCCATTTCTTCGCCTATACAAACGAGATCCTAGACTACGGGGGCGGAGCCGGAGAGAAGTTGACCAAGAAGTGGGCCGAGCTTCGAGTCCGCAACCTGGTCCTGGATCCCTACAACCGTTCGGAGGAGCACAATGCATTCGTCCGCCAGTTGCTAACGATCAAGCCGGCGGATCACGCGATCTGCTCAAATGTCTTGAACGTCATCAAGGAGCCGGAGGTGCGTATGGAAGTGCTGCGGGAGATCGCAGCGCTTACCAGCCACGATGGCTGCGTCTTCTTCACTGTCTATGAGGGGAACAAGTCTTCTCGCGGAAGAAAAACCAAGAAGGATTGTTGGCAGGCCAACCGTCCTTTCAATTCTTACGTGAAGGAGATTCGCAAGGTCTTCCAGACCGGAACCTATTTCGCAAACTGCAAGGTGCTCATGTGCGAAGGTCGCCGAGAACCCAACACCAAGAAAAAATCAGCATGAAGATCAAGGTGGGCCCGGCGATGATGGTTCCTGCAATCTACGTCAGGAGCCTCACGGCGAGGATCGCTTGCATCCTCAACTCGAAAGAGCATTCCAATTCACAGAAGATCGCGATGATGCGCATCGCCAATCAGCAGCTTGCCGAGGAGGCAAAATGAACAGACACGAACAGTTCGAGACGTTGGCGAAGGAAGTCTTACTCACCTTGGCCAGGACGGGCGAGCTACGCTTCGCAGGAGACGCACGTACGCTCGTTGACACCGCGTTGATCCTCACCGAGGACTTTCTGAACAAGCTCCAAGCCCGACGGGAGAAAATGAACAAATTCGACGGCCTGTTGCCGGAGGAGATCCAAATGCTCCGTGTTGGGAAGCTGGTTCAGGCGGTCAAGTCTGTCCGGGAGCGCACGAGCATGGATCTCAAGAGCGCCAAGAAGTTCGTTGACCAGGCGCGGGGGGAGATCGAGCTTTATCAGGCACGGGCGGAGATCAACCCGTATCAGGCGCGGGAGGAGATCAACCCATGAGGAAAGGGCCCTTCCGTTAGGAAGGGCCCTTTCTTCATGTAATGTCGTTTCCAACAGTGCAGATCCCATCAGCGGGCTCCCTCTACGAGGCCAGCTTCGTGGTATGGATAGTCCGACTTAGGGTTGGCACCGGATGTTCACCGCCCACGCCACGGACACGTAGCGGTAATTATGCTGCCCCCTCTTCTTCCTCTTCGTAGACGATGTTTGTCATCAAGCACTCTTCCGAGACCCTAATGACCCTGTAGCCCCAGCCACGCTGGAGACGCTCCTTGTAGAACTGAACGTTCTGCACGATTCGGATC
>Ga0326597_10006580_pt1 | contig 15904 bp, 15 predicted proteins | sample RVTome_12_FD_203789 | JGI IMG/M metagenome (GOLD analysis project Ga0326597, IMG submission 203789) | Soil microbial communities from uranium-contaminated site in the Upper Colorado River Basin, Wyoming, United States - RVT100D185 | ecosystem: Environmental > Terrestrial > Soil > Contaminated >...
AGGCGGTGATGACGGTGCGGCCATCGACCGCCACCGTCATGGCGCCGGCGCGGTCGCGCGTCCAGTCGACGACGTGCGGCCAGCCGTCCTCGAGCGCGAGCGGCTGGTCGTAGGACGCGATCACGGCGGTGCCCTGGGGACCGAGCCGCAGCAACTGCAGGCCGGGCCGCGCCCCCGGCCGGTAGGCGAGGCGATAGGCGAGGTTCCCCGACGCCCCCTGGTAGGGGCCGAAGTCGAGCCGGCCCGCCCGCTCCTTCGAGGTCAGTTCGAGCCGGAGCGCGAAGGCGTTGCTGATCCGCACGGCCGTGTAGATCGAGGCGAACTGGGCGCCGCCCGGCTGCGCGGTCGTGCGCGGCTGCAGCAGGGCGCCGAGAAGGGCGCCGGCGAGATCCTGCTGGCCGCCGGCCGGCGCCGGCGCCGCGGCCGCCGCAATCGAGCTGCGCAGCCCGATATAGGTGCCGCGCGTCTCGATCACGTACTGGCCGGCGCTGACCGACCAGACGGGGTTGCGCGTGAAATCGCCGTCGCGAAAGTCGTCGAACAGCAGCCGCGTCTGCCACGGGTTCTCGTAGCGGTTGACCAGGTCGCGCAGGTCCTTGAGGAACACCGGATCGGCGGCGCGCGCCCGCTCCGCCTCGTCGATCAACCCCTTGAGCGAGTCGAGGAGCTGCCGGACCTCGCCGCCGTCGTCCGCCTGCGCCCACGCGCCGTAGCGCGTCTCCTGGGCCGACAGCGGGCCGGCCGCCGCCGCCAGCCCGATCGCGCCGACCAATAAGAACATCGACAATCGCATGGCCGCCTTATAGCACGGTCGGGCGGCGGTTGTCTGCCGGGCGGATGCGTTGTTGACGGGGCCGGCGGCGATGGCGTGTTAATGGGCGGTCGCGGTCGGGCAAGGAATGAGGACGATCATGGCGACGCGCCGATCGATTCTCGCGGTCGCCGCCGTCGCGGCGCCGACGCTGCTCGCCCTGGTCGCGCTGATGGCGACGGGGCGGCTCGCCCCGCTGCCGGCGCTGGTCGCCGGGCTGGGGGTGGCGGCGGCGCTGGCGGTGCTGGTACGCGGGCAGATCGGCCGGCTGGCGGCCGTCGCCGGCTATCTGCGGGCGGCGACGGCCGACGACGGCGTCCCCGCGGCGGCGCCCGAACCGCCGGCGCTGGCCCCGGAGCTGGGCGAGGCGGCGGTCGCGGCGGTGCGCGCCTGGAGCGACCGGCGCCGCCGCCTGGAGGCGATCCTCGGCGCCAACGAGACGATCCTGGCGAGCCTGCCGGACGCGTTGATCCTGCTCGACCGCGAGCGTCGCGTGGTCGGCGCCAACCCGGCCGCCGAGGCGCTGTTCGGCGAGAAGCTGGCCGGTCGCGACCTGGTCGCGGTGCTGCGCAACCCGGCGGTGATCGAGGCGGTGGACGCGGCGCTCGGCGGCGCGGCGGGCCGGCGCATCGAGTTCGCCCTGCCGGTGCCGGTCGAGCGGACCTTGAGCGCCCGCGTCGAGCCGTTGCCCGCAACCGGCGCCGGCGGCGCGGCCGCGCTGGTCAGCCTGCACGACCTGACCCAGGCGAAGCGCGCCGAACGTCTGCGCGCCGATTTCGTCGCCAACGCCAGCCACGAGCTGCGCACGCCGCTGAGCACACTCATCGGCTTCATCGAGACCCTGCGCGGGCCGGCGCAGGGCGACGCCGAGGCGCGCGAGCGCTTCCTTGCCATCATGCAGGACCAGGCCGGGCGCATGGCGCGGCTGGTCGACGACCTGTTGTCGCTGTCGCGCATCGAGCTCGACGAGCACAGCCCGCCGACCGGCCGCGTCGAGCTCGGGCGCGTCGTCGCCGGCGTCGCCGGCGCCCTCGGGCTCAAGGCGGCGGAGAGGGCGATGACCATCGAGATCGGGCGCGAGCTGGGCGAGCTGCCGGCGGTGGTCGGCGACGCCGATCAACTCGCCCAGGTGTTCCAGAACCTGATCGACAACGCCGTCAAATACGGCCGCGCCGGCTCCGCGGTCCGCGTCGAGGGTCGCGTCGCCGACCCGCGCCAGCGGCGCCTGGCGCGGCGCCCGGCCGGCGGCGCCGTCGCGGTCGCCGTCCGCGACCAGGGCGAGGGCATCGCGCGCGAGCACCTGCCGCGCCTGACCGAACGTTTCTACCGCGTCGATACCGCGCGCTCGCGCGAGCTCGGCGGCACCGGTCTCGGCCTCGCCATCGTCAAGCACATCGTCAACCGGCACCGCGGCGCGCTCGAGATCGAGAGCGTGGCCGGCCAGGGCAGCACGTTCACGGTCTATCTGCCGACGGCCGATCGGCCGCCCGCGGCGTCGCAGCAACCATGACGGCCGTCTGCATCGTCACAAAACTGTCACGCCGTTGTAGTATAGCTATCGCCGTTGCCCGATAGGGTGCAGAAGCGCAGACCTGCATCATCCGGAAATCGGAGACCCAACGCATGAAATTGATCCTTGCCATCGCGGCCCTGGCGCTCCTCGCCGTCGCGGCCCCCGCCACGGCCCGCGAGCAGATCCGCATCGTCGGTTCGAGCACCGTGTTCCCCTTCGCCACCGCGGTCGCCGAACGGTTCGGCAGGACGACGGCGTTCAAGACGCCGGTCGTCGAATCGACCGGCACCGGCGGCGGCTTCAAGCTGTTCTGCGCCGGCGTCGGCGAGGGCCATCCCGACATCGCCAACGCCTCGCGCGCCATCAAGGAATCCGAGGTAAAGAGCTGTGCCGAGAACGGCGTCACCGAGATCACCGAGGTGAAGATCGGCTATGACGGCATCGTCATCGCCAACGCCAAGAACGCGCCGGCCTTGAACCTGACGGTCGCGCAAGTCTGGCAGGCGCTGGCCAAGAGCGTGCCGGTGAACGGGCGGATGGCCGCGAACCCCTACAAGATGTGGAGCGACATCGATCCGTCGCTGCCCGCCGAGAAGATCGAGGTGTTCGGCCCGCCGCCGACCTCGGGCACGCGCGACGCCTTCGTCGAGCTGGTCCTGGACAAGGGCTGCGCGGCGTTCGCCGAGGTCGAGGCGCTGGACGCGGACACCAAGAAGGCCGCCTGCCAGACCGTCCGCGAGGACGGCGCCTTCATCGAGGCCGGCGAGAACGATAACCTGATCGTGCAGAAGATCGAGGCCAATCCGCGGTCCCTCGGCGTCTTCGGCTTCAGCTTCCTCGACCAGAACGCCGACAAGCTCCAGGGCAGCGCCATCGCCGGCGTGGCCCCGACCTTCGAGGCGATCGCCGACGGTTCCTATCCGGTGTCGCGCCCGCTGTTCATCTACGTGAAGAACACCCATGTCGGCGTCGTGCCGGGGATCGCGGACTACGTCGCCGAATTCGTCAGCGAGCGCGCCGCGGGCGAGGACGGCTACCTGGCGGACAAGGGCCTGATCCCGCTGCCGGAGGCGGAGCGGAAAGAGGTCATGCATCGGGCGACGACAATGACCCCGATGACGAACTAGCGCGCGGCGGCGAGAGGGAGACGTGCAGGCATCCATCCTCGCCGCGACGCTGCTGCTGCTTTCGCTGATCGGCTTCTACGCCGGTCGCCGGCGGGCGCTGGCCGGCGTCGGCGGCCGGCGGCGCGAGTTGCATTCGCTACCCGCCTATTACGGCCTTTACGTCGCCCTGTGGTGCGGGCTACCGGGATTCGCGCTGTTCGTCCTGTGGCTGATCGTCGGGCCGTACTTTCGCGCGATCGGCCTCGCCGGGCTGGTCGCGGCGGCGCCGGCCGCCGCCGTCGCCGGGCTGGTCTGGAGCCGGCGCCGGGTCGCGCCCGGTTTGCGCGCGCGCAACCGCGTCGAGACGACGATGCTCGTCGTTCTCGCCGTCCTGTCGACGATTTCGATCGCCACCACCGTCGGCATCGCGTTGTCGCTGCTGTTCGAATCGGCGCGGTTCTTCGCCCTGGTGCCGATCGGCGACTTCCTGTTCGGCCTGCAGTGGAGCCCGCAGACGGCGTTGCGCGCGGAGCAGGCGGGAAGCTCCGGCGCCTTCGGCTCGGTGCCGCTGTTCGCCGGCACGGCCTTGATCACGCTCATCGCCATGGCCGTGGCCGTGCCGATCGGCCTGATGTCGGCGGTCTACATGGCGGATTACGCGGGCCCTCGGGTGCGCGCCACGGCCAAGCCCCTGATCGAGGTCCTGGCCGGCATTCCGACCGTCGTCTATGGGTTCTTCGCCGCGTTGACGGTCGGACCGCTGTTCCGCGACGTCGGCACGGCGCTCGGCCTCGACGTGGCGTCGGAGAGCGCGCTCGCCGCCGGCACCGTGATGGGCATCATGATCATTCCGTTCGTGTCGTCGCTGTCGGACGACGTGATGAACGCCGTGCCGCAGACGCTGCGCGACGGGTCGTACGCGCTCGGCGCCACCAAGTCGGAGACGATCCGCCGCGTCGTCATCCCGGCGGCGCTGCCGGGCATCGTCGGCGCCGTGCTGCTGGCCGTGTCGCGCGCCATCGGCGAGACCATGATCGTCGTCATGGCGGCCGGGCTGGCGGCGAACCTGACCGCAAACCCGCTCGAGGCGGTGACCACGGTGACCGTGCAGATCGTCACCCTGCTGGTCGGCGATCAGGAATTCGACAGCGCCAAGACGTTGTCGGCCTTCGCCCTGGGGCTGACGTTGTTCTGCGTCACGTTCGCGCTCAACCTGTTGGCGATGCAGATGGTTCGCCGATACCGGGAAAAATATGACTGAGGCGGCGCGCAGGTCCGATCCCGGCCGCGCCCCGCCTTCGCGAAGCCCGCTTCGGCGGGCGGAGGAAGGCCGGCTGCGCCGGCGCTACGCCGCCGAAGCGCGGTTCCGGCTCTACGGCATGCTCGCCGTCGGCGCGGCGCTGGCCATGCTCGGCTTGTTGCTGGTCAAGATCGCGGCCGCCGGTTATAGCGGGTTCACCCAGACCTTCGTCGCCCTCGACGTCGCTTACGACCCGGCGGTGCTCGACCCGGCGGGCGGGCGCGACCCGTCGGCGCTCGGCGGCGCCGACTATGACGGGCTGATCAAGCAGGCCCTGGGCGACCTGTTCCCCGAAGCGACGAGCCGCGGCGACCGGCGGGCGCTGAACGGTCTGGTCAGCTCCGGCGCCGCCTATGCCTTGCGCCAGCGCATCCTCGACGATCCGGCGCGGATCGGCGACAGCGAGCGGGTCTGGGTGCCCGCCGCGAGCGCCGTCGACATGCTGGTCAAGGGCTTCGTCCCGCGCGACGGCGGCGAGGCGGAACGCGGCCTGTCCGACCGGCAGGTGGCGTGGCTCGACGCGCTTTCCGCCGCCGGCCGGCTCGAGCGGCGCTTCAACGCCGCCTTCTTCGTCAATGGCGACAGCCGCGAGCCGGAGCTGGCGGGCGTCGGCGGCGCGCTCGCCGGCACGTTCCTGACCATGCTGGTGACGCTGGCGCTGTCCTTCCCGCTCGGGCTGGCCACGGCGGTCTATCTCGAGGAGTTCGCGGCAAAGAACCGGATGGCCGCGTTGATCGAGGTCAACGTCAACAACCTGGCGGCGGTGCCGTCGATCGTCTTCGGGCTGCTCGGCCTCGCCATCCTGCTCGGTTATTTCGGGCTGCCGCGCTCGGCGCCGCTGGTCGGCGGCATGGTGCTGGCGCTGATGACGCTGCCGACCATCATCATCGCCGGCCGCGCCGCCCTGCAGGCGGTGCCGCCGTCGATCCGCGAAGGCGCGCTCGCCATCGGCGCCTCGAAGTTGCAGGTGGTCGCGCACCACGTGCTGCCGCTCGCCCTGCCGGGCATCCTCACCGGCGCCATCATCGGCATGGCGCGGGCGCTGGGCGAGACGGCGCCCCTGTTGATGATCGGTATGGTCGCCTTCATCGTCGACGTGCCGCACGGCCCGACCGACCCGGCGACGGTGCTGCCGGTGCAGGTCTTTCTGTGGGCCGACAACCCGGAGCGCGGCTTCGTCGAGAAGACGAGCGCGGCGATCCTGGTGCTGCTCGGCTTCCTCGCGGTCATGAACGCGCTGGCGGTGCTGTTGCGCCGGCGCTTCGAGCGGCGCTGGTAGGCGGGCGCCATGGCGGCGGTCGAACGCAGCGCGGAACAGGCGGCGCCGCGGCCCAGGGCCCGGGCCAAGATGTCGGCACGCGGCGTCGACGTGTTCTACGGCGAGAAGCAGGCGTTGAAGGGCATCGACATCGACATCGGCGAACACGAGGTGACGGCGCTGATCGGCCCGTCGGGCTGCGGCAAGTCGACGTTCCTGCGTTGCCTCAACCGCATGAACGACGTGATCGAGACCTGCCGGGTGAGCGGCGCGATCTCGCTCGACGGCCAGGACATCTATGACAAGGAGCTCGACGTCGTGCTGTTGCGCGCGCGCGTCGGCATGGTGTTCCAGAAACCGAACCCGTTCCCGAAATCGATCTACGACAACGTCGCCTATGGCCCGCGCATTCACGGCCTGGGGGCGAGCCGGGCCGAGCTCGACGAGATCGTCGCCACCAGCCTGGAGCGCGCCGGGCTGTTGGCCGAGGTCGCGGACCGATTGCAGGCGCCGGGCACCAGCCTCAGCGGCGGCCAGCAGCAGCGGTTGTGCATCGCGCGCGCCATCGCCGTCGGTCCCGAGGTCATCCTGATGGACGAGCCGTGCTCGGCGCTCGACCCGATCGCCACCGCGCGCGTCGAGGAGCTGATCGACGAGCTGCGCGAGAACTTCACCATCGTCATCGTCACGCACAACATGCAGCAGGCGGCGCGCGTGTCGCAGCGCACCGCCTTCTTCCACCTCGGCGAGTTGGTCGAGCAGGGCGAAACCGAGGCGATCTTCACCAGCCCGCGCGACGAGCGCACCCAAGGCTATATCACCGGCCGCTTCGGCTGAACGGAGGGGAGCCATGTCCAACCGCCCGGAGCACATCGTCAAGTCGTTCGACAGCGAGCTGAAGCGCCTCAGCCAGGTGATCGCCGAGATGGGCGGTCTGGCCGAGGCGCAGCTGCAGCGGGCGATCGAGGCGCTGGCACAGCGCGACGCCGAGGCGGCCGCCCAGGTCGTGCAGGACGACGCCCGCATCGACGCCCTGGAGCACGAGATCGACAACATGACCGTGCGCATGCTGGCGCTGCGCCAGCCGATGGCGAAGGACCTGCGCGAAGTCGTGGCGGCCCTGAAGATCTCCAGCGACCTGGAGCGCATCGGCGACTACGCCACCAACGTCGCCAAGCGCGCCATCGCCCTGTCGCGGAGCCCGGCGGTGAAGCCGGCCCACGCCATTCCGCGCATGGGCCGGCTGGTGCAACAGCTCATCAAGGACATCCTCGACGCCTATGTCGAGCACGACGCCGACAAGGCGGTGGACGCCTGGCGGCGCGACGAGGAGGTCGACGAGATGTACACCAGCCTGTTCCGCGAATTGCTGACCTACATGATGGAGGACCCGCGCAACATCGGCCCGTCGATCCACCTGCTGTTCATCGCCAAGAACATCGAACGCATCGGCGACCACGCCACGAACATCGCCGAGACGGTGCATTTCCTGGTGCTCGGCCGGCCGATCGAGGCGACCCGGCCGAAGGGCGACTCCACAAGCTACGCGGTCGTCGCGCCGCCGGTCGGCGGGACCGACGCGAAGGACCCGGGGTGAGCCCGCTCGTCCTCGTCGTCGAGGACGAGGGCGCGCTGCGCACGCTGCTGCGCTACAACCTCGAGCGCGAGGGATTCCGCGTCGCCGAGGCGCGCGACGGCGAAGAAGCGATGCTGCTGGCGCAGGAACAACGCCCGGACCTGGTCCTGCTCGATTGGATGCTGCCGCTCGTTTCGGGCATCGAGGTCTGCCGCCGGCTGCGCCGGCAGCCGGAAACGCGGGGCGTGCCGATCATCATGCTGACGGCGCGCGGCGAGGAAGCGGACAAGCTGCGCGGCCTCGCGGGCGGCGCCGACGACTACGTGACCAAGCCGTTCAGCCCGGCCGAGCTGATCGCCCGCGCCCGCGCCGTGCTGCGCCGGGCGCGGCCGGAGCAGCACGACGAGATATTGCAGTTCGACGACCTGACCATGGACCTCGCCCGGCACCGCGTGCGTCGGGGCGCCCGCGACGTGCATCTGGGGCCGACCGAGTTTCGCCTGCTGCGCCGCCTCCTGGAGCATCCGGGGCGGGTGTTCGACCGCGAGCAACTGCTCGACACGGTGTGGGGTCGCGACGTCCATGTCGAGCCGCGCACCGTCGACGTGCACATCCGCCGGCTGCGCAAGGCGCTCAACGCCGGTACCGAGCCGGACCTGATCCGCACCGTGCGCGCCGCCGGCTACGCCCTCGACCGGACGGGTTGAGGGCGGCGCACCGACTCACGCCAGGCCGAGCAGGTCCCGGACGTCCGCGGGGAACGAGGATCCCGCAAAGGGGTTGCGCACGGTCACGTTCCCCAGGGTCGTCCCGTCCTGAAAGTCCTCGCTCAGGATCGTCCGGCACCCCGCCTCACGCGCGGTCGCCAACAGCATGGCGTCCCAAAATGCCAAACGCCATGCAGCCGCATCCCGGAGCGCCGCCAAGAGAGCGGCGTCGCCGGCGGCCACGGTCGGAAACAACCGGAGCCAGATACGAATCAGTTCGGCAGCCTCGGCCGCCGCCAGAAGGCGCTTGCGCGCGACCGCCGCGTAGAATTCGCCCAGCGCCTGCACCGTCAGCACACAGTCCCGTTCGACCGATCGGTCGAGGATGTCGACCGCGAGGTCGTGCTTGACGCCGGCCCGCCGATCCGCGGCGTAAACGAGGACATTGGTGTCGAGCGTGAACCGTTCACCGCTCATGCAGGGCGTCGCGGTCAATCTTGCCGATACCCAGATTCCAGCCCTTCCGGAGGCGCTTGACCATGCGGCGCCGCACCGCCTCTTGCTCCGCGGTGAGTACGCGCTTGGCGGAAACGGGGGACAGCTTCGCCACGGCCTCGCCGCGGCGGGTGATGACAAATTCTTCGCCCGCTTCCACCGCACGCACGTATTTGGCGAAATTCTGGTTGGCGTCGCGCAGGGTGATCGACTTGGTCATGGCCTTCGGACCGATGCATCGAGCAATGTCCTACATAATGTAGCACGATTGCCCCTCCGAACAAGCATGGCCGGCGAAGCCTATTACGCCGGGACCGCGGCGGGGCGCGCCGGGTAGAGCCGGATCAGCCAGAACAGGAGCAGCAGGCCCGGCGCGGCCAGGCCGGTGGTCAGCACGAAGAAGCTGACCCAGTCGAGGTGGTCGGCGAGCCAGCCGCCGCCCGAGGACAGCACCGTCCGCCCGACCGCCATCAGCGAGGTGAGCAGCGCGTATTGCGTCGCCGTGAAGGCGACGTTGCACAGGCTGGAGAGATAGGCGACGAAGGCGGCCGAGCCGAGGCCGCCGGTGAAGTTGTCGGCGCCGATGCACAAGGTCAGCATGGCAATATCGTGCCCGACGACCGCTTGCACGGCGAACAGGAGGTTGGTCGCCGCCTGCAGGACCCCGCCGACGACAAGCGCCGGGAAGATGCCGTAGCGGGCGACGACGACCCCGCCGGCGAGGATGCCGGCAAGCGTGGCGAGGACGCCGAACACCTTGCTGACGCTGGCGATCTCGACGCCCGTGAATCCCATCTCGACGTAGAACGGATTGGCCATGACGCCGCCGATGGCGTCGCCGAACTTATAGAGCAGCACGAAGCCGAGGATGACGACCCAGCCGCGCCGGGTCAGGAAATCGGCGAACGGCGCGACGACGGCGTGGCGCAAGCGTTCGCGCCAGATCGCCAGCGGGTCCGCGCCCGGCGCCGCGGCGACGCGCGGCGGCGCCGGCGGCTCGGGCGCCAGCAGCACGGCGACGACGCCGACGCCGACGAGCGCGGCGAGCCCGGCGAAGATCCAGAACCAGGCGATGAAGTCCGAGAACGCGATCGCCCCGGCGCCGGCCGCCAGCAGCCCGATGCGATAGCCGGTCTGGGTAACGGCGGCCCCGGCCCCCTGCTCGGCGTCGGCCAGCACGTCGATGCGATAGGCGTCGACGACGATGTCCTGGCTGGCCGAGAAGAAGGCGACGGCGAGGGCCGCCGCGGCGGTGGCCCAGGGGGCGGCCGCCGGGTCGCTCGTCCCCATCGCCAGGATGGCGACGATCAGCCCGGCCTGGGTGACGAGCGCCCAGCCGCGCCGCCGCCCGAACAGGCGGGTGAGCACCGGCAGGCTGACCTGGTCGATCACCGGCGCCCAGACGAATTTCAGGCTGTACGGCACGCCGACCAGCGCGAAGAGACCGATCGCGGTCTTGTCGACCCCGACCTTGGCCAGCCAGTAGGAGAGCGTCGACAGCGTGAGCAGCAGCGGCAGGCCGCTCGAGAACCCCATGAGGAAAATGACGAAGATGCGCCGGTCGCGATAGACGCGGAGCGCGCCCAGCCAGCCGCGCGTCCCGCCGTCGCCCTCGGTCACCTCACACGGCCTCGGCGGTGCGGGCGGCGCGCTTGCGCGCGTTCGGGTCGAGCAGCTTCTTGCGCAGGCGGATGCTCGCCGGCGTCACCTCGACCAGCTCCTCGTCCTCGACATAGGCGATCGCCTGTTCGAGCGTCAGCGTGCGCGGCGGCGTCAGCCGTACCGCTTCGTCCTTGGACGTGGTGCGGATGTTGGTAAGCTGCTTGCCCTTCAGCGGGTTGACCTCGAGGTCGTTGCCGCGGCTGTGCTCGCCGATGACCATGCCGGCATAGACGCGGGTGCCGGGCGCGATGAACAGCGGCCCGCGCTCCTCCAGATACCACAGGGCATAGGCCACGGCGACGCCGTCGGAATTGGCGATGAGGACGCCGTTGCGCCGCCCCTCCAGGGGGCCCTTGTGCGGCTTGTAGCCGTGGAATAGCCGGCTGATCACCCCGGTGCCGCGGGTATCGGTCAGGAACTCGCCGTGATAGCCGACCAGCCCGCGCGCCGGCGCGAGGAAGGTGAGCCGCGTCTTGCCGCCGCCCGAGGGGCGCATCTCCATGAGCTCGCCGCGCCGCCGGCCGAGCTTTTCCACGACCACCCCGGCATAGGCGTCGTCGACGTCGACCTGCACCTCCTCGATCGGCTCCAGCCGCTGCCCGGTCGCCGGGTCGGTGCGATAGAGCACGCGCGGGCGGCTGATCGACAGCTCGAAGCCCTCGCGCCGCATGGTCTCGATGAGAACGCCGAGTTGCAGCTCGCCGCGGCCCGCGACCTCGAAGGCGTCGCTGCCCTCGGTGTCGGAGACGCGGATGGCGACGTTGCCTTCGGCCTCGCGCTTGAGGCGCGCGCCGATCATGCGGCTGGTGACCTTGTCGCCCTCGAGCCCGGCGAGCGGCGAATCGTTGACCGAGACCGTGATCGCCAGGGTCGGCGGGTCGATCGGGTCGGCGGCGATCGGTTCCGTCACAACCGCGTCGCAAATCGTGTCGGCGACCGTCGTTTCGGCCAGGCCGGCGATCGCCACGATGTCGCCGGCCACGGCCTCGGCGATCGGCACCCGCTCGAGGCCGCGAAAGGCGAGCAGCTTGGTCAGGCGCGCCTGCTCGATGACGTGGCCGTCGCGGTGGAGCGACTTCAGCGGCATGTTCAGCCGCGCCACGCCGGCGTGGATGCGGCCGGTGAGCACGCGCCCGAGATAGGGATCGTATTCGAGGATCGTCGCCAGCATGGCGAACGGCGCGCCGACGTCGCCTTCGGCCGGCGGAATGTGGCGCGCGATCAGGTCGAACAGCGGCGCCATGTCGTCGCGCGGGCCGGCCGGGTCGGCCGCGGCCCAGCCCTGCTTGGCCGAGGCGAACAGGGTCGGGAAATCGAGCTGCGCCTCGCTCGCGCCCAGGACGGCGAACAGGTCGAACACCAGGTCATGGACGGCGTGCGGCCGCGCATCGGCGCGATCCACCTTGTTGATGACGACGATCGGCCTCAGGCCCAGCGCCAGCGCCTTGCCGGTGACGAACTTGGTCTGCGGCATCGGTCCCTCGGCGGCGTCCACCAGCACGACGACGCCGTCCACCATGCTGAGGATGCGTTCGACCTCGCCGCCGAAATCGGCGTGGCCGGGCGTGTCCACGATGTTGAGGCGGATGTCCTTCCAGGCTACCGAGGTGCATTTGGCCAGGATGGTGATGCCGCGCTCGCGCTCCAGCTCGTTGGAATCGAGCGCCCGCTCGACGACCGGTTGGTTGGCGCGAAAGGTGCCGCTCTGACGCAGCAGCTTATCGACCAGCGTGGTCTTGCCGTGGTCGACATGGGCGATGATGGCGAGGTTGCGCAGGCTCATGGCGGAGCCTTACATGGGGTGCGGGCGGCGCCGTCCAAGCCCCGCCGGCAGCAAATCCGCGAGCGGCGTCTCCGGCCGGGCGCCGAAATGGCCGAGCACCTCGGCGGCGGCGATGGCGGCGATGCGCCCGCAGGTACGCAAGCTCTGGCCGCCGGCATAGCCGTAGAGGAAGCCGGCGGCGTAGAGGTCGCCGGCGCCGGTCGTATCGACGATTTGGCCGGTCGGCGCCGCGTCGATGACGTGCAGCTCGTCGCCGGCGAGCAGGACCGAGCCCTTGGCGCTGCGCGTCAGGGCCACGACCTCGCAATGGCCGCGCGTCGCCTGCAGCGCGGCGTCGAAGTCGGCGGCCTGCCACAGGGCGCAGATCTCCGCCTCGTTGGCGAAGAGGATATCGACCGGGCCGGCGACCAGCTCGCGGAATTCGGCGCGGTGGCGTTCGACGCAGAACGAGTCGGAGAGGGTGAGGGCCACCTTGCGCCCGGCCGCGTGCGCCAGGGCGGCGGCCTTGCGGAACGCCGCCTTGGCGCGCGGCGGGTCCCACAGATAGCCCTCGAGATAGGTCACACGCGCGCGGCCGACGAGCCCGGCGTCGATGTCCTCCGGCCCCAGCTCGAGGCAGGCGCCGAGATGCGTCTGCATGGTGCGCTGCGCGTCCGGGGTGACGAACACCAGGCAGCGCGCGGTCGGCGCCCCGCTGGTCGCCGGCGGCGTCGCGAAGTCGACGCCGGCGGCGCGGATGTCGTGGCGGAAGACCTCGCCGAAGGCGTCATGGCCGAGCTTGCCGACGAAGCCCGCGCGCCCGCCGAGCGAAGCCAGGCCGGCCAGCGTGTTGGCGGCCGAACCGCCCGAGACCTCGACGGCCGGGCCCATGGCGCGATAGAGCGCGTCGGCGCGCGCCGCGTCGATCAGCGTCATCGCCCCCTTGGCCAGCCCCTGGGCGGCGAGGAAGCGGTCGTCGGCGTGGCTGAGCACATCGACGATGGCGTTGCCGATGCCGACCACGTCGAGATCCATGTCCGCCATTGCGTCCTGCCCGCCGCCGCCCGCCGGGCGCGGAGTATAGCCACGGGGCCGGCCGGCACAAGCGACGGCGGCGGCCGGCCGCCTTGCGCTGGCGGCGGCCGAGGACTACAACGGCGGCGACCCACCGGACCGGGCCCGACCCCTTGTTCTCCGCCCTTTTCAAGGCCTTCGCGCAGTTCGCCGACCCGCGCCTGCGGCGCGTCCTGTGGCGCAGCCTGGGGCTCGCGCTGGCGGTGCTGGCGGCGCTCGCCGTCGGGCTGTGGCTGGCGCTCGGCGCGCTCGGCGCGGTCGGGATCGGCTGGATCGACGCCATCGTCGACGTCGCCGCCGGGGCCGGCGTCGCGGTGGTCGCCTGGCTGCTGTTTCCCGCCGCGGTCTCGGTAACGGTCGGTCTCTTCCTCGAGGACGCCGCGGCGGCGGTCGAGGCCCGCCACTACCCGGACCTGCCGCCGGCGCGCGCCCAGCCGGTGGGCGAGGCGGTCCTGGCCGGCGTCCGCTTCGCCGGCGCGGCGCTGCTGCTCAACCTGCTGGCGCTGCCGCTGTACCTGGCGCTGCTCTTTATCCCGCCGCTAAATATCTTTGTCTTCTATGGGTTAAACGGGTATCTTCTCGGTCGCGAGTATTTCGAGCTGGTGGCGCTGCGGCGGCTCGACGAGCGCCGGGTCCGCGAGGTGCGGCGCGCGCAGTCGGGCCGAGTGTTCGCGGCCGGGGTGATCGTGACGGCGCTGTTGACGGTGCCGGTGGTCAATCTGGTCGCCCCGATCGCGGCGACGGCCTTCATGCTGCACCTGTTCGAGGGACTTCGGCGGCCCGCCGCGTAGGCCGCGGACCGGCGTAAGCGGCGGCGAAGCGCAAGGAAGGGGCAACGAACATGTTCGGCAGAAAGAAAGATCGAGAGTTGTCGACGAAGAGCGGCGCCGAAGGGTCGGCGCGCGAGTTGAGCGGCGAGATGCCGCATCAACGCACCTATCCCCGCCCGGAGCCGGCGTCGGCCGCGAGCCGGCCGGCCTTGGTCGAGGTGCCGCGGCGCCTGCCGGAGGTCGCCGGCGGAGCGGTCCGCCGCTCCGAACCGCGGCCCGCCGCGAGCACGGAGAGCGATGGCAAGAAGCTGATCGTCGGCCGCGAAATCGTGCTCACCGGCGAGATCCGCGCTTGCGAGCGGCTGGTGGTCGAGGGCCGGGTCGAAGCGTCGCTGACCGACAGCCGGACCATCGAGATCGCCCAGTCCGGCCTGTTCAAGGGGTCCGCCCAAATCGACACGGCCGACATCAGCGGCCGCTTCGAAGGCGACCTCGTGGTGCGCGAGCGCCTGTTGCTCCGTTCCACCGGCCGGATCGAGGGGTCGGTCCGGTACGGCGAGATCGAAATCGAGCGCGGCGGCGTCATCTGCGGCGAAATCGAGCAGCTCCCCGAAGCGTCGAGAGCGGCGGGGGCGGCGCTGCCGGAGGCTCCGGCCCGGCTCGTCGAGCCGGCGCCGACGGAGCGGCCGGCCGAGTCCCAGGAGGGCCTCTTCGAGGCGACAATCGGATCGGGCGGCGGCGGCGCCTGACCGGCGCGCACGCCGCCGTCTCGACCGAGGAAGCGCGATGTTTCAATCGCCGGCACGCGCGACGCGGTGGGTCGCGACCGGTCGCCGCCGTCGCGCCGCGCCGGCCGGGGCCGCGCTCTCGGCCATCCTCGCGGCCTGCGCGACGACCGGCCTCGAACCGGCTTCGCGCGCCGTCGAGCCGACGGCGGCGGTCTCGGCCGGGGCGGCGCGCCCGACGATCGGATGGTCGCGGCCGGGCACCGTGCCGGGCGCGGCCTTCGCGCGCGCCGACCGGGCCGCGGTCATGCCGCCGATCGCGGCGACGCAGATTGTGGACGACGACCCGGACCGGCTTCTGGGCCTCAACCGGATCTCGGTGGAAAAATTGCTTGGCCGGCCGCGCGTCGTCCGCAGCGAGGCCCCGGCGGAGGTCTTGCAGTACCGGGCGACCGCCTGCGTCCTCGATCTGTTTCTCTATCCCGACGGCGGCGTCTATCGCGTCGTCTTTCTCGAGGCGCGGACCGCCGCCGCCCAGCCGGTCGCGGTCCGCGGCTGTCTCAACGCCGTCCTCGCCGCCCGACGGTCGCCGACCGCGAGCTAAACGACCGTCTTGCCCTTGAAGGCGCAGAGGTCGCGCACCGGGCAATTCGGGCAGTCGGGCTTGCGCGCCTTGCAGATGTAGCGGCCGTGCAGGATCAGCCAGTGGTGCGCGTTCCGCTTCCAGCGCGCCGGCACCACCCGGTCCAATCGGTCCTCGACCTCGCGCACGGTCTTGCCGGGCGCCAGCCCGGTGCGGTTGCACAGCCGGAAGACGTGCGTGTCGACGGCGATGGTCGGCTCGCCGAAGGCGACGTTGAGCACGATGTTGGCGGTCTTGCGCCCGACGCCGGGCAGCGCCTCGAGGGCGGCGCGGTCGCGCGGCACCGCGCCGCCGTGCTCGCCGAGCAGGATCTCGCTCAGGGCGATGATGTTCTTCGCCTTGGTGTTGAAGAGGCCGATGGTGCGGATGTATTCGCGCAGGCCGACCTCGCCGAGGGCGAGCATCTTGGCCGGCGTGTCGGCGACCGGGAACAGCCGCGTCGTCGCCTTGTTGACCCCGGCGTCGGTCGCCTGCGCCGACAACACGACCGCCACCAGCAGCG
>Ga0326597_10006581_pt1 | contig 15903 bp, 16 predicted proteins | sample RVTome_12_FD_203789 | JGI IMG/M metagenome (GOLD analysis project Ga0326597, IMG submission 203789) | Soil microbial communities from uranium-contaminated site in the Upper Colorado River Basin, Wyoming, United States - RVT100D185 | ecosystem: Environmental > Terrestrial > Soil > Contaminated >...
TACAACGAGTTCAAGAAAAAGCACCCGCGCTGGCCCAAGAACATCCTGCGCCGGCAGACCAACCGCTTCGTCCACCCGCCGGACATCCTCACGCCGCCCGGCCACAGCACCGGCGGCGCGGTGGATCTATCGCTGATGGGACCAGATGGAAAACCTTTGAACATGACCGCGCCCTTTGACGCGCAGTCCGAGGAGCGGCGCAAGGTGGCCGCGACCTTCTCGCCGCACCTGGCCGAATCCGCGCGCCGCAATCGCCGCATCCTGGTTGAGGCCATGGGCCAAGCGGGCTTCACCAACTACGGAGGCGAGTGGTGGCACTGGTCCTACGGCGACTCGTGCTGGGCATGGCGCATGGGGCGAACCGTGGCCATTTACGGACCGATCGTCCCCGCAAACCACAACGCGGGTGCCCGCTAGTGCTCCCCCCCAATGAACGTTGCGTGTATTCTTTGTAGGGCCGGCTGTGCCGGCCTTGTTATAGGCCGTGGCGTTTCACGGTAGGGGTGGGGTTTCCCCGCCCTCCATGCGCGACGGGCGCGGGAACCGCGCCCCTACAGCTGATGGTTAGCCCGGAATGCCCGGATTGTTGCGCCCCGGAGCCGATTGCTTGATGTTGAAGTAGCGCGAGTTGTTGGCGTCGCTGAAGCGGCCGACTTGCTCGGTGTACTCGATCACCGTGCCGTCAAAGTGCGCCCGGATCCAGGCGTCGCGCTCTTTCTCGCGCTCCGGCAGCAACGGCGCCACCAGCTCCAGCGTGATCTGACCCTGTTCGTCGGTGAGCATCTCGCCGCTCACGCCAAACTCCGCACCGTCCAACTGCACCGGTTGATGGGCCAGCGGCTTCATCTCGCCGCGTTGGTCCTGGTAGCTCAACGTGACCTGAAAGGTGAAGGTCTCCCCGCCGTTGACCACGGCGCCGGGAGCCGTCAGCGTCAGGGTTGCTTCATAAGCCACCCTGGGCTTGATGGTCTCACAGGCAGCCAATCCCAAACCCACCGCAGCGATTAAGCTCAACGCCTTGATCCAGCTCAGCAACTTCATAAATCCTCCTCCAGGGCGGCCTGCCCGAAGTTCTAAATCAAAGGTATTTCTCGTCACAATTTCCACAGTACCGCTTTGCCCATGCGGCGAAAAACCCGCGGGTCAGGCCCCAACCCCCCCGCTGGTAAGGCAGGCGACGGACGAACGTTCCCGCTGGCGAGTGCCCGTGTCTCCTGAGCCCCAGGGAGCAGCGAACCAGTCAAGCGAGGGGCTTTGACAAGAACTCAAGAGAGAGGTAAGCTGTGTTTTGTGGCGTTGCCAACGCGAATCTGACCCTGTCAGCACCGTGGCGCCGATCGCTATACTGCTGAAACCGGTCGTAATCTGGACGAAAAACCGCCGCTTGGACCCATCCCGGCAGGACGGTTGCATCGACAAGCACAAGGAGGCCGACCGCCCATGAAGCGCATCCTCACCCTCTGCCTCAGTCTCACCCTGACCTTGGCCTGGACCGGCGTCAGCCTGGCCCAGGAAGGCACACTACCCAATCCCAAGGTGCTCAGCGAGGACCTGTTCCCCGATGGGTTCGGCGTCCGCGGCGGAACCGTCGTCATCGACAACGTGGACAACCCGCGCACGTTCAACCCCATCATCCAGTTTGAAAGCAGCTCGGATGCGGTCAACGCCCAGCTTCACGCCACGTTGCTGGAGGGAGGCTTCGGCACGCCGGATGCTTTGGCGGAGAATTTTGAGGTCTCCGACGACAACCTCACCATCCGCCTGATCCTGCGCGAAGGGTTGAAATTCTCCGACGGCCAGCCCCTGACCGCGGACGACGTGTTGTTCACCCTCAACGACGTGGTGTTCAACCCCGACGTGATCAGCCGCAAGACCCTGTGGCTGATCAACGACCAGTTCCCCACCGTGACCGCCGAGGACGCGCGCACCATCGTGGTGTCCACCCAGGTCGCCGCGCCGCTGGTCACGCTCATCAACCTGACCCTGCAAGAAATCCTGCCCAAGCACAAGCTGGCGCAGTCCGTCCACAAGCTGAACCCCAGCGTGCCCGCCGGCACGTTCAACGAAACCTGGAACATCGGCACGCCGCCCTCCGAGATCGTGGGCGCCGGCCCGTTTCGCATGGTCAGCTTCGTGGCCGATCAACAGGTGGTGCTGGAGCGCAATCCCTTCTTCTGGAAGGTGGACCCCGAAGGCACGCAGCTGCCCTACCTGGACCAGATCATCCTGCCCGTGGTCAGCGACGACAACGTGCGCCTGTTGCGCTTCATCAACCAGGAAACCGACATCTACGGGCCCGTCCCCGAGGACCTGCCCGTGCTGCAGCAGCGCTCGTCCGAGGGCATCCGCCTCATCGTGGGAACCCAGGCAAGCACGCTGGGGGACAACTTCTTCGCCTTCAACCAGGACGTCGCCGACGCCAATTTGCGACAACTGTTCCGCGACGTCAGGTTCCGCCAAGCCATGTCTCACGCACTGGATCGCCAGACCATCATCGACATCTTCCGCAACGGCCTTGCCGAGCCGCGCTTCGGCCCCGGCATGAGCGCGGAGTTCTGGTTCGGCGTGCAGGACGACGCCGGCTTCCCGCGCAAGGACCTGAATCTGGACAAGGCGCAAAGCCTGCTGGACGAGCTGGACCTGCCCGACGCGGACGGCGACGGCATCCGCGAGTTCGGCGCAAGCTATCCCACCCCCGGCCAGCCGGTGGAGTTTGAGCTCATCGTGCCGGAAGGCAGCCGCGTGCTCATCTCCGAGGCCGACTTCTGGGCGCAGGACCTGGAAACCATCGGCGTGCGCGTCCAGCTCAACCCCATCAGCTTCAACACCCTGGTCGGCCGCGTCAGCACCAGCCGCCCGGCGGACTACGAAGCCGTGCGCATCGGCATCGGCGGCGGCGGCGACCCCAACCTGGCCGCCGACATCTACGCCTCCAAAGGTCCGCTGCACCTGTACAAGTTCTCCGACGCCGACGACGCCGACGTGCCCGAGTATCAAAAGCAAATCGACGAGCTGTTCGCGCGCCAGGCGGTCACCGACGGCGACGAGCGCTTCGAGGTGGTGGCCCAGATCCAGAGCCTGCTGGCAGAGAACGTGCCCTTGATCTGGATCGCCAACGGCGTGGGGCTGCTGTCCTTCCGCGAGGACCGGCTGGGCAACTTCGCCGGCATCCGCCTGGACGCCACCCTCAACGCAAGCGAGATCCTGTTCCGCAAGGACCTGGCACAATAAGCTGTTGGAACAATTCTAAAGATCCGCGCACAGGGGCGAGGCAATCCTCGCCCCTGTCCTTATAATAGTCCTCATGTTGCTGTTCGTGCTGCGCCGCTTGCTCTACATGATTCCCATGTTGTTCCTGCTTTCCCTGCTCTCCTTCGCGGTGATGCAGCTGCAACCGGGCGATTTTCTATCAAAATTCGCCTTGCAGTTGTCGCAGGAAACCATGGCGCAGCTGCGCGAGCGCTACGGCCTGGACGAGGCGGTGTGGGTGCAGTACTGGAAGTGGATTTGGGGCATCGTCTCGCGCGGGGATTTCGGCATGTCGTTTGAGACCCAGCAGCCGGTGCTCGCCCACCTCTTCCTCAACGGCGACCGCCTGGGCTGGACGCTCTTGCTGACGGGGATCGTGTTCCTGTTCAGCTGGATGCTGGCACTGCCCCTGGGCATCTACATGGCCACCATGGCCCATTCCGGGCGCCTGTGGTCGTGGAAGTCGATCGTCTCTGCCTTCAAAGCGCCCGCCGCACGCGCGCAAGGTCCACGGCCCGCGCGCTGGGCCGATGGGCTGCGCGCCATCGGGGTATGGTTGATCAACGCACTGGCCATGGTCGGGCTGTCGCTGCCCAACTTCCTCACCGCCCTGTTGATCCTGTGGCTGCTGGTGGCGGTGTTCCAGGTAGGGCAGAATTTTGGCCTTGGCATCAGCGGCCTGTTCGACGTGGAGTACCGCAGCGCGCCGTGGAGTTTTGGAAAATTCCTGAACTTCCTCTGGCACCTGTGGCCGGTGGTGCTGGTGGTGGGCCTGGGCAACATCGCCCAACTGATCCGCTACACGCGGGCCAACGTGCTCGACGTGCTTGGGGAACCCTACATCCAGACCGCACGGGCAAAGGGGCTGCAGGAGCGCGCCGTCATCTACAAGCACGCCGTGCGCAACGCGCTCAACCCGCTGGTGAGCCTGCTTGGGTTTTGGATTCCCCTGCTGTTCGAAGGGCTGCTGGTGGCGGCCTTCGTCTTCCAGCTGCCGGTGGTGGAGTTTGCCTATTGGCGCGCGCTGGCGACCGAGGACCAGTACGTGGTGATGAGCGGCCTGCTGTTCTTCGGCCTGGTGCTGCTTTTGGGCAACCTGCTGTCGGACGTGTGCCTGGCGCTGGTGAACCCCAGGATTCGCTATGAGTGACGCAACGCTGTCCTTAAAAAAACTCATCTGGCGACGCTTCAAACGCCGGAAGCTGGGGTTCTTGAGCGCCCTGCTCATCCTTAAACTCACCCTCATCTTCCTGTGCGCCGATTTCATCGCCCCCTACGACCACGACGTCCAGCACCGGCGCGCGCCCTACGTGCCGCCCATGTGGGATCGCATTCACGTCTGGGATGAAAACGGCCCAAGCTGGCCCTTCGTCTACGGCCTGCGGCGCGTGCCCCACCCCGAGCACATCGGCGTCTTCCGCTACGAGGAGGACGTTTCACAGCGCTTCCCTCTGCAGCTGTTCGTCAAGGGCGAGCCCTATGCGTGGTGGGGCTTGTGGGAGATGGACCTGCACCTGTTCGGCACGGGCACTGCGGCCAACTCGCCGGGCCAGTTCTTCTTGCTGGGCACCAACCAGAGCGGTCAGGACCTTTTTTCCCAGATCCTGGTGGGCGGACGCACCTCGCTGGTGCTGAGCGCCATCGTCATCCTGAGCAGCTTCCTGCTGGGCGTTGCGCTGGGCGGGATCAGCGGCTACTGGGGCGGCTGGGTGGACACGGCGCTGCAGCGGCTGGTGGAGGTGACGATGGGGCTGCCCCGCCTGGCCTTGTTGCTGGCGCTGTCCGCCGCGATCCCGTCCAAGGCGCCGCCCATGGCGCGCTTTTGGGCCATCGCCGGGGTGCTTGCCCTGGTCAGCTGGGCGCCGCTTGCCCGCGTGGTGCGCGGACAATTCCTGGCCCTGCGCGAGGAGGATTACGTGCAAGCCGCCAAGGCCATCGGGGCAAGCAGCGCGCGCATCATCGCAAGGCACATCCTGCCCAACACCACCAGCTACCTGGTGGTGGCCGCCACGCTTGCAGTGCCCGGCGTGTTGATCCTGGAAAGCGTGCTCAGCTTCCTGGGCTTCGGGCTGAACGTGCCGCTGGTGAGCTGGGGGCTACTGCTCAAGCAGGTGTACGAGAGCTTCGTGACGAACCTAAGTTTTTACCCCTGGCTGCTTCTGCCCGGCGCGTTCTTGTTCCTCACCGTGCTTGCCTTCAACCTGGTGGGCGACGCCCTGCGCGACGCGGTGGATCCGTTTACCGTGGATGCAACGTAGTGAACCCCGCGTTCTGAAAAAGGTTGAAGCAACCCCTCTGGTTTTCTCCCTTTCCCTTGTTGAGCTCATTGCACGACAGATTTTCTGGTTGTCATTCCTGCGGAAGCAGGAATCCAGACCAAGTCGAATGTCATCTGGATCCCCGCTTTCGCGGGGATGACGGGCTTATACGTTTTGAAATGGCTTCTAGGTCGCCTCGAGCGCCTTGACCCCGGCGGCAATGCCGTCCGGGTGGCCAAACACGGCGCTGCCCGCCACCAGCACGTCGGCCCCGGCCTCGACCGCAAGGGGACCCGTCTCGGCGTTGATCCCGCCGTCCACCTCCAGCTCGCACGCCAACCCTTGCCCGTTGATCCACTCCCGCAGCTTACGGATTTTGCCCAAAGAACTTTCGATGAAGCGCTGGCCGCCAAAGCCGGGGTTGACCGTCATCACCAAGGCCAGGTCCAGATCCGGCAGGATCTCCTGCAGCCAGCGCGCCGGGGTGGCCGGGTTGAGCGCAACGCCCGCTTTCAAGCCAAAATCCTTGATCTGCTGGACGGTGCGATGCAGGTGCGGGCAGGTTTCCTGGTGCACGATGAGGCAGGCAGCGCCGGCCTGCGCGAAGGATTCCAGCTGTCGCTCCGGCTCCACGATCATCAGGTGAACTTCCAATGGCAGCGCACTGCAGCGCGCAAGCGCTTCGACGATGAGCGGGCCCATGGACAAGGTAGGCACGAAGCGCCCGTCCATCACGTCCACGTGGAGCCGGTCGGCGCTCGTCTGCTCTACCGCCTTCATTTGCTCGGCCAGCCTTGAGAAGTCCGCAGCCAGCACGGAGGGCGCGATGCGAATGCTAATCCGCCTCCCCCGCCAGGATGCTCATGGCTTGATCCAGCAGCTTGAGCGCCTGCGCCTTGGGCCGCTGGAACACGTTGCGGCCCATGATCGAGCCGAAGCCGCCGCCGTCGCGGATGGCGCGCAACTCGTCGAACAGGGCCACATCGTCTTTCTTGTCGCCGCCCGAGAAGATCACGATGCGCCGGCCGTCGAACGCGCACTGCACCACGTGGCGCACGCGCTCGGCCAGGGTGGCGCGCGGGATGCGGTGCGCCTCGTACACCTTCTTGGCCGCCGGTAGCTCCAGGTGCTCGGAGGGCAATTTGACCTTGATCAGGTGCGCGCCCAGCTGCGCAGAGAGGTGGGCGGCGTAGCCGATCACGTCCAGCGCAGTTTCGCCTTCCTTGCTCAACCCCGTCCCGCGCGCGTAGGCCCAGACCACCACGAGCAAGCCGGCGGCTTTGGCTTCCTGCGCGATCTGGCGCAGCTGCTCGTACTGCAGGCGCCGGTCGCGCGTGCCGGGGTAGATCGTGTACCCGACGCCGATGCAGCCCAGTCGCAGCGCATCCCCAACGGACGCGGTCTGCGCGCCCAACGGATCGGCTTCGTCCTGGAGCACGTCGTGGTTGTTGAGCTTGAGGATCAGGGGAATTTGGCCTGCATATTCGACCGCGCCCGCTTCCAGAAATCCAAGCGGCGCGGCGTACGCGCTGCAGCCGGACTCGATGGCCAGCTGAAAGTGATAGTGGGGGTCGTATCCGGCCGGGTTGTGCGCGAAGCTGCGCGCCGGGCCGTGCTCGAAGCCTTGATCCACGGGCAGGATGAGCAGCTTTCCGCTGCCGCCCAGTTTCCCGTGCTGCAGCAAGCGCGCCAACTGGGTCAGCACGCCGGGGTTTTCGCCTTGGTAGTTGCGCAAGATGGCGCGGACGGTCTCGTTCATCCAAAACCTCCCTGCTGGGAATACACCCGTTATTCTACGCGCAGTCCCGCGAAATGCACATCCCCATTTCCATCCGTTTTCAACGGAACGCTCACAGAAGGCTCATGGGATGCTGACGGTGCTCTCACACGGGGACGCTAAGGTGGGACCATCTCCGGCGAAAAGCCGGTCAAACAGAAGGAGAAAACATGCGCAAATACGTCGTTTCTCTGGCAATGGCGGCAGTGGCGATGACGGTGATCCTGGCCCAGGCGGCGTCGGCTCAACCCGGCGCCCCCGGCCCGGCGGGAGCCGCAGCAGGCATCGGCAAAGCTCAAATCCTCACCTCGATCAACCGGGCCGAGCTCACGCTGGAGCAGCTGCAGGCGTTGCAGCAACTCAGCCAGGCAACGATCGACGCCCACGCCGCAGTGGCACAGGCTCAGGCGCAGTTGGAAGCGTTCCTGGTCGGCTGGACCGGCAGCGCCGAGGAGTTTGAAACCGCGTTGCAGGCCGAACAGCAAAAGGTCCAGGCGGCCGTTGACGCGCTGCAGGCCGTAAAGCAGGCCAACACCGAGGCCATCAAGGACATGCTGACGGCAAGCCAGTTTGAGGCGCTCGAGCGCGCGTTGATGCCGCTCATGGGCCAGCCGGGTCCCGACGAAGCCAACGGACCGCAGCGTGGCGCAGGGGAGCGCGGCACTGGAACGGAAGGACAACCGCGTCATGGAGATCGCGGCCCCGGACGAGACGGCGGGCCGCGCGTTGGCAACCCGGCGCAGACGAACGCGCTTGGCGTGCTGCTGGAGGCGCTGAACGAGAAGATCGCCGCGCTGCAGGGATAGCCAAATCTGGCGGCTGACAAGGCCATGCAAAGGGAGGGAGCGTCCTGGTGGGCGCTCCCTTTTCTCACTGGCGGCTACCGTAATCCCAGAACCTGTTTTGCCTTGGCCGCATCGCTGACGGTCAAAGCCACCTTGGTTTGCTGGTTTTGCGTGCCCAGCACGTGGATCGAGTTGATGTTGATGTTTGCATCGCCCAGCTTGCGGGCCAGCTTGGCAAGCTCCCCCGGCTGGTCGGACAGAATGACGGTCAGGATCTCCACTTCCTCGTACGACAGGCCCAGCTCTTTCAAGGTCGCGCGGGCTTGCGCTTCGTTCTCGGCGATGAAGGTGATGAGCGGACCTGCGGACCCCAGGCCGGCCATCATGTGGATGTCCGTCAGTTTTTGACTCAACGCCGCCTTCACCAACGCCAGTTGCCCCGGACGCTCAACTACCTTGACGCGAAACTCCTTCATGGTGCCCCCTTTCTAACTCCTCGATTATAGGGCAACGCTGGGAAAAACATGAGCAGCCTGCGCATGCCAGACCTTGACGTCGCTTTCAGGGTCAACGGGCGATTGGCCCTGCCCCTCGATGCCGGCAAAGGCTGCCGTCACCCAGCACAGCGGCAGCGCCGCCATGCACGCGCTTGCGCGGATCCAGCCACCGTTGGGTTTCATCGCTTCCAGTGTAGCACCGCGGGCGTTGCCATTGAACGATGAAAAGGTGAACTTTCGATGAAAAGCGCTTACAGCGCCTCGTACGCCCGCTTGAGCAGGAGGGCGTCATCCTCCTGGTTGGGGCTCTCGCAGATCACAAAACCCCTGCAGCGATACTCCTTCAAGGCGCGCAGCAGGTGGCGGTACTTGAAGTCGGAGTCCTCCAGGTTCAGGTGATGCTTCTCGCCGCTTGGGCCGTACTCGATGCCCGAGACGTGGAGATGGAGCCGTTCAAGCGCTGCGGCGCCCAAGCCGGTTTTGACTTCTTCCAGCACCGCGCAAAACTCTTCATGCGTGTTGAACGCCCCGCCGGAGCGGGCGTGCAGGTGGGCAAAATCGATCAGGGGCAGCACCCCGGAGACCTCTCGGCTCAACCGCACGGTCTCACTCACCGTGCCGAATTGGGCCGGTTTGCCCATCACCTCGGGCCTCATCCAAACGTCAACGCCTTCCCGTTTCAGCGCCTCCACCACCTCGCCAAAGCCCGCCTTGACGCGTTGGTACACCGTGTCCGCGTCAACTCCCATGTAGAAGGCCGCGTGGATGCACACGCTCTCCGCGCCGCAGGCCGCGCCCACGCGCGCCGCCTGCAGCATGCGGGACTTGCTGTCCAGAATCTTCTGCGGCTCGGGCGAGTTGAGGTTGATGTAGTAGGGAGCGTGGACCGTCAGGCGCACGTTGTGCCGCTCGGCGGCGGCCTTGACCTGAGCCGCTTTGTCCGGCCCCATGCTGACGCGCTGGACGAAGGCCAGCTCCATGCAGTCCAGGCCCAGCTCGGCCACGCGCTCGATGCCGCTGAGCGTGTCCTGTTTGGCGGCGCTGTGGGCCACACCGGAGGGTCCAAACAACAGGCGATCGAAGCCAGGGGGCATTACTTGTCCGGCTCCATCTGATCGTAGCGCGTCTTGCACTGCAAGAAGCGCATCCCGTGTGGGGTGATGACCAGCAGATCAATGGGCCCGCCCACCGAGGGAAAGCGCGGCTCAAAGCGCAGGGTGTCAATGGTGGTGCGCATCAGGAACAGGGCGTAATCCACTGCATCCTGCAAGGGCATGGCGTCGAACACGGGGGTGGAGGAGGCGTCGATGAGGCGGTTGGTGATCTGGGTTTCGCCGCTGCGCGTGATGCCGTAGACCACCTGATCCTCCTCCTTGGCGTTGCGTCGGGTGGGGGTGGGCTCGGCCAGGGTGTGGCAGCTGAAGACGTAGGGAACGTGCTGCGTGCCTTCGGGACGGTAGCCGGCGACGTGGAAGCCCACGCCGGTATTGGCAAAGCGCACCTTGAAATACCCCACCAGCTTGCGGGTGATCTCCTCGATGGACGTTTCCTTCTCCGGCTGCTCAAGCTCCATGAAGCGCTTCAAATGGTGCTCGACGGGGTACTTCTCAACGATGGCGGTGTCGAAGGTGGAGATGGCCACGCCCGCTTTCTCGAACATGAGCAGCTTCTGCGCGCTGTCGGAGAACACGATCCGCTCGTGGATGCGGGTCACCGTGCCGTCCTTCTTCTCCTCGGTGCGCGTCAGCAGGCCGCTGATGCGGCTGTCGGTGGCCATGACGATGCCCGAAGGAACGTAGATGGAAACGGCAAGCGACATCGCTGGGTTACCCTCTCAGCTTTCGTCAAAGCGAGGAGGCCTTTGCAGGCGCTGCGGCAAAGGCCTCCTCGCAAAATACGTTGCAGGAATCAACGGCACTTCTTCACGCCGTTGGCCTCGTTGCCGTTGTAGCGGCACGTGTCAATGCGATCGTAAACGAACAGGCCGGCTCCGCCTGAATATCTCAGCAGCCACGCCGTGTCCCCCTCGTTGTGCCAGACGGTGTTGCCGATCTCGGCCACCCCCTGCCACCAACCCGTCGGTGAGTTGGGTTGGGCGTTCCATTTCGCATACAGATCGATTCGGAGCTGGTTGCACTGGGGAGCGGGATGCGTGCCGTCCACGGTCGGGCCCGAATGGACGTACACCTTGCCGCGCGGGGGCAGGGTGCAGCCCGCGGGGAAGAAGTACGTTTGGCCTACGGAGGGCGGGGCGCCGGGACCGTCTCCGCTTTCGATTTTCCAGCCGGTCAGATCCACGGGCGTGCCGGTGCGGTTGGCGATCACGATCCATTCGTCGATGTCGGGGCCGCGAGTCGCTTCCTCAAAACGAATTTCCTCGATGACCAGGTTATTGAACCCCCCTGCCCCCGGCCCAAAGGCGCCGATCAGCAAGAACCCTCCCAGAATGGCCACCCCCAAGATGATGACTAAGGTTTGCATTCGTTTCCCTCCTGAAGTGTATGGCGATTAAACCTGCCCCATTCTAAAGGCGTTTGGGTCGTGAATCAATGGAAACAGGGCGCGCTGGGGGGGGACATTGGAACTTTGGTGGAGCCGATCGGACTCGAACCGACGACCCCCTGGTTGCAAACCAGGTGCTCTCCCAACTGAGCTACGGCCCCGCGCGGATCTCTAGCCTCGGGGTGGTGGGTCTAGTTGGGATCGAACCAACGACCTCGCGCTTATCAGGCGCGCGCTCTACCACTGAGCTATAGACCCAAAACGATTGCGACAGTTTACCAGCTTAAAACCACCCCTTCAAACCGAAGTTATCGCAGGGCCCGCTCTGCGGGCGGCCAGCTTCGCAGGCAGGGCCTGCACAGCAGGCCCTGCAAAATCTCGCTAAACCTGCTGCCCTTCCCTCAAGCTTTCTTGGAGGAAGCCGGCGGTTGGAACTCCAGCAGCCGTTGCAGCCCCAGCAGATAGCTTTTCAGGCCCAATCCGCTGACCTGGTCAATGCATACGGGCGCGATCACCGAGATGCGGCGGAACTCCTCGCGCTTGGAGATGTCCGACAGGTGCACCTCCACCGCCGGCAGGCCCAGCGCGGCGATCGCATCCCGCAGTGCGTAGCTGTAGTGCGTCAGCGCCCCCGGGTTGATCAGGACGCCCTGCGCCCAGCGCCGCTGCGCGTGGAGCACATCGATCAGCACGCCCTCATGGTTCGACTGCAGGGTGCGCAGGCGCAGCCGGTGCTGTCTGGCCATGGCTTTCAGCTCGTCGTTGATCTGCTTCAGCGTCAGCAGGCCGTAAACCTGCGGCTCCCGCTCGCCCAGCAGGTTCAAATTCGGCCCGTGCACGACCAAGACGTGCTTCATCCTGGGGATGCGCTGCATCCCAAGCGGGCGCGGCTGCCCGCCCTCACGCCGCGGCATGGCGCGCCCGGCTTTCCCGCTGCCAGAAATCCAGCACGGACAGCATTTGCTCGGGGTTGATGGGCTCAATGGCGCACGAGCCGATGTGCCGCAGCCACGCCATGTGGACGCGCCCCTCGCGGTTTTTCTTGTCGCGCTGGACGTGCTCGAGCAACGCCCGCGCGCTGAGGGGGGGCAGGGCGGGTTTTTCCAGTTGCAGGATCAGCCGCCGCACCCTGACAAAATCCATCTCCGACAACGTTCCGAAGCGATAGCTCAGGTACGCTTCCCCCAGCATGCCCCACAGCACGGCCTCCCCGTGGTTGAAGTGCTGATAGCCGGTCAGCGACTCCAAGGCATGACCCAGGGTATGCCCGAAGTTGAGGACCTTGCGCGGGCCCGCTTCGCGCTCGTCCTGCGCCACCACCTGCGCCTTGATCTGCACGCAGCGGGTGACGAGCGCCTCCAGCGCCAAGGGATCCTCGCGCAAGCGTTGGCAGGACCGCTCCAGTTGTTCGAACAACGTACGGTCCGCGATCACGCCGTACTTGATGACCTCGGCCAAGCCGCAATTCCACTCTCGTAGCGGCAGGCTTTGCAGGCAATCCAGGTCCGCCACCACCAACGCGGGCGCGTGAAACGCCCCGACGAGGTTTTTCCCCAAGCGGTGGTTGACCCCCACCTTGCCGCCCACGGCGCTGTCCACCTGGGCAAGCAGGCTGGTGGGGACGTGGACCAGGGACACCCCGCGCACGTAGGTGGCGGCCACGAACCCGGCCAGGTCGCCGACCACGCCGCCGCCCACGGCCACCACCACCGCATCCCGGTCGAAGCGATGGCGGATCAGCCGCTCATAGAGTCCATCGGCCGCCTCCAGGCTCTTGGAGGTTTCGCCGGGGGGCACCGCCACGCTCACCGTCTCGATGTCGCTTGCGCTCAAGGCTTGCAGCACCGCCTGGCCGTACAGGTCCATCACGGTCTCATCCGACACCACCAAAGCGCGCCCTTTGAGGCCGTGCCGGCGGTACAGCCCTCCCACCTGGTGCAGCAATCCCTTCCCGATGTACACGGGGTAAGTGGCTGAGGCGCTTTTCACTTGAACCAACTGCACCGTCTCACCTCCCGCACCATCAACCGGCAAACCGCTTCGGGACCCCCTGCGGCGCACACGCACACGTCGGCCCGTCGATAACAGGGTAGCGGTTCATGCGCCACGACAAGGAATTCACGTGGGCGGAACGGGGTCAGAAGAAACGGGAGAAACCCTGGGATGCGTGGCGACCTTGAAAAAGCGCACGCGATCCTGCAGCAGCGGCGGCAGGATTCCCCGGCTCACTTCCTTCACCAGGGCGGCGCCGACCACGGCCGCATCCGCGCCCGCTTCCAACGCCGCGCGGACCTGCTCGGGGTCCGCCAAACCCGCCTCGATCGCCAGGGGCATATCGCCTGCAACGGCGCGCACCCTCTGAATAAAGGCCACGATCTTGGCGTCCAGCGTTTGACCGCCCGCTCCCTTGCAGGCGGCGCTCAGGTAGAGAAATCCCCTGCTGGCCTTGGCGATGCGCTCCAGCCGCTGCGCGGGGGTATGGGGCGTGACCATCAGCGCCATGTCAACGCCTGCCCCTTGAGCGTATTGGCTCAGTTGCTGGGCTTCCTCCATGGGAAGATCCAGCGCGATGAAGCCGTCCGCTCCCGCCATGGCGCAGCGCTCGGCGAACCTGGCTTCCCCGTAGCGAAACACCGGGTTGTAATCGCTGACCAGCACCAGCGGAACCTGGACCTGCCTGCGCAGGCTTTCCACCAGGGAGAAGGCGGTTTCGCAGGTGGCGTGTGCGCTCAGGGCGCGCAGCGCGGCGGCCCGAAGCTGTGACTCGGCGGCGATGGAGTTGGAGAAGGGAACGCCCACAAAGATCAGGTCGGCTCCTCCTCTGGCCAACGCCAGAAAATACTCAAGCGACCGCGCCGGATCGGGATCTCCCGCCATGGCGAGGCAAATCAACCCCCTGTCGCGATGGGAGCGCAAGGCTTGAAATGCGTGTGCAATTCGATTCATGCGCGCTCCCCGCTCTTGCCTTCCTGCCCGCGGAAGAGGCCGTCCACGTCCTTGTCTCCACGGCCGGAGAGGGTGATCACCACCAGCTTGTCCTTGGCCAGCGTCTTGGCCCGCATGGCGCCCGCGTACACCGCATGGGCGGATTCAAACGCGGGCAAAATGCCCTCGAAACGACACAGCCAGTGAAAGCCTTCCAAAGCCTGATCATCGTTGACGCCGATGCACTCCACCCGCTTGGCGTCCTTGTACATCGCAAGCTCCGGACCCACCGCAAGGCAATTCAACCCGGCGGGCGCACCGGGGCGCTGCAGCATCTGCCCCGCATCGTCCTGCAGCACGTAGGTCTTGGCCCCGTACAGCACGCCGATGGATCCCGCGGCCAAAGGCCCAGGCCCCGCAGCCTCCACTGCCAGCAACTGCACGTTTGCGTCTTCAACGAACGGGTAGAACGAACCGACGGCGTTGCCCCCTGCGCCCACGCAAGCGACCACCCATGCGGGCAGCTGCCCCCGTTCGCGCAGGATCTTCCCCTTGGTTTCCGTGCCGATCACGGCCTGGAAATCCCGCACCATCAAGGGATAGGGATGAGGGCCTACGGCGGAACTGCTCACGTAATGCGTGCTCTTCACATCCATCGCCCACTCCTCCAGCGCCGCCTCCGCCGGCGTGCCGGCGCACGCGTCCACGGGATGAACGTGCGCGCCCAGCAGCCGCATGCGGTGCACGTTGAAGCGTTGCCGTTCCACGTCGGCCTGCCCCATGAACAGCTCGCTGCGCAACCCCAGCAGCGCGCCGACCATGGCCACTGCAACCCCGTGCGCTCCAGAGCCGGTCTCGCCGATCAAGCGCGCCTTGCCCATGCGCTTGGCAAGCAGCGCCTGACCCAATGCGTTGTTCAGCGTGTGCGCGCCGCCGTGGAGCAAGTCCTCGCGCTTGAGCAGGATCGTGGCGCCGCCGAAGTGCGCGCTCAAGCGCCTGGCTTCAAACAGCGGCGTCGGGCGCCCGGCGTAATGGATCTGATGGTCCTTGACGCTCTGCTGGAAAGCGGGGTCCGCTTTGGCCGACTCATAGGCAGCCTCCAACTCCAGCAATGCCGGCATGAGGCTTTCGGGGACGAAACGTCCCCCATAGGGCCCGAACTTGCCCTCGAGCGGGTAGCGATGCAACGGAGGTTGCTTGGTTTCAACGCTCAAAGGCCCTCACCCGCCTGAGCAGGGATCTCACTTTTTCCAGGTCTTTGCGATCGGCGGTTTCCACCCCGCTGGTGACGCTGATGGCGTAAGGGTCCACGAGCTCCAGGGCATCCAGCACGTTGTCCAGGCACAGCCCGCCTGACAGGATGACGGGCAGCGGCTCCAGCGCTTGCCGGATCTTGGCGCTGGCTTCCCAGCGCGCGAATTGGTTGAGTCCGTTGGCGGCCGCGCCCGGGCGACTATCCAGCATCAACGCATCCAGCGGGCCTTCGGCCATGCGCTCGGCGCGCTCCAGACAATCCACGTCTTCGTCGCCGATGACCAAGGCCCCGTACAGCGGCAGTCCTCCCCCCAAGGCGCGCCGGATGCGCTCCAGTTGCAAGGGGCTCAGCTCCGTATGGATCTGGATCGCGTCCGGCTCCAGCGCTTCCACCAAATCGGAAAGCAGCAGCGGATCGGTGGTGGTGGTCACCAGCACGGAGGTGGTGAACAGGGGGGACTGCGCCATCAGTTCGGCGGCGGTCTCCAGGTCGATCTCCCGCTTGGAGTCGGAGAGCACGATGAAGCCTTGCGCGTCCGCCAGCGAGGTCGCTTCGACATCTTCAAGGGTTTGGTTGCCGCAGATCATGACCTTGACCACAAGACCTCCTCCAGGATGGCTGCGCGCTGCAAGGCGTACACCGTAGGAATGACCCT
>Ga0326597_10006582_pt1 | contig 15903 bp, 21 predicted proteins | sample RVTome_12_FD_203789 | JGI IMG/M metagenome (GOLD analysis project Ga0326597, IMG submission 203789) | Soil microbial communities from uranium-contaminated site in the Upper Colorado River Basin, Wyoming, United States - RVT100D185 | ecosystem: Environmental > Terrestrial > Soil > Contaminated >...
AGAGCGTTGTCACTACATTGTTTGACGAATTGACAATTTTCCTTTACACTCTGTATATGTCGCCAAGGGTATGGTCCTATGGTCAGGTTGATTTTTTCATCAGAACGAGGGAAAACGCCTATGAACCGCCCCATATCCACGTCAAGTTGCCCTAGTTCGAGATCCGCGTGAACCTGGTTACAGGCGAGTTCATGGAGTCTCCACCCAAAGGCAAAGAAAGATGGTTGCAAGCCGTCGTGAAGGAACACTTGGAGGAATTCAGACAAGCGTGGGATCGCTATCATCCCCAGCGAGGAGGGCCATGGTCGTAAAGTTCACACTGCCAGATGCGGCGCGACGCATGCAGTCCGTCATCCTGCACGAGAAGCAGAAACGAGTGGAGGTCCACTTTGCCGACGGAGCGGCAGGCTATATCCCCTTTAAGGATTTGGCGGTGCTGGCGGGCAAACCCATCCGCGTGGATTGGCGGCAGCTCCAACTCGTAGACGAGCACGAGTTTCGCATCCCCATCCTGAGCGACACCACCAAAATCGTTGGCCGCCGAGAGCCGTTTCTGGATATCCCGTGGGACTTCGCCCGCGCTTATTGTGACCCTCAATACGCAGCTCAGGCGAAGTGCGATTTTCTGATGGATCAGGCGGCGTTGGCCTTCAACGTCAGCCTGTTGCGCGAAGCCCGCGGGATGTCACAGGAGGAACTGGCCGCGCGCGCAAGCGTGAGCCGGGTGACGATCAGCAAGATCGAAAACCGCCAGGGAGCTATCCCCAAGTTCGCCACATTGGGCAAGATTGCCAAGGTGTTTGACCTGCCGATTGCCGATCTGTTCAACACTGAGCAAGCGCAGGAGGACTACGTCAAGCTCACGGTGGAGAAGTTCGTGGAGCGGCGCAAGAAGCTGCTGGCTTCACGGTAGGCTTTCTACCACTCCAGCCAGAGCACGGGCAGGTCGAGGGTAGCGCGGCCGGCTAGCCCTCAACCAAAAGGATGCGCAGGCGCTTTCCGATGACTTCAGCCGCTCGCTCCATCGTGCTCAAGGTGATGGACAAATTGTCAGGGTCCAGCAAACGATCCAAGGAAGAACGACTGGTGTTCATGGCCTCTGCCATGGCCTTCTTGGTCATGTTCTTTTCAGCCATGGCTTGAGCAATCTGCCAGGCCAGCACACGTTTGGCGGCCAGCGCTTCGCTTGAGGCTAAACTGCCTTCCTCCTCCAGCAATTCATCCAAGCTGGAGCCAAGGTGAGGGTTCTTAGATTTCTTCATCGGCTTCCTCCAAGAGTCTCTTGCGTTGTAAGGCTAAATCCAACTCCTGTTTTGGTATCCTCTGTGACTTCTTGATGAACCCGTGTAACAGAACCAATTGGCCCTGATAGATGCAGAAAATGACTCGGGAGATCCCGTCCTTGGTCAAAGTCGTCCTCACTTCCCAAAGCTGATGTCCAAGATGCCTGCATAACGGCATGCCGACAGGCCAACCGAACTCCACCGTTTTGATGTCCTGGCCAATGCGACGCCGATCCGCTGAACTGAGGGACTTGAGCCACTCCCTGACGGGTTCCCGGCCATTACTGGTTCGAAAGAAGATTGCAGGAACGCGCTTCACAGAATCCCTCGTCGCAAGTGTACCATAAAAAGTACATTGAGCAAAACTGTGCGGCCGGCACAGCCGGCCCTACAGGATCCGCAACGATTTGTCGGTCGCTACCACTCCAGTGAGAGCACGGGCAGGTTCAGGCTCCAGGGCAGCGATGCAGGCTGACCGGTGTCTTTCATCTTCGCAAGACCGGGGCCTAGCGTGTTGAGGTCAAGGAGCGTGCTTGCAGGATTTCGTCTTCGGACAGGGGTTTTATGATCGAGGCGGGCACCAAGATCACGTCAATGGTCTCCCCCACGGCGTTGAAGACCTCCAACGCATAGCCCGCTTCACCCCGAGTCGCGGGAGTCGCCGGCAGATGTTCCACCACCACAGCCACATCCCCACATCGCAGGCGATGTTGTGGCAGATCCTGCGTGAGCGCCACCCGCTGGTAGAGCTTGATCTGCATGAGGTGTCTACCTTCCTTTATCTGGAAACAGGGTCACAAAACGCATCTCTTCCCTGCCTTCCAGTTTAATCCAAATCGTCATCACGTGCAGGGCTTGGCCGTTAGGGCCTCTCATCGAGCCACGCACTGTGTATTTCTGACCATAAGGAGAATCCTCCACCTCAGACACCTCATGGTTGAGGATGAGCTGTCGGAGGTCTTGGTCCAACCTTGGCCAGGTGACCAGGGAATAGCCGGCAGAGGTCAAGAATCGCGATTTGTCGTTCTCCTCCCTGGGCAGAAGCAGGTATTGCAGCAGCTTGCCCTGAGGGATGACGATGTTGCCGGAGAGTTTCACCAAGCCCCCTGACCGTGGCTATATGCTTAAGCGAGAACTCTGGACATTGTTATCTTCCCCACGGTAACTTGCCAGCCACTAAAACTCCAGTGAGAGCACGGGCAGGTCGAGGGTCCACGGCAGCGACGCGGGCTGGCCGGTGTCCTTCATCTTCGCGCCGATGTTGAAGCCAACTACTGCCAGAACAGCTGGTATGAACGGTAAGTGGGGGATTGCCAATAGAACATTGGGATTAGAATCTACTACTGGACCACGTTGATATTTCATGGTAGGGGCGGGGTCTCCCCGCCCTCCCGGTGCTGCCGAGAATTCTTTATTTTGATAGTCCTCAGGCCGTTGAGCCATCGCCGCCGCAGCCCAACCTTGTGATCCTAAGATCATCGCCACCACCACAACGCCGCACACCCATCGCCGCACCATGCTGCCTCCTTGAGATTGGGCTAATCTTTTGCCCATGCTTGTGCATCATAGCACATTTGCACCCTCACCCCTGCCCTCTCCCATCAAGGGAGAGGGAGATTCGTCTTATCCTTTCGTCAGGGGTCATGCTGCTACCTTAGCAATCCAAGGTGACATAAAGGTTACACCGGGATTACGGGGCTGCTCCTATGATGGTGGATTTGTGACTTGGGGCTTACAGTGCCAACTGCTGTCGAATGTGCCGAACCAGCTCCCCCGGCTCCACAACCTGCAGCTGGGCGGGCGGTTTAGGGTAGTGTTTCAGATTAAAGGTCACCAGGTACTGACAACCGCTGGCCAATGCAGTTGCCATGACCGGCACATCTTTGGGATGAGCGTGCCCCTTCAAACCCTTCAACTTGGACTTGGGAGCATCCGGCACTTCGCGCACCGCAGCCCGTAACAGCGCCCGAAACACGGGCAGCGCCTGAGGGAGCTTAGCTCGCAGATTTCGTTCAGCCTCCTGGCGCACGTAGGGGCAGATCACACCGTCAATCAGCGTCAGTTCGGCCAACTGAAGTAGAATGTAACTGGCGGAGGAATAGGTCTTTGAAGCGGCGCCGGCGATGAGCACGTCGGCATCGAAGAATACGCGAAGCTTAACTCTTATAACGCTTTTCGTAGGTTTGCTTGCGCCGCTCATCCAAGCCCTCGATCAACCCGTCCACACCGATGCCAGCGGCTTCGCGCAGCCGCTCCAACTCTGCTACCAATTTGGGAACAACAAGGAGCTTGGGGGCAAGCACAAATGCACCGTCCAAGTCAATCAGCGTCAACGGCTCTCCGTCTTCCAGGCCGTATTTCTTGCGCAGGGCTTTGGGCAAAGTGAGGGTCCCTCGCCCTCGCAACGTGAGGGTTTTCGTGCTCATGGCGTTCACCTCGACAAGTTTACTGATTTTCTGAAATCCTGCCAGCTCCACACAGCCGGCCCTACCACGCCAGCGAGAGCACGGGCAGGTCCAGCGTCCACGGCAGCGACGCGGGCTGGCCCGTGCCCTTCATCTTCGCGCCGATGTTGTAGCCGATGACTGCGAGTGCAGCTGGCACGAACGGTAAGTGAGGAATTGCTGTAAAGATAAGATTGGAATCCGCTAAATGTAATAAACCGACAATGGGAAATACTGACAACATAACTCCAGGCAAGAGGTACGCCATAAGTACATTGCCTTGAACACCCCAACTCTCTCCATTCCAAGTAACCCCGACGCTTGCACCTAGAGAACGTCCCATACTCCAGCCCCCTGTCCAGCCCGCTGGCCATTCATAAAAGGCCTTGTCAGCTAACCCTGCTCCCTGTGCCACTGCCCAACCTGTCATGAGACCTAAGAACCCGCCTGCTATAGCTCCAATTTCTGCTGTCACGAATTCTGAAAGGTAGTAATCCGAAGGTTGTGTAGCCATTGCCGGAGCAGCCCAGCCCTGCGCCCCGATGATCACCGCTGCCACCACAACGCCGCACATCCATTGCCGCACCATGCTGCCTCCTTAAGATTGGGCTAAATTCTTGCCCATGCTTGTGCATCATAGCACATCTGTGCTCTCACCCCGTAGCAGCTTCCTGCCGCCATGATTAAGATTGTCATCCCTGCGAAAGCAGGGATCCAGATGCCCTAAGGGCTTTCTGGATTCCGGATCGTGGTCCGGAATGACAGTCAATGAAGGTCTCTTTAACGTCACTGCGCCACTCAATAGCCTTTTTCATAAGGCCAGGGGAAGGCCGACCCTGCCGACCTCCCCCCGACTCGTCAGCTTCGTGAGGGGTGAAGCTCCAGTGTGCATCCCTCCTTTTCGTTAGGATTTGCAGTCCGGCGTCAACAGACTTAGGTTGTCAAAACGGGCATTCAGGTTGCGGTCGTTAAACGACAGAGCCATGAATCCCATCTGCCCTTTCACAGACCCGATGTTCAGCGTCACTTTCTCCTCCCCATCCACGGAAAGCGCGATGGTGGCATTGCTGGCTTTGATGCGCAGTCGGTGGAATTGACTCACGTCGCTGATCGCTTCCTCCACCATTTCCAGCACGTCCACGGAGATCGTCCCATCTCCTTGATCGCCCGTCTTGATCGCCACCAACTCGCCCGAGCTGGCGACACCGATCAACACCGCGGCAGGGAAGGAACGCTTGCTCTTTTGTGAACCGGCGATGTAGAACCCCACAAAGCCGTCCTTGGCCAGACCTGACCCTGCCAGGAGCTTTACATCCACCTCAGCGCAGTATTCGCTGAGCTGAAAGGCGCTTGCGTCAGGCAGTATGGAGAAGTCAATCGTATATGACGGGGAGATGAACAAACGATACTCCCCATTGGCGTAGGACCAATACGAGTTCTCCTTCCACCCACTGTCCTCGCTGGCGAAATTGTCCGAATAAAGGGTGCTGCCCAGGACCACCAGGCCCACACCCACCACCAGGCTCAAGGCCAGACCGTACCGCACGAACAGTTGTGAAACACGAGTGAACATTACATCCTCCTTTGGATGGATTGAAGTTCAACGAAGAAAACTGCCCGTCATTCCGGACGCGCGACAGCGCGATCCGGAATCCAGATCGGATTCAACTCCTCTGGATTCCCGCTTTCGCGGGAATGACAGCAAAAGGGTTATCTGAAGACTGTCTCACGCCCACTTGCACCGGACTGAGCCGCAGTAACCGTTTTTCCCGCCAGAATCTCACTGCCGCAGTCAGGATCACCCCGGCGAACACCCCTGCAATGGCGCTCAAGGGCAAGCTGATCAACAAGCCGAACACCTGAGGATAGGTGCAATCCACGTGGCACTGTCCCACCGCCCAGCCCGACCAACCCCACACCGCAAGCGCCGCGCCTGCGATCCCTGCCAAGACCTCGTACCACCCGTTCAACCGCTTCATCGTGACTCTCCTTTCGTAGCGACACCGCCACCGTAGCCACGGCGCATGACGCCCAGGTGACACTGGGGTTACACATCGGCGTCACGTATGCGGTAAAATGGCGTTCAGGAGAGCATGAAAAACAACATCATCCAGCAGCAGGAAACCCCTCAACTTCGCGTTCACCAGCTTGGCCGCTTTGAGGTATGGCGCGGCGAGGAGCTGATCTCGGCCCAGGCCTGGGGCAGGCGCAAAAACCAGCAATTGATGAAAATCCTGCTCAGCCGGCGCGGGCAGGTTTTCTCCACCGATCAGCTGATTGACTTCATGTTCGCGGATCAAGAACCCGAAGCCGCGCTTGGCAACCTGCGCGGACGGGTGGGCGAGCTGCGCCGCGTGCTGGAGCCGGGCATGGCCAGGAGGACCGACTCCCAGTACATCCTCACTCTGGCCAGCGGGTATTGCTTCAGCGACCAAGCTCCGTGCTGGGTGGACACCGAGCAATTCCAGCAAGAGCTGGACGCAGCCCTGAAAGCCCACAAGCAGGGCGAGTGGGCCAAAGCGCTTCAACGCTATCAGGCAGCCCTGGCGTTGTATCGCGGCGATTACCTGTCCGAGGACCCTTATGAGGAGTGGCTGCTTCCCTTGCGTCAGCAGTGGCGCGAACGCTTTTTGCAGGCGTTGGAAGGGGAGGCTGAAGCTCATCTGAAGCTGGGGGATTTTGCGGCAACGGTGGAGTCCAGCCGCAAGGCCATCCGCCACGAACCCACCTTGGAGAGCGGCCATCGCCGCCTGATGCTGAGCTTGTATTACGCCGGCCAGCAGGGCGAAGTGCAGAAAGCCTATGAATCCTGCGCCGAGATCCTGAAGCGCGAACTGCACGTGGAACCGTCGGCGGAGACGGTCAAGCTGCACCAGCAGCTACAGAAGCGCGAGCTTGCGGCCCCGGCCTCCAGCCTGAGCGCGCCTGCGGTGAACTCGATCCTGGTGCTGCCGTTTGCAAACCTCACCCAAGAGCCCGAAACCGACTACTTCAGCGACGGCCTCACCGACGACCTGATCGCTCAACTGGCGCGCCTGCCGGGGGTCAAGGTCATCGCCCGCGCTTCAGCCATGAGGTTCAAGGAGTCCCTCCATTTGCCCCAGGATTTAGCCAAACAGCTGCACGTAGACCTCATACTGGAGGGTAGCGTGCGCCGCGACGCGCACCACGTGCGCGTGGTCGCCAAGCTTAAGAAGACGAGCACGGATGAATACCTCTGGGTGGAAAGTTACGAACGCCCCTTGACGGACCTGTTCGCCATCCAAAGCGAGGTGGCCCAGCGCATCGCGCTTGCGCTCAAGGCGCGGCTCTCCCCTCGCGAGCAAGCGCGCCTGGCCCGCAGGCCCACGCACAGCATGGAGGCATATCACCTCTACTTGAAGGGCCGCTTCTTCCTGAACCAGAACACCGAGGAAGGCTACCACAAGGCGATCCAGCACTTCCATAAAGCCATCGCCACCGACGCGCACTACGCACTCGCCTACGCCGGCGTGGCCGACGCCTGCAACGCGCTTGCGTTCTTCAACTTTCTAGCTCCACAAGAGGGCTATTTGCAGGCGAAAGAGGCTGCGCTCAAGGCGCTTGAGCTGGACGAGACCCTGGGCGAAGCCCACGCCGCGCTGGGCGAGGTCAAGCTGTTTTACGAATGGACCTGGGCGGAGGCCGAGTCGGCGCTGAAGCGCGCCATCGAGCTGAACCCCGGCTATCCCACCGCGCACGCGCTGTATTCGCGCTTCCTGCTCTACAACCAGCGCTTCGACGCCGGTTTAAATCAAATCCGCCAAGCCCAGGAGTTGGACCCCTTGTCCATGGGCATCAACCGCGACGTAGGGTACGCCTACTACCTGGCCGCTCGCTACGAGGCGGCCGAGGCGCAGCTGAAACTGACGCTGGAGCTGTTCCCGCAAGATCGCTATGCGCATTTTCTGCTGGGGTTGGTGCACCTGGAACAAGGCCATTTCGAACAGGCCATGGCGGCGTTGCAGGCCGCGGAACAAAGCGACGGCGGGAGCGATCCGTACTTGGGGATGTTGATCCAGGCCAACCGCGGCATCATCCACGCGCGCCAAGGCAAGCGCAAGCAGGCACTGGCTATTTTGGGTCAATTGCTGGATCGTCCACCCCAACGCGACCGGGCTTCGGTGATCGCCTCGCTTTACGCCGCGTTGGAGGACTACGAGCAGACGTTCCGCTGGCTGGAAAAGGCTTTTGAGGAAAAGGACCCCTGGCTGTTGCACCTCAACGTGTGGAAAGCCACGCAATCGGTGCGCAACTTGCCGCAGTTCCAGGCGCTGCTGTGCAAGCTGGGGTGGGTCGCGGCGGATTAGGCCCCCACCCTGCCTCCCCCGTTCTGACGAACAGGGGAGGAGTTTTTCAATAAACGGCCCCCTTCCCCTGCGCAGCGGGGGAAGGTCGGGATGGGGGCCACCAAGACAAGAACTGTCATCGCTTGTTAAAATGAGTTTCAAGATCCGTGCGCGATCAGGGTGTTCAGCAACTCCAGCTCCTGCTTCAAGGTCTCGTCGTCGCACTGGGCCATCTCGGTCTCGAAATACCCCTGCAAGCTCTGGAACATCTCTTTATAAGCCGGCATCACGTGCAGCGGCAGGGACTGTCGTTCCCACTGACCAAGTTGCACGTCCTGTACCACCACGATGCCGCTCTCGGCGCTCATCGTCGGCTCGACCGGAGCACCCTTTTCCTGGCTGACCCGCTCGTCCACGGTCCAGTTTTTCAAAAACTCGCTGTAGCGCGCGAGCAGCACGGCCTTGCGAACGCCTGAGTTCTGGTAGAAGTCCGGGGCTTGATCGCCAAAGGTCACGTCGGCTTCGCTTGCGCCGGGTGAGCCGTTTCGGTCCTCGTACACGGCGCTCAGCTTCAGGTGTACGAAAGCGCCTTCACCGATGCGCTTGAGCTTGAGCAGCACCACGCCGCCCTTGGTCTGACCATCCTGCGTCTTGGAGGGGAACAGCGTGTTCACCTGCATCAGCGTGCCCGTGGCCAGATCCGCCTCGGGCGAGCCGTAGACTTTTTCAATCTCAAAGCCAGCCGCTTCCAAGTTCAGCCTTAGGTTAAAGACCAGGGGCGTGACCATATATGAAAAACCATCGTCCATGCGCTCCTTGAACTCAGCAGCCGAGTGCACGGAGTAGTAGTTGGCGCCGCGGATTTTGGTGATGCTCTCGACCAGCTCGGTGTTGAAGTCCACGCCGATGCCGATGAAGGTGCCGTAAATGCCGGCCTGCGCGTTGCGCTTGGCCATCCCCAGCAACCCTTGCTCGCTGGTCTCGCCCGTGTTGGGCATGGCGTCGGTGAGGAAGATGATGCGATTCTCGTACTCGTCGGGGTTCACGCCTTGAAGCTCTTTAAACAGTTCGGTGCCCATCTGCATCCCGGCGGACATGTTCGTGCCCCCGGCGGGTTGCAGCTCCAGGATGTGACCTTTGAGCCTGGCCATGTCCGTGTCGCCGACCATTGAAAAACCTTTGCCCAGGTAGGCTTGGTCGTCGAACAGCACCACGCCCAGGCGGTCGTCCGCCGTGAGGTGGTCCAGCAAGTCCACGATCGCGGCAGTGGCAACCTGCAGCTTGGTCTTGTTTTGATCTTCAATGTTCCCCACTTCGTGCGCGTTGCCGAACTGGTCGTAGTAGTAGCGATCAAACGAAGAACTCATCGAGCCGGAGATGTCGAGCACGATCACCAAGTTGAGCTTCTTGCGCTGGAAGTCGCTCTCCTTGAGGCCTGAGTTGAGGCCCACCGTCAGGTAGTATTGCGCCTCGCCGGAGAGCGGGTCTTTGGCCACGGCGTAGGCATAGGATGGGCAGAACAGCGCGTTGCAGGACTGCTGCATTCCCGTGTCGAAGTAATAGCTGTAGATCAGACCTTCGTAGGTGATGTCCGTGGGCAGCGGCAGGAAGCCGTTCTCGATGTTCTGGCGGAAGTTTTCAATATCCTTGGCCCCACCCACGGAAAACCCCAGATTATCCTCTGCCGCCATGCCGGCCATGGGAGCGGTGTTGGTCAGCGCCTGACTGGGCGCGGAGTACACCCTTCCTTCGTCGAAATCTTTCTGTGGGTTGTAAGCCCAATCGTCGCGCCCTTGCGGGTCGGTGACGCGTTGGTGGATGCTGCTGCCCACAATCAGCAAGGCCAGCGCCAACACGACGAACACGATGATTTTCAGCTGCATATAAAGCGCCTCCTCAAATGCGCGTGTGCGACATGGAATTCACAGGTTTCACTCGAGCTTACGCGCCACGATGAAAAAGCTTCCCTGCGCGATACGTGTGAAGCCCTATCTTGGTATGACGCCATCCTCAGCGCTATACTTTGACCTCCGCTTGAGGGAGGGAGATCCATGCGCGTGCCGGCCCTGGGATCGCAGTTGCCCCGGCGAGGCAACCGCTTTTCCAAAGCGCTGGGCAGGACCATGTTGCGCCTCTTCGGCTGGTCCATCCAAGGAGAAGCGCCCGACCTGCCCAAATTCGTCGCCATCGCGGCCCCACATACGTCTAACTGGGATTTTTACTTCGGCATTGCCGCGGTGTTCGCCATGGGAATCAGGGTGTCGTGGTTGGGCAAGCACACGCTGTTTCGCCCCCCGTTTGGCCCGTTCTTCTGCTGGCTGGGAGGCATCCCTGCCGACCGCGCCGCCAGCCACGGCTTGGTGGAGCAAACGATCCACGCCCTCAACGGCCACGAGCGCATGATCGTGGCGATGGCGCCGGAGGGCACGCGAAAGCGCGTGGAAACGTGGAGAACCGGGTTTTATCGCATCGCGCAAGGCGCGCGCTTGCCCATCCTGCTAGCGTACTTCGACTACGCACAGCGCGCGGTGGGCCTGGGGCCCATGTTCCATCCCACGGGCGACCTTGACGCGGATCTGCAGAAGATTCTGGAGTTCTACAGCCCGATCGCAGGGAAGCGACAGAAGTAGGGGCGAAGCATTTTCAGAAAATGCTTCGCCCCTACACATCAACCCTTGATGCAGATCATGGGCGTCAGCCTGGCCACCTTGCAGGACAGGCCGGCGGCTTGCGCCGCGTCGACCACGGCGCTGACGTCCTTGTAAGCGCCCGGCGCTTCCTCGGCCACGCCGCGCGCCGAGACCGCTCGAATCAGAATGCCCTGCTGGGCCAGCTGCTCGATCACTTCACGGCCATGCCACTGTTTGGTGGCTTGGGTGCGGCTCATGTTCCGGCCCGCCCCGTGGCAGGAAGAGCCGAAGGCCTGACCCAGGCTTTGCTGAGTGCCCGCCAGGATGTAGGAAGCGGTGCCCATCGTGCCGCCGATGAGCACGGGCTGGCCCCATGCCCGCAGCGACGGCGCGATCGCAGGATTTCCGGGACCATAGGCCCGCGTGGCGCCCTTGCGGTGGACGAACAATTCGCGCGTGCGCCCGTCCACGTCGTGCTCCTCCACCTTGCACGCGTTGTGGGAGACATCGTACAGCAGGCGCAGGTCCGCCCGCGGCAAGACCTTCGCAAATGCTTCGCGCGCCAGGTGGGTGATGATCTGGCGGTTGGCCAGTGCGCAGTTGATGGCTGAGCGCATCGCGCCCAAATACCTCTGGCCCAACGGGGAATGAATCGGAGCGCAGGCAAGCTCGCGGTCCACCAGACGCAAGCCGTAGTCCGCCGCGGCCTCGACCATCTCTTTGAGGTAATCCGTGCCGACTTGATGACCAAGCCCGCGCGAGCCGCAGTGAATGCTGAGCACCGCATCGCCCACGTTCAGGCCATACCCGCGTGCGATGTCCTTTTGGAAAACCTCGGCCACGCGCTGGATTTCCAGGTAGTGGTTGCCGGACCCCAGCGTGCCCATCTCGTCCTGCTGGCGTTCTTTGGCTTTGTCCGACACCGCTTGCGGCTGAGCGCCCGTCGCGCAGCCACCCTCCTCGATGCGGTCCAAATCCCCTTCGCGACCGTATCCCTGTTCCACCGCCCAGCGCGCGCCGCCGCCGAGCATGTCGTGCATGGCTTTTCTGTTCAGGCTGATCTTGCCCGTGCTGCCCACGCCGGCGGGCACGCCCTTGAACAGCGCATCGGCAAGCTCCTCGCGTGCTGCGAAAACTTGCTCGGCGCTCAAGCCCGTGTGCAAGGTGCGGATGCCGCACGACACGTCAAAGCCCACGCCTCCGGCCGAGACCACGCCGTCCTCGTCCGCATCGAAGGCGGCCACGCCGCCGATGGGAAATCCATACCCCCAGTGGGCGTCGGGCATGGCGAAGGAGGCTTTCACGATGCCGGGCAAGCTGGCCACGTTACTCACCTGCTCGTAGACCTTGGCGTCCATCTGACGGATCAACTCGACGCTGCCGTACAGGATCCCCGGCACGCGCATGGCCCCGTGCGGCGGGATGCGCCACTCCACGTCCGACTGTTGCTGCAATAGTTTGAGATCCATCGCCATCCTTAGACGTCCACCACGCACTGGGCCACCCACAGGCCGTCCTGCCGCTGCGCCACTTGAAGTTGGGAGTAACTGATGCCTTTGACCTCCACGGCCGGCTGGTGCCTTGGCACATCGATGGTCTCGCCCCACGCCGTGGCGCGCAAACGGCGCTCCTGGATGCGCACCTCGAAGCGGGAGAACAGCTGCTTGTCCACCGCCACCTTGAACAAAAGCTCGCTGAGCCAGTCCACCAGCAACTGCTCGTCGCTTGCGGCTTCAAGGGAGAGTTCAAGCGGCTGCTGAGGCCGGATCGTTTCCAGGTCCGCCATGACGGCCATCAGGGCCAGGGCCGTCTGCTCAAACGCCGCCTCCAAAGACGGACCGATCCCGCGCACGCCGATGTCGGCTTGGTGGTCGAAGTGCTGCCAGACAGCGCGAACATGCTTCAACGCGGTCCTCGCTTGTTGCGTTTGGCGTCCAGGTACGATTGCAGGATGATCGTGGCCGCAAGGGCATCGCGTTTTTCCTTGCGCCGTGCGCGGGAGAGGCCGCCTTCCAGCATCACGCGTTCGGCCTCGGCTGTGGTGAGCCGCTCGTCAAACGTCGCACAGGGGATGGCCAGCGCTTGCTCGATCTCCCGCTTGAACTGCAACAGCGCCTGGGCTTGGGGGCCCAGCGAGCCGTCCATGTTTTGCGGCAAGCCCAGCACGATTTCGCCCACGCCTTCAGCCTGGATCAATTGCTTCAAGAAAACCAAATCGGCTCCTGGATCCTGGCACAGATAGACGCCGCTGCGACCGGCCAGCGTGTGCGTGGGATCGCTCAGGGCCCAACCCCAGCGCACGGCGCCCCAATCCAGCGCAAGCACCTTGCCCGCTTCCATGGCTGTACGGTACGCTGGCGCAGGAGGGAACGCAACGATGGAATTCCTGGCGTTGGTCTTGGTCCTCGCCCTGAGCTGGGCGGGCGGATGGCTGGTCTACAAATTCTACGGTCGCAATCGGTTTTGACGAGCGTTGGGCGATGCCGGTAAAAGGGCACAGGGGCAACCCCCATGGGTCGCCCCTTGTGCACGACTCTTTAACAGGGGGATTATTGAGGAGAAGCGGTCAAACCAAACGCTTCCTTCACCACATCCACTCGCTCTCTGATCTCCATCTCGGTCAGGCGCTCTGAGGCGTCGAACAAATCGTCAATTTCGCTCTCGCTGAACACACCCTTTTCCTCTAAACATCGCAGTAAATTGGATAAGGTCATCTCCAGCATGGCAATGCGTTTCTCTTGTCGGATGAGGGTGTTTGCGAGCGCTTTGCGAAATTCCTCTCCCATACCAAGCCAACCTCCTCACAAATCGCACGTTCATTTTTAGCTAGCATTGTAGCGGCAAACCCCATGCCGCGCTGTCTCCACAGTCACGCTGATGAAGGTCTATAGTGTGCCATAACAGACCGTGCAAAAGCAAATCGGTTACACTGCGCACCAAAGGAGGCACAGATGCTCGATCTGATCGAAACCGTCACCACCAGTGAAACGCCCCTGGCCGCTTGGTTTGATCCGCAGAGCAAGGAGGTGGGCGTGCAGTATGGCTACGTGTTGATCAGCCTGCCTCTAGAGGATTTTCACGACCTGGTCGAGGCGCTTGCCGAGGCGCGAACGCGCTTGCCGGCATGATCGACCCGGCGCTGCAAACGCACGACTCCGACGACGAACGCCGCAAAATAAGGCAACACCAGGGCGAGCGGGAACCCCGGCAACTGCACGCTCATACCGGGCAGCTGGGCCAAGAGCGTCACGCTCGTCGTGAGCGCCGCCAGGAGCCACTCCTGCGCCGGAGCCAGGAACGTCGCCACGCCGGGAGCCCACAGCGCGGCGACGAACCCAACGCTCACCCACAGCACCAGCGTGGACAGTGGAACCACCCATAAGTTGGATAGCAGCGCCCCCAGATAAAGTTGGTGAAAGTGCGCGGCGATGATGGGCAGCACTCCCAGTTGAGCCGCCAGCGAAACGGCCAGCGTGGTGACGACCCCGCGGCGCAGGGCTTGCCAGAGTCGAACAGGCGTGCTCATCTTGTCGGCGCTGCGAAGCCCCAGCGCCCGGTGGAGCGGCGCAAGCAACGGCGCGATCAGCAGGATCGCGGCAGTGGCGGCAAAGCTGAGTTGGAATCCCACCTCAAACAGCGCTTGGGGCTGGAGGAACAAGATCACCAAGGCCGCCATGCTCAACCCCTGGAGCGAATCAACCTGCGAGCTGATGATCCAACCCCGCTCCTTGAACACGTTTGCGATGGCCATGAAGCCGAAGAGCAACACCGCCCGCACCATGCTGGCTTTGAAGCCGACGAGCAAAAGATACACGCCGACCAACACCGCGATGAGCAGGTACGTGAGGTTGGCGGTCAAGCCGGCCCCGCGGAGCAAATTCCAAAAGAGCGCCATCAAGACCACCAAATGCAGGCCGGAAACCGCCAGCACATGGGCCACGCCGGCGTCGCGAAAATCCTGTTCGATCTCCTCGGACAGCGCAGCGCGCTCGCCGAACAGCAGCGCCTTGAACGCCGCAGCCTGCGGCGCGGACAAGTGGGCGTCAATGCGCGAAAACAGATCGTCTCGTACGCGTTCGCCCCAACGCAGCACCGGGTGCCCCTGGCCTGCCTCCAAGCGAACGATCTGCTCCGGGCGGGTCAGCGTGACGGCCGCCCAGACGCCCTGGGCGGCCAGATATTCGGGATAGTCAAACGTCCCAATGGGCTCGGGCGTTTGAAACCCGCCGCGCAACAGCAGGCGATCCCCATAGTGAATGGGCGGCGGCGCGTGGTCCGGGTGCAGGTAGAACGCCTCGACGAAGCCGGCGTCGTGGTCGAGCTGGAGACGAAAACGCGTGCGGGTTTCCAGGGCGGAAGGGTAGTCGGCCACCACACCGGCCGCCTGTTCCAGGTAGCGCGCCTTCTGGTGGTAGATGGCGATGGGCAGTCGATCCTGGGCGTAGCGCAGCGTCCCCAGCGCCACCACCGTCGCCAGGACCAAGGCCGTTGCGATCCCGCTGCGGCGACGCAGGAGGCGGCTTGCAACCCACCCTGCTGCGCCCAAGGCAAACAGCGCGGCAAGCGCCCATCCCAGATCGCCCAGGTGCAGGCGGTCCAGCGCCAGATGGTGCGCCATCCAAATGCCCAGCCCGAAGCCGAGCGCCACGCTGACCAAAGGGCGATGACGTGTCATAGCATGAAAAATGAATACCTAATAATCTCATATATCGTAGAATGAAGTCAGAAAAATATCAAGGCCCTTCACCATGAATGAGAAGGGCCTTGCTCCTGCAACCTGTCAGAAGTTCCCTATAGGGAGTGGTGCGCATGCACGTGCTCGGACTCTTCTACCTCCAACTCCTGAGCCAGCTCACCCAGCATCGGCGCGATCGTCTCGAACGCCTCCAGGTGCTGGTCGATGTCCTCCTTGGTGTGTTGGATCGAGATCGTCCATTGCTCCTCAAACCCAAACGGCTGGGGGATGATCCCGTGGTTGACCATGCCAAACCAATAGTTGTGCCACAGGGTTTCCTCCTCGTGCAGCAACAGCTCGCGCCAGTTCTTGACGGGCTGGGTGGTGAAGAACACCGCGCCGCAGGGGCTGATGTCCACCACGTGGCCCGGGATCTTGTGCCTGCTCATCAGGCGCCGATAGCCGCGCGTCAGCCGGTCCGACAACTTCTTGACCTCGTCGTAGGTGTCGTCGGTGAGCAGGTCGCGCAGCGTCACCAGGCTGGCCTTCATCACCAGCGGGTTG
>Ga0326597_10006583_pt1 | contig 15902 bp, 11 predicted proteins | sample RVTome_12_FD_203789 | JGI IMG/M metagenome (GOLD analysis project Ga0326597, IMG submission 203789) | Soil microbial communities from uranium-contaminated site in the Upper Colorado River Basin, Wyoming, United States - RVT100D185 | ecosystem: Environmental > Terrestrial > Soil > Contaminated >...
GGCGAGCTTGACCGCCTCGAACGCCTCTTCTGCGGTGCCGGCGCTCTCGCCCACGTTGAAGATGCCGACGCCCGCGGCGGCCATGACCGGCGTGACGTTCTGCCCGGTGGCCAGGCGCACATCCGCGCCGTTGGCGGCGAGGAACTGCATCAAGGGGGTGTCGGCGTGTTTGGCGGCCAGCAGAAACGGCGTCGAGCCGACCCGGTTCAGGTTGTTCCGCTCGCCGTTGTTGATTTCCTTGGTCTGCCGAGCGTTCACATCGGCGCCGTGCGCCACGAGGATCTTTGCGAGCTCGAGGCTATCGAGGGTGTCGACCATTTCAGGCGGGGGAAGGCCCTTGCCGGAGTTCGGCCGGCGGGTGTACGCGAGTTGATGCAGCGCCGTCCACCCTTGCGCGGCGGCGTTCGGGTCCGCGCCCTGGTCGAGCAGGTATTTCGCCAGCGTGAAGTGGTTGTTGGTGATCGCCATCACCAGCGCGCTGGTGCCTTCCGGCCCGGCACCGCGGCGGTAGGTGTTGGCGGCGTTGCCTCGGTTCGCGTCGGCGGCCTGGGTCGCGGCAACGGGGCGAACGACGTCGTTGACGTCGGCGCCCGCTTCAACGAGGGCGCGGACCGCGTCGGCCTTGCCCGCTCGCACGGCGAAGAGCATCGCGCTGAACCCGCCATTCGACCGCGCATCAATCTCGCCCCCGAGCTCGACCAGCAGCTTCACGGCCTCCGGATGGTTGTCCGCAGCCGCCCACATCAGCGCCGTCTGCCCGCGCCAGCTTTCCCTGGCCTTGATGTCGGCGCCGTTGGCGAGCAGCAGGCGCAGCACGTCCACACTGCCGGTGCGCGCCGCGGTCATCAGGACCGTCTCGCCCTCGGGCAGGCTGGCGTTGGGGTCCGCCCCGGCCTTCAAGAGCAATTCGACCATCCCCGCGTTGCCCTTGGTGGCGGCGAGCATGAGCGGCGTGACGCCGTAGCGGTTGGTGGCTTTGACGTTGGCGCCCGCGGTCAGCAACAGCTGCGCCGTTTCCACGTCGGTGCCGTACGCGGCCCAATGAAGCGCCGTCGTGCCGTCGCTTTCGGGAGCGTTGACGTCGGCCCGCTGCTGCAACAGCGAGCGGACGGTCGCCTTATCCGCGCCCTTGACGGCGTCGACGAGCCGCGTCTCGCGGCCGGCGGCACCAAGGCTGACTACCGCGACCAGCGGCACAATCCACCCTCTGCCCAGGCGTCTCGCACGCATGTCCACCCTCCTTAACGAGTCTTCTCAAACAAGTCTGCTCAAGTTTCTGTACACAGAGGCCCGACGGAATCGAGCCTTGAGCCTTCATGAAACGACGCGGAAGTATACTCGCGAGAGTATACTCCCAGACAGCCCTGTCGCAAAAAGATACTCGAAGGGTTCCCGACCGAGCCGCGCCGCCTTCGCCGCGGAGCAGCCCACCGTGCCATGGCGCGAAGATCCGAGACATCCTGAGTCGGTCATCTCAACAAGATTGTCGTAAGTGGTTGACTGAAACGGGTGCGATCGACGACAATATCGGCCACTTCGTAAAAGGGGGTCGTATGCTGAGCGAGCGCTCGTGGGCCAGGCTATCCGTGCTTCTGGCCGCCGGTTGGATGGCGATCACCGTCGCAAACTCAGGGAGTCTCCAGGCGGCCGCCGCGCAACAGCCGGCGACGCCGTCAGCGACCGCCTCCTCGGCCACCGCGGACTCGCGCCGGGCGTTGCTCGATCGGTACTGCGTTACCTGCCACAACGACAAGATGAAGACGGCCGGCAGCGTGCCCGTCTCGCTGCAGACCTTGGATACTGCCAACGCGCCCGCCGGTGCCGACGTGTGGGAGACGGTGATTCGCAAGGTGCGGACGGGCGCCATGCCGCCGCTCGGCCGGCCGCGTCCGGACCCGGCCGCGATGGATGCGTTCGCCACGTCGCTCGAGACCGAGATCGACCGCGCGGCGGCGGCGCGCCCGTTTCCCGGGCGGACCGAGACGCTTCACCGCCTGAATCGAACCGAATATCAGAACGCGATCCGCGACATCCTGGCGCTCGACATCGACGCGAAGGCGCTGGTGCCGGCCGACGACCAGAGCTACGGGTTCGACAACATCGCCGGCGTCCTGAAGATCTCGCCGACGCTGCTCGAGCGCTACATGGGCGCGGCGCGCGAGATCAGCCGCATCGCCGTGGGCGCGTCGAACCTCCCGCCGGGCAGCGAAACCTTCCGCATGGTTTCCGATACGTCGCAGTACAGCCGCCGCGATGGGATGCCGTTCGGCACGCGGGGGGGCATGTCGGTGTCCTACAACTTCCCCCGCGACGCCGAGTACGACATCAAGGTCGAGCTGCTCGACCTGTTCGCGGGAGCCCCGATTCGAGAAGAGCACGAGCTCGAGATCACGATCGACGGCGAGCGCGTCAAGGTGTTCAAGCTGGCGCCCGATCAGACGCCGCAGACGCTCGACCCGGCCGATTCCTACCGCACCGGTCCCGAGGACATGCTCGTGCGCGTCGCCGCGAAGGCGGGCCCGAGGGTCGTCGCCGCCGCGTTCATCAAGAAGACCGACGCGCTCGCCGAGAGCGTGCGCCAGCCGTTCGACCGGCCGCACGGCGAGGGCGACTACTTGATGTATCAGCCGCACATCGGCACGTTGACGATTGCCGGACCGTTCAATTCCAGCGGCGTGGAATCGACGCCGAGCCGGAGCCGCATCTTCACCTGCCAGCCCGCGAAGGCGTCGGAGGAGACGGCGTGCGCCCGGCAGATCGTCTCGACGCTGGCCCGCCGCGCCTACCGGCGCCCGGTGACGGATGCCGACGTCAAGAGCCTGATGACGTTCTACGCCGAGGGGCAGGCCTCCGGCGGCTTCGAGGTCGGCGTCGAACGCGCCGTCCGCGCGCTGCTCGTCAGCCCGTCCTTCCTGTTCCGCGTGGTGGCCGACCCCGCGGGCGCCGCGCCGGACACCGTCTATCGTCTGAGCGACATCGATCTGGCCTCGCGGATCTCCTTCTTCCTCTGGAGCAGCGTCCCGGACGACCAACTGCTGGACGTCGCCGCACAGGGGAAACTGAAGAACCCGGCGGAGCTCGAACGGCAGGTGCGCCGCATGCTGGCCGACCCGCGTTCGGAGGCGCTGGCGAAGAACTTCGCCGGCCAGTGGCTGCGTCTGCGCAACATCAGCGGCGCGCTGCCCAACGACGTGATCTTCCCGAACTTTGGCGAGGGTCTGCGTCTGGATTTCGTGCGCGAGACCGAGATGTTCTTCGACAGCATCCTGCGCGAGAACCGCAGCGTGATCGAGCTGCTGACCGCCAACTACACGTTCGTCAACGAGCGGCTCGCGAAGCACTACGGCATCAGGGACGTGTACGGAAGCGACTTCCGCCGCATCACGTTGACCGACCCGAACCGGCGGGGTCTGCTGGGCCAGGGCAGCATTCTGACCGTGACCTCGTACTCGGACCGGACGTCGCCGGTGGGACGCGGCAAGTGGGTGCTGGAGAACGTCCTGGGGACGCCGCCGCCGCCGCCGCCGCCCAACGTGCCGGCACTCAAGCCGGATCCCAATCCGGGCCGACTGCTCTCGATGCGCGAGCGCATGGTGCAGCATCGCGCGAACCCGGTGTGCGCGAGCTGTCACTCGCGGATGGATCCGCTCGGCCTGGCGCTCGAGAACTTCGATGCGGTCGGACGGTGGCGGAGCCACATGATCGGCGGAACGCCGATTGACGTCACCGGTGTCACGCCGGACGGCACCAAGTTCGACGGTCCGGCCGAGCTTCGAGGCCTGCTCGTGAGGAACCCTGAGCAGTTCGCCACCGTCGTGGCGGAGAAGCTGCTCATCTACGCGTTGGGCCGGGGCCTCGAGTACTACGACGGGCCGGCTATCCGGCAGATTACACGCGGTGCGGCCGCGGGCAACTACACCCTGGCGTCGTTGATTGTCGGCGTCGTGAAGAGCACGCCGTTTCAGATGAGGATTGTCGTTCCGGCACCATCGTCCACGACGGTGGCGTCTCGTCAGTAACCAAGGTCAACGAAGACCCCGTTCAACGTTTCACACGACGAGGAGATTACAGTAATGTTCATCACCAAGATGGCACTGCCTCGCAGAACCTTCCTCCGCGGAATGGGCGTCACGCTGGCGTTGCCGCTGCTGGACGCGATGGTACCCGCCCTGTCCGTGGTGGCCAAGACGGCCGCGAACCCGGTCAGACGCATGGGCTTCGTCTACATCCCGAACGGCGCGTCGATGCCGCATTGGCAGCCCGAAGGGGAGGGAGCGCTCACCGAGCTGTCGCGGACGCTCAGCCCGCTCGAGCCGTTCAAGAACCAGGTGATCGTGCCCATCGGCCTCAGCCAGAAGCAGGCCGAGGCGCTGGGCGACGGCAACGGCGAGCACTCCCGCGCCGGCACGGTGTGGCTGAGCGGCGTGCATCCCAAGGAGACCGAGGGCGCCGACGTGAGGAACGGCACGACGGCCGACCAGATCGCCGCGCAGCACATCGGCGGCGACACGCCGCTGCGCTCCCTCGAGCTCGCGATGGAGCAGACCTACCTGATCGGCAACTGCGACAACGGCTACAGCTGCGTCTACACCAACAGCATCTCGTGGCGGACGCCGACGACGCCCAATCCGCATGAGACGAATCCCCGGATCGTCTTCCAGCGGATGTTCGGCGACGGCGGCACGGCGGCGGAGCGGCTCGCGCAGATGAACGAGGACCGCAGCATTCTCGACTGGGTGACCGGCGACATCGCCCGGCTGCAGTCGAAGCTGGGGCCGGCGGATCGCAACAGCGTGACCGAGTACCTTGATTCGGTTCGCGAGATCGAGCGGCGGATCCAGGTGGCCGAGCGCCATCATGGCGACTCGCCGGTGGACGTGCCGGACCGCCCGGTCGGCGTGCCGGAGTCGTACGACGACCACGCGAAGCTGATGTTCGATCTGCTGGCCGCCGCGTTCCAGGCCGACATCACGCGCGTGTTCACCTTGACGCTCGGCAAGGAGCAGACGAACCGGGCGTTCCCCGAGCTGGGCGTCAACGAGGCGCACCATGCGGTGTCGCACCACCAGAACGACCCGCTCAAGTTCGAGAAGGCCGCCAAGATCAACACGTATCAGATCCAGCTGCTGGCGCACTTCCTCGAGAAGCTGAAGGCGACCAACGACGGCGAGGGCAACCTTCTGGATCACTCGCTCGTGCTGCACGGCGGCGGCATCAGCGACGCCAACGAGCACTCGCACATCAACCTGCCGCTCGTGTTGGTGGGTGGAGCCGGTGGGATCAAGGGCGGGCGCATCCTCCGGTACTCGAAGGACACTCCGATGAATAATCTGCTCGTCTCGATGCTCGAGAGGGGCGGGGTCCACACGGAGAAGTTCGGCGACGCCACCGGTCCGCTGCCGCTCGAGCCGCTCTCCGGCGTCTAGCGCCTAGTCGTTCCTGCAGTAACGGGCTGACCGGCCTTGCGCCGGTCAGCCCGTTTTCATTTCCCGCCAGCCGCAACGCCTTCCCGGTCCGAGCCCCTACTGGGACGGGCTGCTGCTTCCGACCTCGACGAGCGCCACGCGATTCACCCCGCTGCATGCCAGCACGAGGTTGCCGTTCGATGTAGCCATCATGTTGCGCACGACACCGCCGCCGGACGGAATCACCCACGTCTGGAACTTCTCCGTCCGGGTGTCGAAGCGCACGAGCGTATTCGGTCTGACGGCCGATTCGCTGTACCAGATCACGTTGCCCACGGCCGCGATGCCGTACGGCTGGGACTGACGCCCGCCGGGGGAGGGCCACTCGCGGACCTCGCCGGTCTTCGGATCCATCCGGCCCAGGTAGCCGCGGGCGTAGTCGGTGTACCAGAGCACGTCGTCAGGAGTGATGGCGATGCGACGGGGACGCGCCTCGGCATCCGGCAGGGTGTACTCGCGAATCGCCATCGTCACCGGATCGACGCTGCCCAGCCGGTTGCCGCGGAAATCGACGTACCAGGGAACACCCTTGGAGTTGACCACGATGCCGTAGGGATAGGTGTTGGCCGAGGGCGTGCTCGCGACTTTCATCTCGCCCGTGCCGGGGACAAGCCTTCCGACCATGCCCGACTGCGTGGTGAACCACAGCGTTTCGTTCTGGTCGAAGATGGGCGTGTGGGGACTGCGGGCGCCGCCCTCGGGCAGCGGATACTCGGTCACCTCTCCCGTCTTCGGATCGAGCTTGCCGATGTGGCTCTTCGAAATGCCCGTATACCAGATGTTGCCGGCCTTGTCGGCGACGAGGCCGTGCGGTCCCGACTGGGGCGTCTTGAGCGGGTACTCTTTCATGTCGCCGGTCTTCGGGTCGAGCCGCCCCAGCACGTTGGCGTACATTCCAGTCCACCACACGGAGCCGTCGGGCGCCGCGAGCGGATCGTGTGGCCGCGAGCCGAGCGTCGGGACGAGCCATTCCTTGATCGAGACGTTCACGCTTCCAGGAATCAACACCGCGGCCGGCCGCGGCTTTTCTGGGAAATTCCGGGCGAGGTAGTCGGCCACGACGCCCGCCTGCGCGTTGGGCAGGGCCACCATCGAGCCGATCACGTGCGGCCACCTCTCGCGGGTGTAGCCCCCCGAGTTGGTCAGCATGTTGAGCCCGTGGCAGCGCGCGCAGGTGGTCTCCACGATCTCCTTGCCCTGCCCGTCGGGCAAGGTGACCGGCTGGCCCCCCCGCTGAGCTCCGGCGGGAAGGCCGGTCCACAGAAAGGCCGCCACCGCCAAGACGACAAATGATCCGTGTCGCATGATGCCTCCGTCGGTTAGAAGGACGATTGCCGAGACAGAAGAATCGATGAGGCCGGTCGAGCCGGCCCCATCGGTCGAGCGTGCGCCGTTCTCACCGACCGGCCGAGGCCGGCGCCGTCGCGGGCTTGTAGGGATATCCAGGCGCGCCGTTCAGATAATAGGCGCCGAGCGTCGTGATCTTCTCCATGTCGGGATACAGCACTCCGAAGCCCGGTGCGTTCTGGCTTCCCCGCGGCGAATACCAGATCGCGCCGTCCTTGGTCACCTGTATCTTGGGCGTGTCCGCCGTCCTCTGTGGCTTCGGATAGAGGGTGAACGTCTCGTCGCGCGGGTTGAACTTCCACAACGCGGCGGCGCTTCCACCGACGTCGGCGCTCCAGACGTTGCCGTCGGGATCGGACGCCACGTCGTAGGGGTTCGCGTTCTGCCGCGGAATGGTGTACTCGGTAATCCTGCCGGTCGCCTGGTCGAGCTTCGCGAGCTTGCCGGGGCGTTTGCCGGCGGACCAGATGCCGAACCAGACGTTGTTCTGCGCGTCCACGTTCGGGCGGCGAACCTGCGCGGGATAGGTCGGCGGCGCGAAGATGGTCCATTCGTTGTTGTGGGTGTCGAACTTCGCGATGTTGCCGGAATCCCACAGCGCCATCCAGATGTTGTCGTTCCCGTCCGCGACGACGCCGTACACGATGGCGTTGTGCGTCGGGAGCGGAAACACCGACACCTTCTTCGTCTGCCGGTCGTACTTGCTCAGCGCGCCCCCCATGATCCAGCCGACATAGATATTGTCCTTGGAGTCGAAGGCGAGCGACTGCAGCCACTTGATGTCGTTCCTGACGACGTTGTCGGGGTCCATCGGGATCAGCGACTCGAACTTCTCGGTCTTCGGATTGAATCCAAGCAGGCGCTTCGTGTTCGACGGCTGCACCCCGGAGTGCTCGGGGAGCCAGATCATGCCGCTCCGGTCGATGTTCACTTCGTGGATGCCGTTCTTGGGATCCGGCAGCTCGAAGCTCTTCATTTCAGCTGAGCGCGGGTCCAGCTTGACCAGCCGGTGGGGATAGCCGCGGTCGGTCAGCCACACGTTGCCGTCGTTGTCGAAGCGGACGTCCTGGCCCACGCGCCGGCCGACGAAACCGCCCTGCAGCTTGCTGTACTCGGGGGAATTGTTGCCCTCCCCCGGAGGATCCGGCGGCAGGTAGTACTCGACGTACATCGCCTTGCCGAGCGTCGCCTCGTCGACGGGTATGTCCTGATCGATCCGGACCGCGCGAGGCCTGGCGGCCGGGCCGAAGTTTTGGACGAGATAGGCGAGCAGGTCCTCCCGATCCTTCCGCGAGAACCGCAAGGCCGAGGCGCGGTAGCTGAGGAGGCCCTCGGCGTACGAGGCAGCGGGGCGCTCGTCGAGCAGCTTGCCCATCATGCGGTCGAGACGTGTGTTCCACGAGGCGGCGGTGCCGGGCCTCGACGGCAGGAAGTTCTCCCCGTGGCAGATCATGCACGTCCGCTCCGCCACGTCGCGCCCGGGACCGGGCGGATAGATTTCGTCGTAGCTGGCTTCGACTCGAACGGATGGATTCGCGCCTGGGCTCTCGAGCCCGGTGATGACGGTGCGCTGCGACGCGCCGGCCGCCTCTCGAAGCGACAGCTTCAGCGTCGGGTTGTCGCCCGGTTTCAGAGCGACCTTCTGGACGTCGGACTCCAGCCCGCTGCCGCTGACGCTGACCTCGTAGTTTCCGGGCAGCAGGGCATTCGCGCGAAACTGGCCGGCGTTGGTGTACACCATATACAGCATCCGCCTGTTCACGTTGCGGATCGAGACCTGCGCGGCTTTGAAGGGTGCGGTCGAAACGACCGTCCCCGACAGCCGGGCGGTTCCAGGCGGCGAGGCGGTCTGAGCCATGACTGGCGTCGCCTCGATCCATCCACCCAAACCCGTGATGACGTACGCGGCCGCGGCGGCAGCCGACAGGGCAATGACCGCCAGCGCGACTTTCAGGGTTAGCATCGACAGGCGACAACATGACGCGGTGTCCGAAGCGCGCATGACCGTACCTCCTCGAGCCAGGCGAGTTGACGATGTCAGCAGCCGGCGCGCTTCATCGAGTCGATCCTCGCGCGAAGTGCAGCCGATTGACCAGGATAGATTATAGCGCCGGGGGATCCGCCGGGGCACCAGGGTTATGGGTCCGCATGCGATACTGGGCACCCCATGAAACGCCTCGGCATTCGGGAGCCCTCAAGGCCGCTGAGGCTGATCGTCCCCATGGAGTCCGGCTGGAGGTGAATCGATGCAAAGTTTCGCAATCGCCCCGGCGGGACTCAAAGCCGCCTGGTTGATCATCCTCATTCTGATTCCGGTGATCGGTCTGCTGTGTCTCACGCTGATCGGTTCCCGCACGGCTCGATTCGAAGTCTCGGCCGAAGGATTGCGGCTCCGGGGAGACTTCTACGGCCGCCTCGTTCCGGCGGACCAGCTCCGCGGCGATCTGGCAAGGCGGGCCGATTTCGTCGCGGCGCCGGAGCTGCAACCGAGATGGCGCACCCTGGGCACGGGCCTTCCTGGATATCAGGCAGGATGGTTCCGACTCCGCAGCGGAGAGAAGGCACTGCTCTATCTGACGGACCGGAGCCGAGCCGTCTATATTCCGACGAGCGCCGGCTACAGCATTCTGCTCGGCCCGACCGATCCCGACGGCTTCTTGTCCGCGGTCCGATCCGTCGCCGGGAGATAGACCGGCGTCTGAACGAGGGGCTCAGGAAGAACGCTACCCGCGCGCGGATCGAATCGATGTATAAGGTTACCTGTTCAGAAGAGGAGGGCGGTCATGACGATTCCGCAGGTGTCCCTTTCCGGAAGACTGAGTCGTCGGGCAGTGATGCGCCTTCTCGGGCTTGGCGCCGGAGTCCGCCTCGTGCCCGCGTGGAGAGCCGAGCTGCTCGCGAGCCCCCTGCAGGGCTCGGTGCCAGCCGGCAAGCCTGTTGCCGGCGTCGCCAAGGGTGCCATCATCCGGACTCTGTTGAGGGATCTGTCTCCCGACGCCATCGGCGGAGTAACGCTTTTCCACGAGCACCTGTCGATTGATTTGCCGCCGGCTGCGCCCCGGCCGGCGGATGCGCCGCCATTACCGCCCCCGGCCACACGAAACGTCGACTACATCGTCGATGAAATCAGAACGGCCGCGAAGGAAGGCGTCGGTTGCATCGTTGACGGTGGCCATGCGGACATGGGCCGCGATCTCGACGCGCTGAAGCGTGTCGCGAACGAAACAGGCGTGCACGTGGTCGCGAGCGGCGGCTACTACATGGAACGTGTGTACCCGCCGGACATTGCGACGAAGAGCGACGATCAGATTGCCGAGGATCTGGTGCGGGAGGCAGGCGCGAATCGGTACGGCGCCTTCGGCGAGATTGGCCAGATGCCGGACATGGCCGACATGACACCAAGCGAGCGAAAGGTATTTCGGGCGGTCGGCAAGGCGCATGTCCGCACGGGACTTCCAATCTTCACGCATAACGCGTACGGCACCGGGCCCAACGTCCGTCCGGACGCGGGCCTGAGGCAGCTCGATGTGCTCGAATCGGTGGGCGTCAAACCGCAGAATGTGGCGATCGGTCACGCTTGCTGCCTCGACGACCAGACGGCGGCGGTTCTCAAGGAGATCGCGAGGCGCGGCGCATTCGTCGGCTTCGATCGCGTCACGGGCGGACGCGTGCCGGATGACATGAAGGTGACGACGATCCTGGCGCTGCTCGACGCGGGGTATGCGGACAAGCTCCTCGTCTGTTCGGACTACACGGGGAGTCGAAGCGCCGCTCGTCCGGGTTACGGCAACACCGTCACGGTGTTCGCGCCGCTCTTGCGCAAGGCCGGTGTGAGGGAGGACGTGTTGTACAGCATTCTGTACGACGCCCCGCGCCGGTTCCTGGCCTTTGTGCCGCGCAAGGCCTGAGGCGATCTCTCTGGCACGGGGGCGCCGGCGCCGCCTAACGTCGGGTGGGGTGTGCTACGCGGTGAATGGTGGCGAGGGACAGAATCGAACTGTCGACACTACGATTTTCAGTCCAAGAAAAGGAGGCAACCGGGGGCAGCTGAACACCGCTGCCCCTTGTTTTTCGGGCATTTTTCACAACTCCAGCCTACCGCAAACTACCCTGAGCCGCTACCGATTGTCAGCCATTTGTCAGCCACCCTTTAAGCCACAAAGCTCGCTCCCGAGGGGAATCATGGATTTCAATCCGCGCGATTACGACGCGCGTGATGACGATCGCTTTCCGTCTGACCGACATCACGGAAAAAATGAGAATTCCTACGACGAACTTGATCGCGGTGACGACCAGAGGCTGCCTGAGAGCCACAACCGCGATCGTGATGACGACGTGCGCGAACTCGGTCGCGGACCGGGTGACGATTCGCGCTCGTCGAACTCTGACAAACACCGGCACGACGCACGAGAAGACGCGCGGTGGCCCGAGCGCGACCGTGATCCGCGTGACACTTTCACGCGGCACCTCAATCTGCCGCGCGAGCGCGAGCGCGAGGTTGTTCGCGATCGAGATCGTGAATACAACTTGCGCGGCTCAGAATCGCGAACGTTGGCGACGGTCGGCGCGTTTCGAGTGGTCTCCAGTCGTGATCTACGCGACCACGGCGATCGTCCGGTTGATCCGCGATCGGGCGATCTCCGCCATCTGCGTGAACATGGCCTGGTGGAGACCACTCGCGTGCCCGGCTCGCGCGACTACGCCGTGTCACTCACGAAGGACGGCCGGAGCCTGCTCGAAAGCCATCGTGACCGCGACGGCGATGGCAACCAGACGTTCTACGCGGGCGTCAAACGCGAGCGGGAGCTGGAGCACGACGTCCAGATCTATCGAGCGTTCGAACGCGAAGCGGAGCGCCTGGAGGAGCGCGGCGCGCGGATCGATCGAGTCGTCCTGGACTGCGAGCTCAAACGTGATTACCAGCGCTGGCTTCACGAGCGGGACCACGACCGCGACGACTACGACGGCCATCCCGATCGCGATGCACGTGAGATCGAGGAATGGGCTCGCAAGCACGACCTGCCGTACTTCGATGGGCAGGTCCATTTTCCTGATGCCCGCATCGAATACGAGGACGCGGATGGCCGCTGGGACCACGTGCACGTCGAAGTGGTGACCGTCCATTACCGGGGCGCGCACGGCACCGCGGCGGCGCAGTCGGGCTTCAGCTGTTACGGAGGTTCCAGCGCGCGGATCAGTGGCCGCAGCGCTGGCGGTGGACGCCACGGCGGGCTCGCCGAGGTGTTCTGGAGATGACCTTCGATGAACGAGTGCAGGCCGTTGCGAAATTCGGCTTCACCGACCGGCAAGCGCGCTTCCTGGTCATGCTGCACGCCGGCGTGTGCGTGCCACGCCAGTACGCCACGTTCGCCGGCACGGCGTACGGCCACAACGTCACGCAGTGTTTCGAGAAGCTCACCGAGGGCGGCTACGCGACCGCGAGCGACTGTCTCCACAACCGCGCGGCGCTCTATCACGTCCATCACCAGGCGCTCTATCGCGCCATCGGACAGCCTCAGAGCCGCGACCGCCGTCCCGTCTCCGCGAGGCCGGCGATCGATCGCATGAGGCTCCTCGATGGCGTTATCAACGACCCCGAGCTCATCTGGCTCGCGACCGAGGAAGACAAGGTCGCGTTCTTTAATCTGATGGTGCCGTCGCTGCCGCCCGAGCGCCTGCCGCACATCGGGAAGGCTTCGTCAGGCCGTGTCCGCCTGTTTCCGGATGCCCTGCCGATCGGTGTTGATCCAAACGGCCGCGTGGTTTTCTGTACCTGATTACGGGCCCGTTCGACGCCGACCTCCGCAGGTTCCTCCAACGGCATGCCGAGCTGCTCCGCGCGCTGGCGGGATGGACGCTCCAGTTGCTCTTCCTGCGACGCACCGCGGGGATGATGTCGGCGTTTGAAAACGCGGCGCGGGAGGAGCTCACCGGACGGTTCGCGCCGGACACGATCGCCGAGCTCAAGTGGTACTGCGAGGAGTGCCGAAGCACGCCGGACCTGCGCGCCCTGGCGAGCCGCGTCCGTTCGTCGGCCACGGGGGTCGAGGCTGGGGACACACCCTCCGCACGGCCTCAACCCCCTCCACCTCCCACCCTTTCAGTCGCCGATGAACTCGCTCGCGATTGGTATCGCCTCGTTGCCGCTCGCAGATGTTCCTGCGGCGCAAGCACTTGCAGCATGTGTCGCGGCAGAGATGGGGCGGCGTTTTCTGCCGCCCCCCCTGACAGCGGTTCCGGTTGTGATGGGAGAGGAACCGTGGCGTGAACGACCCCGCCTTCGCGCGATGAACCCGTCCCGCGCGCGTTCAAGGGTCGTTCACGCCACGGTTCCCGGTGTCCACGTAGATGTCTTCGCGGCGCGCGCGTGCCGGGCCCATTTGAGTGGACAAAACGCTGCGCAGATCGCGTGCGGGATCGACGGCAGGATCGCTGGCTACTTCGTGGTCAGGACGCGGGCATGCACGGTGGCAGACGCGCGTTTTCGAAGCCTCCAACATGTTCCTGCCCGTGTCGGAGTCGGGCCGCCCGCTAATCCCCCGGCTGCTCTATACTGGAAGCATCATGACCACTGTGGTCAAAGCCATCTACGAGAACGGCGTCTTCAAGCCGAAGGAACCGCTCCAGTTGCAGGAGCGCACCGAGGTCGAAGTGCTGATCCCGACGCAGTCGCCGGTTGATGATGATCCGACTGGCTGGTCAGCAGCGCGAGCACTGATCGGATTCATCGACGATGCTCCGGCTGATATGGCCGAACATCACGATCGCTACCTCTACGGCCGCCCGCACGAGTGACCTTCGTCGATACAGGATTTCTGTTCGCGTTGGTGTCGTCGAAAGACGAACACCACGCGCGCGTGGTCGAGGTCTTTCAGACCTTCCAGAACGTCAAGCTGCGCGACCACCTCGTGACCACGAACCACGTCGTGGCGGAGACGATCACGCTGACCCGAAGGATCGGACACGACCAGGCCACGCGACTTGGCGACCAGTTGTACGGGGAAAAGCTCGCGTCGATCCACTGGACGACGCCGGTCGAAGAGCGCGCCGCGTTCGACTACTTCAAGCGCCACAGCGATCAGGCGTACAGCCTCGTCGACTGCCTGAGTTTCGTCGTCATGGAGAAGCTCGGGATCCGCGAGGCGTTGGCGGTCGATTCCGACTTCACGCACCGCTTCATCGCGCGGCCAGGTCCGAAGCGCAGCTGACCCGAAGCGACGCTCCGAGCTTCATTCTACGGGAGCGTTGGCACAGCTCAAGCCTTCCCTCCGTTCCGTTGGCGCTTCGCGGGTTTGACCTGCGCCAGCCGCTCCCATTGTCAGGCATTTATCGGAGCGTCACCAGCGCGTGACGGTCAGAACCTGGCGACCATCACGTAAGAGCTCAGCGCGGCTCGAATCGAGGCCCGGTCAAGGCCGTCAGCCCGCGAAGCGTAGCGCAGCGCCTTGACGGGGCCGAGTCGAGCCGCAGAATGCTTGAGGTGATGGTTGGTGGTCTACGCGCACGCTGAGGCATTCTTGAGAACCAAGCTCGGGCTGTGAGCCGCGTCAGGCGTCGAACGCCGATGTGCGTCAGCAGGTTCGCGAGTCACGCCAGAAAAACGGTCCCTTCAAGAAGATCGAGGATTCTTGAGGGTCTCGGCGTGGGCCTGCTGACCGTCTTGCTCAAAAATTGGCGAAAGCTCGCGGAGCGGCTTCATCAGGCGCTACGGTTTCCAACTCTCTCCCAGGAAAGATTGCTGATCGTGCGGGCGCCAGGGGACGAAGCTTCCGCACTACTTTTCTTCCAGTTTGTGTCGCAACTCACAGTCGATGACTTCGCGAGGACTTCAAGGCGCGTTGCTCCGGTCGCGCAATTGCAACGACCAATCGGTACTTGGCTCGACTCCGTCACATCTGCAACTGGGCGATCGGCCGCGATCTGCTCAGCGTAACGCCGTTCCATCGGCGCGGGCTTCGAATCGTCACGAAGAACGAGCGGCGCCGCGACCGGCGGATCAGCGAACAGGAGGAACAGCAGCTGTTCGACACGTGCAAACGGTTGAACGATCTTCCGCGCGGCAACGCGAAGCTGACGTGGGACGTCGTTCAGAAGGTCAGGGCTCGTGCGCAGACCGACGTCCCACAACGCGAACTGGCCCGAACCTTCAACATCTCGCAGTCGCTCTGTAGCGAGATCGTGTCCGGCGCCATTTGGGATCCGGACTCAACGCTCACGACCGGCGACGAGATGCGTGACCGGCTTATCGGCGCGCTGGACACGGGCTGCTGCTGCGGCGAGATGCAGAAGATTCAGAACCAGCACGTGGATTGGCAGCACCGCTGGATCCGAATCCTGAAGGAGAACTCGAAGACTGAAGTGGCTCGCGTCATTCCTCTCGAACGCGGCAGCCGACTCGAGGAGGTGTTGAGGCGTCGCGCTTTTCTCGGACCTGAGGCGTACGTGTTCGGCCATACGAAGACCGGCGAGTACGTCGGTAGCTTCCGGTCGGCGTGGGAAACGTTGCTGCTCCTGAGCCATGGCGTCGAGCCGACCGCGCGCTCACGCGGCAAGCGGCGACTGGAACGCGAAGTATTTCGGAAGATCAACCTTCACTGGCACGACTTGCGACATGAGGCATTGTCGCGCCTCGCTGACGAAGGCGTTCCGGTCCACGAACTGCAGCTCCTGGCCGGTCACGCGAATATCACGACAACGCAGCGATATATGAACGCTCGCGCGAACTCACTCGCGGAATCGATGCGGCACGCGAGAGAACGGCGAGTGAACCGACTCGCACGTCACGACGAAGAACAGGTCGAGGTGGGCTGAAAATGCGTGTGAGGCGCTACCGATTGTCAGCCGTTTGTCAGCCGGCTACGGCTTCGCGACTGACGCTTCTCGAAACTCTCCAAATTGTTCGAGAATTTGGTGGCGAGGGACAGAATCGAACTGTCGACACTACGATTTTCAGTCGTATGCTCTACCAACTGAGCTACCTCGCCACGCGGGAGAGTGCGCGCAGGGCAGGGGCCTCCGCCCTGCCTGGAAGAAGCAGATCATACCGCGTCGGTTTGTGGGACCGCAAGGCGCGCGTCGCACGCGACCGCT
>Ga0326597_10006584_pt1 | contig 15902 bp, 16 predicted proteins | sample RVTome_12_FD_203789 | JGI IMG/M metagenome (GOLD analysis project Ga0326597, IMG submission 203789) | Soil microbial communities from uranium-contaminated site in the Upper Colorado River Basin, Wyoming, United States - RVT100D185 | ecosystem: Environmental > Terrestrial > Soil > Contaminated >...
GTATGCCCCGCCCGAGTGATCGTGGTTCGTGTAGACGATCTCATCTCCCGCCTTCAGCACCGGGGCAAAGGTCCCGGCTACCATCCCGTCGGACGTGTTGAGCGAGTAGGCGATCTCGTTGGGCTTGGCGCCTACGAAAGCGGCGAGCTTCTGCCGCATCTCGGTCCTGCGCTCTTCGTTGTAGACAGTCTGGTTGTATCCGTTGTAATCGGCGTTGATACCCTCGAGCGAGGCCACCTGAGCCATGTGAACCGGACGCGGAGAAGGACCACGAGTTCCCGTGTTCATGTAGGCGAACCCCTTGCGGAGGAAGAACTGGCTGGCTACAAGGTTCCAATAGCGCTCGTCGTCGGGAGCCGCTCCGCCTTCGGCGGAATCGGGCAGCAGGGTCTCGAGGGCGCTGGCCGCCGATGTCGTTCCCGGTACGAGGCCAAGAGCGGCCGCGCCCCCGAACACCGAGCCCAGAAACCCCCGGCGTGAGAAGCCCTTTTCTTCCTCTTTCGAGCGCGTCATGCGAGCCTTCAGCTCGCGCATTGCGGTCTCAGGATTGATACGCATCAGATTCACCCTCCTTCGACCGCGATTCGATTCGATTTCGGCGCTTGAGTCAAGCTTCAGCCGAAGAGTGCACGCTCGAAGGCGCAGCAACACCTTAGTAGCCCAATTGAGGAGCGAAATACTGAGCCGCTCATTGGGCCTTCGGAAATCCGTCCCCCACGAGCCAGTAGAACATTCCCGGCTCCATCGGCTTTTGCGTGTTGAGCACATCGGGCGCTGGCACGTGATCCACGAACCGGTACGGTAAGCCCCGTGCCATCACCCCGACTCCATCGGTGACCTGGAAGTGAAGGTGGACCCACAGAGTCTCGCCGGTGCCGCCGACTCCGGCCAAGTGCTCCCCCCGTTTCACGAACTGGCCCTGCTTGACCCGGGTGCTTCCCTTGGCCAGGTGGGCGTAGAACGTGTATTCGCCATTCGCGTGCTGGAGCGTGATGTAGTTGCCACCGGCGACCTGAAGCGGGTCAGCTCCCTCTTTCCGGAACAAACCGAGCTGGCGTTCTCCAATGCGCTCGAAATAGGCAAGTTGGTGCCAACCTGCCCGACGCCCGCGCTCCCGAGCCTCGATCGGTTGGGTGTCGTCGATCGCGACGTGGAGAACCCGACTGGACCGGAAAGGCAGCGCATCCCTGCTCGGTCGGAGAGTCGGATCTGACGACACCGGCGAGCTTGAAGGATAATGAGGCCATGCGAAACGTTCTTTTGGTCACGTCGATGTTGGGCTTCGTAAGCACGGGCTGGGCGCAATCGCGAGAGCGCCCCGTGAACTGGAAAGACCTTCCCCGGCCGTTTCACAGCGAATCCGTCCGAAACCGCCCCGAGGTTGTGTCGAGGCCGGATCATGCCGAGCTGCGGCTTCCCCCGGGCTTCGCCGTCGAGGAGTACCTCTCCGGCTTCGAAAGACCGCGCTTCATGATGCTCGGGCCCAGCGGCGAGGTTCTGCTCGCCGACAGCGGCTCGCGCGACGCGCGCAACGGAGTGGTGTACGTGCTGAAAGATGCGTCGAGGACGAAGCTCATCGAAGGCCTCGATCGACCCTACGGCCTGGCGCTGAACGACGGCTTCTTGTACGTGGCGGAGACGACGTCGGTCAAACGCTACCGCTACGACGCCGAAACGATGCGGGCCAAGACCCCGGGAGAAGAGGTCGTGCCCTTGCAGAAGTTCGGCTCCGGTCATTGGACTCGAAGCCTTCTGTTCGATCGGGAGGGAACGAAGTTCTACGTTTCCGTCGGCTCGGGCTCGAACATCGACCTCGGAGAGGATCCGATGCGCGCCGCGCTCCATCGTTTCAACCCGGACGGCACCGGCCATGAAACCGTGGCGTCGGGTTTGAGAAACATCATCGGGCTCCGTTTCTACCCGGGAACGGAGGATCTCTGGGTGGCGGTTCAGGAGCGGGACGGACTCGGCGACGACCTGGTCCCGGACTACGTGGCGAAGATCCGGGAAGGCGGGTTCTACGGCTGGCCCATCGCCTACATCGGTCCGCACCCCGAGCCGAGACACGAGAACGTCGATTCCGCGAAGATCCAGAGCACGCGGTATCCCGACGTGCTCCTGGGCGCGCACGTCGCCGTGCTCGACACCCTCTTCTACACAGGAGAACAATTCCCCGCGAAGTACCGGGGCGGGATGTTCCTCGCGTTCCACGGTTCGTGGAATCGCGCCGAGCGGGTAGGATACTCGGTGACGTTCATCCCGTTCGAGAATGGCGCGCCTACGGCAGGCCCAGAAGACTTCCTCACCGGCTTCATGCTCGATCCGAAGAAGCCCGAGGTCTGGGGACGACCCGTCGGACTGCTTCAGCTTCCGGATGGATCGCTCCTCGTGAGCGACGACGGCGGCGGAAAAATCTGGAGGATAGCCTACCGCCGCTGAGCTCGATCCGGGTGGCCCATCAACTCAGGATGTCGTGAAGGACCGTTCCGTGGAGCTCCTCGCAGCGGCGGTCCTCGTTCTCTCGGGGCCGGCTTTCTTTCTCGCGGTTCAGGCCAACCCCTCACAGCACTTCGGCATCGGGCGCTGGGACCGCGCCTGGCTCGCCGACGAGGAGGATTTCTATCCTCCATCCCGCATGGAAGGACCTTTCCGGCATCCCGATGGCACCGTCGAGGTGAAGGACTTCGTTGGACGCCTGACGAAAAAGCGGGCGAGCCTCCAGCTTCCGTACCACGCGCTCGGGAGCCCGGTCGAGATTCGCGTGCGCTGCCATCGCTTCGGTCTCGAGGGGACGGTGTTTCTTGCCGTCAACGGCGAGCCCGTCGACGACTTCGTCTTCGCGAAGACCTCGTACCCCTGGGGCGGCATCAAGGCGGTCATACCGCAGGCGATCGCCGAGCGGGGGCCGCTCTCAATCGATCTCGTGACCGAAGGCGGGAAGGCCCCGCCCTCTCACTTACCCAGCGACCTGGGAGTCGGTCTGGACTTCGTCGAGGTCACGCCGCTCTCCGAGGGAGTGCTTCTGCTTCCCACTCCGAGGCAGTGGATCGGGTGGTTCCTCTTCTTGCTTTCCGGTTATCTCTTCTTCCGCTTTCTCAAGTTGGGCCCCTGGGCCAGAGTCGGCGCCGTTCTCGCTCTCGCCGTGTGCCTTACCGCCGGAACCCTTGTGTTCCCGACAATCCTTTCCAGAGCGCTAACGCTCGCCTGGCTCGTGCTTCCCGCGTGCATGCTCCTGCTATGGATGGCGGAGCTCGCCGACGAGTGGTTTCCGATCCGCCGCGAGATACAGGAGCAGGAACACGAATAGAGCCGCGACCGAGTGCCGGCGATCGAGGCCGAGATCTCGAACGAACTGGGCGTCAGATGCCATGGACGGCAGCATTCCGATATTGGACTGATCCCTCTCGTCTGGACCGCCCCGTAGCTCTTCACTGGACCGGCTGCGGCGGGAGCTCGAGAGGTTTCGCGAGGGGTAAGCGAAAGACCGCGCCTGCCGCGATACCCGCGGCTTCGACGATCAGAGGCGCTGCTTCGAGGGCATGGCTTCGTCCGTTCACTTCCACGGCTCTCAGGGTCATCGTGAGTCGGGCTTTGCCTTCATCCACTTCGGTCAGTTCTCCCCAGACCGGCGCTCCCGCGCGGGCCAGAAGCTTCCCTTCCGCAGAGAGCGGTGCTGCGAGCGTGGCCGCGAACTTCTCGCCCGCGAGGCTCGCGTCGGCGCTCAGGTTCTGCTCGAGGCGGATCTTGATCTCGGTGCCGACGGGAAGGGTCACGTCCGTACGCGGCCCGCGGCACGAGAAAGCGGCGAGAACGCACAACGTCGCAGTCAGTCGGCTCACCTCGAAATCGGAAGCAAACCTCGTTCCATGAAGGGGGTGGGCTGTATCTTCTTCCAGGGCCGCGGATTGACGCGAAGGCCCCGGCCGGGATGTAAGAGCTACATGGTAGATCTGCCGTTGGACATCACGCCTCACTTGGCCATAGATTCGCACCTCGAGAGGAGATTCCCATGATTCATCGGAGCGCGCTTATCCTCGCGGGCCTCGTCCTGCTCGCATCGAGCCCCATCGCACCCCAGCAGAGCTTCTATCAGCACTACCCGAACATCGCCGGGGAGGTCGTGTTCGAGAACGACCGGGTCGTGGTCCAACGGTACGTCGTCCAGCCGGGTCAGTGGGAAGGAGTCCATACCCACTCGGGAAACCAGCTCTACGTGCATATCAAGGGCGGAGAGTGGACGATGCGCTACGGCGACAAGAAGGAGACCTCGGTCGCGAAAGACGGCTCCGTCGGCTGGATGGAGAAGGTCACCCTCAGCCAGGATCACGAATCCGGCAACACCGGCGACACGCCGATCGAGTTTCTTTGGATCACGCTCAAGTAGCGCTCGCGGCGGCGCTCGTCCTCGCGCTGGCTCAAGGCGGATCGCCTCTCCTTCATCCCGACTCTCCCGAGATGAAGAAAGAGGCGCCCGCCTCGTTCCACGTGCGCCTCGAGACCACGAAAGGGCGGATCGAGATCGAAGTCCACCGCGACTGGGCGCCTCACGGTGTCGACCGTTTCTTCAACCTCGTTCGCCACGGTTACTACGACGGGGTCCGCTTTCATCGGGTCGTCGCCGACCGCTGGGCTCAGTTCGGTATCAACGGCGATCCGCGCATCTCGATGCTCTGGCGCGACCTCCCCATCCCCGACGATCCCTTCGTGCAATCGAACCAGCGCGGCACCGTCGCCTACGCCTTCGCCGTTCCCAACGGCCGGACGACGCAGGTCTTCATCAACCTCCGCGATAACTCGGAGACCCACGACCGGGAGCCCTTCGTGCCCTTGGGTCGGGTGATTACGGGGATGGAGGTCGTCGACGCGCTTCACAGCGACTACGGCGAGACCTCGGGCGGCGGCATCCGCGCGGGAAAGCAGGCTCCGCTCTTCGAGAAGGGAAACGCCTATCTCGACGAGAATTTCCCCCACCTCGATCGCATCCTCGAGGCGACGGTGGTCGAGTGAAGGCTAGTGCCGTTCCACCTTGATTCGCCGAGAAAGGTTGTCGCCTTGGCCGGGCTGTCGCTGTCTATCGGCAACGCTGGCGATCGGCGACGACAGTTGGAACGGCGCTAGCCGCGCTTCGCCATCGGGACGAAGTCGCGGGTGTCGGGCCCGAGATAAATCTGCTGGGGCCGCGCGATCTTCTGCTCGGAGTCGGTAAGCATCTCTTCCCACTGCGCGATCCAGCCCGAGGTCCGCGGGATGGCGAAGAGCACCGGGAACATGCTCATCGGGAATCCCATGGCCTCGTAGATGATCCCGGAGTAGAAGTCGACGTTGGGATAGAGCCGGCGGGACACGAAGTAGTCTTCCTGAAGCGCGATGCGCTCGAGCTCTATGGCGATGTCGATGAGGGGGTTCTTTCCCGTCACCTCGAATACTTCGTGGGCGGTCTGCTTGATGATCTTGGCCCTCGGGTCGTAGCTCTTGTAGACACGGTGGCCGAAGCCCATGAGCCGACCCTCACCCGACTGCACTTTCTTGACGTACTCGGGGACCTTGTCCTTGCTCCCGATCTCGTTGAGCATTCGGAGCACGGCCTCGTTCGCGCCTCCATGGAGCGGTCCGTACAGGGCCGCAGCCGCCGCCGCGGTGGCGGAGTAGGGGTCGGACTGCGAGCTTCCGACACCCCTCATGGCGCTGGTGGAGCAGTTCTGCTCGTGGTCCGCATGAAGGATGAAGAGCACGTCGAGCGCCCGCTCCAGCACCGGATTCGGCTTGTAGCGATCGGTCATCGCGAACGTCATCCTCAAGAAATTGCCGGTATAGGAGAGGTCGTTGTCGGGATAGGTGTAGCGCATGCCGATGCTGTGCCGGTAGGAGAACGCGGCGAGGGTCGGCATCTTGGCGATGAGCCGGTACATCTGGAGCCTTCGCGAAGCCGGGTCGAGCACCTTCTTGGCGTCGGGATAGAAGGTGGAGAGCGCTCCCACCACCCCGATCAACATGCCCATGGGATGGGCGTCGTAACGGAAACCGTCGAGGAGCTTCTTCACGTACTCGTGGAGGATGGTGTGGTGGGTGATGTTGTGGACCCACTCGTCGTATTGCTTCTTCGTGGGAAGCTCGCCGTACAGGATGAGGTTCGCGACCTCCAGGTAGTTCGATTTCTCCGCGAGCTGCTCGATGGGGTAGCCCCGGTACCTCAGAATCCCCTTCTCGCCGTCGATGTAGGTGATCCGGCTTCTGCAGGCGGCGGTGTTCAGGAAGGCAGGATCGTAGCTCTTCAGGCCGTAGTCCTCGTCGTCCACCCGGATCTGGCGCAGATCCTTGGCGCGAATGGCCCCGTTCTCAATCGGGAGCTCGTAGGTCTTGCCGGTTCGGTTGTCGGTGACGGTCAGCGTATCGCGGCCCATGAGCCTTTTCTTCCTCCCTCAATGACCAATTGATTATTGTACATTTAACTTCGACCATCATGGTAGTGGGAGCGAAAGACCGGCCGACGCCTTCGGAGATGATGGTCTACGCGGCTTCCCGCGAGATCCGGGACTCCGAGCTGGTCTTCGTGGGGATGCGCCTTCCGCTCATCGCCTTCCGGCTCGCCCAGGCAACGCATGCGAAACGGGCGGTGGGACTCTACGAGAACGGCATCGTTCGGGCCGAGGCGGCATCGGAAACGCTCTACACCATGAGCGATCTTCCCAACGTGAAGGGCGCGACCTCGGCGACGGATCTCCTGGACGTGATGGGTTTCCTCCAGTCCGGGCGGGTCGGGCTCGGCTTCGTAGGCGCGGCCGAGGTCGACCGGTTCGGGAATCTCAACAGCACGCACGTCGGCTCGGTCCGCCTTCCGGGAAGCGGAGGCGCCTCCGACATCGCATCCCTGGCCTCGCGCCTGGTGGTGCTCGTCAGCCACGCGAAGCACCGGCTCGTCGAGAGAGTCTCCTACGTAACCTCTCCAGGGTACGGCGACGGGGGCGATTGGCGAATGCGATCCGGTCTCCCCCGAGGCGGCCCTACGGCGATCATCACCGATCGGGGGGTCCTCGAGTTCGACGCGGAGTCGAACGAGGCGATGCTCCGCTCGTTCCATGCGCTAACGCCCTCCTCCACCCCAGAAGAGGTTCGGGCGGAGACCGGATGGGACCTCAAGGTGAGCCCGTCGTGCCATCCAACGCCGCTCCCGACGGACGAGGAGCTTTCCCTGTTGCGCTCTCTCGATCCGAACCGGTTCTGGCTGGGCAAGGAGCGGGGACCATGAGCTGCCGTCTGGATGTGGCCCCGCCGAGGGCGACTCTTACTCTGGCGAAGCCTCCTCTTCAGCTGCTGGACCTCGAGGGGATCGGAGCGATGCAGCGCGCACTCGACTCGGTCACCGCCCGCGATGACATCGTGGTCCTGGTACTCGCGGCCGAGGGAGAGAAAGCGTTCTCCGCGGGCGTCGAGGTGCGCGATCACTTCCCGGACCGGCTCGACGACATGATCGACTCCTTCCATCGCCTCTGCCGGAGCCTCATCGAAGGGGAAGCCGTGACCGTGGCGGCGGTACAAGGCGTCGCCCTCGGAGGGGGCATGGAGCTCGCGGCCTGCTGTGACTTCGTCCTCGCGGCCGAGGAGGCCTCGTTCGGTCAGCCCGAGATCGAGCTCGGCTGTTTCCCGCCCCTGGGCGCCGCGCTCTACCCGTCTCTCTTCGGCGCGAAACGCGCGAGCGCGATCGTTCTCCTGGGAGAGCCGCTTACCGCCGAGGAAGCGAAAGCGATCGGTCTCGTGAGCAAGGTGGTCCCGAAGACCGATCTCGACTCCGCCGTGGACGAGCTCGTCTCGAAGCTCGCCGGGAAGAGCCCGGCGGTGCTTCGTCTCGCGAAAAAGGCGCTCCGAGCCTCGACCGACCGCGCGCTCGAATCCCTTCCGGAGATCGAATCTCTCTACCGCGAGGATCTCGCCGCGACCGAGGACATGCTCGAGGGGCTCGAGGCCTTTCTCGAGAAACGCAAGCCCGTCTGGAGGGGAAGGTAGAGCTTGTCGAAACTGGTCGACCTTCCCCAAGCGCTTTCCCGCCACGTCCGAGACGGAAGCTCGGTCCTCATGGGCGCGGGGCTCGAAGCTCTCGTGCCCTTCGCCGCCGGATACGAGCTCGTTCGCCAGAAGCGGCGCGATCTCACGCTGGTTGCCCCGATCTCCGACATGCTCTTCGACGTCCTCATCGGAGCCGGATGCGCGCGGGCGGTCGTCGCCGCCTGGGTGGGAAACGTCTCCGCCGGCTCCGGCTACAACTTCCGGCGCGCTGTCGAGGAGGGCGTGCCGAACGCCGTCGAGGTCACCGATCACTCGAACCTGACCATCGCTCTGGCACTTCAGGCTGCCGCCACAGGAGTTCCGTATCTCCCGACGCGGTCGACCCTCGGCACCGATCTTCTGGCGCGAAACCCGCATCTGAAGGAGATCGTTTGTCCCTTCACCGAGCAGAAGGTCGTCGCCGTCGAGGCGTTGGCTCCGGACGTCGCCATCCTGCCGGTGCAGCAATCGGATGCCGAGGGCAACGCGCATGTGCGAGGGAATCTCGGCGTCATCCGCGAAGCCGCGCGGGCCTCACGAAAGGTCATCGTGATCGCCGAGGAGGTCGTGACTCAAGAGGCCATCTGCAGCGATCCCAACCGCACGCTGATTCCAGGCTTTCTGGTCTCGGCCGTGGTCCACCTTCCTCGGGGGTGTCATCCGGCGCCTTGCGAGGGGTACTACGGCCGCGACCACGGTTTCTTCCACGCCTACCACGAAAGCTCGCGCACGCGGGAGGGATTCCTCCGGTGGCTCGAGGAATGGGTCCTCTCGGTCGAGGACCACGAGGCTTACTTGAAGCGCCTCAGAACGATTGACTAGTGCCGTTCCAACTTGTTCCGCCGAAGTCGGCCGACACTCCTGGCAACAAGCTCGAGTGCCGTCGGATGCGTTTCCGTTAGGACCAGATAGTTGGAACGGCACTAGCCTCGGCCCAGACTCTTCAGGATCCGGCTCCGGCGCCTTTCGAACTCCTCGTCCACGACCGCGGGGGTGAGGTCGTCGATCACGACGTCGAAGGGCACAGGAACGAATTCCCCTTCGTTCTCGAGAGAGGCGATGTTGTAGTACTTGTAGGACCGCGGGAGATGATAGACCCGCAGAACGAGCGCCACCAGCCCCGGCTTTCCCGACTCGTAGCGGCGCTTCCCTTCCACGATCGTCAAGGCGTGCTCGGAGTCGAGAAGATCGAGAGCGCCGGAAGACTGAATGGGGAGCGCGTCCACCACCTGCGCCCAGTCGCGGATATGAGCGTGGCCGCCGAGCGGGGCCTTCAGCTCGTGCCGCCAGGCCATCCAGACGGCGGGTTTCAACGCGTCGGGATCCTGGCCGGAGTACCAGGGGCAAATGAGAAAATCGCGGAGCTGCGAATCCCAGGCCTTGTGGAGCGCGACGATGCCCGTGCCCTCGTGGAGGAACCGGGCGATGACCGACCAGGTCTTGACGACGACGTGCTTCGAGGCTTGTCCATCCTGCGGCTCGACTTTGGTTTCCGTTTTCTCGGTCACTCTCTCTCTCTTCCTCCTTAATTACTGCCCGCCTCGCTCTTCAATTAGTGCGCTGGGGCCCCACCCCCAGCGCTTCTCGCTCCGGGACTCGCTTCGCTCGCCCTCCGCTCGGGCTGAGGGCTCCGCTCGGGGAGCAGGGGCCCTCCGGGCCCCTCGGCTCGACTTTGGCTGGAGCACTTCTGGATCAGGCTGCTTTAGGCTATCGTCGACATCGATGGTCGTCAAGGTGGGATCATGAAAACAGTGGATCTTCGGGGAAAAGTCGGGCTGGTCACCGGTTCCACGCGCGGCATCGGCCGCGCGATCGCGGAAGAGATGGCGAAGGCCGGGGCGGCGGTTGTCGTCTCGGGAACGCGCGAGGCGGACGTCGCCCGCGTCGTCGAAGAGATGAGTGCTTCAGGGCATCGGGCCCTGGGCTCCGCCTGCGACGTGCGGCGCTACGACGAAGTGGAGGCCCTGATGAGCTTCGCCGCGGCGGAGGCCGGGGGTCTCGACATCCTCGTCAACAACGCGGGGATCGGCCTCTTCTCCCCCGTTTCCGAGATGTCGCCCGAGGATTGGGATCGAGTGATCGAAACCAACCTCACCGGCGTCTTCTATTGCTCGCGCGCCGCGATTCCGCATCTCTCGAAACGCGGGGGCGGTGACATCATCAATATCAGCTCCCTCGCGGGAAAGAACGCCTTCGCCGGCGGCGCCGCCTACAACGCCTCCAAGTTCGGGCTCGAGGGCCTGAGCGAGGCGATGATGCTCGACCTCCGCTACCAGAACATCAAAGTGGCCTACGTCATGCCCGGAAGCGTCGCGACCGAGTTCTCGGGAAGAACACCTTCCCAGGAGGAGTCCTGGAGGCTGACCCCGGGCGACGTCGCCGAGGTCGTTCTCGACATCCTCGCCCAGGACCGCCGGGCCCTCGCGAGCCGCGTCGAGCTCAGACCATTCCAGCCCCCGCGGAAGGACAGCTAGAGGCGTCTCGGCGCGAACGCTCCATCATCCCCCGCGCCGGATTTACTCCATTCTTGGGTGTGCCTTCGGCCTGGGTCCAGGTCGAGAGTCCCGGAGCGAGCGTTTGCCGAGCGGAATCGTCGTGAGAGGTCGGCACCTACCCGGTGTCCCGCATGGACGCTCGTCGCGGCTGCGATACAAGTGTTCCGCCGGAGCTCCCCGAGCGGCAATCGAGCGGGAAATCCTCGAAGGACAGGTACCGCGTTCGAGTCTCGGTAGTCATGACGGCACGTTGGCCGCTTTCTGAAAGGCACGAGATCCTGAGCCAGGAGACCTGAAGTTCCCTCGGAGCGCACCTTCCGGCGTGGCGGTCGACGGCGACGAAACACCGCACGACGGCAGGAAGGTCTTTGAGCCAATGGGATTCGAAAACCGCGTCCGGTTGTATTTCTCCAAATTCGAGATGCTATTTTATGGTTTTATCTCTCACAAAGAGATATAAGCCCAAGGCGTGATCGAGACGATAGAGCAGCTCATCGATGACTTTCACGAGCGCCCCCTTCCCAGACCGGTGCCGCGCCACCTTCTGGACACGGCCTCTCGCTCCACGCGTTGGGCTTCTCGAGGGCTCGCTCAGACCTTTCCAGCCACCCGCGGGCTGAAGCGCTAGCTGCGTTTTGTATCTGGGTCCCACGGCGCGTCCGGGTCGAAGGAGCGTCGAACCATCGCCGCAACCTCCCGCATTCGGCTTTGGGAGAGTCCTCGCGGCAGGCGCTGAAGAAGCCGCGACTTGTTCATCACCGAGATGAAGTGCCCTTTGAGGAACGAAACGGAGGGCTAAGGCGGTAATCTGGGCTCACCCCTCACCCAAGGTCTGTTCGCGGCACCGGTGAACCGCCTACGAATTGGCCACTTCCGGTCGATCGCGCCGCGTGCGATAAGATAGGTCCTCGTTAACGAGTTATGCACGAAGTCGCGGTCAAGGAGGCACCCCTCGCGGACGCCTTCGACGCCAGAAATCCGCTGTCCCGCCGCCGCCGGAGCTGGGTAACCGTCGGACTCCTCCTCGGGATCTTCCTCGCCGCCATCGAGCAGACGGTGGTGGCGACCGCCATGCCCACGCTGGTCGCGAGCCTCGGGGGCCTCAACATTTATAGCTGGGTCTTCTCGGTCTATCTCCTGACCTCGACGGTGAGCGTGCCACTCTGGGGACGCCTCTCCGACATCTACGGCCGAAAACCTTACTACATCGCGAGTATCGGACTCTTTCTCGTAGGCTCGGTGCTCGCGGGACTCTCCCGGTCGATGGCGTTTCTCATCTTCGCCCGCGCGGTGCAGGGGCTCGGCGCCGGCGGGGTGTTTCCCGTGGGCTCGACCATTCTGAGCGACATCTATTCCCTCGAGGACCGCGCCCGGATCCAGGGCGTCTTCAGCTCCGTCTGGGGTATCGCCAGCATGGTCGGCCCGCTCGTGGGAGGAATCATCACCGACCTCCTGTCGTGGCGGTGGGTCTTCATCGTCAACGTTCCCTTCGGGCTCGCCGCCACGTACGTGATTCATCGCGCTCTGACCGAGCCGGCGAGAGAGAGGCCCGAGCACACCATCGACATCGGTGGAGTTCTCTCTCTTTCCGCTTCGGTCACGCTTCTCCTCGTGGCGCTCATCGAGATCGGCGACGGCGTCCGCAGCGCTTCCGTGGCACTCCTCCTCCTCAGCTCGGCCGCGATGTGCTTGCTCTTCCTCCGTCTCGAGCGGAAGGCGAAAGAGCCCCTCCTCCCGATGGTGCTCTTCCGGAACCGGGTCTTCACCGTGACCAGCGCTCTCGGTTTCTTCACGGGAATGGGTCTCTTTGGGGCGATCTCTTTCGTGCCGCTCTTCGTCCAGGGCGTTCTCTTCGGCTCGGCCACCCGCGCCGGTTCGGCCCTGACGCCTCTGATGCTCACCTGGGTCACGCTTTCGGTCGTGAGCGGCTGGCTCATCCTCCGGGCCGGCTACCGGCCCCTGGTGATTCTGGGAAGCCTCTTCTTCACCCTCGGCTTCGTGGGGCTCGCGAGCCTCGACGTCGATTCGTCTTATCGAGCGGTCTGGCTCGCGATGGGCGTCCTCGGCGTGGGGCTGGGCTTTACCATGGTCACCATGCTCCTCGCCGTCCAGAACTCCGTCACCAAAAAGCTCATCGCCACCGCAACTTCGGCGTCGATCTTCTTTCGCACCATCGGCGGCACGGTCGGAGTCGCCCTGATGGGCGCGGTCCTGACCCATCAAGTCGGCGCCCAGAGCCGCTCGACTTCGGACCCTGCGCTCATCGAGCTCGCGTCGAGGCCCGACGCCATCGTGCAGGAGACGACCCGGGCCGGCATGTCTCCCGACGCTCTCTCCTGGCTTCGGAACGCTCTCGCCGATGGCCTCCATTCCGCGTTCGTGGTGGGGATCGTCATCGCCGTCATCGCCATTGTTGTCTCGCTCTGGTTTCCTCCGGGCTCCGCGCGCGAGCTGGCGGAGAGGCGCGAGCACCCAGGTCCACGCCTCTAAAGGCGAATCCTGCTAAAATCGCGGCACAGGAGGGTATTCCCATCCCCGTTTCCACGCGTAAAGAACGCTCCGCCTTCACCTCCGTCGACCGCGTGACCGGCTCGCGCAAGAAGAGCCTGCGAGATCGGATCGCCGTCGAGGAGCCCCTCGAGATTCGTCTGAACGGGAAGAGCGTCGCGGTGGTGATGCGAAGCCCGGGGAACGATGAGGACCTGGCCTGCGGGTTCCTTCTTACCGAGGGGCTTCTCAAGGGAAAGGACGAGCTCCAGTCCGTCGGCCGCCACCGCGACCGCAGGAAACCCGATCACGGAAACGTCGTCGACGTTGTATCGACCGACGGCTCGGCCCTTGACAAGCGCGGCTGGCAGCGGAACTTCGTGTCGGCGTCGAGCTGCGGCCTCTGCGGAAAGCTCACCATCGAGTCGGTGCGACTGCAGGCTCCCCCGATTCGAAACGACGACTTGAAGGTCTCGCCCGCGCTCCTCTACGGCCTCGTCGACAAAATGCGGGCGGGCCAGGCAGGCTTCGAGGAGACCGGCGGCATCCATGCCGCGGGACTCTTCGACCGGGACGGCAACCTCCTCATCCTGCGGGAAGACATCGGCCGTCACAACGCCGTGGACAAGGTCGTGGGTGCGGCGCTCCGCGAGGACGCGTTTCCGCTCGCGGGGAGGATCCTGGTGGTGAGCGGGCGCTCGAGCTTCGAGATCGTGCAGAAAGCGCTCATGGCGAGAATCCCGTTCGTCGCCGCGGTCTCGGCAGCCTCGAGCCTCGCCGTCGAGCTCGCGGAGAGCTCGCGTATGGCTCTCGTCGGCTTCCTCCGGGGAAACTCGATGAACGTCTATTGCGGCGCCGAGCGGATCGCCTGAGCCGGTGACCGCAACCGGCGAGTACGGGAAGCGCGGCGACTACCACCGCCACCTCGATCCGCATTGGAGCTACGCCCCGATCTATGTCCGGAAGCTCCGGTGGGTGGATGAAGCGATCGAGAAGATCCCGAAGAGCGCGAAGGTTCTCGACGTGGGAGCGGGCGAGGGCGCTCTCGTCGAACGCTACCGCCGGCGAGGGTGGGACGTCCTAGGAGTGGACTCGGCCTATGAATCGCCGCACGTCCGGCGGGCCGATCTTCTCTCGCTCCCGTTCGACTCCGGCGCCTTCGACGCCGCGCTCTGCCTCGACGTGCTCGAGCACGTGGACCTCCTGGATCAGACGCGAGCTCTTGGCGAGATCGCGCGGATCTTGAAGCCAGGGGGACATCTCCTCTTGAGCGTCCCCAACCTCGCCCACCTCCACTCCCGAATCCGATTCCTCTTCTCCGGGACGCTCACCCGGACCTCCGCGGTCGAGCGCCACCCGGGCGATCGTCCCGTCGGCGAGTATCTCGAGCTCCTGAAGATCAGCGGATTCGAGGTATCCCGCCGCTCCGGGATCTTCGCCACCCTTCCCCTCGCGTTTCGCGCCGTCAACCGCAGCCCGCAGAAGCTCGGATGGCTCATTTCGGTCGCGGACGCGCTGGTGCCCTTCTCGGGCCTGAGGTTTCTCGCCACGATCGAGGCCCGCAAGAGATCCCTATAGGCCCTATCGTCGAGGGACGGAAGTCGAGCCCGTGTTTTACCCTTCGGATGCGTTCTATATCCCGTTCGCGGGGCTCGAGGCCGTTGAAAGGGGCGGACCCGTCGTCCGCATCTGGAAGCTTCAGCCCCGACCGTAGAACGCGGTGATGGCGGAGACCACCATCGACTGCTGCTCCTCGGTGAGCGCGGGGAACATGGGAAGGGCGAGGCTCTCTTTGGCCGCTCTTTCGGCCACGGGAAAGTCTCCCTCCGCGTAACCGAGATTGCGAAAACACGGCTGGAGGTGAAGGGGTACGGGATAGTAGATGGCGGTCGCGATCCCCTTTTGCGTGAGGTGCTCTCGGAGGGCTTCACGCTCTCGCGCCCGGATCACGTACTGATAGTACACGTGGTCGGAGGGGGCTTTCGGCGTCCGCAGGTGTCCTTCCTCGAGCCCGCTCTCCGCGAAGAGTCCCTCGTAGCACCGGGCTCGCTCGCGCCTCTTTCGGGTCCACTCGTCGAGATACCGGAGCTTCACCGAGAGCGCCGCCGCCTGGAGGGCATCCATCCGAAAGTTCCCCCCGACGGTATGGTGAAGGTAGTCGCGCGATGCGCCGTGCGTTCGAAGGCGCTTCAGCGTTTCCCAGAGCCCTTCCTCGCGGGTTGTGACCATCCCCGCGTCTCCGATGGCCCCCAGGTTCTTGCTGGGGTAGAAGGAAAAAGCCCCGATGGTTCCCATGCTTCCCGCACGTCTCCCGTCCGGGTCGCGAGCGCCGATGGCCTGTGCGGCATCCTCGATGACGACCAGGCCCCGTTCTTCCGCGAGCGCAAGTATCGGGGCCATCTCGGCGCACTGACCGTAGAGATGCACGGGCACGATGACCCTCGATCGCTCCGTGAACTGCTCCTCGATGCCCGCCGGATCGATGTTGAAGCTCTCCTCTTCGATGTCGACGAAGACCGGTGTCGCTCCCAGGCGGGAAACCACTCCCGCGGTGGCGAAGAACGAAAAGGCGCTGGTGACGACCTCGTCCCCGGGCCCGATGCCGTAAGCCATCAGGCTCACCAGGAGAGCGTCGGTGCCCGAGGACATTCCCAGGGCGAACGGCACCTCACAGTAGGCGGCGATGCTCTCCTCGAGCTTCAGCACTTCCTCGCCGAGGATGAAGCTCTGGCGATCGAGACAGCGGGCGACTGCCTCGAGGATCTCCCCGCGGATGGGGCGATGAAGGGAGTCGAGGTCGACGAGCGGAACGCGCCAGGTCATGGGGGCTGAACGGATTCTATCTCGTTTGGCCGGGTTTGAACGACGGCGGGACCTGTC
>Ga0326597_10006586_pt1 | contig 15898 bp, 11 predicted proteins | sample RVTome_12_FD_203789 | JGI IMG/M metagenome (GOLD analysis project Ga0326597, IMG submission 203789) | Soil microbial communities from uranium-contaminated site in the Upper Colorado River Basin, Wyoming, United States - RVT100D185 | ecosystem: Environmental > Terrestrial > Soil > Contaminated >...
CGTGGCGATGGAAGTGACGCTGATCCAGCCGATCGCGATGGACGAGGGTCTGCGCTTCGCCATCCGCGAGGGCGGGCGTACCGTCGGCGCCGGCGTCGTCGCCTCGATCATCGAATAGGCGAAGCCGCGCGGCACGCAATCGGGTCGGACGGTACGGCACACGGGCTTAGGAGTGTAGCTCAACTGGTAGAGCACCGGTCTCCAAAACCGGGGGTTGGGGGTTCGAGCCCCTCCACTCCTGCCACTCCCTGCCGGGGCGCATGGAGCGGACCCCCGGAACGAGCGTCGGGCGAGATTTAATCGGCACCGGGATCGACATGGCCAAGACCAATCCGATGGAGTTTATCGAACAGGTTCGCCGGGAAACCTCGAAGGTGACCTGGCCGAGCCGCAAGGAGACCGGCGTTTCGACGGCAATGGTCTTCGTATTCGTGTTTCTGGCGGCGGTGTTCTTCTTTCTGGTGGATCAGGTGCTGGCGTTGGTCGTGAAGCTGATCCTCGGGCTCGGAGGCTGAGACGTGACGGCGCATTGGTACGTGATCCACGTCTACTCGGGCTTCGAGAACAAGGTGGCCCAGTCGATTCGCGAGCAGGCCCGCCAGAAGGGCATGGAGCCGCTGTTCGAGGACGTGCAGGTGCCGACCGAGGAGGTCGTGCGCATGCGCCGCGGCACCAAGACCAGCAGCGAGCGCAAGTTCTTCCCCGGCTACGTGCTGGTGAAGATGGACATGACGGACGACAGCTGGCACCTGGTGAAGAACACGCCGAAGGTGACGGGCTTCCTTGGCGGACGCGGCAAGCCGATGCCGATCACCGACGCCGAGGCGGACCGCATCATGCGCCAGGTGAAGGAAGGTGTGGAGCGGCCGAAGCCGATGATCACCTTCGAGGTGGGCGAGCAGGTGCGCGTCGCCGACGGGCCGTTCAGCTCGTTCAACGGAACGGTGGAAGAGGTCGACGAGGAGAAGGCGAGGCTCAAGGTCGCGGTGTCGATCTTCGGCCGCGCCACCCCCGTCGAGCTGGAGTATTCGCAGGTCGAGAAACTTTGACCTGTTCATCGCAGCCGGCCGCGTCGGCCGGCGGCACGTGCGGGAGGCTCGCCATGGCCGTACCGCGCCCTTGGGAAAGCTGAGGAAGAAAATGGCGAAGAAGATCAAAGGCTACATCAAGCTGCAGGTGCCTGCCGGGCAGGCCAACCCGTCGCCGCCCATCGGGCCGGCGCTGGGTCAGCAGGGCGTCAACATCATGGAGTTCTGCAAGCAGTTCAACGCGCAGAGCCAGGGGCTGGAGGCCGGAATGCCGATTCCGGTGGTGATCACGGTTTTCGCGGACCGGTCGTTCGCGTTCGTCACCAAGAGCCCGCCGGCGTCCTACTTCATCAAGAAGGCGGCCCGGCTCGGCAAGGGTTCGAAGGAGCCCGGGCGCACGGGCGTCGGCACGGTGAGCATGGCGCAGCTGCGCGAGATCGCGGAGAAGAAGATGGCCGACCTCAACGCCAACGATGTGGACGCAGCCTGCCGCATGCTTGCCGGCTCGGCGCGTTCCATGGGCATCCAGGTGACGGGGGAGTGACGCCATGAGCCGGAAGAGCAAGCGTGTCGAAAATACCCGCGAGGGCGTCGATCGCGACGCGTCCTATCCGCTGTCCGATGCGATCCGCCTGATCAAGGAGCGGGCCAACGCCAGGTTCGACGAGACGATCGAGCTGGCCATGAACCTGGGCGTCGACCCGCGCCACGCCGACCAGATGGTGCGCGGTGTGGTTTCGCTGCCGAACGGTACCGGCAAGTCGGTGCGCGTGGCCGTGTTCGCCAGGGGCGCCAAGGCCGACGAGGCCAGGGCCGCCGGCGCCGACGTCGTCGGGGCGGAGGACCTGGCGGAACAGGTCCAGGGCGGCCAGATCGATTTCGATCGCTGCATCGCCACACCCGACATGATGGGGGTCGTGGGCAAGCTCGGGCGCATTCTGGGCCCGCGCGGGCTGATGCCGAACCCGAAGCTGGGGTCGGTCACCCAGGACGTCACCCAGGCGGTGAAGAGCGCAAAGGGCGGCCAGGTGGAGTACCGGGTCGAGAAGGCTGGCATCATTCATGCCGGCGTCGGCAAGGCCAGCTTCAGCGAGGACGCCCTGGTCGAGAACGTGCGTACCCTGGTGGACGCCGTGAACAAGGCCAAGCCGAGTGGCGCCAAGGGCACCTATATAAAGAAGATCTCGCTGAGCTCCACCATGGGACCGGGCCTGAAGCTCGATATTCCGAGCGCGCTCGGCATGGCGGCGGCGAGCGAGTGAAACGAGTTTCCGCCGGCCCGGGGTTTCGGGGCGGCGGCGTGTAGGGGACCGGGGCGTATTTCCGGTCCCGACCTGTCCGAGACTACAGGAGCCCGTCCGCCGCTCGCGGCGGCGGGGTAAAGGGGGTTAGCCCGGCCTGTACAGACGGGGGTTGCAAGCGTTTCTGTGTCCGCCCCGTAAAGCGGCGCGGAGGACGGCTTGGACTTCTGGGACAGGCGATCCGGATCTTGCCGGTTCGCCGGCGAGGTCGACGTAGCCGGTCCGGACCGTTTCCGTCAGGACACGACCGGGCCACAACGATGGAGACGTTGTTTGGACCGAGGACAGAAGGAAAAGCTGATCGCGTCGCTCGGCGAGGTCTTCGGGTCGGCGACCCTGATTGTGGTTGCCCGGCCCGTCGGCCTCAACGTAGCGGAGTCGACCGATCTCCGGCGCCGTATGCGCGACGCCGGCGCCAGCTTCAAGGTGACCAAGAATCGGCTGACTCGTCTTGCCCTGAAGGGAACGCAGTTCGAGTCCCTCGCGGGACTGTTTATCGGCCCCACGGCGATCGCCTATTCGACCGATCCCGTGGCGGCGGCCAAGGTAACGGTGGATTTCGCCAGGACCAACGAGAAGCTCGTGGTTCTTGGCGGTGCCCTCTACCAGCAGATGCTGGACGCCGAGGGTATCAGGAACCTCGCTACCCTGCCGTCGCTCGACGAACTGCGCGCCAGGCTCATCGGCATGGTGCAGACGCCGGCGACGCGGATCGCTGGTGTGCTGCAGGCGCCGGCGGGCCAGCTCGCACGCGTTCTCAATGCCTATGCACAGAAGGGCGAGGCGGCATGAGCCGGCCTCAATTTTGACAGAAACGCACGTAACACCAGGAGACAGACTGAAATGGCTGCTAATCTCGAACAGATCGTCGACCAGCTTTCCTCGCTTACCGTCATCGAGGCCGCCGAGCTCTCGAAGATGCTCGAGGAGAAATGGGGCGTGTCCGCTGCCGCGCCGGTGGCGGTCGCCGCCGTTGCAGGTGGCGGCGAAGCGGTCGCCGCCGCCGAGGAAAAGGATTCGTTCGACGTGATCCTCAAGGCCGCGGGCGAAAAGAAGATCAACGTGATCAAGGAAGTTCGCGCTGTAACCGGGCTGGGACTGAAGGAAGCGAAGGACCTCGTCGAAGGCGCCCCCAAGGCGGTCAAGGAAGGGGTGAACAAGGACGAGGCCGAGGCCATCAGGAAGAAGCTCGAGGAAGCCGGAGCGCAGGTCGAAGTGAAGTAATGACGGTACGGCGCAAGCCAGACTGTCCTGGCATCGGCAGGGCGGCGCACGATGTGCGCTGCCCGCCGGGCCGCACCCGAGTCCCCTCGCCGCCCCGTGTGCGCGACGCCGCGCGCGGGACGGGCGTCGTTTCTGCTGTCGTCATGACCCGTTGAGAGGTCCAGATGCCCACCATGTCCAGGTCGTTTACCCAGCGCAAGCGCATCCGCAAGACATTCGGACGCATACGCGAGGTCGCGCCGATGCCGAACCTCATCGAGGTTCAGAAGGCGTCCTACGACAGCTTTCTGCAGATCAACATACCGGCGGAGGATCGAACCAGTTCCGGCCTTCAGGCGGTGTTCGAATCCGTTTTCCCGATCCGGGATTTCTCGGAGAACGGCACGCTGGAGTTCGTCAAGTACGAGCTTGAGGAGCCCAAGTACGACGTGGACGAATGCCAGCAGCGCGGCGTTACCTTCGCTGCGCCGCTCAAGCTGACCCTGCGCCTGGTGGTCTTCGACGTCGACGAGGAAACCGGCGCCCGCTCCATCCGCGATATCAAGGAGCAGGATGTCTACATGGGCGACATGCCGCTCATGACCGACAACGGCACCTTCATCGTCAACGGCACCGAGCGCGTGATCGTATCCCAGATGCACCGCTCGCCGGGTGTGTTCTACGACCACGACAAGGGCAAGACCCATTCGTCGGGCAAGTTCCTGTTCGCCGCGCGGATCATCCCCTATCGCGGTTCGTGGCTGGATTTCGAGTTTGACGCCAAGGATCTGGTCTATGTGCGCATCGACCGCAGGCGCAAGCTGCCGGTGACGACGCTGCTGATGGCGCTGGATTCCGCGGCGACCGAGAAGGAGCGCGCGAAACGCGTGGCCGACGGCGGCAAGCTGGGTTCGGACGAGGCGGCCGGCATGTCGCCGGAGGAGATTCTCGGCTATTTCTACGACATCGTTACCTATACCCGCGCCAAGAACGGCTGGAAGACGCCGTTCGATCCCGAGCGGGTGCGTGGCGTAAAGCTTGTCTCCGACCTGATCAATGCCAAGAACGGCAAGGTCATGGCCGAAACCGGCACGCGCGTGACGCCCCGGCTCGCACGTAAGCTGAAGGACGAGGGGCTCTCGGAGCAGCTCGTCCAGGACCAGGATCTGATTGGCCGATATATTGCCTGCGACGTGATCAACGAGGAGACGGGCGAGGTTTACGTCGAGGCCGGTGACGAGATCACCGCTGCCATGCTGGAGACCCTGGCCGAAGCCGGGGTGAGCGGGTTGCCGACGCTGGCCATCGATCACCTGACGGTCGGCCCGTATATCCGCAATACGCTGGCCATCGACAAGAACACCAGCCGGATCGAGTCGCTGATGGACATCTACCGGGTAATGCGCCCGGGCGAGCCGCCGACACCCGATACGGCCGAGGCGATGTTCAACAGCCTGTTCTTCGATTCCGAGCGGTACGACCTTTCGGCGGTCGGTCGGGTGAAGATGAACGCGCGGCTGGAACTGGAGACCGATGACACCGTACGCGTGCTGCGCAAGGAAGACATCCTTGCCGTCATCAAGGTTCTCGTAGAGTTGAAGGACGGCCGGGGCGAGATCGACGACATCGACCACCTCGGCAACCGCCGGGTCCGCTCGGTCGGCGAACTGATGGAGAACCAGTACCGGATCGGGCTGCTGCGTATGGAGCGGGCCATCCGCGAACGCATGAGTTCGGTCGAACTCGACTCGGTGATGCCGCAGGATCTGATCAACGCCAAGCCGGCGGCGGCGGCGGTGCGCGAGTTCTTCGGTTCGTCGCAGCTGTCCCAGTTCATGGACCAGACCAATCCGCTGTCCGAGATCACCCACAAGCGCCGCCTGTCGGCCCTCGGGCCGGGCGGCCTGACGCGCGAACGCGCCGGGTTCGAGGTTCGCGACGTGCATCCGACGCACTATGGCCGTATCTGCCCGATCGAGACGCCGGAAGGGCCGAACATCGGCCTGATCAACTCGCTCGCCACCTACGCGCGCGTCAACCAGTACGGCTTCATCGAAACGCCCTACCGTGCGGTGAAGAACGGCAAGGTGACCGACGACGTGGTCTATCTTTCCGCCATCGAGGAAGGCAAGTACACCGTCGCCCAGGCGAACGCCGATCTGGACAAGCAGGGCCGGTTCGTCGAGGAACTGGTCAGTTGCCGCGCCGGTGGCGAATTCGTCATGGCACGGCGCGAGGAAATCGCCTTCATCGACGTATCGCCCAAGCAGCTTGTCTCGGTCGCGGCGGCGCTGATTCCCTTCCTCGAGAACGACGACGCCAACCGCGCGCTGATGGGATCCAACATGCAGCGCCAGGCCGTACCGCTGATCCAGGCCGAGGCGCCGCTGGTGGGAACCGGCATGGAAGAGGCGGTCGCGCGCGGCTCGGGCGCTACCATCGTTGCCAAACGCGGCGGCATGATCGACCAGGTCGATGCTACCCGCATCGTGGTGCGCGCCACCGATGAGACGTCGCTGTCCGCACCGGGCGTCGACATCTACCGTCTGCGCAAGTTCCAGCGCTCCAACCAGAACACCTGCATCACCCAGCGTCCGCTGGTGAAGGTGGGCGATCGGGTCAACGCCGGCGATATCATCGCCGACGGGCCCTCGACCCAGCTCGGCGAACTGGCGCTTGGCCGCAACGTGCTGGTCGCATTCATGCCGTGGCATGGCTACAACTTCGAGGATTCCATCCTGATCTCCGAGCGCATCGCGCGCGACGACGTGTTCACCTCGATCCATATCGAGGAATTCGAGGTCATGGCGCGCGACACCAAGCTGGGGCAGGAGGAAATCACCCGCGATATTCCGAACGTGGGCGAGGAGGCGCTGCGTAACCTCGATGAGGCGGGCATCGTCTATATCGGCGCCGAGGTGAAGCCGGGCGACATTCTTATCGGGAAGGTGACGCCCAAGGGCGAAAGCCCGATGACGCCGGAAGAGAAGCTGCTGCGCGCCATCTTCGGCGAAAAGGCCTCGGACGTGCGCGATACTTCGTTGCGCCTGCCGCCCGGCGTGTCCGGCACGGTGGTGGAGGTCCGGGTGTTCTCGCGCCGCGGCGTCGACAAGGACGAGCGTGCGCTCGCGATCGAGCGCGAGGAAATCGAGCGCCTGGCAAAGGACCGCGACGACGAACTGGCCATCCTGGAGCGCAGCTATACCCAGCGGCTCAAGGACATCCTGCTCAACCAGACCATCGCCGGCGGGCCGAAGAACATCAAGGTCGGCGGCCGCGTCACCCAGGCGGTACTCGGGGAGTATACCACCCGCCAACTCGCCCAGATCGTCGTCAAGAACGACAAGGTGATGGCCGATCTCGAGGAGCTGAAGAAGCAGTTCGAGCAGAGCGAGAAGCGCCTGCAGGAGCGCTTCGAGAGCAAGGTTGAGAAGGTCCAGGGCGGCGACGAGCTTCCGCCGGGCGTGATGAAGATGGTCAAGGTGTTCGTTGCGGTGAAGCGCAAGCTGCAACCGGGCGACAAGATGGCCGGCCGCCACGGCAACAAGGGCGTGGTGTCCAAGATCGTGCCGATGGAGGACATGCCGCATCTCGAGGACGGCACGCCGGTGGACATCGTGCTCAATCCGCTGGGCGTGCCCTCGCGCATGAACGTGGGCCAGATCCTGGAGACCCACCTGGGCTGGGCCTGCGCCGGGCTCGGAAACCAGATCGGCGCCATGCTCGAAAAGGCGGTGCCGGAGGGCAAGATCAACCAGCTTCGCAACCAGCTCAAGTCCATCTACGGCAAGGCGGTATACGACACCGAAATCGCGGAACTGGCCGATGAGGAAATCATCGAACTCGCCGGTAATTTGAGGAACGGCGTGCCCATGGCGACGCCCGTGTTCGACGGCGCCCGCGAGGAGGACATCAACGCCATGCTGGAGGCGGCCGGGCTCGCCACATCGGGCCAGGTCTGGCTCTACGACGGGCGCACCGGCCAGCGCTTCGACCGCAAGGTGACGGTCGGCTACATCTATATGCTCAAGCTGCATCACCTGGTGGACGACAAGATCCACGCGCGTTCGATCGGACCGTACAGCCTGGTTACCCAGCAGCCGCTGGGCGGCAAGGCCCAGTTCGGAGGCCAGCGCTTCGGCGAAATGGAGGTGTGGGCGCTGGAAGCGTACGGCGCCGCCTACACGCTGCAGGAGATGCTGACGGTGAAGTCGGACGACGTGTCCGGACGCACCAAGGTGTACGAAGCGATCGTGCGCGGCGACGATACGTTCGAGGCGGGTATTCCCGAGTCCTTCAACGTTCTGGTGAAGGAACTCAAGTCGCTCGGCCTCAACGTCGAGCTGCTGCGCCGCGACCAGACGTGAACTGAACGGACGGAAGGCCGCGACGCCTTCCACTCGATACCATTCCCTGCGGGGAACGCTCCGGCGGGAGCCGGAAGACCAGGAGAGTCTCGATGAACGAATTGATGAACATCTTCGGGCAGGTCAGCACCGCGGAATCGTTCGACCAGATCCGGATCGCGATCGCGAGCCCGGAGCGCATCCGGTCGTGGTCCTTCGGAGAGATCAAGAAGCCCGAGACCATCAATTACCGCACGTTCAAGCCGGAACGCGACGGGTTGTTCTGCGCCCGCATCTTCGGGCCGATCAAGGACTACGAGTGCCTGTGCGGCAAGTACAAGCGGATGAAATATCGCGGCATCATCTGCGAGAAATGCGGCGTCGAGGTGACGCTGTCCAAGGTGCGGCGCGAGCGCATGGGCCATATCGAGCTCGCCTCGCCGGTGGCGCACATCTGGTTCCTCAAGTCGCTGCCGAGCCGCATCGGACTGCTGCTCGACATGACGCTCAAGGACATCGAGCGGGTTCTCTATTTCGAGAACTACGTGGTGGTCGAGCCCGGGCTGACCCCGCTCAAGGAGCGTCAGCTTCTCAACGAGGAGCAGTTCGTCCAGGCGCAGGACGAATACGGCGACGACTCGTTCCAGGCGATGATCGGCGCCGAAGCGCTGAAGAAGATGCTGGGCGAGATCGATCTGGAATCCGAGTACGAGGCGCTGAAGACCGACTTCCGCGAGACCGGATCGGAAGCCAAGCGCAAGAAACTCGTCAAGCGGCTCAAGCTGGTGGAGGCGTTCCTCGAATCCGGCACTCGGCCCGAATGGATGATCCTCGAGGTGGTGCCGGTGATTCCGCCGGAACTGCGTCCGCTGGTGCCGCTCGACGGGGGCCGCTTCGCCACCTCCGACCTCAACGATCTCTATCGCCGCGTCATCAACCGCAACAACCGGCTGAAGCGGCTGATGGAACTGAAGGCGCCCGACATCATCGTGCGTAACGAGAAACGCATGCTGCAGGAAGCGGTGGACGCGCTGTTCGATAACGGCCGCCGCGGCCGCGTCATCACCGGCGCGAACAAGCGGCCGCTGAAATCGCTTAGCGACATGCTCAAGGGCAAGCAGGGACGCTTCCGGCAGAACCTGCTCGGCAAGCGCGTCGATTATTCGGGCCGTTCGGTGATCGTGGTCGGGCCGGAGCTGATGCTTCACCAGTGCGGCCTGCCGAAAAAGATGGCGCTCGAACTGTTCAAACCGTTCATCTATTCCAAGCTGGAGCTCTATGGCCTGGCCAGCACCATCAAGGCGGCCAAGCGGCTGGTGGAGAAGGAACGTCCCGAAGTGTGGGACATCCTGGAAGAGGTGATCCGCGAGCACCCGGTAATGCTCAATCGCGCGCCGACGCTGCATCGCCTGGGTATCCAGGCGTTCGAGCCGGTGCTCATCGAAGGCAAGGCGATCCAGCTTCACCCGCTGGTGTGCACCGCGTTCAATGCCGACTTCGACGGCGATCAGATGGCCGTGCATGTGCCGCTGTCATTGGAGGCGCAGCTCGAGGCCCGCGTGCTGATGATGTCGACCAACAACATCCTGAGCCCGGCCAACGGCAAACCGATCATCGTGCCGTCGCAGGATATCGTGCTCGGCCTCTACTACCTGACGCTCGAGTCGAAGGGCGAGAAGGGCGAAGGCATGGCCTTCGGCAGCATCGGCGAGATGGAACAGGCGCTCGATTCCGGCGTCGTCTCGCTGCACGCCAAGGTCCAGGCGCGGCTGCAGACGGTCGACGAGACCGGCAAGCCCGTTACGATCCGGCTCGAGACTACCCCCGGTCGTGTCAAGGTCATGCAGATCCTTCCCAAGCATCCCAGGATCCGCCCCGATCTTGCCAACAAGGTGCTGACCAAGCGTGAAATCTCCAACGCCATCGATACGGTGTACCGTCACTGCGGGCAGAAGGAGACGGTGATCTTCGCCGACCACATGATGACGCTCGGCTTCTACTTCGCCTGCCGCGGCGGCATCTCGTTCGGCAAGGACGACCTAATCGTGCCGGCGGCGAAGGGGCGACTCGTCGCCGAGGCGCAGGAGAAGGTCAAGGAATACGAGAAGCAGTATCTCGACGGCCTGATTACCCAGGGCGAGAAGTACAACAAGGTGGTCGACGTCTGGTCGCAATGCACCGACCAGGTTGCCACCGAGATGATGAAGGAAATCTCGTCGCACAAGCCGGGTCAGCCGATCAACGCCATCTTCATGATGGCGGACTCCGGAGCCCGTGGCTCGGCGGCGCAGATGAAGCAGCTCGCCGGCATGCGCGGCCTGATGGCGAAGCCGTCGGGCGAAATCATCGAGACGCCGATCATTTCCAACTTCAAGGAAGGGCTCACCGTGCTCGAGTACTTCAACTCGTCGCATGGCGCCCGCAAGGGACTGGCCGACACGGCGCTGAAGACCGCGAATTCGGGCTATCTGACCCGCCGTCTGGTCGACGTCGCCCAGGACTGCACGGTGATCGCACACGATTGCGGCACCGAGCGCGGGCTGACTGTGCGCGCGGTGGTCGAAGGTGGCGAGGTGCTGGAGACGCTGGCCGAGCGGGTACTGGGGCGCGTTGCGGCTTCGGATATCCTCGAACCGGTTGGCGGAAAGGTCCTGATGCCGGCCGGAACGCTGATGGAAGAGCCGCACCTCGAGATCCTCGACCAGGCGGGAGTGGAGACCGTGCACATTCGCTCGGTGCTTACCTGCGAGACCAAGGGCGGGGTATGCGCCATGTGCTACGGCCGCGATCTGGCCCGCGGTACGCTGGTCAACGAGGGCGAGGCGGTCGGAATCATCGCGGCCCAGTCCATCGGCGAACCGGGTACCCAGCTTACCATGCGCACCTTCCATATCGGCGGCGCGGCGCAGCGCGGCGCCGAACAGTCGAGTGTCGATGCCGACTTTGCCGCTACGGTTCAGGTCAAGAACCGCAACGTGGTGAAGGACGCCAAGGGCAAGTTCGTTGTCATGGCACGCAACACGGAGGTCCTGCTGCTGGACGATCAGGGTCGCGAGCGGGCGAACTTCCGCGTTCCGTACGGCGCACGGCTGCACGTGGACGACGGCACCAAGGTCAAGAAAGGCACCCGTCTGGCCGAATGGGACCCCTACACCCTGCCCATCATTTCGGAAAAGGAAGGTATCGCCAACTATGTCGACCTTACCGACGGCGTCTCGATGCGCGAGATCGTCGACGAGGCCACCGGCATCGCGTATCGCAAGGTGGTAGACTGGAAGCAGCAGCCGAAGGGATCGGAACTGCGCCCGCGCATCACGCTGCGCAACGAGAAGGGCGACGTGATCACGCTGGCCAACGGTACCGAAGCCCGCTATTTCATGTCCGTGGACGCCATCCTGTCGGTGGAAAACGGCGCCAGGGTGCATGCCGGCGAAGTGCTGGCCCGCATCCCGCGCGAGACCAGCAAGACACGCGACATTACCGGCGGTCTGCCGCGGGTGGCGGAACTGTTCGAGGCGCGCAAGCCGAAGGACTACGCCATCGTCAGCGAAATCGACGGTCGGGTCGAATTCGGCAAGGATTACAAGGCGAAGCGTCGCATCGTCGTCCATCCGCTGAACGGCGACGGCGAGCCAAGGGAGCACCTGATCCCGAAGGGCAAGCACGTCAGCGTGCAGGAAGGCGATATCGTCCAGAAGGGCGACTTCCTGATGGACGGCAACCCGGTTCCGCACGACATCCTGCGGGTCATGGGCGTCGAGGCCCTGTCCAACTATCTGACCAACGAGATTCAGGACGTCTACCGGCTGCAGGGCGTGAAGATCAACGACAAGCACATCGAGGTGATCGTTCGCCAGATGCTGCAGAAGGTCGAGATCACGGATCCCGGCGATACCACCCTGCTGGTGGGCGAACAGCTCGATCGCGACGAGTTCGACGCCATCAATGCCCGCGCGCTGGAGAAGAAGGAGAAGGCGGCATCGGCGGAGCCGGTGCTGCATGGCATCACCAAGGCCAGCCTGCAGACCCGGTCGTTCATCTCGGCGGCCTCCTTCCAGGAGACCACCCGGGTGCTGACCGAGGCTGCGGTGTCGGGCAAGGTCGACGACCTCGCCGGACTTAAGGAGAACGTGATCGTCGGCCGGCTGATTCCGGCGGGGACCGGCTCGTACATGAACGAGACCCGGCGTATCGCCCGCGATCGGGATCGCGAGATCTCCAGCCAGCTCTCGGAAAACGAAGGCGAGGAGGGATCGGCAGCGGTGGCGGCGGTCGAGCACAGGCCGGCAGGCCGGGCGAGGCCGGGCCAGGGCCGGGTAGCCTGATTCGACGGAATCGGAGTGTCGGACGGCCCGGCCGCCGGGCCGGACCGGAGAATCGGCGCTCCGTCCCGAAAGAATCGGGGAAATGGCTGGAAATGCGTCGTTTTACCGGTTGACGGGGAGTTAACCCGTCATTATATTTCGCGCCTCTTTGGTGCTGGTGGTAGGCGGACAGCCTAGACGCAGCGCCGGTGGATTTGACGATAACCGACCAGAGTCGAACCGTCGGAGACGGTGCCAAAGGCCGCGAAGGCCTGTGTTTGCCTTCGCCGGTCGTTTTGCGTATTCGACTCGAAGATTGAAGAGGATGACGTCGTGCCGACGGTCAACCAGTTGATTCGCAAGCCCCGGCGCAAGCCGGTCGCCCGCGACAAGGTGCCTGCGATGCAGGAGTGCCCGCAGAAACGCGGCGTCTGCACCCGCGTCTACACCACGACGCCAAAGAAGCCGAACTCGGCGCTGCGCAAGGTCGCGCGCGTCCGGCTGACCAACGGCTTCGAGGTGACCAGCTATATTCCGGGCGAAGGCCATAACCTTCAGGAGCACTCCGTGGTGATGATCCGCGGCGGGCGCGTCAAGGATCTGCCCGGCGTGCGTTACCACATCATCCGCGGCACGCTCGACACCCAGGGGGTGGCCGACCGCCGCCAGCGCCGTTCCAAGTACGGCGCCAAGCGTCCCAAGTAGGAAACCGTCATGTCCCGCAGGCGCGCCGCCGAGAAACGAGAGGTCCTGCCCGACGCCAAATATGGCGATCTGGTGCTGACCAAGTTCATCAACTGCCTGATGTACCAGGGAAAGAAGGCCGTGGCCGAAACCCTGGTCTATTCGGCGCTCGATAATCTGGGCCGCAAGAGCGGCCAGGATCCGATCAAGTCCTTTCATGACGCGCTCGACAACGTCAAGCCGGGTGTCGAGGTGCGGTCCCGCCGCGTCGGCGGCGCCACCTACCAGGTTCCGGTCGAGGTGCGTCCCACCCGCCGTATGGCGCTGGCCATTCGCTGGCTTATCGAGGCCGCGCGCAACCGGTCCGAAAACACCATGCAGGACCGCCTGACAAATGAACTGATGGACGCTGCCAACAACCGCGGTACCGCGGTGAAGAAGCGCGAGGACACCCACCGAATGGCGGAGGCCAACCGGGCCTTCTCGCATTATCGCTGGTAACGTCTGCGTACCGGAAGCAGCAAGAGTAGAGTTCGCCCATGCCCCGCGCCACGCCCCTCAACCGGTATCGGAATATCGGCATCATGGCCCATATCGATGCCGGCAAGACGACGACCACGGAGCGCGTTCTCTATTATACCGGCCGTGCCTACAAGATCGGCGAGGTGCACGAAGGCACCGCGACGATGGACTGGATGGAACAGGAGCAGGAGCGCGGCATCACCATCACGTCCGCCGCGACCACATGCTTCTGGAAGGACTACCGCATCAACATCATCGACACGCCCGGCCACGTGGACTTCACCATCGAGGTCGAGCGCAGCCTGCGTGTGCTCGACGGCGCGGTGGCAGTGTTCGACGCGGTCTCCGGCGTCGAGCCGCAGTCCGAGACGGTATGGCGCCAGGCGGACAAGTACAACGTGCCGCGCATCTGCTTCGTCAACAAGATGGACCGGGTGGGCGCCGACCTGTTCAACACGCTGAAAATGATCGAGGACCGGCTGGGCGCCTCTCCTCTGCTGCTCCAGTTGCCGATCGGCGTCGAGTCCGCGTTCAAGGGCGTGGTCGACCTGGTGGAGAACAAGGCCATCATCTGGCACGACGAGACGCTTGGCGCGCAGTTCGACACCATGGAAATTCCGGCCGAACTGGCCGATCAGGCAGCGGAGTACCGCACCAGGCTGATCGAGCTCGCAGTCGAACAGGACGATGCGGCGATGGAGGCGTACCTCGAAGGCAACGTGCCCGACGCCGCCGTGCTGCGCCGCTGCATCCGCAAGGGTACGGTGACCAGCGCTTTCGTTCCGGTGTTGTGCGGGACCGCGTTCAAGAACAAGGGCGTACAGCCGCTGCTCGATGCCGTGGTGGAATATCTGCCCGCGCCGACGGACGTTGATGCCATTCGCGGCGTGAAGCCCGGCACCGACGAGGAAGTCATCCGCAAATCCAACGACACCGAGCCGTTTTCCGGCCTCGCCTTCAAGGTGATGAACGATCCGTTCGTCGGTTCTCTGACCTTCGTGCGCATCTACTCGGGGGTGCTGAAGAGCGGAACGGGGGCTCTCAACACGGTGAAGGACTCCAAGGAGCGCATTGGCCGCATTCTCCTGATGCACGCCAATTCGCGCGAGGACGTAAAGGAAGCCTATGCCGGCGATATCGTCGCTCTGGCCGGGCTCAAGGACACCACCACCGGCGATACGCTGTGCGACCCCGACAAACCGGTCGTGCTCGAGCGCATGGAGTTCCCGGACCCGGTCATCGAGGTCGCGGTCGAGCCCAAAACCAAGGTCGACCAGGAAAAAATGGGCGTTGCGCTCAACCGCCTCGCCCAGGAAGACCCGTCCTTCCGCGTATCGGTCGATCACGAGAGCGGCCAGACCGTGATCAAGGGCATGGGCGAGTTGCACCTCGAGATCATCGTCGACCGCATGAAGCGGGAGTTCAAGGTGGAAGCCAACGTGGGTGCGCCGCAGGTGGCGTACCGCGAGACCATTACCCGCGATTCCGAGGTCGATTACACTCACAAGAAGCAGACCGGCGGCTCGGGTCAGTTCGCTCGCGTCAAGATTCGCTTCGAGCCGCTGCCGTCAGGGTCGGGCTTCCAGTTCGAGAACAAGGTGGTCGGCGGCAACGTGCCGCGCGAATTCATCCCGGCGGTCGAAAAGGGTCTGCGCTCGGCGACCGAGACCGGCGTTCTGGTCGGTTTTCCCATGATCGACTTCAAGGCGACGCTGTACGACGGCGCCTACCACGACGTGGACTCGTCGGCGATCGCCTTCGAGATCGCGTCGCGCGCTGCCTTCCGCGAGGGGATTGCGAAGGCGAGCCCACGGCTGCTCGAGCCCATGATGAGGGTCGAAGTGGTGACGCCCGAGGATTACCTCGGCGATATTATCGGCGATCTCAACAGCCGGCGCGGCAGCATTTCCGGCATGGACCAGCGGGCCAACGCGCGCGTTGTCGCTGCCCAAGTGCCGCTGGCCAACATGTTCGGGTATGTCAATAACCTGCGCTCCATGAGCCAGGGACGCGCCCAGTTCACGATGTTCTTCGACCACTATGAGCAGGTACCGCAGGCCGTTGCGGAAGAGGTCCGCGCCAAGCTGGCCTAGGCCGGCCGGCAGTCGGATCCCGGGGATCAACTGGAGACAAGAAGATGGCGAAAGCGAAATTCGAGCGTAGCAAGCCGCACTGCAACATCGGGACGATTGGTCACGTTGACCACGGGAAGACGACGCTGACGGCTGCGATCACGAAGGTTCTTGCGGAGTCGGGCGGCGCCGAGTTCACGGCGTACGACCAGATCGACAAGGCGCCGGAGGAGCGGGCTCGGGGGATCACGATTTCGACGGCGCATGTGGAGTACCAGACGGCGAACCGTCATTATGCGCATGTCGACTGTCCGGGCCATGCGGACTACGTGAAGAACATGATCACGGGCGCGGCGCAGATGGACGGTGCGATTCTGGTTGTGTCGGCGGCGGACGGTCCGATGCCGCAGACGCGGGAGCACATTCTTCTGGCGCGGC
>Ga0326597_10006587_pt1 | contig 15896 bp, 15 predicted proteins | sample RVTome_12_FD_203789 | JGI IMG/M metagenome (GOLD analysis project Ga0326597, IMG submission 203789) | Soil microbial communities from uranium-contaminated site in the Upper Colorado River Basin, Wyoming, United States - RVT100D185 | ecosystem: Environmental > Terrestrial > Soil > Contaminated >...
GCGGGTGATGGACGAAGTCCAGCGAGTGGTCCGGGAGCTTCAGAAATAGGGGACTTCAGGCATTCATGTGGGAAAGCCGGTGAACGCTGTTTGAGTACAATGACTCGGATATTCCACCGCAGAGGCGCGGAGGACGCGGAGTAAGATTCCGAAAATCGAATTTGATTCTTTGCGCCTTTGCGTCTTTGCGGGAGATATTCCGAGACCGGCCGGTGCGCGAAGCCTACCCTACGAAAACCTTCGTGTCCTTCGCGCCTTCGTGGTGAAAACTTCTTCTGACCGGAAGTCAGCAGCAGGGAAGGGGGTTTTCGATCAAGTTATAAACGTGATCGAAGGTGACTTCGTTGATGCGCGCGAGAATTTTGAACATCCGCGGCGGCTCGTTCTTGAGAAACACCATGATCGCCGTCTCCACGGGCGGGCAGCCGGCCTTCACGCAAGGGACTTCTTTGACGACGATCGGCGCATCCGGTGGAAAAGTGAGAATTGTCTGCACCCAATAACGAATCTGGTCGAGGGTGAACGATGAAACGTCCTGCTTGCGCCCGAAAGGATCGATTGCTTCGGATGAATCCGCGCCGTTTTCGGTGGTGATGCAGTTCATGAATCCCTGGGTGATCTTTTCCTTGTCCAGATCGCGGCCGATGAAAACCAGGCGATTGAGCCGCTCCTCATCTTGCGCCCAGGCGCGCCCCGGCCGACCTTCGAAGAGCAGATGCACACCCTGAAAAACAAATTGATCGGGGTCTTTGCGCAGGTTGAGAATGCCCTTCATGCGCATGACCCGTTGGCCGAACTCGGCGAGCAATTCGCGGAACCATTGGCTGAGCTTTAGCCCGTCGAGGTCACCTGGCGTAGTGATGGCAACCGTTTGGATGTCTTCAGTGTGGGCGTGATTGTGGTCGTGCTTTTCGGCTTTGATTTCGAGGTCGAGGCTCCGTAAATCCAAAACCATGCCGATATCGACGTCGGAGTTTCTCGTCTGGCAGACCCGTGCGGCGCCGTTCAGGTTGCGCAGTTTGAATTCCAGCTCGGGTAAATCCTCCGGGTTGATAAGATCGATCTTGTTTAACAACACCATGTCGGCAAAGGCGATCTGCTCCTTCGATTCCGGCGACTGGCTGAGTTGCTGGAAGATATGCTTGGCGTCCACGACGGTGACGACGCCGTTAAGCTGATAGGCGCTCTTGATGCGGTCGTCGAGGAAAAAGGTCTGCACGACCGGCGACGGATCGGCCAGCCCGGTGGTCTCGATCATGAGCGTGTCGAACTTGTCACGGTGATCGAGAAGTTGAAACAGGCTGCGCAACAGATCGCCGCGCACGGTGCAGCAGATGCAGCCGTTGCTCATCTCGACGATTTCTTGGTCCGAAGAGATCAGCAAGTGGTGGTCGATGCCGACCTCGCCGAACTCGTTGACGATGACGGCGACCCGCCGGCCATGGTCGGCGGTGAGGATGCGGTTGAGCAGGGTGGTTTTCCCCGCGCCGAGAAAGCCGGTCAGCACCGTGACAGGAACTCTGTGGTCGTTGTTATCGGACATGGGCTTGAAATCCTGCAGCGTTTGTTCTCTAAAGTTAACAACCACGCGCTAGCGAGTCAACGTGCTGTGAAACGTGATCGAGAAGGGGGACTGTCCCCTTTCGGTTGCGCTTTGAAAATTGGGTTTGGGGCGTGCTATCGGGCGGCTAATGAAGAATCGACCGGGGCGCATCATTTCCTTCCCCTTGACGGGGAAGGACAAAGGTAGGGGTGATGGGTTTAATCGGTTCCCGAACATCCCTATCCCGGCCTTTCCCCGTCAAGGGGAAAGGAGGTCGGACTACGATGCAGCGATCTGCCGGCATTTTCATCCTCGGCGGGCGAGCATAAGATCATGAAACACTTCGTGGTTTATTGGCTGGCGCATATGTCACCATCAGGAGGTGAGCGTCGATGAAACTTAAGAACAAGGTCGCATTCATCACCGGGTTCGGTTCAGGATTGGGACAAGCCATCGCGGTTTTGTTCTCCGCGGAAGGCGCAGCGGTGGCGGGAACTTCGCCGACCGAGTCGAAGGGGCGCGCGACCGTGGCGATGATCGAAAAACGCGGCGGCAAAGCCCTCTTCTGGCCGGGCGATGTCGCCGATTCGGCGCAGATGAAAAGTCTGATCGATGAAACGGTCCGGCAGTGGGGCGGCATCGATATCGTCGTCAATAGCGCCGGCGTTCGCACCAATGGCAGCATCACCGATATCACCGAAGACGATTGGGACCGGACGCTCGACGTGAACTTGAAGGGCGCGTTCATCGTCTCTCGCTTGGCGATTCCCGAAATGATCAAGCGCGGCGGCGGCGTGATACTTCACATTGCTGCCCGTTCGGGGATGCTCGGACAGGCCGGGCGGGCCGCCTATTGTGCGTCGAAGGGCGGCATGATTACGCTCACGGAAGCGATGGCGATGGACCACGCAAAAGACAAGATTCGAGTGAACTGCATCTGCCCCGGCCCGACGCGCACACCTATGGTCGATACCTCGTCGCCGGAGAAACTTGCCCGCTATAAAACCCGCGTGCCCCTTGGCCGCATCGGCGAGCCGGAGGATGTCGCGCAGGCTGCGCTCTATCTCGCCTCTGACGAGGGATCGTTCGTCACCGCGGCGATCCTTCCGGTGGACGGGGGCATGCGGCTGACCGGGCCGTGAGACACCCTCAGCCGACGTCGAACTGAAATCCATCTATTGTTTATTGTAATGCTAGTTTCAAAGGCGTGGTGGTCAATCGTAAAGCGCTTTAAAAAACCCGCTGTCTTCCAATGACTTCAAGATACTCGGGTCGATGAAGGCGTTCGGATCGGCATTCTTTGCTTTCGGGTTTTCCCGCGCCAGCGATTCCAAAATCGTTTTGATGCCGCCGAGGGACGGATAGGGAATTCTTTCAAAGTAGACGTTGGCATATTGTTCGTGGGTGCGCTCGGCGTATTTCTCCTTGTCAGCCTCCATGCGCATCCTTTTCAGGATAATTCTGACGCTGTCTTTTTTATTCTTTTTGAAGTAGGCGATTCCCTCGACGTAGGCCTTCAATACTCTTGTCGCCAGGTCGCGGTTTCCCCGAAGATAGCTCCGCGTCGACACCATCATGCTCTGCAAATAGTGAATGTTTATTTTGGCGAGATCGGCGAGCACTCTAAAGCCCTTGTCCTCCGCCATGAAGTAGGATGGATCGGTAAGCACCGCGCCGTCGATCACTTTTTTCTCCATGCTCATAAGCATGGTCGGCGACGAGCCAATTTGCAGCACCTGCAGTTCATCCTGGCGCATCCGCCAATGGTTGAGCAACAGGGTCAGCACGGAGTGGGATGAGGTGCCGAGGCGGTAATGCCGATCTTTTTGCCTTTAAGCTCTTCCGGCGTATCGATATCGGGCCGCACCAGTAAACGGTGCACGCCTTTGTTATTCAGCGCCGCGATCATCACCAGGTCCGCGCCCCTGAGCACGGATGTTATCACGGCGCCGCCTCCCGCGGTGGCGAATTGAATATCGCCGGCGAGCAGCGCGTTGACACTGCGCGTAGCGCCGCCGCCGATAAAAATCGCCTCGGCTTCGACCCCATGTTTCTTGAAGAAGCCGCGTTCCCCGGCGACCCAGACGGCGCTGTTGGTCGGGCTGAATGCGCCCATGCCGATTCGAACTTTGTCCAACGCGGCAAAGGAAATGGAAGCCGGCAACAACAAAATTGCCAAGCATAACTGAATCATTGATTTCATGCCCATGTTATTGTCTCCTTCGATAAGATAAGCGTAGCACTAATGCGGGAACCCCAACGTCGCCGACCTTCAGCATAAATGATCGCGACCGTGAACGTAAGCGTCACCCGGGTAGTGGTTCAGTTTGATTTCAACGCCGCATCGATGTAGGGGCAGGCCTACGTGCCTGCCCTCCGAACTAAATACCGCAACTGACACGTGACATAAGACAGCGATTGGGCGTAAATGGGATAGAGAAAAAATGGGTGACCCCGTCGGTTAAGCGATTTGTCCCCGAAAAGCGCCACCGTTAACCTGACGACGTGCACCTCGATGAATGAGGAAAGAACCATGCTCGACATCAGGCCGATAGGCATCGAGGACTACGCCGAGCGGCACAGTAAGCCGCTGTCGGCGCTGCACCATAAGCTCTGGATGGAGACCTATTCGAAAACCCGCGAGCCGGGGATGATGGTGGGAGCGCTCGAAGCAACGTTTCTTAAGATGCTGGTCATGTTGACCAACGCGAGACGCATTCTAGAGATCGGCATGTTTACGGGTTACACCACGCTGGCGTTGGCTGAAGCGATCCCCAAAGGCGGAACCATCGTTACCTGCGAGATCAACCCGGAAACGGTCGAAATCGCCAAGCGCTACTTTGCCGAAAGCCCCCATGGGTCCAAGATCGAAGTGAGGCTAGGCCCGGCGTCCGAAACGCTGAAGCGGGTTTGGGGTCCGTTCGATATTTGCTTCATCGACGCTGATATAGAGAACTACGCGCCGTATTACGAGGCTTGCATGGATCTAGTGCGGCGCGGAGGTTTGATCATTCTGGATAACATGTTGCACGGCGGGCGCGTGATCGACCCTCGGGATGAGACTACGAAAGCGATCGACGCGCTCAATAAACATATTCGCAACGACGCGCGGGTGGAAAACGTCTTGCTACCGGTCCGCGACGGCATCATGTTGGTGCGTAAACTCTGAACCGTTCCAGCCGTTCCAATCGTTCAAGACGTTCAATTCGTTCAAGTGAGGCGCGTGTCTTAATTTCTGCGCTTCACGGTGATTTCTCACCGCGCGGGCAGATACGAGAAATCAAAAACCTGACTTACCGGCACCTCCTTCGTGATCGCTTCGGCCTGGAGGCTATCGCGGATGGTGTCGGGGAGAGAGATTGACAAGGCGTGACTTAATGATGGATATTGCAGCAGATTTGCTCTTCTCATATCACGGAGCTCCCGAATACACTGCGGGAAGAGCCGGCAGTATACTCAATAGTTAGGTGAAACAAATCTTTGTGCATGAAAACGATAAGCGAATCACTTTTCGAGAAGCTCTGCGATCGCAGCACCATAAGGTGGGAGACGATTCCGACCACCGACGAAAGCACGGCAGACTACAGCATATTTCCCAAAGGTATGAAGGTCGTTGCTGAAGTAAAACAAATCGATCCCAATAAGGAAGACGAAAAGGCCGAACAAAAGCTCAATCGCGGCGAGCTTGTCGAGTCCGTTTACGAACGTGGCAAACGGGTGAGGGCAAAGATACGAGACGCAAATCCGAAGCTCGCACCGCATTCGAAAAAAGGAGTTCCGACCATTCTCGTCCTGTACGGCAACGTCCGCCCGCATCTGCACACTGACCCGCATGACATTCACGCAGCGATGTACGGTGTTGAGCAACATGTTTTTGTTGTACCAAAGGATCCGAGCATCCGTCCGTTCTTCGGAGGCAAGAAGCTCGGTCCAAGGCAAGGAATGACTAAGCAACACAATACCAGTATCAGCGCGCTCGGTGTCATATCAGGCTCTCTTGAGTTGCCGGAACTTGTCATTTACCACAATGTCTATGCAAGGGTGTTTCTGCCTCCCGATTATTTTCGGCCATATGGGGTGAAACAGTTTTCGTTTTCTGAAGCTCTTCCCGGTAAGTATCAGGAATGGGTGGCAGTGTTATAGTGAATGTGTCACCTAACCCCACGGTTGAGAGGGACACGCGTAAGACCGTTGCGCGCCCCTCACCGTGAACGTTATCGTGCCGGGAGAAGCTTGGCGTATCTTACGGGGTGAAAGTCCCCGTCGGATAAGGGTGAGCCACCCGCCCGTATCGAGTCTTGCGTCTGTGGAGGAGTCGCAAGGCGAACAAGACAGGCGAAGCGTAGACAGAGAATCCTGTAGGCCGTAGGGATGACCGCGCGTCCTGAAGAGCTGGTACAGCTTCGAGATAAGCTTGTTGCGGACGGCGAGTGTTTTAACGTGCACGAAGCCAATACGAAGCATCCGAATAGGGTGAGGATGTGGAGGTCCGCCGGAGTCCACAGGCCATGGCATGCAGGAAGAGATACGCTGAAGAACCCGGGAGGCCCCAGCGGCTCCTAGCGGAAGGAAAGCTTGGGGGTAAGGTATACAGCTAATGAGGCACGGAAGGGGAAACCCGGACACGGAACTATACTGGAACCTAGAGCGCCCGAGTGGAGCACCGCAAGGCAGGCGGAGGAGTACAGTGAAAGGGAAAGCCCGCCGTAAGCTTTTGGGGAGTCTTATCAGGCATAGTACTCGGAGCGTGGGAAAGCCACGTACATGGGGAAGGACCTGACGGAAGCACGTAGCCTGCAAAGGAAACTCATGCCGGACATGTCGGGCTGGATTAACATGAGCCAACCTCACTGCGGGGGATAGCAACAGGTGAGTGCGACTAAGGAGTTCCATTTCCTGATCGTGTTCATCTGCAACGCGGAAGCGAGTGCAACCGACGAACCCGGTGCGGAAAAACTGCACGCCGGGGTCTGTGCGGGGGGCCGCCCGTAAGGGCGGTTCCTACCGCGGAGGTACCATGACTACCGACACCGGCTTCAAGCGCTACCAGTCAGCCATTGCGCTGCTCGCCCAGAAGCACGTCATGCCAGCCTATGAAGCGCGAAAGAAGGGCGTTACGCTGACATTGCCGCAAGACGCTGCGTTTCAAGCAGTCTTTACTGGCCTAACCGAAATTTCGTCGTCCATCGAGGCCCTAACCCTTACGGAGAACCTTCTCGCGTTGACTCCGCCACGCAGCAAGCGCATCAAGAAAGACGAGTATCTGAAGTTTCTGGTTGCAGCCTATCTGCAGGAGGTCTACATCCTGAGGGAGCGCCTGGTCAAGTACGCAAAGAAGATCGCACGTCTTTACGCAAAGCATTTGGGTCGCGATCCCGCCGCTGCGCTGTTTGAACCACTTCTCGCCAGCGTCGACGCAACTCTCCAAGGCGTAACGACAACACGTGGGTCGCACGTTCATTCTCAGCGGTTCACCGATCAAGACCTTGACCTCGTGGCGATGCTCTCACTTGTGGAAAGCATCAACCCTAGCCCGGAGTATGACCTTCGCTTGTATTACTCTTTGGCCAGCGGCAAGTGGCACCAAACGGTCAAGAAGAACAATGCTGAGACTTTGAAGTTACTCGATATCTACTTCGACTGGCTGTACCCCGTGGTCACCAAAGATGGCAAAGCTTACTTTCCGCCCGCCGGTCGCCCAGCACGCAAGAACTCGCGAAATGGTGCCTGACCCCTCGGTCTAAACTTAAGTTGTCGAAACCAGCTGTCTTGGCCGGATCTGTTAATCTGCATAGGGTTAACTAAACATCATCAAGCATTAGCCGTTGCAAGAGGCAAATACATTGGCACCCGATCGATTTAAGAGGTTGATGTTCTTTTCACCGCCGTCAAACAGCTGTCGGAAAATTTTCCAGCGGTAGAAGATATTGATCACCTCCCGGTCGAGCGACTTAAACATTTTTGCAATTTTGGGCCCCATAAACATTGTTTCAATCAAATCTGTTTCTTGGAATGGGTTTAGGATACCAGGTCCTAAGTGGCGCAGCTATGGCGAGCACAGATAGGCACTCAATGACTGGATCGCAGCCGGAACTGGTCCGTCGCATTCTTAAGGTCTTCCGCCTCATCCTTGCAAAGGACGCCTGTAGAACCTGGGTAGTTTTTGAGAACGACATGTGTGTTACAAACTCTCTATTTCAGGTGACGATACGGATACCTTTTTTAATCCCTAACAACGTCAGTTAATTGGGAATAAGCCGGGAATCTGATCATAAAGAGCCACAAAGAAATGCGCACTCAGGAGCAAATACTCAATTAGGTTAAAATGCTCGTCGCGCATTGGTTGTTCGTGCCGGAACCTATATTCCGGCACGGATTCATCCAGATCAATTGCAGCGTCATTTGAATGCCAGTTTGGGTGGGAAAACTCGCACAGAAATTCATAACAATCCTCGAGAATGCAGTGTTGCTTCGCGGTTTGGCTGAGAACAGAAATATTGATTGATTCATCTGCATATTTAAACATCGATAGAATGTGCTTCGGATCAGGTGCCTCTGGAATGCTCTCGTGACGTACTCCGAGCATCTGGATGCATAAATCCTTGTCAAGCATTTCAGCGGTAATGTCGCCTTTGCTCAATGACCGAAGCCTGCGATGAAGATATCCAAGAGAAGCAGTTGTCTCGAAATGCCCTCTAATATTCAACGTCATTGAATAGACATTTTCGTTAACCGCTGCGCTCGCGGACCCTTCAAAAAGGTAGATCGATCGGTGTAGCAATACTTGCCGGTAAACTAGGGTGTTTACTCTTATGCGATCGGGATCACCACAATTTCCTCCAAGCAACGCGTTGCGGCGTTTTTCCGTTCGAGACACAAGCTGTTTGTGTGCTTTAACAAACTCGTCGAAGTCTTTTGTTTGATGGTGGGTTAAAAACGCTTGCTCTAGTCCGTCTGGAAGCATTGATTGATTCCTCCGAGTCGAGCATTGTGCTCATTAATATTCCATTCCTGTCATGCAGTATCCGACGGCGATAAGGGGTTCAATGCTCGGTCGTCGGTTATTAGATGGCGATAGATTTCTGCTAGACCTCCAGCGGTGAAACAGTTGGTCCCTAATTTCTGAGTGGTGTGGGATCTCCTATCAGAATAAACGGTGCCCAGTAAAATGGTGACGCCAAGGATTGAACGTTTCCGACAGCCTTGAGTCCGATTTTGGAGTTTAAAATTTCTAATTTGGCCTGACGCAAGGCCGCGGCTTTGGTGGCTCCTTTCTTTAATCCTTGATAAAATTTTTCCATTAGCAGACTTGTGGACTGATCTTCTACCTTCCAAAGGCTTACGACGGCGGATGAAGCCCCTGCATAGAAGAATGCTCTGGTTAGTCCGACAATCCCTTCTCCTTGGTGCAGGCTACCTAACCCCGTCTCACAAGCCGACAACACTACCAGATCGGCATTGAGTTTTAACTCTAAAATATCTGAGAACTGCAACAACCCGCGATGTTTTTCATCGCTTCCCGTTTGTGACAGGACCAGTGCTGGCTGTGACAACATGCCAACTTTATCACCAAGAACCGCATGCGTCGCGAAATGAACAACTCGATATCGGGTAAGATCCAATTCGCGCACCCGCTCCGCTGAGGCCCGTTCCCGCAGGTTAATGTGCTCAGATGTTGGAGGTATGCCCCAAATGCGGCCAATGCGTAGTACTTCGTCCTCTGAAAATTCAAGGCGGTTCAGAGTCACCCCACGGAGAGCCAAGTTGGTAAGTGGGGCGGGCACAGTCGAACTCACCGACACCGCGTTTCCTCCATAAACAGGATCTCCGAATGCAACAAGCGGTAACTGGGCCCGCTTCTGTTCCGTTCTTTGTGTTTTGGTTTGCGCGACAAGGATGGATGCAGACGGAACATAAGACACCTCGGCTTGTGTAATCAGATACGGTATATCGGCAAGGCTCTTACCATCGGTTCCAGTGCTTTTTGGGCCAGACGCAATGAGGGCCTCAAAAGGGAGATAATGCAGCGGGCCGTCTGGGGCAATAATCAGCTTTGTCTTAGCACGGATGAGTTGTTGTGCTGGCTCCAGCAGTACTTGGTATAAGCGGCTACCCATGGAAATGTGTTCAGACATTTCCTTAGGGTCTATCAGGGGCTCCCGGAGCGTCCTAAGGTATGCGTCCAGCGCAGGAAAACTCTTTTCATCGGGCAAGTTATACACCTGAACCTCTTCTCTGGTGATTGCCCATAGCTTGGACCCGTCAATAGAAATTGAATATTCTAGAAGGACCGCGTCGTCGCCCAATGCAGCTTGGACCTCGGTTATCGTCGCGGGTTGTGGAAAAACAATTTGATCGTAACGGCTGTCCTGTTTAGCAGTTTCTCGTTGAACGGATTGCCATTCTTGGTGTAGAGCCTCCAACTGATTGACGAGGTTCTTCGTTTCCTTTAAGTCTAAATTACGATTCTTTAGTCGATCGCTAATAAAATTGATCTGTCTACGAATCGTTTCTTGCCGAGATGTTAGCACTCCTACTTCTGTTCCTAAACGTGCGACTTTGGAGTTGCCGAGAATCTCCAAAAACGTCCTTGCCCTAAGTCTTTCAGTGTATTCAAAGGCTTCGCGAAGGTAGTTTTCCTGTCCAGTCGCGTTAAACATGTCGAGCAATGATGCAGGTAACCCCCGATATGCGATTGAGGCTCCTTCCCATACTTCAATTTGTTTCTGGTCAGTGATTTGTTGATATTGAACCGATTCCACAATCTGAAACCCTTTCTTGTAGTAACTCACGGCATCCTTGAAATTCCCCTGATCAGCGTAAGTTCTCCCAAGAGCAGCATAGACAAAATTAATCAGTGGCGATTGTAGTTCCGCTGCTATATTCTCCGCAGTGAAAAGAAGCCGCAGGGCAGAAGTGAAATCCTTTTTCTGCCTCAAGGCGTCCGCTAGGAAACCCGAGTCCAATGCTTCCCTGATTTTCATCGTAGCGAGTTCTACTGGCGAAGCGCTAGCGTCGGGCAGAGAATCACACGCTAATGCAATGGACAACATGCTAATGGCTGAATCTAGTTCTCGCTCTTTCAGAGAGATTCTGCCCCATGCGAAAAACACATTGCGTACAATTGTACGCATGTTCGTGTCTAGGCGTGTAAGGCTTTTCTTCAACGTCTCATCCGGCTCACTTCGCTGCGTGGTGGAAGGTTTGGTGGTTTTCTGCGCCTCGTCAAGTACGTCGAACCCCATATACGAAGTCAACAATTTTCTTGCGTCCTGAAAATATTGAGCAATCTCCCCGGTGGGAGCCTTGCCGCCTAACGATAGATTGTCTCCGATGGCTGCTAGAATAGCAGCCTCAACTGCGACGAAACGAACGTCGTTGGAGTCAGCGTGGTTTTTCCTGATAATCGGCAAAATCTGTCTCAAATAGTCGATCGCTGTTTCAAAGTCGCCTAGCGAGACATACAGGTCTGTAAGTTCGGCGAGTGTATCTACTTCTTTCTCTATATCCGAGCTTTCTCGATACTTGATCGCAGCATTCCGCCGGTACTCAATTGCAAGATCATATTTGCTAAGAATCGTGTAGATGAATGCTGCTCTTTTCAATACGTAAAGATATATCTCGTCATCCTTGTCCTTATATTCGCCTCTGCGGATCTGCTCGACCACGGCTTCGTAATGCGGCAACGCTTGATCAAACTCTCCAACGTTGTCAAAAGCCGTTGCAAGAGCATAATTTGCGCTAACTACCACAACGGAAAGATTGAGGCTTTCGCCCAGCTTCACACTGTTCAATAAAATTTGTCTTGCTTCGGCAAAATAGCCCGCTGCAATATACAATTTTCCAAGGCTGACACTGGCCCACGCGGCGGGTTCGCGGTCGTTTGCGGCGAGCAGAAGAGGCACAGCCTCAGCGTAGAGACCTATGGCCTGTTTCTGGTCCTTTAGTTCCTGTTCTGCGAGTATGGCAGCAGTCCAAAGCGCTCCGCCTGCACCGCCATCATTTCCTGCGGCTTTGTAATCGTGGGCGGCACGCCGATAAGAGACGACTGATTCACCGTGTTGCGTCAGTTTTTGATGAGCGCCGGCCTTTCGGAAAAAAGTGAGACCACGACCATTTAATAATTTTGATCTCTCGTGCTCACTAGGATTACTCAATACTTCATCCCAGATAGTTGCCGACTCTTTATACGACGTAAGAGCACTTTCGGCGTTTCCAAGTTCATCTTCCGCCCAAGCTATCTCGCCGAGAATCTCCGCCTCTAAAGCCCGGTGATGGGTCGTTCTTACGTAGGGCAGTGCTACGAGCAATGCGTCGAGTGCTTCTTTGTGTTTTCGAGTCTCTTGGTAAAGATATCCAAGGTGAGCATGAATTATTGCGATGCCCGCGTCGTCTTTTTTCGCGTGAGCGTCCTCTAAAGCGGCTAATAATTGTTCTTCCGCCATTTGTTGGTTTCCGGCCCGCAAAGCAGAAACACCTTCCCCTATGGCGATGTCAACTTGCTCGTTCCGCGCCCGTAGAGAAGGAGTCGTTGCCCGAGCGCTGCAGCCAACTATTGCGATGGTCGCGACGGCTAAAAAAGGCAATACTTTGAAGCAGAATTTCATCGACCTAGCTGAATTCTTCGTTAGGCGTAATATCACACAACTTTATTGGCAAACCCGCAGCTTCGGATATGGAATTCGTCCTTTTTTGACAGCGGCATCAATCTCCTTAGCTAAAGTTAACATGCTTAGATTCGGTGGTGGAAGTCGAGAATTGCTTGGCTGATCACTACCTTCCTTCGCGGACATGATCAGATTCACCGTGCCGTCACAATCGGAATCAACGTAAAGTTCCGTGGTTTTCCACTCAGGATCTAATCCTTTTCTGACCTGATCGATTTTGCCGGATTTTCCTGACGTATCAGAATCCATCGCGACATACGCTGGGGGTTTCGTCCGCTCACGATAGACAATCCATACATCCGGGGGCGGTGCGACCGAATCTTGGTAACAACCGATGATGTCGTTCCATCCGCGGCGTAGGGTGTCGTAGCCCTCAGTACATTTTAATTCGCTCGCCCGTGGCGCTTGGCGTCGCACCGCTTCACGGCTTCCTTGTCTCGACAAAAACTCGTTGATTGTATCGACCGATACAGCATAATTCAGCCCCTCGCCGCTCCGATGCCTAAACGAATTGATTCCAACAACCCTTGCGTTCTCGTCAAGCAACGGTCCTCCTGAGTTGCCGGGATTGATGGGCGTCTGCGTCTGTATGATGTTGGCCCGATGAGTAATGCCTTCTTCTGTTTTCCATTCATAGTTCGCCCGAACCTGACTAATTATGCCGCGCGTGTACGTCCAGACTTCTCCTTGCGGGTGACCAATAGCATGAACGTCTTGCCCGACATTCAGCGACGACGCGGCCCCCAGCGGCAAAAACGACAGAGACGGGGGCGGGTTAACGATCTTTAAAAGCGCCAGGTCAGCGACTTCATCGACTTTTATAACCGTCGCCAGAAAGGCGAGTTCTTTTTTCAGTTCGGCGCTATCTTTTGGCTTTAAGACAACGACAGGTTTGGGATCGTCCCCAACCACATGCCAATTTGTAAGCACGCGACCGTCACGGCTGATTAACACTCCACTGCCCACACTATCCTTTCCGGCTAGTACGAACACCACAGAAGAAGCTGCCTTTTGAAAGACAGCGATGTCTCGTTCTCCCCTGGTGCTTTCAAGAATTAGGTTCTTGCCGAGTTTCTGGAGTGTCGAAGCGATTCGCGGCACATCGGCTCCGACACGAAATTCGCTAAGCGCACGCAGGAGGCTCTTCGGAATTGGCGGCGCTTTCACTTCCGGAGTCTGAGCGGGAGTTGGACTGGTCTGAACCATCACGTTTGGCTCGTTAGGTCCAACCGTGGGAGCCTTCATCGTCGGCTCCTTTGCGCCGCGAGGAAAGACGCCAAGGTAAACAGCCAAAATCGCAATCACTGCCACCGCGGTAGCGCTCTGCCAGCCGTAGGAGGCGTTCCAAAGCGCTGAGAGCACATTCTTGAGTGACGACGCGTAGGTCTCGGAAGCTTCTACGAGAGTGCGCCGGCCACTGGCGTTTTGCGTGGCGGCCAACCGGCGCAGACTTTCTTCGAGCTGCGGTGACAGGGGCTCCGCCTTCTTTTCAAGGAAAAGCAGCTCCCTCAATTCGACGAGCTGATTAAGACAGTAAAGGCAGGATTTTAGGTGGTTCTCTACTCCGTCCCTTTCCTCGCTCGGCAGGGTGTGCTCGATATACTGACCGAGGGCGGTGAGAGAGAGGCAATCGGGCGTTTTACGCTTGTCTAAGTCCTGCAAGAGATCGGCGGCGACTTTCTCGGGCGATGCTTCCATAAAGGCTCGTCCCCAATTAGATAAGACTACCCAGCGTGCAATTTTCTTCCATGGGCTAGAGACCCAACTAGCTTCCTATTAACGCCTTTTTCAGTCTCTCGATAATCCGCGAGTAGCTCGATGCGACCGTGCCTCCGGGTATTCCCAAAAGCTCAGCTATTTCCCTATCCTTATAGCCTTTCGCCTTCATTAGAAAAATCTGCTGGTGTTCCAAAGATAGCTCCTGTAGCTGCTTTGCCACTCGGTCCACACCCTCCCTTGCGACGGTCTGTTCTTCGGGGTTGGGAGCCCCACTGGGGATTTCAGTCCCGGGGCTAGGATCGTCGGACGCCGGGTCTTGATCAAGGGATATTTCTTTACCATGCCCAGCGGTTAACCGGAAATATGTTTTCGCTTCATTGATCGTTATGAGCTTAAGATAGCTCAGAAACTGATACCGATTCGCGCCACGAAAATCCCTCAGGCCCGTTTTCCACAACTTTATGAAGACCTGCTGGGTAACGTCATCGATCTTTTGGTCGTTGCCCCTGCAATAACCCGACAAGCAACCCCGCACGACCTTGCCGTAATCGCCAACAAAGGCGTGCCACGCCCGTTCGTCTCCCTTAACGCACGATTCGAGAAGGGCCAGTAGTATTGTGTCCTGGTCGCTCATCGGCTGAAAACCTGGCGGATTATACCGCAAACTCGGTCGTCAACAAGCTTTTATTCTTAAGTGAATCCAATCGGTTAGGAGTTCGGAGTTTTGCTTCAAGAAAATCCTTACCAAAAGCTGGAAGAAAAATCGTTGCCCGGTAGTCCTAACAGTCAGACAGATTAAAACTAAAAAAAGGAGACTCGTATGAAAAAGATTATACTGCTAACAGCTCTTGCACTCCTCTTGATTCACTCACCGGCGCAGAGCGCCTCGGTCGACGGCTACTACCGCAAAGATGGGACTTACGTCGCCCCATATCAACGGACGAATCCGGATCACAGCCCTTACAATAACTACAACTTTCCAGGGAACTACAACCCAAACAGTGGCAGGACCACACCTGGAAATCCAGACACCTACCTGGACCGGTATAATGACAGAGGTCGTTCATCGGGCGGGCTCGGTGGCTATAATTCCTTCGACTATCGTCGTCGGTAGGTAACACGCTCAAGAGGGTGTTGCATCGATTCGCCTGCTCTCTGTCTGAACGGCCCCATCTCGGAAAAGATCGGGCCGTTCATCACCTGGCTAAACTAGCGTTGCGGCAGGTACGAGAAATCTAAAACCTGGGAAACGTTGGGGGGCAGAGAACTATTTTGCCACTTGCCCTTGCGCCCTCACGCGGAGAGTTTGATCTCGATCTCGGCGCCGAGTGCGCGGGCAACCTTTTTGAGCGTTGGCAAAGACACGCGATCGTAGGTTCCCCCCTCCAGGCGCGCGCTGTCGGGCTGTTGCATACCGGCCCGCCGCGCGCGCTCGGCCTGGGTCCAGCCCTTCTTCAGCCTGGCTCGGAATTTCTCCGGCTCCAGGACCGTATAATCTAACCGCCCAAGTCACCGACGCCCTCGGCGGGCAGGCGCAAAAGATGCGGACACTGACGGTGAGGTTATGCTGTGTCATAGTCAGTATCATCTTCGGATCTGAGCGTTGGGGGTTTGAATCCCTGCGGGTGCGCCAATCAGTTTAAGATCGTAGCTCAGCGACTCGGCAATTGTTCACCGAGATTGGGAATCGAAGCTTCTTTTTTCTTCCCCAATAGGTGATCTCCTTCGGATTCCTTCCTTGCTCAGTCGCGTGGACTATTGTACTGTCAAGTTATTACATCGTGCGAGTTACCTTTGCCTACGATAGAAAAGCTCGGAAGGCGCACTTCAAAGTGCGTCACGCAAGCTTTAGAGAAGCCGAATTCGAGGAGGTATTGTCCAGACCCGTGGTGGTCATCGGGCAAGAAGGACGAGTCCTGAAAGCAGTGGGAAGAACTCTTACAGGAAGATTCTTAACGGTGGTTTTC
>Ga0326597_10006588_pt1 | contig 15896 bp, 16 predicted proteins | sample RVTome_12_FD_203789 | JGI IMG/M metagenome (GOLD analysis project Ga0326597, IMG submission 203789) | Soil microbial communities from uranium-contaminated site in the Upper Colorado River Basin, Wyoming, United States - RVT100D185 | ecosystem: Environmental > Terrestrial > Soil > Contaminated >...
ACCGGGACACGCTGATGGGCGCCGAGCGTACGACGGCGGGACAGCCCTGGGCGCCCGGCTCCTGGAGGTCGGGTGGCACGGGGCCGGTGCCGATCTCGCTGGAGGTCGGTGTGGCCGAGGACCTGCGCGTCGGCGTGGGCGACGAGATCGTGTGGGATATCCAGGGCCGCGAGCTTCGCACGCGCGTGGCCCATCTCCGCGAGGTCGAATGGGCGCGTTTCGAGCCCAACTTCTTCGTCGTCTTCCCCGAGGGTCCGCTGGCCCAGGCGCCGCAGACCTTCGTGGTGCTGACCCGCATGGAAGACCCCGCGGCCCGCGGACGGTTCCAGCGGACGGCGGTCGAGCGGTTCCCCAACGTCACCACGATCGACCTGTCCCAGGTCCAGCAGGCGATCGAGCGGGTGGTCGGCCGCGTGTCCCTGGCCATCCGCTTCATGGCGCTGTTCAGCCTGGCGGCCGGCTCGGTGGTGCTCATGGGCGCCGTGGCCGCGGGCCGTTACCAGCGCCTGCGCGAGGCCGCCCTCCTCAAGACCCTCGGCGCCACGCGCGGCCAGCTCCTGCGCATCCTGCTCGCCGAGTACCTGAGCCTCGGCGGCCTGGCCGTCACCACCGCGCTCGTGCTCTCTTCCGCCGCGGGCTGGGCCCTCGTCCGCTTCTTCTTCGACGCGCGGTTCACCTGGCCCGCGGCAAGCCTGGCGGGGCTGAGCCTGGCCGTGCTCGCCCTCACCGTGGTGGTCGGCCTCTGGAACAGCCGCGAGGTGCTGCGCAAGCCGCCGCTCGCCGTGCTGCGGGCGGAGTAGGGCCGCCGCGCGCGACGCGCGAACGCCCGTATACTGGCGAAATGAACCGGATCGAAAGCGCCGCGCTCGCGTCCGCTCTGGTCCTGGGCCTCACCGCCACGGCCCACGCCGACCGCACGCAGGTCTTCTCCATCCAGGGCGCCGACTGTGGCAAGTGCGGCGACGAGATCAAGGACGAGCTGAAGAAGGTCGCGGGCTTCAAGAAGGCCGAGTTCGACGCGCAGAAGGTGGAGCTGACGGTGAAGCTCGACGACGGCGTGCCGGACGAAGCGGTGATGGCGGCGGTCGAGCGCGCCGGGATGAAGGCGATACCGGGCCCCGGCCAGGGAAGGTACCTGCCCCCGGCCGCCTATCCCCCGGGCGCGGACGTGGCGACCCTCAGCCCGGACGGCTCCGGCGTGGGCCCGCTGGAGAAGCTGAGGGTGCCCGCCAAGTACACCGTCTTCGACGTGTACGCCGACTGGTGCGGGCCGTGCCGCCAGGTGGACGAGCGCCTGCGGCAGCTCGTGCAGGCGCGCGCGGACGTGGCGGTGCGCAAGCTCAACGTGGTGGACTTCGACACGCCGCTGGCGCGCGAGCTGGGCTCCCGCTTCGAGGCGCTGCCCTACGTCATCGTCTTCTCGCCGGCGGGCAAGCGCACCGACATCCAGGGCCTGGACCTCGAGAGGCTGGAAAGGGCGCTCGGCCGGCCTTGAGACGGCTGCTCCTCGCCATCGCCTTCTCGGCCGCCTCCGCCACGACCTGGGCCTCCGGCGGCTGAGCCGGCTGAACGAATCCCAACCTGCCGGTCGGCGGGTCGGCTCTCCTCCCTCCGCCCCGCGGCGTGTGGAAATGGTCCCTGAGCGGAAGCGGCACGCGCGTGCACAACGAGCACACGGCGATGGAATCGGCCGCGCATTACTGGCACGTGCTGGACGTGACGCTGGCGGAGACGAGTGCCGTGACGTCGGTGGGGCTCGGGAAGAACCTCGGCCTGGAGCTGCTCGTCCCGTTCCGCACGGCCGCCATGCGCGTGCGCTTCAAGGACGAGGAGCGGCGGCCCTTCGTGCCCGCCGAAGGCGACCTGCACCACCGCAACGAGACGCTGGCCGGCACGGGCGATCCCTGGCTGATGCTGCACGCGGCACGGCCGGGCCGCGCCTGGACGCTCGGCGTGCGTGCCGGCGTCTCCCTGCCGGTGGGCCACACGGTTGCGAACCCGTTCGACCTCGGCCGCCGCGGGCTGCGCCACCAGCACGTCCAGTTCGGGACGGGCACCTGGGATCCACTGCTCGGCCTGATGGCCGGACGCCGCCTCGGCTCGTTCGGGCTCACCGTGACGGGCCTCGCCCGCCTGGCCCTCTACCGGAACGAGCACGGCTACCAGGCGGGCAACCGGTACCAGGTGTCCGCGCTCGCCGAGCGGCCGATCTCCGGCTCCTGGCGTGGCAGCCTCGGATTGGAGCTGGCGCGTGAACAACCGGAGCGGTGGGACGGCCGGCGGGACGAGGAGGAGGGCAACCTGGGCCGGACGGACCTGCTGCTGACCGTCGCCGCGCTGCGCCCGATCTCCGGTGTGGGCGCCGTGCGCTTCGCGGTGAGCGTGCCCGTCTTCACGCACACGCGGGGCGCGCAGCTCGACTATCCCCTCATCGTGTCGGTGGGCCTGGCTCGCTGAGCCGCTTCAGCGCGCGGCACTTCCGCGCGCGCACGACCTCGGCCGACAGCCCCAGCTCCGCCGCCACCTCTCCCGAGCGGCGCCCCTCCAGGACGACGCGATCCACGATGCAGCGGTCGAGCGGAGCCAGGCGGGCGAGGGCGCGGCGAAGGGCTTCGCGGCGTTCGCGCGTCTCCACGGCATCCGGGGCGGGGTCTTCCGCCAGATCGTCGGACAGCGGCTCGGGCACGGGCCGCAGCCGGCGGGCGCGCAGGTGGTTGTTGGCGAGGTTGCGCGCGGTGCCGAGGACGAAGCCGGCCAGCCGTTCGGGCTCGTGCACGCGGCCTTCTCGCAGCGCGCGCAGCACGGCCATGAGCACGTCCGTGCACAGCTCGCCCGCCGCCTCCCGGTCGTGGGTGCGGGCGGCGAGCAGGGACAGGACGCGGGGCCGGAACCGGCGCGCGAGCTCGTCCTCGGCGGCCGCCTCCCCGCGCGCGACGCGTTCGGCCAGCTCCTCCGGCCTGTCGTCCTGTACGGCGGCTGCTGTCGTCATGGCCCGGCCTCCCCGGTGCAACCCGCCCGCCGCGGGCGTGGACGGCCGTCGTCACGTTTCGACCGGCTCCCCCACATACCCTCGTGCGTTCGGTACCTGGTGTGACGAGGCCGATCCGGAAGATGTTCCGGGGCGGCCCGCGAACGGCACGAGGAAGAGGGAGGGATGTGACATGGACCACAGAGAGGGCCTGAGGCGCCGCGCGCTGCTCGTCCTGGCCGCGGCCACCCTGGCCGCGGGACTGCCGGCCTGCGGCGGAAGCGGGGCCGGATCGGTGACGGGACCCAGCGCGCCGCCCGCGCGGCCGCGTGAGGTCATCAACGGATCGTGGCGAGTGGACTCGCTGGGGGGCTCGGGCGAGGTCTATTACGTGGTGATCGACGTGAACCAGACCGCCGACTTCGACGCGACCGTGCAGTGGACGCAATACCGGGCAGCTCCAGATCACGGGCCTGCCCTGACGGTGACGAAGGCGGGTTTCCAAACCTACGCGCAAGAGCTTTCAGGATCGCCGTAGGCGCACGCTTACGCACCCGGCGACGCGGGAGCACATGACCTAGGGGGCGGCGGCGCGGATCGTGACCTTGCGCATCTCCACGCGGGCGGCGGGCTTGTCGCCCTGCACGGGCGTGCGGCCGATGGCATCGACCACGTCCATTCCCTCCGCCACCTCGCCGAAGATCGTGTATTGCCCCTTGAGCGCGGGCTGGTCGGTCAGGACGATGAAGAACTGGCTGCCCCCGCTGTCCACGCTCGACGGGCGGCGCGCCGCGGCCACCACGCCGCGAGCGAACGGCAGGTCGGAGAACTCCGCCTTGAGCAGGCCGAGGCCGCCGCGGCCGTATTCGGCCGCCCGCGCGGGGTCCTTCGAAAAGGGGTCGCCGCCCTGGACGATGCCGCCCGGGATGATGCGGTGGAAGGTCGTGCCGTCGTAACCGCCCGCCTTCGCCGTCTTCACGAAAAGCGCCACGTGCCGCGGCGCGAGGTCGGGCCGCAGGCGGATCGCGAACGACCCGTGCTCGGTCTCGACCACCGCCTCCTGGGCGGCCGGGGCCACGGCGGCCGGCGTGGGCGGCGGCGGCGCCGCCAGCGCCGGCACGGCCACGAGCACGCCCGCTACGAACGCCTTCACTCGTCCCATTCGCCGTCCTCCACCAGCCTCTGCCGTTGCTCCATCCTGCGCAGCACCTCGGCCCGGTCACCCAGGCTCGACGCGCCGACACCCTCCACCGCGCACGAGGCCGCGCAGTTGGCGAACGCCGCCGACTCCAGCGCATCGCCGGTCTCGTAGTAGCGGACCAGGAAGGCACTGGCGAACACGTCGCCTGCGCCCGTGGGGTCCACCTCCGGCCGCGGCAGACCCGGCACCTCGTGCGTCGCGTCGCGCGTGTGCAGGACGGCGCCGCGCCAGCCTCGCGTCACCACCACCATGGGTACCCAGGTGAGAAAGTCGCGCGGCTGCGGGCCGCCGGGCGGCAGGTCGTGCTGCGAGACGAACAGCACGTGCACGCCGGCGAGCGCCGCGCCCGGATCGCGCCACTCGCGGGGTGAGACCGCGCCGTCCGGCGCGAAGTCGCGCACCCAGCCCTGCGCCACCGCCCCCACCACCTCCGCCTCGAAGGTGGGCGCCAGGGCGCCTTCGATCTCGCCGGCCAGGGGGGCCAGGAGCAGCACGTCGGGATGCCGCCACGCTTCGGGCAGCGGGCCCACGTGCACCGGGCCGGCCCGCGAGAGGAGCACCTGATGGCGCACGCCCTCCGGACCGTACTCGTTGACGAAGCGCGTGGTGGCGGGGCTGCGGTGCAGGAAGACGGGCACGTCCGGCAGCTCGCGGGCGGGATCGAACTCGGGGCCGCAGGTCGTGAGGGCGGCGGCTTCCCACCCGAGCCTCCGCGCCGTCGCCGTCGCGTAGGTGACGGAGCCGCCAGCCACGTCGCCCTCCGGACGCTTGTCCCAGGTCACGTGGCCGACCGCCAGCAGACGCGGCAGGCGTCTAGCCCTGGAGAATCACGCCGGCGGCGGCCGTCACGCCTTGACGCCCTTCTCAAACAGGTCGAGCTGCCACTTCTCGCCTACGGCCACGGGATAGCGGCCGCTGAAGCAGGCGGTACAGAACCGGCTCCCCTCGGCGTCGCCCACGGACGCGAGCAGCCCTTCCTGCGAAAGGTAGGCCAGACTGTCCGCCCCGATGTACCTGCGGATCTCGTCGAGGTCGTGGGTGGCCGCGATCAGCTCGCCCTTGGTGGGCGTGTCGATGCCGTAGTAGCAGGGGCCGGTGGTGGGCGGGCTGCTCACCCGCATGTGGATCTCGCGCGCGCCCGCCTCGCGCACCATGCTCACGATCTTGCGCGAGGTGGTGCCGCGCACGATCGAGTCGTCGAGGAGCACGACGCGCTTGCCCTCGAGCACGCTGCGCACGGCGTTGAGCTTGACCTTCACCCCGAAGGAGCGGATGGCCTGTCGCGGCTCGATGAAGGTGCGGCCGACGTAGTGGTTGCGGATCAGGCCCCACTGGAACGGCAGGCCGCTCTCCTGCGAGTAGCCCAGAGCCGCGCCCATCCCGCTGTCGGGCACGGGCACCACGATGTCCGCGTCGGCCGGGGCCTCGCGCGCAAGTTGCCGGCCGAGGAGGAGCCGCGAGGAGAGCACGTTGCGCCCGAACACCAGGCTGTCCGGCCGGGCGAAATACACGTGCTCGAACACGCACTGGCGGACCGGCTCCGGCGGGAACGGCCGGAACGAGTGCAGGCCGTCGCGGTCGATCAGCACCAGCTCGCCCGGTTGCACGTCGCGCAAGTACTCGGCGTCGATCAGGTCGAGGGCGCAGGTCTCGGAGGCGACGATCCAGGCCCCCTCGAGCTTCCCGATGCACAGCGGCCGGAATCCCCAGGGATCACGCGCGGCGACCAGCGCGTCCGGGGTCAGGAAGAGCAGCGAGAAGGCGCCCATCACCTTGGACAGGCTGGCCGCGATCGCGTCCTCGAGCTTCTCGCGGTGGCTGCGCGCGTAGAGGTGGAGGATCACCTCGGTGTCGGACGTGGACTGGAAGATGGAACCCGCCGCCTCCAGATCGTTGCGCAGCTTGGCGGCGTTGACCAGGTTGCCGTTGTGCCCCAGCGCGATCGGCCCGCGGTGGCAATCAATGCGGATGGGCTGGGCGTTGGCGGTGACGGTGTCGCCCGCGGTCGAATACCGGACATGGCCCATGGCGCGGTCGCCGGGAAGCGCCTCGAGGCGCTGCTCGTCGAACACGTCGTTGACGAGCCCCATGCCCTTCTCCACGCGCAGCTTGTTCCCCTCCGCGGCGGCGATCCCCGCGGACTCCTGTCCCCGGTGCTGCAGGGCGTAGAGCCCCAGGTAGGTGAGCCGGGCGGCTTCCGGGTGGCCGAAGATGCCGAAAAGCCCGCAGCGGTCACGGAAACGGTCGTCGTCGATGGCTATCCGGCCGGGCATGGAAAGTGGGCTGACACGTTGATCGGCCTGATGTTATCCGACTGCGGAGCCCCGACCAAGCGCGAAGTTGACGTGACGGCGCTCACCCGGGTGTGGCGTCTCACTTGCCCCGCGCCGACCGGCGATTAGCCTGTCCCGCTTCTTCCGGGTCCCGGGCGCCGGATCCCGGGCGGAAGAAGAGGGCCCTCAGGGGTGGTCAGGAACGTGAAAAGGAGGCCGTCATGAACCGTGTCGCGGTCGGGCTCCTGGGCGTGGCCATCCTGTTCGGGGTCCGCTTTCTGTCTGTGAGCCGTTCGCGCCCCGCCCGGAGGGGCCGGCCCTAACGACTCAGCGCGGGCTCGCCCAGCTGCCGTTCCAGGCTCATCCAGGCTTCGTGCAGGGTCGAGACGGGCAGGTCCACCAGCGTGCGTCCTCCCGACGAAAGCACCAGCCGATCGCCGCCCGCCACGCCGATGCGCGCCCAGGGCACGCCGTGCCGGCGCGCCAGCTCCGCGATGCGCAGGTCGTCGCGCGTGGTGACCACCGCGCGTGAAGGGCTCTCCGCGAACAGCAGCAGGTCGTCGCGCAAGCCGGCGGGCAGGTCGAACCGGCCGCCCAGGTGCGACCGCTCATCGCGGAAGCAGGACTCGGCCAGGGCCACGGCCAGGCCCCCGTCGCTGGGGTCGTGGGCCGAGCGCAGCACGCCCCGCGCGGCGCCCTCGGCCAGGAGCGCGAGCAGGCGCTTCTCGGCCTCGAGGTCCAGGCGCGGAGGCCGGCCGGCCACCTTGCCATGCACGACCTCGAGGAGCTCGGTCCCGCCCAGGTCCTCCCGCGTCGCACCGAGCAGGTACACCGCGTCACCCTCCGCCACGAAGGAGGCGCCCAGCGTCGCGTCCACGTCCTCGATCAGGCCCACCACCCCGAGCACCGGCGTCGGGTAGATCGCGCGGCCGTCCGTCTCGTTGTAGAGCGACACGTTGCCGCCGGTGATCGGCACGCCGAGCACGCGGCACGCTTCCCCGATCCCCTGGATCGAGCGCACGAGCTGGCCCATGATCTCGGGCCGCTCGGGGTTGCCGAAGTTGAGGCAGTTGGTGGCCCCGATGGGCACCGCACCCGAGCAGGCCACGTTCCGCGCGGCTTCCGCCACGGCCAGGCGCGCGCCCGCGAACGGGTCCAGCCAGCAGTACCGGCCGTTGCCGTCCACGCTCATGGCCAGCGCCTTGGCCGTGCCCTTGACGCGGACCACGGCCGCGTCGCCTCCGGGACCGCTCACCGTGTTCGTCCGCACCGTGCTGTCGTACTGCCGGTAGATCCACCGTTTGTTGGCCACATTCGGCGAGGCGAGCACGCGCAGGAGGGCGCCGGAGAGATCGGCGGGTGGAGGCAGGATCATCACGTCCTCCGCTGCCGCGGGGTTGACCGGGTCCACCCAGGGCCGCTCGTAGACGGGCGCCTCGTCCGTGAGCGCCTCGTTGGGCACGTCCGCCTCCAGACGCCCCTCGTGGAACACGCGCAAGCGCCGATCCGCGGTCACCGTGCCGATCGCCTCGGCGTGGAGGTCCCACTTGTCGAAGACCTCCACGATCTCCTGCTCGCGTCCCTTCTCCGCGACGAGCAGCATCCGCTCCTGCGACTCCGACAGCATCACCTCGTAGGCGGTCATGCCCGTTTCCCGCTTGGGCACGCGCGCGACGTCGATCTCGATGCCGGTGCCCGCCCGCGCGCCCATCTCGGACGTGGAGCAGGTGAGCCCGGCCGCGCCCATGTCCTGGATGCCCACCACGGCGCCCGTCTTCAGCGCCTCCAGGCAGGCCTCCAGGAGCACCTTCTCCATGAACGGATCGCCGACCTGCACGGTGGGGCGCTTCTCCTCGCTGCCCTCGCCGAACTCGGCGGAGGCCATCGTGGCGCCGTGAATGCCGTCACGCCCCGTCTTGGCGCCCACGTAGAAGACCGTGTTGCCGACCCCTTCGGCCCGACCCTTGAAGATCCGGTCCGCCTTCACGATGCCGAGGCAGAAGGCGTTCACGAGCGGGTTGGTGCGGTAGCAGTCCGCGAAGAGGATCTCGCCCCCGACCGTCGGGCAGCCGAACGCGTTGCCGTATCCGCCGATGCCCGCCACCACGCCTTCGAGCAGCCGGCGGTTCCGCGGATCGTCGGGCGGACCGAAACGAAGGCTGTCGAGGATGGCGATGGGGCGGGCACCCATGGTGAAGATGTCGCGCAGGATCCCGCCCACGCCGGTGGCGGCGCCCTGGTAGGGCTCGATGAACGAGGGGTGGTTGTGCGACTCGATCTTGAAGACGGCGGCCAGCCCCTCGCCGATGTCCACCGCTCCCGCGTTCTCGCCGGGTCCCTGCAGCACCCGCGCGCCCTGCGTGGGCAGCGTGCGCAGGTGCACCTTGCTGCTCTTGTACGAGCAGTGCTCCGACCACATCACGGAGAACAGGCCCAGCTCGGTCGGGTTCGGCTCACGCCCGAGGCGCTGGACGATGCGGTCGTACTCCCCGCGGGTGAGGTTGTGGCGCTCGAGGACGGACGGGTCGATTTGCATGGGTGGACTTCATTGTAGTGGAGTATGCTAGGGTTGCCTCCTCCATGATCACCGTGTGCGCGTGGTGCCAGCGTCTTCTGGGAGCGGATCCCGACGACCGCCTCCTGCTCAGCCATGGCATGTGCGCCGGGTGCCAGATCGCGGCCCGCACGCGCGGCAACCGCGTACCCACCCTCGTCGTGCCCTTGAGGTACGCCGACCTGGTGCCCGCCCTCGAGAGGCTGCTCCAGGAGACGGGCATCCCGGTCAGGCTCGAGCGGCGGACCGGGCAGCGGCGGCGGACCGCGGATGCCCTCCCCGGCGAGGACCGTCGGCGAGGGCCGGACCGTCGCGAGAACGCCGCGCCGATGGTCAGCTAGGCGCAGAGCGCCGCAACCGCCAGGCGCAGCAAACGACCTTGCTTGCCGGTCGTTTCTCCCCCCTCGGCTCCTCTCGTTACAATGAGCGGCGGCCATGCCGGTGAACTACATCGTACTGGCCATCCCGGTCTTCTTCGTCCTGATCGCGCTCGAGCTCGTGATCACGCGCGTCCTCGAGAAGGATTACTATCGGCTCAGCGACTCGCTCAACGACCTCGCCTGCGGGATCCTGCAGCAGCTCCTGGAGGTCTTCGTCAAGACCGCGCTGTTCGCCGGTTACCTCCACCTGTACCGCTACCGGGTCCTGGACGTGCCCAGCGCGTCCGTGGCCGCCTGGGTGCTGTGCTTCCTGGGCGTGGACTTCCTCTATTACTGGTTCCACCGTCTCAGCCACGAGGTCAACGCCTTCTGGGCCGCCCACGTCGTCCACCACCAGAGCGAGGACTACAACCTGGCGGTTGCCCTGCGGCAGGGCGCCTTCCAGGGCTGGTTCTCGTGGTTCTTCTATCTCCCGCTCGCCCTGATCGGGTTCCCGCCGCTGATGTTCCTGGCCGTCTCGTCGATGAACACGCTGTATCAGTTCTGGATCCACACCCGTACCATCGGCCGCCTGGGCCCGCTCGAATGGGTGCTCAACACGCCTTCGAACCACCGCGTTCACCACGGCCGCAACCCGAAGTACATCGACAGGAACCACGGAGGGACGCTGATCGTGTGGGACCGGCTCTTCGGCACGTACCAGGAGGAGCAGGAGGAGCCGGTCTACGGCATCACCAGCCCGCTCCAGAGCTGGAACCCCGTGTGGGCCAACCTGCATTACTGGGTCGAGCTGTGGCGGACGGCAAAGCGAACACGCCGCCTCGCGGATCGGCTGCGGCTGCTCGTGAAGCCGCCCGGGTGGCAGCCCGAGGAGCTGGGCGGCTTCCAGCCCGCGCCGGACGTGGACGCGGCCACCTACCGGAAGTGGGACACCCCGGTGCCGCGCTGGCTCGCGCTCTACGGCTTCGTGCAGTTCACGCTGGCGCTGCTCGCGGCCGCGTTGCTGCTCTTCCGCCAGGGCGTGCTCTCCCGCGCCTGGCTCGCGGCGGGCGCCGTGTTCATCGCGGTCAGCCTGGTCGCGCTCGGTGGCCTTTTCGAACGGAAGCGCTGGGCCACGCCGCTCGAGGCCGCGCGCCTCGTGGCCCTGGCCGGGTTCTTCTTCGTGGCCTGCGGGAGTGACCGCGCGCCGCAGCCCCGCGGCGAGTTCCTGGTCGCCGTGGACCGCGAGACGTTCGTGCTGCGCGCGACGGACCCCGAGACCATCCGCCTGGCCACGGAGAACTTCCGCGCGCGGAACGCGATGTTCCCCCTCGGCCCGCTGCGTCCGGGCAACGGCGGCTTCAACGCGCCCTGGTCCTGGCACTTCGATCCCGACCGTGTGCGCATGACGGAGATCGCGATCGAGGTCTGCGACGGCCGGCCCTCCTACGTGGAGGAGCAACTCCAGGACTTCCTCGCCGGGTACTGCCCCTGGGGCGCCCGGGTGGTGGGCGTGCGCTGAGCCGGCGCCCAGGGCCGTTCCCGTGCGAGCTGGCGCTTTACGTCCTTCTCGCCGCCGTCTCATTCTTCCCGCAGTTCGTTCGTCCCGCGGACACCGTGGCCTACGTGGGCGATTCGCTGAGCACCGTCTACGGAATCGCCTGGAGCGCGCGGCAGGTCTACGGCGATCCCCTGCACTTCTACGACGCGAACACCCTCCATCCCGTGCCGCGTGCGGGCACCCTGGTGCCGCACCGCATCCTCCTCGGCGCCGTGCTGGCGCCGGTGCTCTGGACGACCGGCAACGCGGTGCTCGCCTACAACCTCGGGGTCCTGGCCGTGTACCTGTTCACCGCGCTGGCCGGCCGGTCCCTGGCGCGCGCCCTGGCACTCTCACCGCTGGCCGCCTGGACCGCGGGGGCGCTCTACGCCTTCCACACATACCAGGTGAACGAGGCCCCCCGGCTGGACCTGCTCCTCCACGCCTTCATGTTCCTGGCCCTGGCCAACCTCGTGCGGTACCTTCGCGACGGGCACGCCCGCCGCGCCTGGGCCACGGCGGGTTTGATGCTCCTGCAGGGCTTCGCCAGCAACTACCTCCTGCTCTATGGGGCGTTGCTGCTGGGGTTGGTGGTGGCCGGCGTCTCGGTGGCCCGGCCGCGGCTCTTCGCCGCGCGGGCGCGGGGGCTCGTGCTGCCCGCGGTCGCGGCCGCCGTGCTGTTCCTGCCCGTGCTCGCGCCCCTGGCCAGGTCCACGGCCGAGCACGAGATGGCGCGCGAGGCGCCCAGCGGCATCGATCTGCGCCATTACCTGGCCACCGCCCAGGGCAACCTGCTCTACGGCCAGATCGGGGGCGAGGTCCGGCTGCAGCAGCGCGCCGCGCACTTCGCCGGCTTCTTCACGCTGGCCCTGGCCGCGCTCGCCGTCGTGCGCGCCCGGCGTGGACCGCAGCCCGAGCCGTCGCTCCTGCCCGCGCGCGTGTGGGTGCCCGCGGCGGCCGCGCTGGCGGGGGTGTTCGTCCTCTTCTCGCTCGGCCGCGACATGGTGGCCTTCGGGGTGCCGCTGGGACCCGGCCCCTACCGCGTGCTGCACGCCTGGGTGCCCGGCTTCCTGTACGTGCGCATCCCGGAGCGCTTCGCCCTGCTCGCCCTCTTCTTCCTCGCGCTGCTGGCCGCGCGCGGCCTGCACCTGGTGCAAGCGGCCGGTTGGCGGCGGCTGTCCCTGGTCCTGGCCGCGCTCGTACCGCTCGAGCACCTTTCCCTGCTTCCACAGCACGTGCGGGTCCCGGCCGGACGCGAGGTGCCCGCGGTCTACGCCTGGCTCCGCCACCACGACGTGCGCGCCGTGGCCGAGGTTCCGATCCATGGCGAAGCGCTCGTGCGCAAGGAGACGCTGGAGGAATACTTCTCCACCGCGCACTTCCGGCGCATCGTCCACGGGTACGTCTCCTACCCGCCTCTGGTGACGCGGCTGCTGCGCCGGCTGGCCGCGGAGTTCCCCTCCGAAGCGACGCTCCAGGCCTTCCGGCGCGCGGGCGTGGACACCGTGGTCGTGCATCACGGACGCCCCGTCGGCGTGGACCTGATCGAGAAGCTGCGCTGGGCCGACGCGAGCACGCGCGACGAAGCCGAGTCGAGGCTGATGCGGGAGGCGCGGCTGGACCTCTTCGCCCGGCTGCCGGAGGCCGCGGCCGCGGGCCGCGTCGCGAAGCTGGCCCGGTTCGAGGGCGCGTCCGGCCGCGTGTACGAGGGCGCCGCGGACGAGGTCTACCGGGTCGCTCCCGGCCCGCCGACCATCGTACCGGCGCCGCAGCCGGGCGGCCGGCGGCTGCGCGACGCGGCCTGGGCCTATCGCGCCAAGCTCGGCGACGCGGCCCTGGCCGGTGACGGCCGCATGGACACGGCCTGGGTGGTCGCGCGGCCCCTGCGCGGGGACGAGTTCTGGGAAGTGACTTTCGACCGGCCGCTCCCGGTGGCGGGCGTGGTGCTCCCCCTTCCCCGCACATCGGTCTTTCCCACCCGCTTCCGTGTGGCCGGGCGCGACACCGCGCGGCGCTGGACGGAGATCGCTCGCCTCGACGATGCCCACACGATGCAGCTGCTCGAGCAGCTCCTGCGCTCCCCACGGGGCGCGCGCCTGGGGTTCGATCTGGGCGGCCGCACGCTGACCGGGATCAGCCTGCTGGTGGCCGAGGCCGGGACGAGCTACGAGGGCTGGTCGCTGCCGGAGATCGAGGTGTGGGTGCCCTGAGGCGCCCTCAGACGGACTGCAGGGCGCGGGCCTGCGCCGCCCGCACCAGCGACTCCAGCACCTTGCGGCCGTCGGCGGAGCCGAGCCGCAGCTCCGACGCACGCTCCGGGTGCGGCATCAGGCCCACCACGTTGCCCGCCTCGTTGCACACACCGGCGATGGCGCGCGCGCTGCCGTTGGCGTTGGCCGCCTCGTCGAGCCGCCCGTCGGCCGTGGTGTACCGGAAGACGACCTGGCCCTGCCGCTCGAGGCGGTCCAGCTCCTCCTCGCTCACGTAGAAGTTCCCCTCACCGTGCGCGATGGGCATGGTCAGGACCTCACCGACCCTCAAACCCTCGGTGGCCGCGGTCTGGCCGCGCTCCACGCGCACGTGCACGGGCTGGGACAGGAACTTCACGCCGCGGTTGCGCAACATGGCCCCGGGCAGGAGCCCCGCCTCCTGCAGGATCTGGAAGCCGTTGCAGATGCCGAGCACCGGCCCCCCGCGCGCCGCGAACTCACCCACCGCGCGCATCACGGGGCTGAAGCGCGCGATGGCTCCCGTGCGCAGGTAGTCGCCGTACGAGAAGCCGCCGGGCAGGATGACGGCGTCGAGGCCGGAGAGGTCCGCGTCCTTGTGCCACACGAACCGGGCTTCCTGGCCGCAGACGTGCTTCACGACGTGGTATGCGTCGTGGTCGCAGTTCGAGCCGGGGAACACCACCACTCCCACGTTCAAGGCTCCACCTCCACGCGAAAGCTCTCGATCACGGGGTTGGACAGCACGCGCCGGGCGATCTCTTCCGCGGTCTCCTTCGCCTTGTCCGGCGGCACGCCCTCGAGGTCCACCTCGAAGAACTTGCCCTGGCGCACGTCGGCGACACTCGCGTATCCCATCGAGCGAAGGGCCTCGTGGATGGTCCGCCCCTGGGGGTCGAACACCGACTTCTTCAGCGTCACGTATACCCGGGCCCTGGGCATCCCCTACACCTCTTGCGCGCGGCGCGCCGGCGCCGCGCCGGCTTCCAGGACGATCCTGTAGACGGGAGCGGGCAGGATGGCGGCGCTCTCGACCAGGTTGAGCAGCCGCGGGTCCGCGCTCACGTCTGCGCCTCCGCCTGGCCCGCCTCCACCGGCTCCGGGAAGACGCGGTCGAAGATGGCGTTCACGTGCTGCAGGTAGCGCTCCAGGCGGAACACCTCGGCCACCTCGTGGTCCTTGAGCACGGCCCGGACCTCCGGGTCGGCCGCCACCCGCTTGCGGAAGTCGGTTTCCGCGCGCCAGGCCTCCATGGCATGCCGCTGCACCACGCGGTACGCGTCCTCGCGGCGCATGCCCCGGGCGGTCAGCTCCAGGAGGAGCTGCCCGGAGAAGACGAGCCCCCGCGTGGATTCCAGGTTCTTGCGCATGCGCTCGGGGTAGACGCTGAGCCCACGCACGATGTCGGTGAACCGCCGCAGCATGTGGTCAAGGGCCAGGAAGGCGTCCGGCAGGATGACCCGCTCCACCGAGGAATGGCTGATGTCGCGCTCGTGCCAGAGCGCGACGTTCTCCATCGCGGCGTGCGCGTTCGCGCGCAGGATCCGGGCCAGCCCCGTGATCTGCTCCGAGCCGACCGGGTTTCGCTTGTGCGGCATCGCCGACGAGCCCTTCTGCTTCTCCCCGAACGGCTCCTCGACCTCGCGCACCTCGGTCTTCTGCAGGGCACGGATCTCGATGGCAAAGGTCTCCAGGCCCGCGCCCAGGATGGCGAGGGTGGAGAGCACTTCGGCGTGGCGGTCGCGCTGCAGCACCTGTGAGGAGATGGGGGCGGCGGCCAGGCCGAGCTTGGCGCAGACCGCATCCTCCACCACCGGTGGCAGGTGCGAGAAGGTCCCCACGGCGCCGGAGAGCTTGCCCACCGAGATTCCGGCGTGGGCCCTGGCCAGGCGCTCGCGGTCGCGCTCCAGCTCGGCATGCCAGAGGGCCAGCTTGAGCCCGAAGGTCATCGGCTCGGCGTGCACGCCGTGCGTGCGGCCGATCATCGGCGTGTGCTTGAACTCGAAGGCACGCTTGCGCACGACAGCCATCAGCGCGAGCACGTCGTCGTCGATGAGGTCCAGGGCGTCGCGGATGAGCATCGAGAGCGCGGTGTCCACCACGTCCGAGGAGGTCAGGCCGTAGTGCAGCCAGCGCCCTTCCGGACCCACGTTCTCGGCCACGTTGGACACGAAGGCGATGACGTCGTGCTGGACTTCCTTCTCGATGGCCTCGATGCGGGCGACGTCGAAGCGCGCCTTCTCCTTGATGGCGGCCAGCGCTTCGGGCGGCACGAGCCCCCCTTCCGAGAGGACCTCGGTGGTGGCGACCTCGACCTTGAGCCAGGTGGCGAACCGGTTCTCGTCCGACCAGATGCGGGCCATTTCCGGCCGGCAGTAGCGGGGAATCATTTTCTGGAATGCGGCGAGCTCCACTCCGGATGCGGCGCTCTCCGCTCCGCGCTTGGCGTCATCTTTCGAGGAAACGCTCCGCTGCGAGCGCCGAACGCGCGGGTAGCGCCGCCGGTCGGGATGCGGGCTCTGTCCTCGGGGCTGGGCTGCGAGCGAACGCTCATGGATGCCGCAGTCTACCACCGTGGGTGGTGCCGCCTGGCCCCGCGCGCGCGCGACCGGAGGCCGGCGCTCGTCGCACGGCGTCCGGCGCTAGTCGCTGGCCGGTACGGCCGTGCCGAGGTGCTCTGCCAGCCTCTTCTCGGCCTGCTCGGGCTTGAATCCGAACGGCCCCATGCCGCCCTTATACGCGATGCGGCCGTCCCGGCCGATCACGTAGATGC
>Ga0326597_10006589_pt1 | contig 15894 bp, 15 predicted proteins | sample RVTome_12_FD_203789 | JGI IMG/M metagenome (GOLD analysis project Ga0326597, IMG submission 203789) | Soil microbial communities from uranium-contaminated site in the Upper Colorado River Basin, Wyoming, United States - RVT100D185 | ecosystem: Environmental > Terrestrial > Soil > Contaminated >...
GGGTACTGCAAGTTGGATGGGCGCTCCTTCCCAGTCACGGCTCGGAGGAAAGATTAACGGACTTCCGCTTCCGGCTCGCGGTGTTTGCCCATCTCCAGCCACTCCTCGCAGATCACTTCTTCCAGGACTTCAAAGCCCGGCGGGGCGAGCTGGAAGATTTTCCGGCCGGTCCAGGGGCGGACGTAGGTTTCCGGGTCATCAAAGAGAAGGTCGATTTGGAGCGTGTCGGGGTCCGTGCGGCGGAAACGCTCGACGATGTGCAGCGCCTCACTGTGCGGATGGCCCATCGTGTCGATCCACGTCTCGTCATGCATGGCGACGGTATCGGCGACGAGCGTGCCGCCTTCGTACTTGCCGATGGAGTGGCCCATCCAGGAGATGGGAAAACCCGGCGGATGGCCGCGTCCGTCCACGTAGATGCGCCGCACCCAGTGGTCGGCTTCAAAGAGGAGAAAGACCACGTCGGGAAACTGGCGGATTTCCCAAGGGCGGGGAATTGTATAGAGGCGAACGGGACCGTGCGGGAAGCATTTGTTGGCGGGATCCAGGGCGCCGATTCCCCGGTCCAGGGGGCCGCGCACGACGCCGGTGCGGATGGCCTTGTACTTCTCCGCGGCCGCCGGCAGCATCTCCGGTTCCTCCAGCGTGAAGCCGAAGGAGGGAATGTTCCCCGGGCCGAGAAATCCACCTGGCGGGCCTTCCGAAGGGCCTCCCTTGTTCACCTCCACGTGCGTGTTGTCCCAGACGCCGGAGATGTCCGGGATGGAGGCGGACGGAGACTGGGCGCGGGCAAGGACCGCGAACACAAGCAAAGCCGCAAGGGTTTTTGACGCGGTCGCATCAATGCGTGAAATGCCGCATCTGGCCAAAGCAGGACGAACCTCAGGGGCTGAAGCCCCCGTTTTTAGCGGGCTTTGCGGCATGGCTGAAGCCATGCCCTTACGAACCGCGTGGAAATGAGCATTTGTGAAATAGCTGCTAGTCCAACGGGTCATTCTGGCCCCCCCCTTAATAGCCGTCCAGTCCGCGCGGCTTGCCCATTTGGAGGAACTCCTCGCAGTTGACGTCGTCGAGGATTTCAAAATCGGGCTTGAATTCGAACATCTTCCTGCCGCCCCAGGGCTTGGTGAAAGACTTTGGATCGTCGAAGCGCACGTCGATTTCGAGCGTATCGTAGTCGCGGCGGGTGATCCGCTCCACAATGTGCAAGTCTTCGCTGTGGGGCGTGCCGAGGTTGTCCACCCAGCTTCCGGTCCGGACGTTGGTGGTGTCGACGACCAGCGTGTCGCCGTCCCATGTGCCGATGGAGTGGCCCTGCCAGACCATGGGATAGCCGTCCGGATGGCCGCGTCCGTCGGTGTAAATCCGCCGCACGGTGTGGTCCCATTCGGAAAGCCAGAGAATCAGGCCGGGACTGTTCACGAACATGAACGGCCGGGGCAGCGTATAGAACCGCGTCGGTCCGATGGGATAGCAGTAGGTGATCGGGTCGCGGTCGTCCAGGCCGCCTTCGTTGGGATCGTCGAGGCCCTCGCGGTTGTATTGGTAGAGCTGCAGGGCCTCGCCAAAGAGCGGCGGGTCCTCGGTTCCGAAGCGGACGCGCGTGCGCATTTCAGAGCGCGGAATATTCCAGATGCCGGTGAAATCGGGCTTGCCGTCGGCGGTGCGCGGGATGGGTTTCGATTGCTGGGCAAAACTCGCGCCGGGCAAGGCCAGAGCAAGAACCGCCAATCCAGCCAAAGCAGTCAAGAATCGTTGCATTAGAGAACTTCCCCCTTCACTCTTACTATGATACACCCAGCAGAAACCGACCTGCCCTACCCCAGCCCGGCCTCGAGCGGCAGAGCGAGAGGCTCTTCGAGGAGGAAGTCGAACGATTTCATCTTCTCGATGGCTGCAGCGATGGCGTTCTGCGTGGTGGGCTTAACACTGATCATGAAGGGCAGATTCTCCGCGTTGGCGCACGGCTCCTCGAGCACCGCATCAATGTTCATTTGTTGTTCCGCCAGCACGGTGGCCAGTTGCGCCATGATGCCGACGCGGTCCCGCACCAGAAAGCGCAGATAATAGGGGCGCGCGAGCGACTCGATCCCAACACGGGTCACTTCGTTGAGCTGCTGGAAACCGAACGCCGGGGCGCGCATCGTGCTCCCATGGCGCAGGTCTCGCGCGGCGCGCATCATGTCGGAAACAACGGCGACACCGGTCGGTCTTCCCGCGCCTCGGCCGTAGTAAAGCGTGTCCTCGCCGTAGCGGCCCTTGACCCAGACGGCGTTGTAAGAGCCATGCACCTGGCTCAGGATCGCGGTCTGCGGGATCAGGCAGGGCCGCACGGAGAGACCCAGGCCGCCGTCCGGCCCTGCCGCTCCGGACCCGACGAGGCGGATGGTGTATCCCATCCGGTGCGCGTATGTGAAATCAATGGGCAGCAGGCGCGTGATGCCCTCGCGGTAAATGGCGTCGGTGGGAACCCGGACGCCGAAACAGAAGGCCGCCAGAATGGCGAGCTTCGAGCGCGCGTCGTAGCCCTCGATGTCGGCCGTGGGGTCGGCCTCCGCGTAGCCGAGCTTCTGCGCTTGGGCCAGGATCGCCGCGAGCGGCGCCCCGGTCTTCTCCATCTCGGTGAGAATGAAGTTCGACGTGCCGTTCAGGATGCCGTAGAGCGCTTCGATGCGGTCGCCGGAGATGCCTTCGCGCAGGACCTGCAAAATGGGGATCCCGCCGCCGACGCTGGCTTCCATGTTGAGCGAAGCCTTGTGCTCGGCGGCAATCTGTGCCAACTCGGCGCCGCGCAGGCCGAGCAATTCCTTGTTCGCTGTCACCACGGGTTTGCCAAGGCGCAGCGCGCCGCTCAGAACATCGTAGGCCACGGTCTTGCCGCCGATCAGCTCGACCACGATCTCGACTTCAGGGTGCTCGACGACTTCCTTCCAATCGCGCGTCAGCAGGCGGCCGTCTTTCTCGGAGCGGGCCTCGACCTCGAGGCTTGCCGCCGCCCGCACCCGCAGACGGAATCCGAGCCTGCGCGCAATCTCGTCCGCACCCTCTTCCAGGATGTGCAGCGTGCTGCCGCCCACCGTGCCAAGTCCGACCATGCCCACGTTTACATCACGCATAAGGTTTACTTGCTCTCCTCACAACTCGCTACTCGATTTCTCTATTTGCTGATGACTTTCTGCCGCCAGCGCTGCAGAGTCATGCGGTGGGGTTCCAGAAGGTTGCATAGCCTCCGACCAGGGCGGGTATTTGCGTACTTGCCTTTTTTCACCCATGAATCCGTTGCCGTATATCCCATTTCTTCACCCACACGGATCGCTTCGCTATACGTAAGGGCGTAAGAGACGGTCTTGTCAGGGTTATCGAGTTCCCAAATGTATGCCAAGATCAAATCCTGGAATTTCTCATACTTGCGCTCAATCGAAAAGGACGTTTTTGAGGCTGCCTTCATCTGGATCGGTCGCGCGATGAAGCGCCCTTCGTGCGGATTGAGGTCGGCGTAGGCGATCAGGTCAATGCCCCGGTCTCGAAGGGGCAGGGCAACTTCCAAGCCACTTTGCAGCAATTCGCTGATGAGACGGTTTCTGCCGACGAGTTCAATAATCTGAGTGTCCACCCGATCTATCTCCACCAGCCGATAGCGCCAGAGGCGCGGTAGATTCTAGCCCACGGCGCGAGCCGTGGGACCCAGACCGGAAACAGAGCATAGCCCCGGAGGGGCGACAGAAATTAAATTTGTGCGGGCCTATGCTTTTCTGTCGCCCCATCCGGAGCTCCGGCCTGTGTGGACGCCTCTTCTCAGGACTTGCGTCCTGGGCTAGAATCTGTCGCCCCGCTGGGGCTGCTTGTGTCTTGTCCTCTCTTAGTGGCCCGAGGAAGTGTGCGCGGCGCCCACGGTTTCGAGGGCCGCACCGGTTTCTTCCTCCACGTTCGCGTGCAAGCTGTTGCCGTGCGCGTCCATGGTGACGAGCGCCATCAGGTCATGGACGCGCAGGTGCCACATCGCCTCGGGAATTCCAAGCTCCAGGAGCGAGACGCCCTCGACGCGAGTGATCGCGCGCGAGTAATACTGCGCCGCGCCGCCGATGGCGTTCAAGTAAACGGCGCCGTGCTGCTTCAGGCCGGCGAGCGTCTTTTTGCCCATGCCGCCCTTGCCCATTACGGCGCGGATGCCGAACTTCCCGATGATGTCCGCCTGATAAGGCTCTTCGCGCATGGAAGTGGTCGGGCCGGCAGCCTTGATTTTCCAGGTCTCGCCCTCTTTGAGAGCCACGGGGCCGCAATGGTAGAGCACGGCTCCCTTCAGATCGACGGGAGCAGGGTTGTTGAGCAGGTAAGCGTGGGCCTCGTCGCGGCCCGTGTAGATGAGGCCGCTCACCAGGACGACGTCGCCGACCTTCAGGCTGCGGACTTGTTCCTCGGAGAGGGGCGGCTCCAGAACGATCTCGCGGCCCGTCAGGGGGAACCCGGACTCCTTCGCGAGCCGCTCGACCGGGCGGTCGGGATCGCGGTAAAGCCACTGCTTGATGGCGCCGCTCGCCGCATCGAGGCGCACGCCGAGGCGCCGAAACGCCCAGCAGTCATACGCCACCGAAACGAAAAACGAAGCCGGCAGCCGGTTCTGCGCGGTGATCTTGCAGCCGATGAGCGAAACCTGCCCGCCGAATCCCATCGTCCCGATTCCCAGGCGGTTCGCTTCCTCCATGATTTCGGCTTCGAGCTTCCCCAGTTGCGGGTCGGGGTTGGTGTCGTCGAGCGGCCGCAGAAGCTGGAGCTTGGCATGCTCGTAGCCGGACGTGCGGTCGCCTCCTACGCAGACGCCCAGCGCGCCGGGACTGCATCCCTGGCCCTGCGCCTGCCAGACGGCATGCAGAATGCACTTGCGCGCGCCTTCCCAGTTGCGGTCCGCCCGGCCCAGGTGATCCAGCGTGCAGGGGACCGAGTACTGGATGTTCTTGTTCTCGCAGCCGCCGCCTTTCAGGATCAGCCGCACTTCGACGTCGTCCTCCTCCCACTGCTCGAAGTGCAGGATGGGAGTTCCCGGCCCGAGATTGTCGCCGCTGTTCTTGCCCGTGATCGAGCTGACGGAGTTCGGGCGCAGCTTGCCGCGGCGGGTGGCCTCGGCGACCGCCTCGCGGACCTCCTTCGCCAGCGTAATCTGATTCAGCCCCACCGGCGTCTTGATGAAGAACGTCGGCATGCCGGTGTCCTGGCAGATGGGGCCTTCGTCTTCTTGCGCCATGTCGATGTTGGAGGCGATGATGTTCAAGGCGAGCGAGGACTGCGTCTGGGGGGTTTCCTGGCGAAGTGCCGCCGACATGGCCTGCCGCACGTCGGGCGGGAGGTTCGTGGAAGTTTCCGTAATCAGCTTGACGAGGCTTTCTCGCAAAAATTGCATGGTGGTTCTCCTGGCCGGAAGGGTTCGAGCCGAATGGATGCTGCGCGGCCCCGGGTGCTTGGCGCGGCCGCAAAACCCGGTTCTCAAACCATCGCTCTCAAGCCAGCGCGCATGTCATTCGGCAACGGTTCCATATTACACTGGTCAGGCGGGTTGCGGAAGTGCCCGTCCGAGTGCCCGGCCGAGCGGAGGGCCGCCGGTTCGTTCCCCCCGGCCCGGGCAGCCTGCGCTATACTGCTAGTCCGGTTCCGCGAGTCTCCATGAAGCTGTCTCGGCGCAATCTGGTTTCCCGGCTCCTGCTGCTGGGGACGATTCTGCTTGCCGCCGGCTGCACGCGGCGAATGCAGTTCGCCCCTCTGCCGGCCGCGCGCGGAGGCGAGGCAACCGTGCAGGTCGAGCTTACCTACGACCGCAATAACACTCTGCTGATCGAGATGTCGGACGTCCCCGATCCTGCCGCCCTGAATACCGCCTACACGCGGTACGTCCTTTGGGTCGCGACGCCGGACCGGCAGACGATTGTCAACGCCGGACAAATCCGCGTGACGGAAGACCGCAGTGCAAGAATTCAGACGCTGACCCCGCTGCGGGACTTCATCCTGTTCATCACGGCGGAGACGCGCGGCGACGTGGCCTCCCCCGGCCCGGATGTTCTGTTCGAAACGCGGGAAATTCACTGGTAGCCCGGCGCGTTCCGTAGTCATTCCACAGAGAGTTCCTGAGTATCACTATCCTGGGATGGGCGGCGCTTTCATTGACTTGTTCCAGTTTTCTGTATAACATTGCTCACTTCGATTCTATAGTTCGTGAGCAAGGATTCTGTAACAAACATTCGCACACAACTTAGATCGACGAAACGCAGTCAAGGAGGTAAGGGGAACCTATGCAGCCATCCGGTGTGGACGCCGCGATTCATGAGTTGGAAAAGGAAGTAAAGAAAGTGCAGGAAGCGATTGGGATGCTGCGCAGGATTCAGGCGCAGCGGGGCACGCATGCCTTGCCGGCAGGGCGGAAAGTCAGACGGCTATCCGAGCAAGCGCGCAAGAGAATCTCCGATGCTGCCAAGAAGCGGTGGGCTGCCTCGCGGGCGAAAAAAGCAGGCAAGTCATAGGTCGCTTTTGGGGTCGCTTTTGGGGTGTGGAACGGATAGATACTGTAACGGGAAACTGCCACGGGGATAGATGGACAGTCCAAGTCACTCCGTCTGAATCGGACCATTGTCGGAACAGCTAGCTGAGCCTCGCGAGTGACTACGAATCACCAGTATCAGTAAGTCCGAATAGGAGCCAGGCCCCGGCAAGTAGGGCGCCCGCATAGTCTCGTATCTTCCCGTAGCGGGGAGTTTGTTGGGCTCTGACGCATCAAGGGTGGTGGTTGCCGCCTGACAGGAAGAGGAGTGTCCCTTGGGCACGAGGCGAAGAATAACTGCTTTTCCCCCTGCCGCGCTGGTTTTCCTCGCCGAGCTTCGGAAACACAATCAGCGCCGCTGGTTTCAGCCTCGCAAACACATCTATGAAGAGTCGGTGAAGGCTCCCATGATCGAGGCGATTCACCGCGTCGGGGAAGCCTTTCGCCGCTTTGCGCCGGAAATGGTTGCCGACCCGAAAATCTCCCTCTATCGCATCTACCGGGATACGCGCTTCAGCCCGGATAAATCGCCGTACAAGACGCACGCCGCCGCGGTATTTCCGGTTCGGGGATTGCCGAAGAACTCCGGGCCGGGCCTCTACTTTCATATCGCGCCCGAGGAGGTCCTGATCGGCGGCGGCATGTACATGCCCGAGCCGGACGCCTTGCGGGCTGTGCGGGCGCGCATTGCGGCCGCGCCCCGCGAGTTTACTGTCCTCGTGGAGTCGCCGCGCTTTCGGAGGGCGTTCGGTGAGTTGCAGGGCGAGCGGTTGAAGACGATGCCGAAGGGGTTCCCGGCGGATCACCCGGCGGCCCGCTACCTGCGTCACAAGCAGTTCTTGTTCGGAAAAGTGTTTGCGGCGGGTCTGGCGACCGGCCCGCGATTTTTCCCGACGGTGCTCGATTGCTTTCAGAAGGGAATGCCTCTGATCCGGTTTCTCGCCAAAGCGGCGGCGAAAGACGAAACCGGTCTTCGCAAGCTCTGACCGCTTCCCAACGGCCCTTTCCCCGCACGGCCCTAGCGCGGGAAGCGGCTGACGCGAATTTCGTTCCCTACGTCGATGCTCATCAGGTCTTCGCCCACTTCGAGCGGGCCGGAGTAAGTCTTGCGCGTCTGAACAATGAAGTCCTCGGCCGGTGCGTCCGGTGGGATGATATGCGAGTAGACGGCCAGACGCGGCTTCACGCGCGCGAAAATCCTGCCCGCATCCTCCGGGGTTGTGTGAGTGGATCCGCCCGCGCCGGGCCGGGTTCCCGGAAGACTCACTTCGTGGACTAGCAAATCAACTCCCTGGGCAAACTGAACGAGATTTTCGGTCGGACCGGTATCGCCGGAGAGAACGACGGAACGCCCGGCATAGTCGATCCGGTATCCAAAGGCCGGCTTTGCTGGACCGTGCTCGACGGTGAACGCCGTCACTTTTACGCCGTCTTCTCCCCACACCACTCCCTCCGAAATATCGCGGGCGATAACGCCCGCACCTTCGGGGGAGCGTGTCCGCGAGGTGCGGATCCGAACGTCAGCCTGATAGGCCTGCCGGAGATGCTGCATCATGTCCTGAGTCCCATCAGGGCCGAAAACTTGCAGCGGCGTTGCCCGTCCGCGCAACCACCCCGTCAGCCAAACATCCGGAATGCCCACCACATGATCGGAATGCAGGTGGGTGAGAAACAGGGGGTTCACGTCTCCTGGTGGAATCCCGAGTTGGGCCATGCGGATGGTCCCGCCGCGGCCGGCATCGAAAAGCAGCTTTCTTGCCCCCGCTTCTACCAGGATGCCCGCGCTGAATCGCTCGATCGAGGGCTGGGGATTCCCCGTACCCAGCAGGTGCACCTTCAGATATTGCGCGTCCGCCAGGGCCGGCAGCAGCACAAGGACACACGCGCCGGCGAAGCGGCGGATCATGGCGGAGAGTTTCATCTGTTTCCCACCTGAAAGCGTATCATCGAGCTGTGCCAAAGGGTCTTTGTATCTTCTTCGCAAATAGAGTATCCGTGAGACAAGACCAGGTCCCTCATTCGATCGGGATCGTTATCTGAGAACCCCTTGTTGCGTTTGCCCAGCGGTTTCGTTTTATCTGAATATTGTATTACCACGTTCGAATTGGATCGCAGCAGTCTCCTCATGTTATTCAGGTACCGGTCAATAATCTCAACGTCGAGATGGACAAAAGTTCCGAAGGAGAATATGAAGTCGATGGACTCGTCGGGGATGCCGGGAAAATCATCACCTGCGTTCCTGACGAAGGTCAGGTTCGCCTTCCTGAAATTGCGCTTTAGCCCATCTAACAATTCCTGGTGAAAATCGACGGCATAGAGTTTCTTCACACCAAGCATGTAGCGTGTCCATCGACCCCCACCTGGACCAATCTCAACGGCCACAGTTTCCTTTGTCAGGTACGGCAACAAGAAGGTATCGCGAATATACCGCAACGGAGGATCCGTTTCGGGATTGCCCCATTCCAGACCGTAGACGTAATCTCTGCCGGCTATGGCGTTCAAGGCCCGTTTTACCCGTGCGGAAAAGGTGTTCGCATGCTTGGCCCTCTCATACATATCGACATGAAGGGTTGTATCGAGTTTCGGCATACATGGATCCTCTGTTAACTTGCACGGCTACATCAAATCAGCTGCCCTTCACGAAATCATCGGGTCAGCTTTTTCGGGGTCGAGCCCCAGTTCTTGGACCGCTTTCGCAACACGCTTGCCCGGAATCGCGCCCTCCTTGGCAAGCTGCTGCAGCGCGGCGAGGGTGACGGACTCGGCGTCCACTTCGAAGAATCGGCGCAGATAGGCCCGGTTGTCGCTGCGGCCGAATCCGTCGGTTCCGAGCGAGACGAGCCGTCCGGGCAGCCAGGGAGCGATCTGGTCGGGAACGATCTTCATGTAATCCGTCACGGCGACGATGGGGCCTGCGGCTTTCTGGAGCGCTGTCTCGATATAAGGGCGGCGCGGCTTCTCCTGGGGATGCAGGCGGTTCCAGCGCTCGGCGGCCAGGGCGTCGCGCCGGAGTTGGCTGTAGCTGGTGGCGCTCCAGACGTCGGCGGCCACCTGGTATTTCTCCGCCAGGATTTCCTGCGCGCGCAGGGCCTCGCGCAAAACGGCGCCGCTCCCGAACAGTTGCACCCGGGGCTTGCCCTTCGCCGCCTGGCCCTTCTGGTATAGATAGATCCCGCGCAGGATGCCTTCCTGAACGCCCTCGGGCATGGGCGGCATGGCGTAGTTTTCGTTGTACATCGTGATGTAGTAGAAGCGGTCCTCCTGCAATTCGTACATGCGCCGGATGCCGTCCTGCACGATGACGGCGGTTTCGTAGGCGAACGCGGGGTCGTAGGCGGTCATCGTCGGGACGGTGCTGGCCAGGACGTGGCTGTGGCCGTCCTGGTGCTGGAGACCTTCCCCGTGCAGCGTCGTGCGTCCCGCCGTTCCGCCCATCAGGAAGCCTTTGCCGCGCGAGTCGGCGCAGGCCCAGATCAGGTCGCCGATCCGCTGGAACCCGAACATCGAATAGAAGCAGAAGAACGGAATCATGTTGATGCCGTGGCTCGCGTAGGCCGTCCCGGCGGCGATGAACGACGCCATGGACCCGGCCTCCGTGATGCCCTCCTCCAGAATCTGCCCGTTCTTGGCCTCGCGGTAATAGAGGAAGACGTCGGAATCGACCGGCTCGTAGAGCTGGCCCTTGCTGGCGTAGATTCCGAACTGGCGGAACAGCGGCTCCATGCCGAACGTCCGGGCTTCGTCGGGGATGATCGGAACAATCAGCTTGCCCATCTCCGGGTTCTTCATCAGCACGGTGAGCAGCCGCACGAATGCCATCGTCGTTGAAACTTCCCGATTGTTGGAGCCCTGGGAAAATTCCGCCAGCTCCTCGCGCGACGGCGCCTGCAACGGCTTGGCCCGGACTCTGCGCTCGGGGAGAAATCCCCCCAGCTCCTGGCGCCTTTCGCGCAGGTACTTCATCTCTTCGCTGTCGTCGGGGGGCCGGTAGAAGGGTGCTTCTTCAATGTGGTCCTCGGGGATCGGAATTTCAAAGCGGCGGCGGAACATCTTGAGCTCGTCTTCGTTCAGCTTCTTCTGCTGGTGCGTGACGTTGCGCCCCTCGCCCGCCTCTCCAAGGCCGTAGCCCTTGATGGTCTTCGCCAGGATCACCGTCGGCGAGCCGGTATGCTCGGCAGCCTCCTTGTAGGCCGCGTAGACCTTTTCCGGGTCGTGGCCGCCGCGCCGCATTTTCTTGAGATCGGCGTCGCTCAAGTGCTCCACCATCCGCAGAAGCTCCGGGTACTTCCCGAAGAAATGCTCCCGGGTCCAGGCTCCGGAGCGCACGGCGTAGTTCTGATAGTCGCCGTCCACGGCCTCGTCCATGCGCCGCCGCAGCAGGCCGTCCGTGTCCTCGGCCAGCAGCGGGTCCCAGTCGTCTCCCCAGATCACTTTGATGACGTGCCAGCCCGCGCCGCGAAACGCCGCCTCCAGCTCCTGGATCACTTTTCCGTTGCCGCGCACGGGCCCGTCCAGGCGCTGCAGGTTGCAGTTGATGACGAAAATCAGATTGTCGAGCCGCTCGCGGGAAGCCAGCGTCAGCGCCCCCAGCGTCTCCGGCTCGTCGCACTCTCCGTCGCCCAAGAACGCCCAGACCCTGCGGTGGTCGCACGAGTGCAGGCCGCGGTTTTCGAGATAGCGGTTGAACCGCGCCTGATAGATCGCCGAGATCGGCGAGAGCCCCATCGAGACGGTCGGAAATTCCCAAAATCCAGGCATCAGCCACGGATGGGGATAGGAGCTGAGGCCGGGCTTGCCGCGCAGCTCCCGCCGGAACCGCTCGAGATGTCCCGCGTCGAGCCGTCCTTCCATGAACGCCCGCGCATAGATTCCCGGCGAGGCGTGCCCCTGGAAATAGACCAGGTCCCCGCAATGATCTTCCGTCTTGCCCCGGAAGAAGTGGTTGAAGCCGACTTCGAGCAGGGTCGCCAGCGACGCGTAGGTCGAGATATGTCCGCCGATTCCGGCGTCTTCGCGGTTGGCGCGCACCACCATCGCCAGCGCGTTCCAGCGGATCAGGCTCTTGATGCGCCGCTCGATGCGCCGGTTGCCGGGATACGGCGGCTGATTCTCGGTTGGAATGCTGTTGATATACGCCGTCCGGGGACCCAGTTGCAGGGAGACGCCGCGGCGATGAACCGCCGCCAGCAGGCGCAGGAACAGATACCGCACCCGGGTCGGACCTTCCCGCTCGAGAAGCTCGTCGAGCGACTCCACCCATTCGAGCACTTCCTCTTCGCTGAGAGCCTCGAGGGAGTATGGGTTCAGGTAATCGTTCTCGGCTGCCGAATTCAGCACAGCGTCTGGTTTCATGCAAGCATTCCTCCGCCAATTTCCTACAAAGTATGCTCCGAATGCTCCGGCGAGGCAACCGGGGCGGCAGCTTTTCGAGACCTGCCATACACTGGGGAAAACGGCGTTGACTTCCATGCCCAGAGTGTTATACATATCGTATAACGACGCGCTTCGAATGGGATCCACGGAAGGATCGAATCAACCGAACGAAGCACAAACGGCTTGGACTTCGAAACCGCGGCCCGCGTGTTCCACGATCCGAACGGAGTTCTGATTGAGGACCGCATCGTCGAGGGCGAGCAGCGGTGGATTGCAATCGGAGCCGTATCGGCGGCTCTCCTGTTGGTGGTGCATGTATACCGGGAGGACGAAGCCAATGGCGAAGAAATCATCCGCATCATCTCGGCGCGGGAAGCGAATCAGCGTGAGCGCCGAATCTATCTTCAGCAAGCCGCTGAATAAGCGGCAAAAGGCGGTCGTGGCTCGGATAGCGAAGCGTCAGGCCGCCGAGGACGATTCCGGCATCGACTACTCGGAGATTCCTCCGCTGACCCGGGAGCAACTGGCGCACGTTCGCCGGTCGCCCAAAGTGCTGGTGGCCGCCCGCCTGGACCGGGACGTCTACGACTGGCTCAAGCGCTACGGAGCAGGCTATTCGACCCGCATCAACAACATCCTGCGCGCTGTGATGACTAGAGCGCGATAGCGGCGGTCCGCATGGGTGAATAGGCGCAAAGTCTCTTTACAATCCAAATACTCAGGAAAAAGTGTGCTGTGGCTACCCGCTCGGCGCTCAAGCGGTCTCGGAGTCAGCACGCCATACTCGCGTTCTCGGGTGTCGTGCTAGCCGCTGGTCATGCTACTGGTCCCACGGCGGCTGCGTCTATCTCGACTCGATCCACCTCCAAACCGGCACTACGAAGGTTTGCGACTGCTGAACGAATTGCCTCTTCCAGGGAAACTGCCTCGCGATGGAAATCTACAGTTAAGACGCCTTCGCACGTACCCGGTGTCGCATCGTCACATCCGGCAGCGTATAGGGCATCCGCCAGGCTCTCCGTTAGCTCCACGCGATTGGACACGATCAAACTAAAGTCGTATTTGTTCATGCCTGCCTCTCTTGCGATTGCCTTGAATGTGGGCAGCGGTCGACCGCTCTGCCAATATCCTTCGCATGATCTTCCGCTCTGCGGGGCGTAGAGTACACCGCTCTCCTGCAGCCCGATCTGTCATGCTGAGGACAGAAGAGGAGGCCCCACGTGTGGGCTCACGCTCCCGACTTCCTCAACGTCCAACCTGAATTCAATGCATATTCCACCGCTTCCCGGATGTGTTTGTTTGGGTGGTCCGACACGTCGATATGATACTACCAGTCCACCAGCTTATTTTTCAATTGTTGGATTCGACACTCCTCCGTTTTTCTGTGCCTCGACACTGCGTTTGCTCTCCAGTCCCGCAGGGTTACGGCGACCAGACGCCCTCGCGTTTGGTCGTAAACAGTTCCGACGGCAATTCGGTTCCGACGCCCTGGCGGCGCGCTTCGTCGTAGAGCAGCCGGGCGCTGGCGGCGAACTGGATGCCCATGCCGTGGTTGTTCTTGAAGAGCGTGATGTCGTCGGGAGCCTGGCGGGGCTGCGCCTTGCCCGTCACGACCTCGCCCACTTCGTGGAGCTGCTCCCACTTCAGGCGCCCGTCTTCGAGCATTTCGTGGAGGTTGCCCTGGCGGTCCTGGCGAACCTGCTCGCGCGTATTCACCAGGATCGACCGGGAGCGCAAATAAACGGCCGGGTCGACTTCGTCGCGCTTGCTGCGGTAGTCGCCGCCGACGATCGTCGTGACGTGCATCCCCGGCTGGATCAGGTTCCCGTCGAAGATCGGGTCGCTTGAGTTGGTCGCGGCGTTCACGATGTCCGCTCCGCGCAGGGCTTCCTCGGCGCTTCCCACCGGCACCACCGCGCACTCGGTCTCCGTTTCGATGGCGGCGGCAAAGCGTTTCCGCCGCTCGGCGTTCGGGCTGTACAGCTGAATCCTGTCGAGGCGATGCACCAGCGAAAACGCCACGGCCTGCGCCCGCGCCTGCTCGCCCGAGCCGAACAGCGCCATCACCCGCGACTCGGGCCGCGCCGCAAAGCGGCTCCCCAGGGCGCTGGTCGCCGCCACTCGGATCGGCGAATGAAAATGATCGTCCATGATCGAAAGCAGCTCGCAGGTGTCGGTGTCGAATAGCAGGATCAGGCCGACATAGTCGCCCGGATACTCCTCGCGCCGCTTTCCGTTGTGCGTTACTTCGCGTGCGAGAGAAGAGTCAATCCGCAGCGCCATCGCCCGGAACGCGGGCACGATGCCGGCAATGTTGTTGAACCAGTAAAATGTATTCGGCTCGCGGGACGGGATGTACATCCGCGAGCGCGGGCGGTTGACCGCCACGTCGCTCCCGTATTCCCGGAATGCCGTCTCGACCATCCCGGTCAAGCGCGCCAGCAGTTCCCGGTAGGGAAGCAGTCTCTCCATCTCCTGATTCTTGAGAACGAGTACCATGAGTCCTCCTCGTTACGGCGGGCGGGTTGTTTCAGAAGCACTGGGCGGGGGCAATGATATCCGAGCGAGGGTGGGACCGCAAGGGGCGAAAGGAAACTGGCGGAGAGGGAGGGATTCGAACCCTCGGTAGAGGTTTAAGCCCCTACGACGGTTTAGCAAACCGCTGCTTTCGACCACTCAGCCACCTCTCCGCGAGGGCTGCCCTTCCGTGACGACTGAGGCGCAGGCCCGGGGCCTGCGGAATGGCAAGATGATTCTAGCAAAAGAGGGGCCGGAGAAGCCAGACCTCAGGCAGCGATGGTCCTATTCGGCGTAAGTTATCAGGAGCACTCCGAGAACCAGCATCAGCACCGCAAAGATCACCTGCATCGAGCGGGGATGGAATCGTTCCGTGTCGGCAACGGCCTTCGAGACGGCGATCCCAAAACCCGTCACACCGAATTGGATGTGCTGATGCTGGATTGCCATCATGGCCTGGTGCGCCGAGGCGTCCATGTCGCCGGAATGCGCCGCCGGGGAATGGAAGAACAGCAGGGCCGCTCCCACTGCCGCAAACGCCGGAAACAGAAACGCAGTCCAGAGCGCCTTCAGCCTGCCCCGCACTCGGAGAAACTCTACGACGCTCAATGCCAGCAGGATCAAAGAGAATATCTTGTGCTGCAATACCTGCATGTTTTGCGTCACGACATAGTACAGCGTCTGGTCCCCGATGGGCCAGGACTCGGGATCGCTGGCGATGAGCAGATAGACCCCAGGAATGAAAAAAAGAACAGTCCACAGGTAGCGGATCGCCCCGAAGCGCCGGGCCACATAGGGCTGCAAAAAGGCAACGATCCCGACAAGAAACACGAAGACGCCGGCGAAGCGGTGATTAAACTCAGAAAATTCCCTGGAAGCCTCTTCCTCGGCGGGAGTCTTGGCCGCGCTGCTTTGCGGAGCCGGCATGGTCCGCTCCATTCCGGGTTCGTGCTCCTCGTGCTGCCCAGCCTGAAGGGAAGCAGCCGCGGCAGAGAGGGCCAGCAGCCCGAGCGGCAGCAAGATTAGCGACGGCGAAAAAAGCAACCGGATTCCCATCATTTCTCAAACCATCCTGAGCTAGATTGTGCTACAGCCCGATTGTGCCACAAGAGGATCACGTGGTCGAGTATGCCGCCTGCGAGGATTTTTCCTGGCGCAAAAGCGGCAGTATCATGGAAGCCGGGAGCGCTGGCGATACAGGGGCGGGGAAGAGACGCGCCAGGGAAAGAGATTCGGAAGACCGGAACGAAGCCATGATCCTGGATTGTTTGAAGAAAGCTCTGCAGCCGGCCGGTCTGACGGTGGAGGAAGCCTCCTCCGCCATGGAGGAGATTCTGTCCGGCGAGGCGACCGCTACGCAGACGGCGGCTCTGCTGGTGGCTCTGGCGATGAAGGGCGAGACGGAAGACGAGCTGTGGGGCATGCTCCGGGTTCTGCAAGGCAAGAGATATCTCTTCGGCCAATACGGGCCCGCCGATGTA
>Ga0326597_10006590_pt1 | contig 15892 bp, 19 predicted proteins | sample RVTome_12_FD_203789 | JGI IMG/M metagenome (GOLD analysis project Ga0326597, IMG submission 203789) | Soil microbial communities from uranium-contaminated site in the Upper Colorado River Basin, Wyoming, United States - RVT100D185 | ecosystem: Environmental > Terrestrial > Soil > Contaminated >...
AATGTTCATGGACGATGTCCTCTCCCTCGATGTAACCCGGAGCACACGGCGGAAACGCCGCCTCCTGCAATAGTGAACCTGCTGTGCATCTTAATGCTACTGCCTCAGCCGAGTCCACGGCGCAGCACTTATGGGCCCATAAATAAACCTGAGGGTGGGTGGAGCTGCGATTCAGTGCGCTCTGGCGATCCAGTGACCTGATTTGCCGCCCTTTTTTTCGAGCAGCCGGATGTTCTCGAGGCGCATGCCGCGGTCGGCGGCCTTGCACATGTCGTAAATCGTGAGCAGACCCGCCGCCACCGCGGTCAACGCTTCCATCTCCACTCCGGTGCGCCCGACGGTGGCAACGGTTGCCTCGCACCGCACCGCGCCGGCCTTGCGCTCGAGGGTGAAATCCACGCTGACGTGGGTGAGCGCCAGCGGGTGGGCGAGCGGGATCAGGTCCGCCGTGCGTTTCGCGGCCTGTATCGCGGCGATGCGCGCGACGCCGAGCACATCGCCCTTCCTCGCGGCTCCGGCGGCAATCTGCCTGAGCGTCGCTGGCTGCATGCGGATACGGCCGGCGGCGCGCGCGACGCGCTGCGTGACATCCTTGCCGGCGATGTCGATCATCCGCGCCTGTCCGCGCTCGTCGAAATGCGTGAGCTTTTTCAAGTTCCGGATTGCGGCATAACGCGGGGGGCCCACGATAGGAACTCCCGCGCATCCGAATTATCATATCATCATGCTGTTGCGCACCCTGCTCGCGGCCTCGTTGCTTGCCGTTTCCGGCGTTCTCGCCCAGGGGCTGCCCGACCTCGGCGATGTGGCGCAGGCGGGCTTCACGCCCCTGCAGGAGCGGCGGTTGGGCGAGAGCATCATGCGTGAGATCCGCGCCGACCGCGACTATTACGACGAAGCGGAGGCCACCGACTACATCAACAGCCTGGGCAACCGCCTTGCCTCGCGCAGCACCGAATCGCGCCAGGACTTCGAATTTTTCCTGATTCGCGACAGCCAGATCAACGCTTTCGCGCTGCCCGGCGGCTTCATCGGCGTCAATACCGGGCTCATGCTCGCCGGGCAGTCCGAGTCCGAGGTGGCGGGCGTGCTGGCCCATGAAATCGCACACGTGACCCAGCGCCATATCGCGCGCATGCTGCAGCAGCAGAAACAGAGCAGCATCGCCTCGATCGCGGCACTGGCGGCCGCGCTGCTGCTCTCGCGCGTGGATAGCCAGGCGGCGCAAGCCGCCGCCGTTTTCGGCCAGGCGGGCGCGATCCAGAACCAGCTCAACTTCACGCGCGAAAACGAGCGCGAGGCCGACCGCGTCGGTCTGCAGATCCTCGATCAGGCAGGCTTCGATCCCCGCGGGATGGCCGGCTTCTTCGAACGGCTGCAGCGCGCAACTCGCGTCTACGAGTCCGGCGCGCCGACCTATCTGCGCACGCATCCGCTCACCTTCGAGCGCATCGCCGACATGCAGAACCGGACGGAAGCGATGGGCTACCGCCAGGTCCCCGACAGCCTCGAGTTCCAGTTGATCCGCGCGAAGTTGAGGGCGCAGCTCGACGCTCCGCGCGACGCCATTGCCTTCTTCGAGCAGAGCCTCGCCGAGCGCAAGTTCCTGAGCGAGGCCGCGAGCCGCTACGGCCTGGTCGCGAGCCTGATGCGCGCGAGGGACTACCCCCGCGCGCGGGCAGAACTTGAGATCTTGCGCAAGCTCGCGCCGGCAAACCCGATCGTGGATACTCTGACCTGCGAGTTCAGGCACCAAGCCGATGGCCCGGAAAAGGCGCTCCCCTGCTTCCGCGAAGCGCTCAAGACCCATCCTTCCTACCGTGCCCTGGTCTATGACAATGCCAACACGCTGCTGCAGACGAATCGGCCCGAGGAAGCGCTGCGGTTTGTCGAGGCGCGGCTCCAGGTGATCGCGGACGACTACCGGTTGTACCTGCTGCAGGCGCGCGCTTACGCCATGCTCAACAAGCGGCTCTCCCAGCACCGCGCCCAGGCAGAAGCCTATGTCCGCATGGGCAACCTGACCGGAGCGATGGAGCAGTTGAGGATCGGCCTGAAGAGCGGCGACGGGGATTTCTACCAGCTGTCGAGTGCCGAAGCGCGCCTGAGGGAGCTGCGCAAGCTGGACGACGAAATGCGGCGCGAGGCAGGAAAGCGCTGATCCGCGCGAGGGATGGGGGCTGAGCGATTCAGCATGACGATTGCGCGCCAGCGCGTGGGTGCCGCGTTGTGCCTGCTGGGATTGGTCGTGGTTGCGCTGCTTCCCGACCCGGGGGCCGCGCTGCCGCAGTGGACCTACTATTTCCGGGATATCTCGCTCACATTCCTGCCGCTCCGCCAGTTTCAGGCCAGCGAACTCGCGGCGGGACGATTGCCGTTCTGGAATCCCTACGTGCATGAAGGCGAGTTCATGCTGCCTTCGTTCTACCCGCTCGATCTGCTGCACGTGCTCGATTCGAGCCCGGAGTTCGTGTCCTGGCTCCTCACTCTGCACCTGCCGCTGGCCGCGCTCGGCGCCTACGCACTCGGCCGCTCCCGGGGCATGTCGCAGCTCGGGGCTTTCGTTTGCGGCACGGTGTATTCGATCGGCGGCTTCGCGCTCTCGACACTGAATCTCTATTCGTTCTTGCAGGCGCTCGCGCTGGCGCCGTTCGTGATGCTGACGTTCGAGCGAGCGGCGGCCCGCGGCGGACGCTGGATTGCCGGCGCCGCGCTGGCGCTCGCGGTGAGCCTGACGACGGTGGCGCTGGAAATCGTCGCGCAGGCCGTTGCATTGGGCGTGGTGCTCTCCGTTTGGCGCGACGCACGCACGGGAGAAGCGACGTCCGATCTGCCTGCCACGGGGGGAAGGCTGGGTGCGGCGCTGGTTCTGGGCGTTTGTCTTGCGGGCGTTCCCGTGGCGGTCACGCTCGGGGTGCTGCCGGAAACCCAGCGCGGCGCGGGCTTGTCCCCCGATGAGGCCGCTACCCTGGCGCTTCCGCCGCTGGCGCTGTTCCAGTTTCTGGTGCCGAACCTGTTTGGCGCGCTGGCCCGACCGATCGAGACCTGGTGGGGGGGCGCGGTCTTTGCCGATGGCGCGCCCTATTTCCTCAGCATTTACCTCGGTGCGCTGGTTTTCGCGCTCGCGGTCTGCGGCGGGGCGCGAGCGCCCCGGCGCGAGCGAATCGTGCTCTTCGCCGCGGCCGCCCTCGGCGCCTGGTATGCATTGGGACCCGCGGGCGGGCTGTGGAACCTGCTGCATGATCTTCCGCTTGCCAACGCGTTTCGCACGCCCAGCAAGGCGCTGTTTTTCGTCCATGTCTCGGCAGCGTTGCTTGCCGGGCGCGGCGCGGACCGGCTTGCCGAAGGCAGCGGATGGGGCGTCTTTTCCGCAGTAAGCGCGATCGGCGTGCTGATCGCGGGGGCAATCGCTGCTGCCAGCTGGCTCGCGACCGGTGAGATTGCCGGTTTGCTTCAGCTCGACGCAGGCGCGCGCGAGGAGCTGGCGGCGATTCTTCCCGGGGACGCCGCCCGCAGCGCCGTGATCGGAGTGCTCGGCGCCGGGCTCGCGATTGCCGTGCTGCGATCGCACCTGCGCCCCCATCTCGCGGCGGCGGTGCTCGCGATCGTGGTGGCAGTGGATCTGGCGCGCGCGGGCGTAGGTCTCAACAAGCAGTCGTCCCCGCTGATCTTCCATCAGCTCCCTGAAATCGCGGCCGAGCGTCTGGATGATCTGGCGGGCGGTCGGGTGTTTGCGGTTCCCGTCAGCTTCAGCCGGAATTTTCTGGGGTGGTTGAATACGCGCCAGACTGATACCGACCTGTTCATGACTTACGCGATGCGGCAGCAGCTCGAACCGTACAGCAACGTCATGAACCGCGTGGAAACTGCGGGGTCGCAGGATCGCACGCGGTTGAGCCCGCTGCTCACATCGACCGGATGGACCGGATACGATCCCCGCGACGTGACGCAGTTCCTGCCTCTGCTCCGCCATGCAGCCGTGAGCCGCGTCCTGAGCTTTGACCGCATCGAGCACCCGGAACTGAACTTGCGGGCAACCGTGCCGGTTGCCATGACCGGGCTCGCCATTCATGTCTACGAGTTGAAACGACCCTGGCCGCGCGTGCTGGTTGCGTGCCGCGCGCATCGGGCTTCGACGCGGCTCGGCGCGGCGCGGGCGCCGCAGGCTGCGACCTGGGATCCCTACCGCGATGTCATATTCGAAGATCCCGACGCGCTGCGCGCGGCGGCATGCAACACCGGGCGCGCGCGAACCGTTTCCTTGCGCCCGGACGAAGAGCGCTACGAGTCGGAAAGCGATGGGCCGGGATGGCTCGTCGTGCGCTCGACGCATGCGCGCGGCTGGCGCGCAACGGTCGACGGTCAGCCGGCGGCGCTCCTGCGTGCGGACGGGCGCCACCGGGCAGTTGCCATTTCGTCCGGTCGGCACACCGTCACGCTCACGTACGAGCCGCCGTTTCTTTGGCCCGGAGTGGCGCTCACTCTATTCTCCGTTGCGGCCGTCGTCTGGTTACTCGTACGGCAGCGGAGAAAAAGGATTCAGACCCGGTCGCCCATCCTGTCTTGACAGTCGAAATCGGCTCGCGCATCATCGAACCGAGTCACGCGGGGGTCGGGCAGACCCCCCGCTTCCCAAGACGCTCCGCGTCCAAGCGCTGCCTTTGCGGGTTACCGCGTACGCAAAGGAGATGACGTGGACAAGACGACCCCACCCGAGATAACGCCCAGGGATGCCGTGCCCTTTGGCGAGGCGTTGCGGGTCTGGTTCAAGATCGGCTGCATCGGGTTCGGCGGCCCCGCCGGCCAGATCGCGCTGATGCACCGCGTTCTGGTCGACGAGAAAAAATGGATCGAAGAGGCGCGGTTCCTGCACGCGCTCAACTTCTGCATGCTGCTGCCCGGCCCGGAAGCGCAAAAGCTCGCCACCTACGTCGGCTGGCTCCTGCATGGCACCCGCGGCGGGCTCGCCGCCGGCATCCTGTTCGTGCTGCCGGGTGCGTTCGTGATACTCGGACTCTCCCTGCTCTATGCGCTCGGGCGCGGCATCTCGATCGTCGACGGCGCACTGTTCGGCATCAAGGCCGCCGTGCTGGTGATCGTGGTCGAGGCGCTGATCCGCATCGGCCGCCGTGCGCTGAAGACCCGGCTGCTGGTCGGCCTGGCTGGGGCTGCCTTCATCGGCATCTTCTTCCTTAACCTGCCGTTTCCCTTGATTGTCGCGGGCGCAGCCGCCATCGGCTACTTCGTCGCGCAGTCCTCGCCCGGCCTGCTTGGGCTGAAGGCCGGTGCGGAGGGTCTGGCCGAATCCGTGCCCGGGCGTTGGCGACAGGCGGCGGTCGCAACGACGATCGGCCTTGTGCTGTGGTGGTCGCCGGTCGCGCTCGCCGTCGTCATGCTCGGGCCGAATCACGTATTCGTGGACATCGGCATGTTCTTCTCGAAGCTTGCCGTGGTGAGCTTCGGTGGCGCCTACGCGTTGCTCGCCTACATGGCGCAGGAGGCGGTCGAGACCTATCACTGGATGACTGCGCCGGAAATGGTGGACGGCCTCGGGCTTGCGGAAACCACGCCGGGGCCGCTCATACTGGTGACGCAGTTCGTGGGCTTCCTGGCCGCCTTTCGCGATGCGCCGCCGTTCTCACCGGTTACCGCCGGCGTTGTCGGCTCTGCGATGACGACATGGGTCACCTTCGTGCCGCCGATGCTGTTGATCTTCGTCGCGGCCCCGTTCATCGAGCAGTTGCGCGCCAATCAACGCCTCTCGGGCGCCCTCGCGGCCATCACCGCCGCGGTCGTCGGCGTCATCCTCAACCTCACGGTCTGGTTCGCGCTGCACGTCCTGTTTGCAGGGGTCGAGGAGGTGCGCACAGGGCCGCTGCGCTGGTACGCTTTCGATCCCTGGACGCTCGATCTCAAGACCTGCGCGCTCGCTCTGGTCGCGGCGGTGCTGGCGTTCCGACTGCATCGCGGCCTGGTCGAGGTGGTGCTGGTCATGGCCGCGCTCGGGATCGCGGTGCGAGTGCTCCTCGGCGCGTGATCAACTGAGGCGCGTCGCCGCCGGCAGCCGGCGTGACCGGAATCATGCGGGTGTGCCGCCGTTCCTTTTGAGGCGGGGCCGATATGGTATCTTGCGGCATGGAGATTTCGCGCGCGACGACTGCTTCGGGCCTGACAGCGGTGCCGCAGAAGATCGGGAAATACGAGATCATCAGCGAGCTCGGCAAGGGCGCGACCAGCGCGGTCTACCGGGCATACGACCCGTTCCAGAATCGCCAGGTCGCCATCAAGGTGGTATTCCCGGAGGCGCTCGGCGACCAGGAGTACGGCAGGCGCTATCGCAAGCTCTTCGTCACCGAGGCATCGCTCGCCGGCAAGCTCTCCCACCCCCACATCGCCGCCATCTACGACGCGGTGGCGGGCGAGGAGGCGAGCTATATCGTGATGGAGTACGTGGACGGCTCGACGCTCGAGCAGTACACGCGCCACGACAGCCTGCTGCCGGTGCAGCGCATCGTCGAGATCGTCTACAAGTGCGCCAAGGCGCTGGAATACGCGTCCAACCAGGGCGTCATCCACCGCGACATCAAGCCCGCCAACATCCTCCTTGCCGGCGCGACCGACATCAAGGTCTCGGATTTCGGCGCGGCCCTGACGCAGGCCGCTGAAACGACCCAGGTGAGCGGCATCGGCTCACCGGCGTACATGTCGCCGGAGCAGGTGAAGGAGCAGCAGTTGAGCTACCAGACTGACATCTTCTCGCTCGGCGTCGTGATGTACCAGCTGCTCACCGGGCGGCTGCCGTTCCAGGGCGCCAATAACTACAGCATGATCTACCAGATCATCAACGTCGACCCGCCTCCCCCGCTCGAGGTCCGCCCCGACATCCCGCCGCGCATCGACGCCATCGTGATGCGCGCCCTGCAGAAGGACACGGCGCGGCGCTACCAGACGTGGGAGGAGTTCGCCCATGATCTCGCCACCGCGCTCGGCGCAGAGGAGAAGCCCGGGCGCGGATTGGCCGAGAGCGCGAAGTTCGATACGCTGCGCAAGCTCGAGTTCTTCCGCCAGTTCACCGACGTCGAGCTGTGGGAAGTGATGCGCATCGCGAGCTGGCGCCGGCACCCGCGCGACACGGTGCTGATTCGCGAGAACGACATCGGCTCCTCGTTCTTCATCCTGATCGCGGGCGAGGTGAGAGTGGTCAAACAGGAGCGGCTGCTCAACGTGCTCACCGCGGGCGAATGTTTCGGCGAAATGGCCTACCTCGGCAAGCAGAAGTTCCAGCGCTCGGCCAGCGTCGTGGCGCTCTCCGACATAGCGGTGATCGAGATCCGGGCCGAGACGCTGTCCAAGGCCTCTGACCTGTGCCGGCATCACTTCCACGGCGCGTTCCTCGAGCTGCTGGTCGACCGGCTGGCGAAGGCCAACTTGAGGTTGTCCCAGCTGCTCGTCGACCGCAACATCAGCGTGTTCTAGGAGTTTGTCAGGCGTTGTCTCGACAAACTCCTTACAAAGATCGCCACCTGCCTGCGAACATGCGATGCGAATGTAGAAACGTCAGTCCGACCGCTGCTGGAGGCGAAGGACCCCGGCATCTGACTTCCCATTCTCGTTCTTAATTAAGAAAGCGGCGGTTACGCCGCTTTCTTCGCCCGCCGCTTGCCAGCGGCAACGCAACGAATTTAAATTGGGTTAAACTGCGAATTCACTGCACGACGAGGATGGCGATGGATTTTGACAAGGAGCTGGACGCGCGCGGGTTGAACTGCCCGCTGCCGATACTGCGCACCAAGAAAGCGCTCACTGACATGCTCTCGGGCCAGGTCCTGAAGGTCCTGGCGACCGATCCCGGATCGGTGAAGGACTTTGCGGCGTTCTCCAAGCAGACCGGCAACCCGCTGCTCTCCTCCGAGACGGTCGACAAGGAATTCGTTTTCTTCATGAAGAAGCGCTAGCAGCCTGTCGGATTTAGGTGTCCGACAGGCTGCTTACAGCAAAACCGCCCGCGCGTTTCGAGTGAAACCCAGGGTAACGTCCCTGATTGGCCCGCGATGGGCACGCGCGCAGGCTGGAAATGAGATTTTCAGTGTCATGTACTCCCGTTATCCCGCGGGCGGTTTTGCATAAGGAGTTTGTCGGGCCAAAGTCCGACAAACTCCTAAGCGACGCTGCCGAAGCTCTTGTCGATTGCGCCCGCCGGCGCCTTGAGCCCTGCGATCCGACAGCCCTGCGCCACCGGCCCGCCGGGGAACAGCCGATACAGGTGCTTGATGCCGCCCGGGCGGTGGAACTTTTCATCGAGCGCGTCGTGCAGCTCGCGCAGGTTGACGGCGGTTGTTTCGTGCTTGGCGAAGTACTCTTGCAAGGCACGCAGCGCTTCCCAGTGGTCCTCGCCGAGCTCCAGGCCCTCCGTGCGCGCCGCCTTCAGCGCGGCCGTCGGCGTCCAGCCCTCCGGCGCATGAGGGAAACGGGGGTCCTTGTCGGCGCCGCTTTCGGCACCGGTGATCGCGTCCATCAGGCTCGTCATGGTCAACCTCCACGGGGCAGCAACGCTTGCATCAGCGCTTGCGGATATAGAACTGGTATTCGCCAGGCGCATTCTCCCGGGTATCGGCCAGCTCCAGGCCGGTCGCCTTCACCCAGCTGCGCACGTCCGCCCTGATGCCCGGACAGTCGCTGACGAGCTCCAGCACTTCGCCCTTGCGCATGCCGTTGAGAAGCTTCTTCGCCTCCACGATGGGTCCGGGGCAGGTGGCGCCGCGAATGTCGAGCACTGCGTGGGGAGAGACCCGCCGGGACTTGCCCTTGCGGATGTAATACCCGGTCCCGCCTTGCGCCATTTTCCTCGTCTTCAGGATCTCGACGTCGGCGTAGTTGGGCCAGGAAAACAGGTCGTCCTTCGTTGCCGGGCAATCGGAAACCAGCAACATCACTTCACCCGCAAGCAGCTCGTCGAGAATCCTCCTCGCACCCAGCATCGGCCCCGGGCAGGCCGCGCCCTTCATGTCCAGGGTGACATGCGGCTTGGGATACGTTGCTCGGGCCATTTCAGCGGGTGAAACGTGCAATGCTAAACTGAGTATATCTTTGCGGTGCGACGATGCGCAATCTTCCCGAGCTCGAAAACGTAGTACAGCGTAACTGCGATATCTCCGACGCCCGTCACGCGGGCGAATACGGGCTTTGCACCTTCCTGCTCAAGATGCGCGAATACTATCGCTGGGAGAACGAATTGCCGTTTGCGCGCAGCCTGCCCAAGGACGAGCTGGGCGACTGGCTGAAGCGGCGCGAACAGCAGTGGCACGGAATCGAGATGGAGGAATTCGCGCAGCTGCCGCTGGGGCGCGGCAAGCTGGATCCGTTCGACGCCGACGCCGCGAACCGCGAGCTGTTGCCGCAGGGTTACGTGTACAGCGCCGGCTACGGGCGCTTCCAGAAGCCGATATTCTTCCTGGGCCGGCTGCTGCGCGTCGAGGAGCGGGCCGGCTTCACGGTCGTGGTTTCGTCCTGCGAATACGCGCGCGAGCTCGCCGCGCCGCCGGCGATGCTGCAGGGGCGCACCGTCTTTCTGCGCCTGGAGTCGGTGCGCCGCTACCTGTGGGAAAAGATCGAGGAATGGCAGTGGCGCAAGCAGGACAGCGCCATGGCGCGCGCGCTGGCGAGCTACGATTTCATCGCCGACACCGAAGCGGCGCTGCAGCGCATGGCCGACAACGAGGCGGAAACCATGATCCTGCACGAGGTCGGCGAGGCGCTGGCCGGCGAACTGCTGGGCGACCGGTGGCGTGAAATGGTGGGTTCGGTCGCGCGGACCCGGAGCGAGCCGATCGCGCGCGCGGTGCGCGATCTTCTCGCCGACTGCCTCTCCACGCTCCCGGAGCTGCTCGCGCGCGCCAACCTGCCGGCGCTGCATTTCTACTTCGCCGCCTTCGATGCCCCGCGCCGCCAGCTTTTTCCGCAAGCCCTGGAGGCGTACGAGCATTTTCTGCGCTGCGGCGCCCTGGACCGACTATGGCACGTCGTGCGCGCAGGAAGGGAGCGCTGGCTGGCGACGGCCCGGGAGCTGCTCGCGCTCGACCCGGCCGCCCGTGAATCCGCCATGGAAGCCCTGCTCGAGGATGCTTCGGCGCACGCCGGCGCGGGTTCCGTCCGCTAGGAGTTTGTCGGACTTGAGACCGACAAACTCCTTTAGCAGCCTGGCGGGACGCTAAGTCCGACAGGCTGCTAGAGAGGCGCCGTATTCACCGTTTGATCGACCAGTTTCTTGACGAGGCGCACCATTTCCGGCGCCTCGATGTCCATGATCTGCTCGACCACCCACTTGTTGCCGCTCGCCGCCATGGCATCGGACACCTTGGCGGCGAAAAAGCGCAAGCAGGGAAAGCCCGGCTCTCCCCCGGGGTAGTCGAAGCCGGCGTACTCCTCGCAGCGGGCGTTGAGCAAGTCGATGAAAGGCTTGCGGTATGCTCCCGGCCCGAGAAGATCCAGCTGATTGTTCTCCATGGTCGCCGCCAGGTGGCGGGCCACCTCGCCGATGAGCGTGGCGCGGTCGGCGTCGCTCAGCCTGCCGTACACCGCGCGGTCGGCGAGCTGAACCAGAAATGCGATGAACTCGGCCATCACGTCGGTCACCAGGCGGTCCGAGCCGAACCGGAACTCCTCTTTTTCCATGTGTCGGAAGATCTCGAGCGAGACCTTCCAGACGTTCGCGCCGATCACGCCCGCGCGTTCGGCGAGAGTGCGCGGCGCGCCTTTCTTGCGCCAGCGGGTCTTGACGAGCGCCACCGAAGGGCGGCTGCTGATGATGGCCATGGATGCCGGTCAATGCGTTTTTTCGAGGATAATACCCCCGGGAGCGAGACATGTCAGGACTGGATATGGAGCTGGCGAGCGGCATCGCCGCCTTCGAGGCCAAGGAGTTTGCCAGGGCGATGCAGCTGCTGCGGCCGCTCGCCGAGCAGGGCGATCCCCGGGCGCAATACCGCGTTGCGATCATGGCCCAGGTGGGCCTGGGCGTGGTGAAAAACTGCGCGAGCGCGGTCAAATGGATGCGTGCCGCCGCCGAACAGGGCTATGCCCTCGCGCAGCACGGCCTGGGCTTCATGTACTTCCAGGGCGAATGCACCAGGGCCGACCCTGCCGAGGCCGCCCGATGGTTCAGGCTGGCCGCCGATCAGGGCCTGGCGGGATCGCAGTCAACGCTCGCGATGATGTACGAGAAGGGAGTAGGCGTCGAGCGTGACGCCGCCGAGGCCGCAAGATGGCGCACGCTGGCCGAGAAGGGTTCGGGCGCGCCCCCGGCTACTTCCTGATCCAGGCCTGGAAGCCGCCGGTTTTTTTTTCGAGGCCGTGCGCGTAGCCGGCTTCATAGGCTTCGTTGAGCCGCTGCTCCTCGCGCTTGGGGTTGTGCAAGAAGCCGCTGGCCCAGCCGTTGATGTACTCGGGATCGACGCCGCTTTTCTCCATGCGGTCGATGGCTTCGTAGTAAGCGCTGCTCATCAGTCGTGCTCCTCATTGCGCTGAACGGGCGCATGATAAGGGATGGTCAAGCCGTTTTCAAACACGCGCTTTGCGCCCGGAACGCTTGTCTCACGGCCGCGGTCGCGCCGCGCTCGCGCCACGGCGGCCACCGAGTCGATTGGCGCTCGCTATACTCTTGTACGCAGGTTAGGCGGGCTTGGGTATGCAGTTCAACGTCAACGGCAAGATCATCGAGACCGACGAGCAGGGGTTTCTACGCGATCTCGATGACTGGAGCGAGGACTTCGCGCGCGCCGTGGCGCAGCGCGACGGAGTCGAGCTCTACGTGGACCACTGGGAGCTGATCTGGTACTTCCGCGACTACTACGAGGAGACCCAAAGCCTCCCGACCATGCGCAAGATGGTATTGGAGCTGGGACGGCACCGGGGCCCGCACTTCCGCGACCGGAAGGCCTACGAGAAGCACATCTACAGCCTGTTTCCGACCGATCCTGTTCACGAGATCTGCAAGCTCGCCGGCCTGCCGATGCCGCAGCCCGATACATGAACCTTGTTCGCATGGGGTCGGACCTCTGAGGCACCCGCCATGACCGATTCGGAGCTTTCCATGGAAGAGCGCATCCTCAAGGCGGTGAAACTCACGCTTGCCAACGTCATCAAGGACACCGCGACGCCGCACGGCATGCGCCACCCCCTGTCGGACGGGACCATCCAGGATCTGCGCCAGTGCCTGGCGCTGATCAGCGCGCGCGAGCGCGAGCTCGCCGAGGCCGCCGGGCGGCCGATGCGGAAGCGCCCGCGTTTCACCGACGAGCCGGCGCGCACGGACAAAGTGATCCGCTTTCACAAGAAAAAGCCCTCTGACCCGGCCTAGGCGCGCGCGCAGAAAGAGAAGCGATGGCCCGGAACAGCTGCAGCGCGCTCGAACCCTACGCCTTGCGCGTGCTGGGCGACAGCATGGAGCCCGAGTTCCCCGATGGCTGCGTCATCATCGTCGATCCCGGTTACGCGCCGCGCGACGGCTCGTACGTGATCGTCGAGTTCGCCGGTGACGTCTTCTTCCGCCAGCTCGCCTTCGATGGCGGGCGCCGCTTCCTGAAGCCCCTCAATCCGAAGTACGGCAGCTTCGAGCTCACCCCGCCCTACACCATCCGCGGCGGCGTCGTGCAGCAGGTGGGCAGAAGGCGCTCGCAGCGCAAGCACTACGAATAATCCGTCTCAATAGCCGCCCTTGCGCAGGCTCTCCGGCAGCCCCGCGATCTTGCCAGCCTGCTTGGAGGGGTTGCCCGGGTAGAGATCGAACAGGGTCTTGTTGTCCACCTTTCGGCCCGCCCATTTGTCCTGCATGGCCTTGAGGATGGCGCGGTTGTTCGGCTGCTCGCCGTTGTGGTCGAAGTAGGCCTCGCGCAGGTACTCGATCACGTCCCAGTGATCCTGGGTGAGGGTCAGTCCCTCCGCGGCCGCGATCGCCTCCGCGACATCCTTGTTCCAGTCGTCCTGCGATACCAGATAGCCGTTTTCCGTCGCCTCCAGCACCTTCCCGTTCACTTCGTACGCCATGGTCTCCTCTTTTTGCGATTAATCCGACCTGGAGCGCAGGTCGCCGATATCCTTGTGGGGGATGAACAGGCCGCAGCCGAGCGTGCGCTCGGCGCCCAGGCCCTGTTGCTGCAGCAGCACCGATTGCTCGAGCGTGAGGCCGGCGAGCATCAGACTGCGGGTTTGAAGCGTGCGCTCCGGCGTCGCGATCGAGGTCATCCGGCCGCACAGCATTTCTCCCGGCTGAATGCCGAGTGCGTCGAGCTCCGCGGCGGCGGCCAGCCGGAAATCGGATTCACCGCCGCAGGCGGCCAGCATGACGCAATGCGAAATGAGCGTCGTGATCCGTGACAGCGGCCGCAGCGAGAGCCGATCCACGCGCAGTGCGTGGCCAGCGACATCGAGGGTCCGGCCAAGCAGGGCCGCGGCGGCGTCCAGGCGATGCTTCGGCAGGCGCAGTATGAGCCTGGTGCGCCGCGACAGATGCAGTAGCGTGTGCGGGTCTTCCGGGCGCATCCAGCCGCTGCCGGATTCGGCGGCGCGGATGAGGTGCAGCCCGGCGCGGGCCTCGGTGGCAAACCAGGGCAGCGCGGCCTGGATCGCCCGAGACAGCGCGTAGGCGTGGTCGACCGGCAGGCTGCGGCAGGAGATTGCGAACACCGCGTCCACGATATCGCCCGCTACTGCCTGGTCCGGGGCGGCGCTCTCTTTCTCCCGCAGCATTGGGGCCCCTCAGTGCACCGGCAGCGCGGCCTGGAGGGCCTCGCGGTCGAACCACCAGTCGTCCTGCACCAGCACGTCGACGATATTGCGCAGGCGCGGCAGAAACAACGCCGGGTCGTTCAGCTCCATGTCCTCGATCCACTGGTTGAAGTCCTGCTGCCCGCCGATGCCGCTGTGCCGGCGCGCCACCGTGGCGAGCACCTGATTGGCGTAGATGAGCAGGTGGTCGCGCTGAGGCTCCCGGGCGCGCAGATCCACGAGGTAGTACGCCGCGACGGCGGCGACCGCCGCGCCGTCGGCGTCGGGCGGCGTCTCATCGACCACGTGCTGCAGCAGTGCGACGCTCAGCTCCGGGTCGACCGGGTAGGTGACGGCGAGCCAGACGCCCTGGCCGAGCGCGGCGAGCGACAGCGGCTGGTCGCAGAGGAACAGGATGTCGCAGGCCTGCACCGCGCCTTCCCAGGCCTGCTCGGCCAGGTAAAGGTCGAACGCCTCGCGCGCCGCGGCCCAGGCCTCGGGCCGTTTCTCGAGCCGCACGAGGGCGCGGCCGAGCTGCAGCAGCAGGTCGGCGCGCCGCAGCGTTTCAGCATCGGGGGAAAGCTCCGCGAGCTGGCCGCACAGGTTGGCGACCAGGCGTTCCAGCATGCCGGTCGCTTCCTTGGCATCCTCGCTGCTGTCGGCGTTGCCGACGGCGGGGTCTTCCTTGATGTACTTGAGGGGAATGTATTTCATTCGATGCCGGCCTCTCCTTGGCGAACGGGACCGCGCCGGCGCGCGGCGCCCTAGCAGCCTGTCGGACTTAGCATCCGACAGGCTGCTAACAGCAAAACCGGCTGCGGATTTTGAATGTACCCCAGATTAACAACTGCTCTTGCCCTCCCAAAAGCACGCGAGCAGGCCAGAAATGAGGTGTTCACTGGCTTTTCCTCTTATTCGTGCAGGCGGTTTTGCATTAGGAGTTTGTCCGACCCGAGCCCGACAAACTCCTCGGCGATGCGATCGAAATATCGGGCGCGATAGACAAGCCGTGTCTGGCCGGGCGCGGGGTCATCGGTGAATGCGCTGCGATTGTGCAACACGTTGTTGCATACCAGGCCCTGGCCGCCGGCCAGCCGAAGCGCGAACGCGTAAGGCGAGTCGGCGTCGAGAACCCGGTTGAGAAGCTGCACCGCGGCGCGCGTCGTGTCGTCCGGCCGCCATTCGATGCTGCGGGTGCGCGCGGTGTAGCGCATGTGAAGCGCGCCGGCATCGACCGAAAACACCGGCCCGGTCTGCGCAGGCCGGAGTTCCGCGCCATTCGTGGTATTCGCGGGAATGGTCATCGCGTCAGGCGCCGAAAGCGCCCTCACGTACTCGGGGCCGGCGTCGCGCAGCAGCATGTAGGCGATCTCGTGATCGAGCAGGCGGTTCTCGCCGCCCGCGGCGGCGGGCCGCACGCAGTGCAGGATGAACGCGCGGATGCGCTCGGCCGGGGCGTTGTAGTAGCCGTCGGTATGCCATAGCAGGCGCCGGTTCGAGTAGGGAATATAACCGAGGGCCGATTTTTCCGGCACCGCCTCGAGCGAGCTGATGCCGTCCTCGTCGGCGAGAGGATTGGCATGCAGGCGCGTGAGGCCCAGCCGCGCGCCCAGGCGGCGCGGAATCTCCTTGTCGGCCACGCCGGCGAGCGGGCCGGCATAGACGGCCATGTTCGCTGCACGGCATAGGCGCCGGATTTCCGCGACCTCGCTAGCGCTGAGGTTGCGCGGATCGCGCACCTCGACGATCAGGTCCTCGGTGCGGCGCGGATAGCGCGCGAGCTTGCGCTCGCGCCAGCGCAGGTACGCCTGCGATGGGTCTAGCGCAAACGGGTGTTCGATTGCGTTTTGCAGGGTGGTGTTCAAGGCATGCGGGCCAGAGTCGGGACGGTAGGAGGGGAACGTACCGCAACGGCGTCGCGTGGGGAACGCCGCGGCGGTTATCGGACGACGCCCCGGGCCCGCGCAAACCTGCGCCCGCAATGAGAGCAAGTTCTTGAAAATAGACCACGTTTTTGCTCAACGGGCGCCCCATATATCTCCTAAGGGGGGGTACGCCTCGTCCGGGCTATCCCCAAAGATCACTGAGGGGCCGCAAAAGGACATCGTTACACTGTTACGGCCCGATCTTG
>Ga0326597_10006592_pt1 | contig 15889 bp, 19 predicted proteins | sample RVTome_12_FD_203789 | JGI IMG/M metagenome (GOLD analysis project Ga0326597, IMG submission 203789) | Soil microbial communities from uranium-contaminated site in the Upper Colorado River Basin, Wyoming, United States - RVT100D185 | ecosystem: Environmental > Terrestrial > Soil > Contaminated >...
TGGCCCGTCGTTCCCGGGTCGGGACACCGATCGGGTCCTCGGGGCCCTCGGCTTTAGCCGGGAGGAGGCAAGTAAGCTCCGCCGGGTCGGAGCAGTGGCCTGATCGCGGAGGAGTGATGACCGAAGAAGCGGTGCTGGCGGAGCGAGCCGCAATCGACGCGGAGGTGGAGGGCAAGACGATTGTCGACTACTTCAACCGGAACGCAGAGCGGCACGGCGATCAGGCAGCAATCCACTTCAAGGACGGCGACTGGGATAGCCTGAGTTGGCGGGAGTACCGCCAGGCGGTGCACGAGGCGGCGGCGGGCCTCCAGGACCTGGGTGTCGGCGAAGACGAGTTCGTCGCCATCATGGCCGGGAATCGCCCCGAGCACGCGATCGCCGACTACGCCGCCATTCACTCGGGTGCCACTGCTGTGACCATCTATTCGACGCTCGCCGCCGGCCAGATCCAGTACATCGCCGACAATTGCAAGGCGACGGTGGCCATCCTCGAGAACCTGGAGTTCATGAAGCGATGGGAGGAGATCCGCTCCGAGCTGCCCAACCTCCGCTTCGTGGTGCTGATGTCCGGCGCGGAGAACTACGACACGGCCGACTGGGTGCTGAGCTGGGACGAGCTCCTGGTGCGGGGCAGGCGGCGGCTTTCGTCCGACCCGGAGACGGTGAAGAGAGCGGCTGAGGCGATCACGCCCAGCACACTGGCCACGCTGATCTACACCTCGGGCACCACCGGGACCCCGAAGGGGGTCATGATCAGCCACCGCAACGTGGTCTGGACCGCGGAGTGCCTGAGACGGGCGGCGGACATCGATCTCGGCCCCCGGATGGTGTCCTACTTGCCGCTGGCGCACATCGCCGAGCGACTCGCTACCCACTACCTGGCAACATACCTGGCCGGCCAGGTGTGGTATTGCCCCAATCTGGCGGGAGTCCTCGAGTACATCCAGAAGGCGAGGCCGACGGTGTTCGTCGGTGTTCCCCGCGTTTACGAGAAGTTCCATGCCCGGCTCACCGCCCGCTTCGAGGAGGCTCACGGGATCAAGAAGATACTGCTCGACCGCGCCCTGGCCGCCAACCGGAAGCGGGTGCTGGCCGAACAGGAAGGCAGGTCGGGGCCCATGATGGCCGGGGTCCTCGACTCGATCGTCCTCTCCAAGGTGCGGGAGCAGCTGGGCATGGACCAGGTCGAGATCGCCATCACCGCGGCGGCCCCGATCAACCCCGATCTCGTCCTCTTCTTCCAGACACTGGGCATTCCTCTGTTCGAGCTGTACGGCATGTCGGAGACCACCGGCCCGGCCGCGACCAACCTCCCCGGTGCTTTCCGGATCGGATCCGTGGGAAGGGCCCTGCCCGGTGTCGAGGTCGAGCTGGCCGATGACGACGAGCTGCTGATGCGAGGCGGGGTGATCACCGACGGGTACTACAAGCTCCCTGTCGACACGGCCGAGACCTTCGACTCCGAGGGCTGGCTCCACTCCGGTGACCTGGCCCGTATCGACGACGACGGCTACGTGTGGATCGTCGGCCGCAAGAAGGAGATCATCATCACCGCAGGGGGCAAGAACATCGCCCCGGCGAAGCTGGAGACGATCCTGGGCAACCACCCCCTCATCTCGAAGGCGTGCATGGTCGGTGAAGGTCGCAAGTTCTTGGCGATGATCGTCGCCCTCGATCACGAGGAGGCCCCGGCTTGGGCCGCGTCGAACGGTCTGGAGTATCACGACCTGGCTTCTTTCTCCCTGCTCCCCGAGGTGCGGGCCGAGGTGGAGCGGGCTATGAACGAGGCCAACGAGAGCGTCTCCCCGGTGGAGCAGGTCAAGAAGTGGATCGTCGTCCCCGACGAGTGGACTCCTGACTCGGGCGAGGTGACCCCTTCGCTCAAGTTGAAGCGCAAGGTGGTGCTCGACAAGTACTCGGACGAGATCGAAAGCCTCTACGTGGGAGTCTGAGACCCCGGTCTCACGGGCAGATATGAAGAGAGACCTCTTCGAAGCGGATCACGAGCTCTACCGCGCTTCCGTCCGCGAGTTCGTCGAGCGAGAGGTGACCCCCAACGTGGCCAAGTGGGAGGCCCAGGGGAAGGTCGACAAGGAGATGTTCCGTCAGGCGGGAAGAGCCGGGCTCCTGGGCATGGCCCTTCCCGAGGAGCACGGCGGGGGAGGTGTAGCCGATTTCCGCTTCAACGCCGTCATCATCGAGGAGCTGATGAGGGGCGACGCCGTGGCCTCGGGCATGTGCATCACCCTCCACAACGACGTGTGTGTTCCCTATTTCATCCAATTGGCCGACGACGAGCAGAGCCAGAGGTGGATGCCAGGTCTCGTCTCCGGCGAGCTGATGTCGGCCATCGCCATGACCGAGCCCGGTGCCGGGTCCGATCTGGCCGGGATCAAGACATCGGCGATACGTGACGGCGACGTATACGTGGTGAACGGGTCGAAGACGTTCATCACCAATGGCATCAACGCCGACCTGGTGATCACTGCGGTGAAGACCGATCCCGAGGAGCGTCACAGCGGGATGAGCCTCCTCGTGATCGAAGACGGCATGGAGGGTTTCGCCAGGGGGCGGAACCTCGAGAAGATCGGTCTTCACGCCCAGGACACCGCCGAGCTCTTCTTCGACGACGTGAGGGTGCCGGTGTCGAACCGACTCGGGGAGGAGGGCATGGGCTTTGCCTATCTGATGGAGAACCTCCCCCAGGAGCGACTCGGCTTGGCCACGGCGTCGGTCGCCCATGCCGAAGCCGCATTCGGCTGGACACTCGAGTACGTGAAAGAGCGACAGGCGTTCGGTCAGCCGATCGGGAGCTTCCAGACGGTGAAGCACCTGATGGCGGAGATGAGGACGGAGCTCGACATCGCCCAGAGCTATGTCGACCGTCAGATCATGACCCTGAATCGCGGGGAGCTGAGCGCCGACGAGGCGGCCAAGGCGAAATGGTGGGTCACCGAGCTGGAGAAGAAAGTCGTCGACCGGTGTCTCCAGCTCTTCGGAGGGTGGGGCTACATGGAGGAGTACCCCATCGCCAGGGCATACCGCGACACGCGGGTCCAAACCATCTACGGGGGCACGACCGAGATCATGAAGGAGATCATCGGTCGCTCTCTGGGTCTCTGATGAAATGGGCAACGATTGGAAGGGGTCAACCAAGTGAGTGAGCCAATCACGTTCGACGGCAGGGTCGCGGTCATAACCGGAGCCGGCGGCGGTCTCGGCAAGGAGTATGCATTGGAGCTGGCGCGACGGGGGGCCCGTGTGGTGGTCAACGATCTGGGTGGCGCGGTGGATGGGAGCGGCTCCTCGCATGGCACCGCCGACGCCGTCGTCGACGAGATAAGAGAGGGGGGCGGCGAGGCGGTGGCCAGCTACGACTCGGTGGCCACCCGTGAGGGGGGTGCGGCCATCGTCCAGACCGCAGTCGACGTGTTTGGCTCAGTGGACATCGTGATCAACAACGCAGGCATCCTCAGGGACAAGTCGTTTGCCAACATGACCCTCGACGAGGTGGAGGCGGTTCTCGACGTCCACCTCAAGGGTGCTTTCTTCGTGTCTCATCCGGCTTTCAAGGTGATGAAGGAGCGCGGATACGGCCGCTTCGTCCACACCAGCTCGGCCTCGGGGCTGTTCGGCAACTTCGGCCAGACCAACTACGGGGCAGCCAAAGCCGGTCTCGTCGGTCTGTCCAATGTGCTCGCCATCGAGGGGGCCAAGTACAACATCAAGTCCAATGCGGTGGCCCCTACCGCCCGCACCCGCATGACCGAGGACATCCTGGGCCCGTTCGCCGAGATGTTCGACCCGAAGCAGGTCATGCCGATGGTGGTGTACCTGTGCTCGGAGCAGAGCGAGCTGACCCACGAGATCTTCAGCGTCGGCGGGGGAAGGTACGCCCGGGTGTTCATCGGCACCAACACCGGTTGGTTCGCCGGCCAGGGCGTGGTGCCGAGTGTCGAGGAGCTTTCGGATCACCTGGAGGAGGTGAGGGACGTCTCCGAGTACGTGGTCCCCGGGAACAACAACGACGAGCTGATGATCCTCGCCCAGCTCGCGGCCGGCTGAGCGGTGCCCATCGACCTCGCCAGGGCGGTCGGCGCCGAGTTGACCGGCACCACCTTCGGCTGGGCCGATCAGGACATCATCCTCTACCACCTGGGCATCGGCGCCGGCAACCCGCCCACCGATCCCGGTGAGCTGCGCTACGTCTACGAGGGCGACCTGCACGTCCTCCCCACCTACGCCACCATCCCGCAGTTCCCGATCATGATGAGCATGGGCCTCGCCCCCGGATTCGACATCAACCCGGCCATGATCCTCCACGGCGAGCACGAGGTCGTGATCCACGAGACGATCCCGACCAGCGGCACGGTGACGCAGACGGGTCGGGTCACCGATGTCTTCGACAAGGGCAAGGGCGCCCTGGCCGTGGTGGAGATCGTGTCGGTCCTGGAGAAGACCGGGCGGCCACTCTTCACCAACCGGGCCTCCATCTTCATTCGGGGCGAAGGTGGCTTTGGCGGCGACAGTGGGCCGGCGACCACCGACCTGACGCCCGAGCGGGAGCCGGATCACATCGTCGAGTCGACGACGCTGCCTCAGCAGGCCCTGCTCTACCGGATGGCCTCCGGCGACAAGAATCCGCTCCACGTCGACCCCGGTTTCTCCGCTTTCGCCGGCTTCGACCGCCCGATTCTGCACGGGCTGTGCACATACGGCATCGTGGGGAAGGCGGTCGTGGACCATGCTGTCGAGCCGGGCCCTGAGGGTGTGGCCTCGCTCCGAGCCCGGTTCTCGGGCGTCGTCTTCCCCGGGGAGACCCTGGTGACCCGGATCTGGGATGAGGGAGACCACCTCGCCGTCACCGCGGAGGTCAAAGAGCGAGCGGCCAACGTGTTGTCCAACGGAGTGATGGGGCTTAGGTAGTCGGTAGTCGGTAGTCGGTAGTCGGTAGTCGGTAGTCGGTTCTGAGTACTGGCTACCGACTACTGCATGAGCCGCAGGCTCATGTCCTTATCTCCACCGGGGTGCCGACCAGGACCAGGTCGTGGAGCCGGGTTATGGCGTCGTTGGGGACACGGACACACCCCAGGGAGGCCGGTTCCCCGATCGACGCCGGTCGGTTGGTCCCGTGTATGCCGACTATCCCGTCGCCGCCGTTGTATTCGGTGATGGTTTCGGATCGAGCAGAGAGACCCAGGGCATGCGGGCCCCATACGCTGTTGGGGTCGGTCAAGGTGACGTTGTCGGTCACGAAGAAGGTCCCGGTCGGGGTTGGGTTGCGCCCAGTCCCGATCGCAACCTCGGTCGAGAGGATCTCCTCCTCGTCCACGTAGTAGGTGAGGGTGCGATCGGAAAGATCCACCACCACCCTGCCCTCGACGACGAAGGCGGTCATGTCGTCGCTCCGGACCCATCCCTCGGACCCGTTGGGTCGCCCCGGGAGCATGACCCGTGCCCACCCGTTGTCCGGGCCTTCCAGCACGGTCACCACGGTCGTGGTTTCGAGGATGGTCTTCGCCTCCAGGGTTCGGAATGGCTCGGGGTCGTCTGGCGCGGTGAAGACCTCGACGGGCTCCCGCGCCGCCAGGACGAGGGAGGCTCCTTCGGGCAGCGACTCGGCCGTCAGCTCCACGGTCGTGGTCGTCGACGCGGCGGCGGCAGTGGTGGTCGAGGCGGCCAGTGTTGTGGTCGTAGGGGGAGACGGTGTTGTTGCGATCGGGGGCTGCTCGACGTCCCCGGCACGGCCGCACGCGACACTGGCGAGACCGAGGGCAGCGATGATGGCGAGGCGACGCATCTGGGAATGGTATCGGCAGCCCTGCCCCGACCTGTCGGGTCGGAGAGAAGAGCGCCTAGCCTTTCTCTTCGATGCCGAGGGTGTTCGTGAGTGATTTCATCCCGGGGGACATCCTCGAGCCCCTGCTCGATGTCGCGGATGTCGAAGTCTGGGACGGGGGCGGGCATGTCCCCAGGGCGAGTCTCCTGGAGAAGCTCGCCACCTGCGGGGGCTGGTTGTCGATGCTGTCCGACACCATCGACGCCGAGCTGCTCGATGCCGCCCCGGGTCTCGAGGTCATCTCTCAGATGTCGGTGGGCGTCGACAACATCGACGTCGCAGCGTGCCTCGACCACGGCGTGGTGGTCGGTCACACGCCGGATGTGTTGACCGAGACCACGGCCGACACCGCCTTTACCCTGATGGCCGCGGCAGTTCGGCGTCTGCCGGAGGCGGAGGCGCTGGTGAGAGCGGGAGCCTGGGGACCGTGGGACCCCTGGCACTTCTTGAGCGGGGACCTGCACGGCAGCACCATCGGGATCGTGGGCATGGGCCGGATCGGCCAGGCGATCGCCCGCCGCGCCCAGGGCTTCGACATGCCGGTCCTCTTCACCTCTCGAACCCGCAAAGAGATCCCCGATGCTGTGAGAGTGGACATCGACGAGCTGCTGCCAAGGTCCGATATCGTCGTGGTGGCCGCGCCGCTCAATGATGAGACCCGGGGGATGATCGGCCGCTCCGAGCTCGGTCTGATGCGCGAGACCGCCTATCTGGTCAACATCGCCCGCGGGCCCCTGGTCGACACCGCGGCCCTGGTCGAAGCGCTGGCTGCCGGCACCATCGGTGGCGCCGCCCTCGATGTGACCGATCCGGAGCCGTTGCCGCCGGACCACCCCCTCCTCGACTTCCCCAACTGCCTCGTGGTCCCCCATATCGGGAGCGCAACCCTCCCGGCCCGACGTGCCATGGCCCGGCTCGCAGTGACCAATCTGTTCGCTTTCCTGAGCGGAGAGCCGATGCCCGCGTGGCTCCCGGGCAGTGCCCGACAACGGTTGGGTGACTAGAGCGAGAAGCGACCATTTTCGGTAGCAGCCGGTCTCTGAGACCGGTCAGGCGGGGAACACCACGAGGAGACAGCCCGCCTCGACCTGGATGTCGGCCACCGGTGCCCGCATCACGTTGCTCACCCCCCTGGTCGAGCCGGGTTTCAGGCCGGCTCCGGCCAGCTCCCATTGCAGCCCGCTCGTGCTGATCCCGGCCACGGCACCTCCCACCGGGACGAGACTCACCGTTGCCCCGACGTCGCCGTGGATGATCCGGCGTCGTCGCACCACGTAGGCCCGTCCCCGCGAAGAGACCCATTCCAGCTCATCGACACCCGACCATCGGTCGGAGCAGATGAGGCCGACCGTCGCGATCTCGTGATCGAACCTTCCTCCCGTCCCGCCTATCACAACTACCCGGTCAGGGTCCTCGCGCAAGGCGAGCTCGAGGGCCAGTTCGAGGTCGGTCTGGTCCTTGTCGACCGGGTAACGCTCGACGACGACATGGTCCGGGATGGGGGAGGTGACGATCGAGTCCAGATCCCCGATCAGGACGTCGACCCTGAATCCGAGATGGGCGGCCAGGTCGTAGCCGCTGTCGGCGGCCAGGATCAGATCCGCCGAAGGGAGCTCGTCGGCCAGGTCCGCCTCCGGTAGGTCACCACCGGCGAAGATCAGGATGGTGCTCATAATGACAAAATCGTCTTACACGCGACTGTGTGGGTAAGAGCTAACCCTCCAGTTGAGGTTCACGGTTGGATGTCCGTGTCTTCACTGACGAAACAGGTGCTTGGGGAAGGTGGGTCATTCGATTACGACCTCGACCATCTCCTTCGCCTGGCGCAGGGCGGCCTCCACCTGCTCCCGCTCACCGCCCCGGGCGAAGATGAAACCCAGGTAACGGTCGCCTTCCGGCGGCGGCTCCAGCCGGCTGCCCGGAGTCGTGGTGATGTCGATCGCCGAGATGTGCTCCAGCCGGCGCACCTCGTCCAGGCCCTCGATCGTGACCAGCCGCCCCGCCCTCGGGATCGGGATCATGAGCACACCGCTGGCGGTGTGCTCACGTCGCAACTCTGGCTTCTCCATACCGATTGCGTTACGTAGGATCAGGGCCTCGAGGGTGGTGCCGAGGAGCCCGAAGTTGAGGCTTCGGGAGCAGAGACCGCCGATCGACCGGGCTGCCACCTCGATGACCCTGACCGAGCCCCCATCCACTTTGAGCTCCACGTGGACCGGTCCGTGGGTTATCCCGATTGCGTCGAGCGCTGTCGCGGCAACCCTCCGGCATTCGGCCTGGGCCCTTTCTTCGAGACGGGTAGGGGTGACGAGGATGGTCTCGGGGAAGAAAGGCCCATCCACGGCGTCGGGCTTGTCGAAGATGGCCAGTGTGGTCAGCTCCCCGTCGCGGACGATGCCCTCCAGGGCCACCTCCTCACCCCCCATGTACTCCTCGACGAGCAGCGGTGCGGACGCCCCGACGATCGATCGCGCCCTCTCCAACGCGGGAGCCAGGTGGTGGTGGTCATCGACTTTGATCACACCCTGCCCGGCCGCCCGGTCCAGTGGCTTTACTATCAGCGGGTAGCCGACCATGGCCGCCGCTTCCTCTCCACTGGTTCCGGCGGGCACCAGGGCGAACCCCGGCTGTGGCACTTCGGCCTTCTTCATCCTCTCCCTCTGCAGCGCCTTGTCCCTGGTTGCGGCGGCAGCATCGGGCTGATTGGCGCGCAGACCCAGGCTGCTGCCTGCCAGCGCCGCGATCACCACTCCGGCATCATCGGCTGCGACCACACCGTCGAGTGGAGAGCCGTCACCGAGCCTGGTGATGGACTCGGCGGCCCGGTCCGGGTCGGAGCAGTCGATCTGGAGGTAACGATCCCCCATGTCGAAGGGGGGCGGCTGCTCCGAGGCGATGACCAGGTCGATGCCCAGCCCCTCGGCCGCCCGGACGAAGTCGGCCGCCCGGTAAGTAGTGCTGGGGAGGAGGACGACGGCGGTGGGCATTGGCTTTTCTCCGGGGACCGGTACCATCTTTACAGATGTCCCATCACACCGTTCTCAGCATCGCTCCCGATGCCCTCGACATGATCCTCCAGTTGAGAGATCAAGAGCCCGGCGACGGGGAGTTTGCACTGTCTATCGAGGTGACCGGGTTCCGGGGCCCGCAATTCACCTACGAGCTCGCCTTCGTCGCCCTAGCCGACATGAAGCAGGGGTGGGTCGAGGAGAGACACGGGGATATGGCAGTGATCCTCCCCGAGGTTGACCGTGAGAAGCTCGACGGCGCCTCCCTCGAGCTGACCGAGCAGGGTCTGTCGATGAACAATCCGAACAGCCCGGCCCCACCAGCGATGTCGGCTCCGTCGGGGGACCTCACCGGCCCGCTGGTGGATCAGGTGCAACAGGTCATCACCGAGCAGGTCAACCCGGCGATCGCGGCTCATGGCGGAGGCGCCGAGTTGGTCTCTGTCGACGGGACGATCGCCTATCTGCGCCTCTACGGCGGCTGCCAGGGTTGCGGCCTCGCCCAGGTCACCCTGAAGCAAGGGATCGAGCGAATACTGCTCGAGTCGATTCCCGTCCTGACCCAGGTGGTCGACGTCACTGATCATGCGTCGGGCGATGACCCCTACTACCAGAGCCAGAAGAAGTAGATCGGCGCCCGTGGCCGGGGAGCCTTCTTGAGCGGGCCGGTGCAACCGGTCGACGCCACTGTCGAGCAGGGGCCGTTGGCCAGGATCGACGTGCGGGAGGGACGGGCCACGACGGTCGGCGGCGTCCCCATCGCCCGGGTCCTCCCCACCAAGGGCCGGAGGACGGTGGGCCCGTGGTGCTTTGTCGACCTGATCCTGCCTCCCGACTTCGAAGACCCTCATCCCCTGGAGGTCGGGCCCCACCCGCACACCGGTCTGGCCACCGTCACCTGGCTGGTCGAGGGTGAAGCGGTGCACACCGACTCACTGGGCAGCGAGCAACCCATCCGTCCCGGCCAGCTCAATCTGATGTCGGCCGGCAACGGGATAGCCCATGCCGAGCTGGGCACGACACAGGGTATTCACGGTGTCCAGATGTGGCTGGCCCAACCCGAGCAGACCCGTCTCGGCGACTCCCGGTTCGAGCACATCCCGGATCTGCCGGTTGCCGGCTTCCCCACCGGCGAGGCGAAGGTGATGATCGGAGAGCTCGAAGGGCACCGCTCTCCGGCCGTGGTCGATTGGGGCACAGTCGGCCTCGATGTGACTCTGCGTCGGGCCCGAATCGAGATTCCCGCCGAGCCCGGGTTCGAGTACGCGGTCATCCCGATCGATCACACGCTCAAGGTCGACGAGGCGATTGTCGAGCCGGGATGGCTGGCTCTGATCCCCACCGGCGCCGAAGCCCTGCCCATCGAGGCCTCGTCCGATGAGGCCAGGTTTCTCGTCCTCGGCGGCGAGCCGCTCGGCGAGCCGATCGAGATGTGGTGGAACTTCGTGGCCAGGAGCAAGGACGAGATCACCGAGGCGTGGCGGTCATGGCAGGCGCATGACCTCGACCGCTTCGGCCCGGTGTCTTCCAAGCTGGCCCGCATCGACGCCCCGGTCCCTCCCTGGCTCGGGGCAGGCTGAGATCGCGGTCGAATTCGTGGGTTTCACCAGGGAGCAGCTGGCCGCTTACGAGGGGAAGACGGTCGACGATCTGCTCGGTCCGGATGTTCGGCTCCTCTTCGTCGGGATCAACCCCGGGCTGTGGACCGCCGCCACCAACACTCATTTCTGCCACCCGTCCAACCGCTTCTACCCCGCCCTTCGAGCGGCGGGTCTCATCGACTGGGCGATAGACACGTCGGTGGGGATGACTGATGAGGAGAAGAGCCGGTTCGCCCAGACCGGGATCGGGATCACCAATCTGGTGCCGGGGGCGACAGTGCGCGCCTCGGAGCTGACCAGGGACGAGCTGAGAAAGGGGGCACTGCGGGTGAGACGTGTTGTCGACGACGTGGACCCCCTGGTGGTTGCCGTTGCCGGGCTCACCGCCTACCGCACCGCATTCGAACGCCCCCGCGCCGTGCTCGGGCCCCAGCCGGAGCCGATCGGTGCCGCCCAGCTCTGGGTCGTCCCCAACCCCAGCGGTCTGAATGCCCACGAGACCATCGATTCCCTCGCCGGCTGGTATCGCCGCGTTGCGGGGGCGGCCGGGTTGTTGTGAGCGAGCCGAGCCCCCGTCAGGTCCTCTACGCGCTGGTGGCGGGTGGGTTAGTGATCGTGGTCGGCGTCCTAATAGGTGGCGCTGCGGTCGCCGGCCTGGTCCCGCTCTGGTGGACCCTGGCCTCGTCGCTGGCTGTGATCTCCATCGGTGCCTGGTCCGCACTCAACTGGCGAAGGACGGCGGTGGTGCTCATCGCCGCCATCGGCCTGTTCGTGGGCTGGGCCATAGGAACCTTGATCCTGGCTGGCTGACACCGCTCCCCTCGGTTTGGTACCTGTTCGGGCGCCCATCGGTCGTTTAGCATCACCTCCTGTGACAAGCGAAGTGTCCGTTTCGGGGACCTCTGCAGCCGAGACGATCAAGGGGATTGGCCCCTCCCTCGTCGTGGCATCGGCCCTCGGGTCTACCCTGGGAATCGTCATCGCCCAGTTCATCGACGACCTCGGCGACGGCATCCTGGCCGAGATCCTCGGCGGCAACGCCGTCCTCCACAACAACCGGGTCGTGTTCAGCGGTGTTTCCGACGTCGCCTGGGCCGGTGGCTTCCTGCTCTGTCTCATAGTCGGCTTTCTCGCCTTGTTCTCCTATCCCACGGCGCGGGGGCACGGAGTGGCCCGGCTCACCCTGTTGTGGATGGTCTTACACCTCCTTCGCCAAGCCTTCTTCCAGGCGGTGCTGTTGGCCATCGACCCGGCGAGCGAGCTGGCCCTCGCCTACGAGACCCTTGATGTCCCACCCGGGCTCGAGTACGTGATCGCCGCCGGCGGGGCCGTGGGCCTGCTCCTCGTTGCCGTTTCCGCGGCTTCCGCCTTCCTCGCCTTCACCCCCCACCACAAGATGATCTCGAACGGTCGCAAGCGATTCACCTTCGCCTTCTGGATCGCCCTCGTACCTGCCATCGCCTCGGTGTTCCTCGCCATCCCCTTCTTCATCCCCGACGCCGGGAGCGGTGTCATCCCGGCCCTTCCCCTGACCGCGGTCATCTTCCTGGCCACGGTGGCAGCCGCACCGGGGACAACAACGGTCCACGGCCCCGAGGATCAGCGGGAGACAGGGTGGCCTTTGGGTTTGGCGACGACACTGATCGTCATCCTGCTCGTCCAGCTGTTGGTGATCCGTGGTGGCGTGTCCGTCGATCCCACCCGTTGGGGTTGATGGCGCTCACCGCACACGTCTTGACCGTCAGCGACGGGGTCAGTTCCGGGGCGAGGGAGGACACGTCGGGGGAGGCCCTGAGCCGTGTGCTGTCCGAGGCCGGCTACGAGGTGGCACGGAGCGTGGTGCCGGACGAGGAGCAGGCAATCGTCTCCGCCCTCCATGCCGCGGCGACGACGTCCCGGCTCGTCCTAACCACCGGCGGAACCGGTCTGGGACCGCGGGACGTGACCCCCGAGGCAACTGCTCTCGTGCTGGATCGTGAAGCGCCCGGGTTGACCCATCTGATGATGTCAAAGGGCCTCGAGTCGACACCGATGGCTGCGCTGTCGAGGGCGCGGGCGGGAGCCGTCGGCTCGACACTCGTGATCAACCTTCCCGGCTCGACCAGGGGGGCGATGGAGAGTCTCACCGCGGTGATCGACCTCATCCCCCACGCTCTCGACCTCCTGGCCGGGAACACCGAGCATCGTTAGGGGAAGCGGGGGCGGCTTACTACCGTGACCCGGCCCCATCCACCAGGAGGATCATGAAGATCGAACACGAATTCACTGTGGCCCGGCCCCCCGACCGTGTCTGGGAGTTCTTCCAGGACGTCCCGTCGGTGGCGCAGTGCCTGCCCGGGGCCGAGATGCTGGGTCAGGGCGAGGACGGCTCGTATGACGGGAAGCTATCGGTGAAGCTGGGCCCGATGGCCGCCTCCTTCGAGGGAAAGGCGACGGTCACCCCCGACCCCCAGGCCAAGACGGCCGTCATCGAAGGCAAGGGCGTGGATCGGACCGGAGGCTCCCGGGGCCAGGTCAAGGTCAGGTACGAGATCGTCCCCGACGGCACCGGTTCGAAGGTCAGCGTCGACGCTGACGTCACCCTGTCCGGCCCGGTCGCCCAGTTCGGCCGCACCGGGCTGGTGAACGAGATGTCGAAGCGCCTGATCGCCGAGTTCGTCGATTGCCTCGAGGCCAAGCTCGCCGCGGAGACCCCCGCCGAGGCGTCGAGCATTCAGGCGGGCGAGGTTCGAGGCATTCGCCTCTTCTTCGCCGCACTGTGGAGTTGGCTCAAAGGGCTTGTGGGCAAGGGAGCGAAATAGCTTGCGCAGAATCCTCTTTGGCCTCTCCGGCCTGTTGTTGATCGCGTCCTGTGGCGGTGAGGGTGGTGACGCATCGACATCGGGAGAAGACGTCGTCGTCTCCATGTTCGACAACCGTTTCGAGTTCACCGAGATACGGATACCCGTAGGTGGCACCGTCAAGTTCGTCGGTGCCGGGCGCAACGCTCACAATGCGGTAGCCGCCGACGGCTCCTGGTCGACCGAGGACGTTTTCGGCAGTCCCGAGCAGTACGAGGGCGACGAGGCGATCCTCATCTTCGACGAGCCCGGCGAGCAGATCTTCTTCTGCACCTTCCACGGCAACGCCGAGGGAGACGGCATGGCAGGCACATTGATCGTGGGGCCAACCGACGGATGAGGAAGGGCTGGCTCCTGCTCCTGGCGGGAACAGCATTGACGCTCGCTGCTCGATACCGGTCTGGCAGCGCTGGGTCTTCATCGCCGGTGGCATGGCCGTCTACGCCCTCCTCCTCGGTCTCGGTCTGGTCGTCGGCGGTATCGTCTGATCGTGATGACCGACTGTCTATCCAGACGTGAGTTGCTCAAGAAGGCCGGCGCCTTCTGGGGGAGTGGACCTGTAACGGAACCGTCCCCGGGCCCATCATCCGGACGAGGCAAGGGGACCTGCTCCGGGTGCATCTGCTGAATCGTACCGGTAACCCGCACAACAGGTCGGGGTGAAAAGCCCGATCAGGGTCTATCTTGTCAACATGCTCGAGCACGAGCCGCTCGCCTCGTTCAATCTTCACGCCGAAACCTTCGAGGTCTATCCGGCGGGGATAGGAGAGAGGCCGGCCAACCGCGAGGACAGTCCTGCGCTCGGGATGGGTCAACGGGCCATCGTCGAGCTCACCCTTCCCACCGTCGGGCGGTACCTGTTCCATCCCCATCAGCACTGGCTCGCCGAGCGCGGGGCCATGGGCTGGTTCGCCGCGGTGTGAGCCGATGACACTGAACTACCCGCTGCTCCAATTCGAACACCTCAGTCAGCGGGACATCGAGCTGCTCTCCTCCATCGCCGGTCTCCCCGAGGAGAGGGTGCGAGCCCGTCTCGTCGGCGACCCGGGTTGGGTCGACCAGGCCTTGGCCTCGCCCGCCCTCTACGAGGCGATCTTCGGCGAGAGCGACAACCTCGGGCCGATCGTCACCCCGTTTCTGGCATTCGCCGCCCTGGTCCATCATGCCGAGGGGGACTTGGGCCGTGCCAGTCACCTCCTCGAGTGGTCCGGACCGGGAAGACGACTCCCGGTGTTCGACGTGGGACCACTGCGCGAGTACCTCGAGGACGGCGGGCGGCGGTTCTTTCTCATCGAGCACCTCGCCTCGTTCACCAAGGTGGCCAGCGGCACCTTCTGGGTGAGGACCCGGCGCGGTTACGCCCGGCGCCGGTTCAGCGAGGTCGACCCGGTGCGCCTGGCCGACCTGGTCGAGCAGCTTCCGATCGAGCAGCGCCCCGGTGGCTATCGGCGACTCGGCGATGTGGCCCTGTTCCTTTCCGGTGTGTTCCCCGACCACACGGCCCGCCACCCGTTCCCGGTGTCACAGCGGGAACGGCTTGCCCGCTCCGCCGCCATCGGCCCTACCGATGCGCTGGTCGAGGGCGACGGTTTCGGATTCCTGGAGAAGGTGGGTGCCGGGTGGTACCGAAGGGCGGTGGAAGAGGCCGAAGCCTTCGTCGGCCACGGCCCGTCGGTCCTCCGTGACGTGGCCGACCGGTTCGCCGATGCCCGTCGCATCCTCAACTACCTGGCCGATCGCTACCTGTTCCGACGTGACATCGGGCTGATCAGGCCGGGGGGCTGACCGGCCGGGCGAGGCCGCGACCGGTGTAGCTCTCGTCGTCGCTGACCTCGACGCCGTTCGGGGGAGGCTCGAACAGCTCCAGGGCAACCGGGTCGGGCAAGGAGACCTCGAGCAGGATCGTTCCGCGAGCGGGGTGCTCGACCACGTCGACGATGGCACCGGGGAGGGCCCGGTAGCGGTACCTGATCTTGACCAGGTCGTCGCCAGGCACGGCTGACAGCGTCTCGTGCTCGCGCTCGTCCAGGTAGACGGTGGTATGGAAGACGAGTCTGGGATCGGCGAGGTTGGCTCGTTTCTTCTGCCCGAGCTTTCGCTGCAGGACGTTGCCATCCAGGTCCTCGACGAGACGCAGCCGGAGGGTCGAGTCGTACAGATAGCGGTCCCGGATCCGAACCGGGTCGGACACGTCGTCGGGCAAGTGGTCGAGGAGGAACCGACGCTCGTACTCCGGTCTTGCATACCTGGACTCGACCACAGTTGCCGAATGGTATTGCTGTCATCCGGCGCTATCGGGCGATTGGTCCGGGCTCGGGCCCCAGAGGTCGATCTGCGGGAGACCGTGGATCCCCAACGTCTGCGACATCTCGCCGCAGTGGTAGGCGTCGTGGCTGAGAAGCCGCATCAACACCGACTGCCGTGTGTGGGAGCGGGCACCCGCCTCGGTGGTGCGGCTGAAGCGATCGCCAAGGCTCTCCACTGTCCACCGCCCCAGACAATGATCGATGACGCTCCAGGTGCTCTCCAGAGCGAAGACCAGCTCGTCGCTTCCACGAGGTGATTCCAGGTCGTCTTCCCAACCGAGTTCGTTCATCG